>Ga0209793_1000316_pt1 | contig 65112 bp, 61 predicted proteins | sample EBPBio122009_DNA_FD_185863 | JGI IMG/M metagenome (GOLD analysis project Ga0209793, IMG submission 185863) | Wastewater treatment Type I Accumulibacter community from EBPR Bioreactor in Madison, WI, USA - Reactor 1_2/2/2009_ DNA (SPAdes) (version 2) | ecosystem: Engineered > Bioreactor > EBPR >... | reverse complement strand
CGGTGTCGAATGCGGTCAGGTTGAGCTGACGCCCGAGCACGCCCCCGGCGGCGTTGATTTCCTCCACAGCCAGCTTCACGCCCTGGTCCATTTCGGCGCCGTAAATGCTGTGGCTTCCGGAACTGTCATGAAGCGCGCCGACCTCAATGACGTCGGCGGCGCTGGCGCGGCGGGTGAGGATCGTCGGCACTGCTGCGACGAGGGTGGCTGTACCTGCGGACTTCAGAAGTGTGCGGCGATCTAGAGAGATCATGTGCGTTCCCCATTAAACGGACGGGCGGCCCGATTGGCTGGCGGTCGGGCCGGCCAGACTTTGAGCTCCGTAATGGTACCGTGATGCCAAAACTGTTAGCTGTCAACAGATAACAGTTGGAAGTTTTCAAAATTGTGACGCCTCGACGGCGCATTTGCGGGCGCGCCGGGACCAATGTGCCGAACCGGGTCAGGAACCCGCCGGCTTTGAGGGGTTGAATGCAACATGGGGGGGCGGCGCGCATGATCAGCGCCAGTGGATCGGAACCGCACGGGTCCCGCGTTTGGTCGAACCCAGCAGCGATCGCACAGGCGAAAAGGGCCGATTTGGCGTTCGCGGCGAGCGCCCTATGATTTTGAGGGCGTGTCCGGCGCGGCGTCCTCGCGCATATGCACGAACACGTTCTGGCGCGAATTGCGGATATGCTCGCGCATGACGCGCTCGGCTTCGTCGCCGTCGCGCTTTTCGATCGCCTCCAGGATAGCGCGATGTTCCGCCAGCGCGGCGTGCGGTCTGCCCGGAATCAGACTCATCCGATGCCGGTACAGCCGCAGGATCGAATAAAGGGGACCGCTGACAAAGGCGCTGATCCGCGAATTCCGGCTGGCTTCAGCTATCTGCAGGTGGAAATCGGTGTCGCCCGCGCCCTGGAAATAGCCGATGCCGGCCTTGATCGCCGGGTCGTTCTGATGCTGCTCAAGCAGCATGCGCAACCGGGCGATTTCCGCGTCCGTCGCATTTGCGGCCGCATAGCGGGCCGCCATCCCCTCGACCGCCTCGCGAAACACCAGCAGTTCGATCAGTTCGCTTTTGCGCAACGACGTGACGCGCGGCCCCTGATTCGCGACGCGCATCACCAGCCCCAGACCCTCAAGCCGGCCGATTGCTTCACGCAGCGGCCCCCGGCTGATGCCGAGTTGCCGCGCCAGGTCGGCCTCACTCATCTTGTGTCCGGGCTCGATATCTCCCGACAGGATCGCCCTCTCCAGACGATCGAACGCCATCTGGGCGAGGTTTTCCGAAACAAGCGGCGTCAACATCAAAAGTTCGTTCCGTTCATTTGATCGAACATCGACCTTACGGCAAAGGGTAGACCGGATTCGTGTCTAAGGCGAGCAGCCTTGCCCGACACGCTCCCCCACACGACCCGGCGGTTGTTCAGCTAGCTGAAAACATATCCGTCAAACAAGATGCGCGCCGTGCGGTAAACGGCGCCATACTTGACATTGACCATGCCGCCGGCGTCGCGGATGACCGAGGCGTCGACCTGGATCAGGCCGGACGGGTGCGCGATCGTCAAGGCGCCTTCGCGATGGCGCGCCAGACGGTGGGGGGTCGCGCCTTCGATCCTCATCGGCAGGGCGCGATGCGGCTTGCCCATCGACACCATGCGCACCGTGATATCCATCGCGTCGCCGTCCAGCACGCGGCCCGACAGGTCGGCCTGGCGCTGGGCGGCGAACACCAGGGCGATCCGCGGCACGCTGCCAAGATACGCCGCCGCGCCGAGATCCTTCGCCAGCCCTGCGCGTACGGACGCCTCGCAGCGCAATCGTTCCAGCCGCTCCATCAGCCCGGCGTCGCGCTCTATCACCTCGGGCGCCGCCGGCTCGCTCATGCCGAAATCGGCCGCATCGACGAAGACGCAGGGACTGGCGGCGTCAATGATCGTCGCCCGTATCTCCGCCCCAGTCGCCGTCAGGATGTCCTGCGCCTGCCCGGTGGGCAGGAGCTTGCCCGTCTTCGATCCTCCGGGATCGAGGAAGTCGAGCCTGATCGGCGCGCCCGAGCCCGAGACGCCGTCGATCTGCATCAGCCCCTCCAATCGCGGCTCGCCGCCTGCCATGGCGAAGGTGCTGCGGATCAGTTTGCCGGTATTGGTATTATGAATGACGATGGAACAATAGCCGTCGCCGGGGGGCTTGACGATGCCACGCATCACCGCGAAAGGACCGACGGCCGAGGACATGTTGCCGCAATTGCCGGCATAGTCGACGCGCGCCTCGTTCACCAGCACCTGACCGAATGTGTAGTCCACATCGGCGTCCGGTCGCGACGGCGGCCCGACGATGCACACCTTGGAGAGCGACGAGACGCCGCCGCCCATGCCGTTCAACTGTCGCCCATAAGGATCCGGCGACCCCATCGCGGCGGCGAACAGGCTGTCGCGCGCCCTTGCGTCCGCCGGCGCGTCTTCGTCCAGCACCATCAAGCCTTTTGAGGTGCCGCCGCGCATGAATGTCGCGCGCAGCCGGCCGGGCCTGGGTTCAGTCGCCGGCATAGCGTTGCTCGAGCTCGTCGAAGAACGTCTTTCCGACAACCCGCTGGCGTTCTTCGAACCCGGCCAGCTTGCTCTCGTAACCGCGCAGCGACCCCGAATGCTTGAGATGCTTCAGGACGTCCTGCACCGCGAGAATCGTCGCCTGCAGGGTGGCGTTGGCGTAGAGCACGATGGCGAAACCGAGCTCGCGCAGTTCGTCGACCGACATCATCGGAGTCTTGCCGCCGATCACGACATTCATGACCTGTGGCGCCGGCAGCGCCGCGATCCGCTCGATGTCGCCGCGGCTGGTCGGAGCCTCGACAAAGACGATGTCCGCACCCGTCTCGATGAAGGCGTGCGCCCGGTCCAGCGCCGCTTCGACGCCGTCGACCGAAATGGCGTCGGTGCGGGCGATCACCTGCAGGTCGGGGTCCTGGCGCGCGTCCAGCGCGGCCTTCAGCTTGCCCAGCATCTCCGGCAGCGGCACTACGCCCTTGCCTGCGAAATGGCCGCATTTCTTCGGAAAAATCTGGTCTTCGATCTGCACCGCCGAAGCGCCGGCGCGCTCCACCAGCCGCATGGTGCGGTACGTGTTGACGGCGTTGCCAAAGCCGGTGTCGATGTCGACCAGCAGTGGCAGCGAGCAGACGTCGGAAATCCGCGCTGTCGCCTCGCACAACTCCGATACGGTCAGCAGGCCGATGTCGGGCATGCCGAGATGACTGTTGGCCAGGCCAGCCCCGGTGATGTAGAGCGCCTGGAACCCGGCGTCCTCGATCAGGCGCGCGCCGAGCGCATTGGCGGCGCCGGGCACCAGCAGCGCCTGCCGCTCCGCAACCAGCCGGCGCAGTTGCCTGCGCGCCGACTGTCCCTTCGTTTCCCGGGCCACCCGGCTTTCCCAATTCTGATCTGCGATCAAGGACCTGACCTCTGTTCATGAGGGAAGCTAGCCGCAAGCCGAACTACAGTCAACTGTTGACAGATAACAACTCAAGTCTTACTCCGCATAACGGACCTCTGGAGCCACCTCCTTGCGCCTCGACGCCCTCGCCATCGCAATCCGCTCCAAGAACGCGGGTCCTTGCCTGCTGACGCTGGACATCGTTTTCCCCGACGACGCAGCATTCGCGCTTGCCGCGTCGCGCATCGACCGATTGCTGGAGCACGTCGCCGGACAATACCGCAAGCCGCCCTCCCGGATACGAAGCTTCGTTCACCCGCCCTCCCGCGCCATCAAGATCACGATCCCGCGCGACCGGCTGTCGGGATCGGTGGGCGACACCGACGTCTACGGCGCGCAACAGCATGCGCCCCTGCTGGGCTTTGAACTGTGAGCCGGCTGCTTGCGATGAGCGACGCATTCCGGCGCGGCGAACGCCGGCCGATCCGCATTCTCGGCGCCTCCGGGCAGCTCGGCTACGGCATTCCAACGCCCGCGCTCGAAGCAGGCCTGCGGCGTCAACCCGATTTCATCGGATGCGACATGGGATCCACCGACATCGGCCCCTATTATCTTGGCAGCGGAAACATGGCGGTCTCGCGCGAAGGCGCAAAGCGCGACCTGGCCAAGGTGCTGAAGGCCGCGCGCGCGATTGACGCGCCGCTGATCATCGGGTCCGCCGGATCGGCGGGCGCCGCCCCGCATCTGGCGCAGACCGCTGATATCGTCCGCGAGATCGCCGCCGAGGCCGGCTTGCATTTCAAACTGGCGACCATCGCCGCCGACGTCGATCGCGCACGTATCATCGCCGCCCTACGCGCCGGCCAGGTGCGGGCGATGGACGGCATGTCGGAGTTGACGCAGGAGGCCGTCGCGGGCTCAAGCCATCTCGTCGCCCAGATGGGCCTCGAGATGATCCAGGGGGCACTGCTGGCCGAGGCCGATGTCGTCATCGCGGGCCGCGCGTGCGATACTGGCATTTTCGCCGCCCTGCCGATTCTGCTCGGCTTTCCGCAAGGTCTGTCGATACACCTCGCCAAGATTGTCGAATGCGCCTCGCTGTGCTGCGTCCCCGGCGGCAGGGACTCGATTCTTGCAACGCTGCACGACGACCATTTCGAGCTTGAGAGCATGAACCCGGCCAGGGCCGCCACGCCCGCATCGGTGGCCGCTCACAGTCTCTACGAGCAGGCCGACCCGTTTTCCATCCATGAGCCCTGCGGACGTGTCGACCTTTCCGACGTGGTCTACTCGGCGGTCGACGGGCGGCGCACCCGCGTCTCCGGGGCGCGCTTCGAACCGGCTGCCGCGCAAGCGATCAAGCTTGAAGGCGCGCGTCTGGCCGGCGAGCGCGCAATCCTGCTTTGCGCCAACGCCGATCCGCGTTTCATCGAGCGGCGCGAGGCGATTTTCGACAGCCTTGAGACGCTGGTGGCGGAACTGGCCTGCGAGGACTGCCCGAAAGACTACCGGCTGTTCGTTCACGCCTACGGGACCAACGCAGTGATGCCCGCCAACCCGCCCATGGCCTTGCCCGGCGAGATCGGCATCGTCATCGAATGCGTCGCGCCGACGACGGATCGCGCCCTCGACGTTCTGCGCACCGCCAAGCAGTATCTGCTTCACTACGGCTACGAAGGCCGCCTCTCAACCGCTGGCAACCTCGCCTTCCCGTTCACGCCGCCGGAGATCGGCGTCGGTCCGGCCTATGAATTCAGCGTCTACCATCTGATGGAGGTCGACGCGCAGTCGGACATCTTCGCGATTTCGATTGAGGATGTCTAATCGGCGCATTTCGGAACTGCGCGCGCAGCCCTGACCGGCCGCTCAGGGCAACGCGTTGCAGCCAAAGCGGTAGTCGTTTCCCCGACGATGCGCCTGACCTGGCTTGGCGCGAGTCAGGTTGAGGCTCAGATACGACCACCGCCGCCAGCGACGAAGACTTCGCGCCTGCCGCCCTTGCGGCGGGGAACTGAGGTTCGGCGCCCGATCGCCCGAGCCACGCGTTTCCGTTTGACTCCGGTTCAAATGCCTGTCATGGAAATTGTCTCATTCTTGAGACAAGAAGCTCGGCAGTCAAAAAATTGCAACAGACGCCCGAATCCGCAGTGCTTGTCGGCGTCGAGGCGCTGACCAAAATCTACAAGACCAGAGAGGGCCAGCAGGTCGAAGCCCTGTCCCCGGTGACGCTCGACGTCTACCGTGGCGAGTTGTTAAGCCTGATCGGCCCTTCAGGCTGCGGAAAGTCGACCCTGCTGCGGTTGCTGTCGGGGCTCGAACAGCCGTCCGGCGGCGAAATCCGCTGGCAGGACGGCCCGCCGAGCCGTGGAACCGACATCGGCTATGTGTTCCAGGAACCGGTGCTGCTGCCCTGGCTGAGCATCCAGGACAATGTCCGTTTTCCGCTCGACGCGTTCGGCGTCGCCAGGGCCGAAGCTGACGATCGGGCGGCAGCGATGCTCGGCCTCGTCGGTCTGAAGGATTTCGGCAAGGCCCTGCCCAAAGAATTGTCGGGCGGCATGCGCCAGCGCGCCTCGATCGCGCGCGCCCTTGTCTACCGTCCCCGGCTTGTGCTGATGGACGAGCCGTTCGGCGCGCTCGATCTCCTCACCCGCGACCGGATGAACGACGAACTGCTGCGCATCAAGACGGAAACCCAGGCGACGATCGTGTTCGTCACCCATTCCATCGATGAGGCCGCCTATCTGTCGGATCGCGTCGCCGTGATGTCGCCGCGCCCGGGGCGCATCAGCGCACTGCATACGCTGGACCTCGGCAAGGAACGCAACGAGGCGATCAAGGACACGCCCGGCTTCCACCGCTGGCTCTCTTTGCTGCGGCGGGAGCTGAAATGAACCGGCGCGCGCTCAGCCTGGTCTTTTCGGTGGCGACGCCGCTGATGCTGATCGCCCTGTGGTGGGCCTATGTGCGCGTCTTCAACATTCCGCGCTTCGTGCTGCCGCCGCCCGGAGAAGTGGGGGCGGCCTTCGTGGCGCTGTTTCGCGACGGCACGATCTGGCCGCATCTTGCCCATACGCTCGGCATCATCATCGCCGGCTTTGCGATCGGCTCGGCGCTTGGTTTCGTGCTCGGCTTCATTCTCGCCAAGAGCCCGCGCACAGAGCGGATCGTCGGGCCCTATCTGTTCTTTTTCCAGACCGCGCCCAAGATCGCGCTGGCCCCGCTGTTCATCCTCTGGTTCGGCCTCGGGCTCACCTCGCAGATCGTGCTGGCGGTGTCGCTGGTCTTCTTCCCGGTGATGGCGGGCACCATCCTCGGCCTGCGCTCGGTCCCGGCCAATTTCGGCTTTCTGGCGGAGATCCTGCATCTGTCGAGGCGCGACCGGCTGGTCCGCATCGAACTGCCCTCGGCGGTTCCCGAGATTTTTGCCGGTCTCAAGGTCGGCGCGGTTCAGGCAACCATCGGCGCCATTCTCGCCGAATGGCTGTCGGGCGGGCAGGGGCTCGGCTACCTGATGGTGTTTGCCGGCACGACCTACAAGACGCCGATGCTGTTCGCCATGGTGCTGGTGACGTCCCTGCTAGGCATCCTGATCTACCAGACGCTGGCGGCGCTGGAGAAATGGCTGCTGTCATGGCGATGACCGACCGATCGGCGGCCTGGCCCTGGCGCGGCGGCGTACCGCCGCATCTGCCGCGCCCGGCCCGGATGCCGAAAGCATTCCTGCTGCCCGGCGACCCCGCCCGCGTCGACTTCGCCGCGTCGGTGCTTCGCGACTTCGTCATCGTCGGTCAGAACCGCGAGTTTCGGCTGGGTTGCGGCTATTATGACGATGTGCCGATCGGCGTCTGCTCGACCGGCATCGGCGGCGCTTCGGCGGAAATCGCCACGATCGAGCTCGCAGCCATGGGCGCCGGCGTGCTGGTGCGCACCGGCGGCTGCGGGGCGCTGGCCAGCGACCTGTCGCTCGGCGATTTTCTGGTCGCGGACGAAGCGGTCCGCAACAGCGGCGTCGCCGCCGTCTACGCGCGCGACCCGGCAAGCCCGGTGCGCGCCGACCCGTCGGTGAGCGCGGCGCTGCTTCAGGCCTGCAACGCCCTTGGCCTGCCGGGCCGGCCCGGCCGATGCGTCACAGCCGACGGCTATTACCGCGCGCAGGGCCGTCCAAACACCGCCGACGGGCGCGGCGACCCTGACGTACTCGATCGTTTTGCGGCGGCCGGGGCCGACGCCGTCGAGATGGAAGCCGAAATCATCTTTGCCGCGGCCGCTGCTTGCGGCGCGCGCGCCGGCGCGATCCTGGCCGTCCACGCCCACCGCCGCAGCGATGGCTGGCTGGAGGACTATGAGATGACCCAGCGCAATCTCATGCGCGCCGGCGCCCAGGCTCTGGCGACCATTTTGAAGACTTCGGATTCATCTAACGTCTCGTGAGGAGAATATTGCCATGAAAATGTTTGCACGATTGAAGGCGGCGCTGGCCATCCCGCTGCTGCTGCTGGCCGTTGTCGCCGGCTCCGCCGTCGCGCGGGCGCAGGACAAGGTCACCATCCAGATCGACGGCGCCGCGGTGCCCTATTATCTGCCGATGTTCGTCGCCCAGAAGGAAGGCTATTTCAAGGAGCAGGGGCTTGAGGTCGAATTCCTCTACGCCAATGCGGCCGACATCCTGAACAATGTCGCCGCCGGCAATGTCCAACTCGGCTTTCCCAACGGCGATGCGGTCATCTCCGCCCGCGCCAACGGCATCCCGGTGAAAGTCGTTCATTCGACCTATCAGCGCGGCATCGGCGCGGTGCTGTTCAAGAATTCGAGCGGCATCAAGACCCCGGCCGACCTCGTCGGCAAGAAGGTCGCGGTCACCAGCTATGGCAGCCCCAACTACATCCAGCTGCAGGTGATGATGAGCCAGGTCGGCAAGTCGATCGACGACGTCAAGGTCGAGATCGTCGGAACCGGCGCCATCCTCGATGCGCTCAAGTCCGACCAGGTCGACGCCATCGTCTTCTCGATGCTGCGCTACTACGCCCTGAAGGCGGAAGGCGTCGATGTCGGCATGATCCCCTCGGACGATTTCCTGCCCAGTCACGGCAACGTGCTGGTCACCTCGGAAGCCTACCTCGCCTCCAATCCGAACCAAGTGAAGGGTTTCATCGCCGCGCTCGACAAGGCGCTGCAGCACATCATCGACGGCGACGTCGACCAGCTGGTCAAGATGGCGATCGCCGACTATTCGCCGACCTTTGCCCCGCAGGAGAAGGTGGTCACCGAGATCATCAAGGAAGTCTTCATCAAGACCTTGTGGCAGAGCCCGGACACGCAGAAGAACGGCTTCGGCTACGGCAACCTCGCCGGCTGGCAGAAGACCATCGACACGGCGGCCCAGTACAAGGCGATCCCTGAAACGTTCCCGGCGGCGGACCTCGTCGTTGAGAAGCCGTCCGACCTCTAACTTCAATGGCGCTCCGGATTGTATCCGGAGCGCCTGGAGGCCCTGATTTGCGTGCAGTTCTCTCGCTCCTGGCGTTCGTCGCGCTCTGGTGGATCGCGGTCCTGGTGTTCGCGGTGCCGGAATATCTCGTGCCGTCGCCGCCCGCCCTTGCACAAAAGTTCTGGTTCCTGACCACTCAGGCCGGGCTGTTCGGCCATGTGCCCGTGACCTTGATGGAGATCCTGGTTGGGTTCGTCATCGGGGCCGTGGTCGGCGTCGCCCTGGCGGTGCTGTTTGTGCGGTTTCCGCTGGTCGAAATCGTCCTCAACCCGATCATCATCTTCGTGCAGACGGCGCCGAAGATCGCCATCGCCCCGCTTCTGCTACTGTGGCTTGGACTTGGCGCGGCGCCGAAGGTCGTGCTTGTCGCCATCGTCGTCTTCTTCCCGGTCCTGTCCAACATGGTCAGCGCCTTGCGCTCGATCGACCCCAATTATCTGGCTCTGGCGAAGATCCTGCACATGAACGGCTGGAGCCGGCTGTGGCGCATTGAGTTGCCGCAGGCGCTGCCGCTGCTGTTCACCGGCCTGAAGGTCGGCGTCACGCTGGCCGTCACCGCGGCGGTGATCGGCGAACTGATGGGCGCCCGCGCCGGGCTCGGCTACTTGCTCAGTCTTGGCCAGGAGACCGCCGACATCGGCCTGGTCCTGGTCAGCGTCATTCTCCTGTCGCTGCTCGGCTACGGGCTCTACGTCGCCGTCGACGCCCTGGAACGGCGGATGCTGCGGTGGCACGAAAGCACAGCCGCCAGGGATCGGCTCGCACTCGAAGCAGGCTAGAGTTGGCTTTGCAACCGTCGGCGAATTGCGCTAAGCCCGTCTAAATAATGAGACAATCGTGATGGAGGCGAGATGGCGAACCAGTTCCAGGAGATCGGCCGCCGCTTGAAGGCCTACCGGATGGGCAAGGGTCTGACCGCCGATGCGATCGCCGACGAGCTCGGCGTGTCGCGCGCCGCCGTCTACCGGATCGAGACCGGCGACGTCGTCAAGATCGAGACGCTGGAACGGCTGGCCGCGGTGCTCGGCACCACGGTGGCGTCGCTGCTTGGCGCCGGCGTCGAATACTACGCCAGCCCGATCAGCTATTTCGAGCGAATGCGCCAGGTCGAGGCGGACGCGGACCAGGTCGTGGCGCATTTCCCGCCCCTGTCCTACCTGCTCACCTCGGAGGCGTTTCCCGCCCATCTGAAGCGCACGCTGCTGGAATCGCTGCCGCCGCACATCCAGGAAAAGTCGGCAATGCGCGATGTCGACATCATCATTTCCATCCTCGACGAACGCAAGCAGTCGAGCCAGCAACGGCGGCTCTCCGTCGTCAATTTCGTCAATCTGCTCGAGATCGAGCGCTGGCTGAAGCTCGGCATCGTCGGCCGCTTTGACCTGTCGGGGGCTGAACTCGCCGAGCGGCGGCTGGCGGCGCGCGACGAGGTCGAGCACCTGATCACCCTGATCGAAAGCGAACCGATGGGGGTGCAGATCGGCCTCATCGAGGAGGCGCTGCCCAACAACGCCTTCCAGCTGTTCAGGACGGCGGAAAAGACCTACCTCGGCGTCAGTCCGTTCCGGCTTGGCGGCGACCTGCCCAACATCCGCTCCGGCGTCGCCATGATGACCGCCGACGTTGAGCCCGTCCAGCTTTATGAGAATCTGGTCGACGATCTGTGGAAGCGGGCCCGCAAGGGCCGGGAGGCGGCCGACCTGCTGCGTACGGTGCTGTCGCGATCGGCGATCGCGCAGCCAGGCCGGCGGCGCAGTGCCTCCTGATCCTCGTTCCGGCGGCTTTTGTCAGCCTTCCTTGCCGAACTCCGAAATGCCGCCATGGGCGGCCGACCATTTCGCCGGCTCGTTGAGGAACTGCTCGACTTCGGCCAGCACTTTCGGCTCGAAATGGCCGCTTGACTTCGCCACCTCCAGCACGTGCCACCAAGTGGTCAGGTAGTGCAGGTTGACGCCCAGTTCCTGCATCAGTTCGCGGCTCTTGGGGAAGATGTCGTAGTAAAACAGAACGAAGCAATGGTCGACATGGGCGCCGGCGTTGCGCAGCGCCTGGCAGAAATTGACCTTGGAACGCCCGTCGGTGGCCAGGTCCTCGACCAGGATGGTGCGCGCGCCCGACGCGATCTCGCCCTCGATCTGCGCATTGCGTCCGAACCCCTTGGCTTTCTTGCGCACATACTGCATCGGCAGCATCAGCCGGTCGGAGATCCAGGCGGCGAAGGGGATGCCGGCAGTCTCACCGCCAGCGACGCAGTCGATCGATTCATAGCCGATGTCGCGCACGATGGTCGCGGCGGCGAAATCGATCAGCGACGACCTCAGCCGGGGGTATGAAATGATCTTGCGGCAGTCGATATAGACCGGGCTCGCCCAGCCCGAGGTGAAGAAAAACGGCTTCTCGTCGTAGAAGTGGACCGCCTTGATCTCGAGCAGCATCTTGGCTGCCTCCCGTGCAATCGTCTCCTTGTCGACGGGTGTGTAGAGGCTGGGCATGGGTCGTTCTCCAAGGCTGCGCGCCAGCGTTCACCGGCGCGGTGTTGTCATAGGTCGGACGCTTGTCGGGTACAAACGGCCCCTTCTGTCTTCGTTGCGCGCCAGCGTCAATGCCGGATTTGAAAAATGCGACAATTCTCCACCGTGTGTCGGATCCTTGGTCGATTGTCGCAAAAATGAGACAAAGTATTGCAATTGAGAATAGTCTATGCCAAACTCGGCTTTTTTGGCGGTGACGACAGCATGCTTCATGAGTCCGGACAGCAGGTCGAAGCGGAGGCAGTCGCGCCGTGGCGTGCCACCGCGGCCTCGGAAATCGCCACGGTCGTCTCGAACCGCGCCATCGCAAGCGAATACCGCCGCCTGGTCCTGTCATGCGGGCCGATCGCCTCGGGCGCCAGGCCCGGCCAGTTCTTTCAGCTGCTATGCCCGCAGCCGGCCGGCGAAAAGCCCTTTCTGCGCCGGCCGATGAGCATCTACGCGACGCAGGCCGATCCGCACCGGATCGAATTCCTCTACAAGGTCGCCGGGGCCGGCACCCGCGGCCTGGAGACGCTTGACGCCGGCGACACGATCGACGTCTTTGGCCCGCTTGGCGTCGGCTTCACCCTCGATCCGCAATGGCGGCGCATCGTCGTTGTCGGCCGCGGCGCCGGTCTGGCGACGCTGGCGCCGCTGGCGCGCGCTGCTGCGGAGATGGGTATTGGCGTCACCGCGGTTCTGAGCGCGCGCCGGCCCGACCTTCTCGTGTCGGCGGACCTGTTCCAGGCCTGCGGCGCCGACGTCATCGGCGTCACCGACGCCGAGGCGACCAGCGGTCCCGCCAATGTCGAAAAGATCCTGCGCGGCCTGATCTCGCAGCAGCGTTGCGACGCCTTCTTCACCTGCGGCTCGGCGCGGCTGATGCGGGTACAGCAGCGGCTGGCGGCCGAGTTCGCCATTCCCGGCCAGATCGCGCTGGAGCAGCAGATGGCCTGCGGCATCGGCCTCTGTTACTGCTGTGTTCGCGACTTCAACGTCGACGGCGGCATCGTCACCCGCCGCGTCTGCTGGGACGGCCCGGTCTTCGATCTGGCGGAGGCGATGCCATGAGCGTCGACCTGTCCGTCAAGATCGGTTCCCTGCGCCTCGAAAACCCGGTGATGCCGGCGTCGGGCACCTTTGCCGAGGGCCTCGCCCGCGTCATCGACTTCGACCGGCTCGGCGCGCTTGTCACCAAGACCATCACCCGCGAGTTGCGCGCCGGCAATCCGTTGCCGCGCGTCGTCGAACAGCCCGACTCGATGATCAATTCGATCGGCATTCCCTCCAAGGGGCTGGATCATTTCCTCAACGAGACGCTGCCGCTCTACGCGCCCTATACGACGCCGCTGGTGGTCTCCATCTCGGCGCCGACGGTCGAGGGTTTCGCCTCGCTCGCCAGCGCGATGTCGGTCCCCGGCGTCGCCGCCATCGAAGCCAACATTTCCTGTCCCAACATCGAGGAAGACGGCAAGGCGTTCGCCATGAGCCCCGACTCGGCGGCGCGGGTGACGGCGGCGCTGCGCAAGGCGACGGCCCTGCCGATCTGGGCCAAGCTGACGCCCAACACCGGTGACATCGCCGCGGTGGCGCGCGCCGCCGAGGACGCCGGCGCCGACGCCCTGGTCGTCGCCAACACCATCCTGGCGATGGCCGTCGACTTGAAGACCTTCCGCCCCTCGCTCGGCAACATCATGGGCGGCCTGTCGGGCCCGGCGGTGAAGCCCATCGTCCTGCGCCAGGTTTACCAGTGCGCCCGCGCGGTCGCCATTCCCGTCATCGGCTGCGGCGGCGTCTCCACCGCCGAGGACGCAGTCGAGTTCCTGCTGGCCGGCGCCCGCGCGGTGCAGGTCGGCACCGCGTCCTTTATCCAGCCCGACGCCATGCTGCGCGTCATCGACGGGCTCGAGCAGTTTTGCCTCCACAGGGACATCGCCAGGGTGTCGGACCTGTGCGGCGCGCTGCTGGTGGAGGAGAGCGACGAGCCCGACATGTCGTGGACGGAGCCGGCGCAATGAGCGCCTCGGCGGTTCGGGAACCGCAAGGCGGCGTCGGCGAACGCGACGGACTGGCCGGCCTGTTCGACGCGCTCAGGCAGGCCTCGTTCGATGGCGTCGGCGTCAGCCGCCTCGCCTATTCGCAAACCGAATCCCTGGTCCTCGACATCGTCGAGGCGGAGGCGAAGCGGATCGGCCTGCGCACCGAGCGCGACGCCGCGGCCAACCTTGTCGCCACGCTGCCGGGCGCCGACGAGGGACTGCCATACATCGCCTGCGGCTCGCATGTCGATTCGGTGCCCCAGGGCGGCAATTTCGACGGCGCCGCCGGCGTGGTCGCCGCGCTTGCCGTGTTGCGTCGATTGAAGGCGGCGAATGTTCCGCTGCGCCGCGGCGTCAAGCTGTTCGCCCTGCGCGGCGAGGAGAGCGCCCGCTTCGGCAAACCCTATCTCGGGTCGAGCTGCCTGTTTGGAAAGCTGGCGCCGTCCGACCTCGACATCAAGGCCGAGAACGACGGCCGCGTCCTGCGCGACTGCATGCGCGAGGTCGGCGTCGACGTCGACCGGGTCGCGGCGGGCGACGTCCTGCTCGATCCGAAATCGGTCGCCGCCTGGGTCGAGCTCCACATTGAGCAGGGTCCGGTGCTCGTCGCCCGCAACCTTCCCATTGGCGTCGTCACCGGCATTCGCGGCAATATCAGGCATCGCGCCGTCGAATGCGTCGGCCAGGCGGGTCATTCCGGCGCCGTGCCGAGATGGCTGCGCCACGACGCCGTGTTCGGCATGTGCGAACTGATCGCCCATATGGATCAGCACTGGCGCACGCTGCTCGAGCGCGGCCACGATCTGGTGCTCACCTCGGGCATCGTCGCCACCGACGCCAGGGTGAACGCAATCGCCCGCATTCCCGAATTCGTGCGTTTCGCCTTCGAGATCCGCAGCCAGAGCAAGGCGACGCTCGCCGACGCCTACAAGCTGTTCCGCGACGAATGCGTCGCCGTGTCGAAGGAGCGCGGCGTCGCCTTCCGGTTTGACGACAAGGTCGAAGCCGCCGGCGCGGCGATGGACAGGCCGTGGGTCGATCGGCTGACGGCGGCGGCGGCGCGGCTGAATCTGCCCACCGAGACCATCCCCAGCGGCGCGGGTCACGACGCGGCGGTGTTCGCCAATGCCGGCGTGCCCAGCGCCATGATCTTCGTGCGCAACCAGAACGGCTCGCACAATCCGCATGAGGCGATGGACCTGCCGGATCTGATCGCCGGCATCGACGTCATGCATGACGCGATCCGGGAAGCTGCGGCGCAATGACGACGGAAAAGATATTCGGGCCTGCCGGCGACTGCTCCGTCGAGACCCTGACGATCAGGCGTCCCGACGACTGGCACGTCCATTTGCGTGACGGCGACATGCTCAAGGCTGTGCTGCCCTTCACCGCGGCGCAGTTCGCCCGCGCCATCGTCATGCCCAACCTGACGCCGCCGGTGACGACCGTGGCGGCGGCGCTCGCCTACCGCGACCGGATCCTCGGGGCGCTGCCGCAAGGTTCGGCCTTCACGCCGCTGATGACCTGTTATCTCACCGACGAGACGTCGGCCGATGACGTTGAAGCCGGCTTTCGCGGCGGCGTGTGGGCGGCGTGCAAGCTCTATCCGGCGGGCGCCACGACCAATTCCAGCCATGGCGTCACCGATTTCGCCCGCATTGCGCCTGTGCTGGAACGAATGGAGAAGATCGGCATGCCGGTGCTTGTCCATGGCGAAACGACCGATCCCATGGTCGACATTTTCGACCGCGAAAGCCACTTCATCGACAACGACCTGCAATTGCTCGTCGGCCGGCACCAGGGTCTCAGGATCGTTCTCGAACATGTCACCACCGTCGAGGGCGTCGCGGTGGTTCGCGACAACGCGGCGCGCATGGCGGCGACGATCACGCCGCACCATCTGGTGCTCAACCGCACTTCGATCTTCCAGGGCGGCCTGAGGCCACACTATTACTGCCTGCCCGTCGCAAAGCGCGAGCATCACCGCCTGGCGCTGCGCCAGGCCGCGACGTCGGGCGAAGCCTGCTTCTTCCTCGGCACCGATTCCGCGCCGCACCTGCGCGACGCCAAGCAGGCGGAATGCTGCTCGGCCGGCATTTTCTGCGGGCCGACCGCCCTGCAGACCTACGCCCAGGTCTTCGACGAGGAGGGCGCGCTCGACAGGCTGGAAGCGTTCGCGTCGCTCAACGGGCCAAAATTCTATGGACTGCTGGCCAATGCCGACACCGTCACGTTGCGCCGCAGGCGCGACCGGCCGGAGCGCGCCATGACGGTTGGCGCCGCCGATGTTGCGATGTTTCGCGGCGGCGAGTGGCTGGCGTGGTCGATCGACGACGCCGGCCGGGATGATTCTGAAACGGAAGGACGCGCGTGATGACCACGGAACGATCTACCGGCGGAGGCGGCGACAGCCGGCAGCAGACCCTGTCCGAACTGCTGCGCTGGCTGGAGACGCAGAAGGGCGGCGTCGCGACGTTCTACGAATTCCAGCATCGCTCGCTGGCGCTCCGAGCTTCAAACCCGGGCCAAGCCGGCCTGTTGAGACTGCTCGCCGATCTGTCCGGACGGTTTGCCGACCTCTATGACGGGGAGCCGCTGGATCAGCCGACCGCCAATGAGGCGCTGGGGAAACTGATTGGCCATGTGCGCGAGGCCGGCCGCCTGCATCCGGCTGCAACCGGAGACCTCCTGGACCTGGCCAACAGGATCGGGAATGAGGAGCTTGCGCCCGCCGGCTGACGCGGCTGCCGGCCGGCGGCGAACGGGCGTTGACACGATCCTCAAAATATGGATTATTTCTCAAAAATTAGACAAAGTGGATGGAGGGTGAAACAATGGTAACCAGACGGACAATCCTGCAATCGGGGTCGATGGCCGCCGCGGCAGCCATCATGCCGAAGGCGGCGTTCGGCCAGACCGCAAAATATCCGGTCAAGGTCGCGCATCTCGAATCGCCGGCCCAGCCCCGCCACAAGGGACTTGAAAAGGTCGGCGCGCTGGTCAAGGAGCGCACCGGCGGCGAGGTCGAGTTCACGCTCTATCCGCTGTCCCAGCTCGGCAATGCGCGCCAGATGATCGAAGGCACCCAGTTCGGCGCCATCGAATGCACCGTCCAGCCGGCCGCCTTCCTCGGCGGTTTCAATCCGGTCGTCTCGGTTCTCGACGTTCCCTACTTGCTGCCCACCGATCGCGACCTGTCGCAGAAATTGCGCTCCGGCCCGTTTGGCAAGGCGCTGCTTGACAGCTTCGAGAAGCGCGGACTGCACGCGCTGACCGAGTGGCCGAACGGCCGCAAGAGCCTGACGTCTAACAAGTCGCTCGACAATCTGGTCGATCTGGCGGGACAGAAATACCGCGTGATGGATTCCAAGATTCTGATCGAGCAGTTCGCCGCTGTGGGCGCCACAGCCGTCGTCATCAATTTCGGCGAACTCTACACCTCGCTGCAGACCGGTCTTGTCGACGGTCAGGAAAATCCGCTCGACACCATCACCACCATGAAGTTCCATGAGGTTCAGAAGAATCTCGTCGTCACCGAACACGGCGCCATGGAGGATTTCGTGCTGTTCAATCCCGCCTGGTGGCAGGCGCTGCCCGACGGCCACAAGGACATCATCGCCAAGGCGTTCGACGAGGTTCGTCCCGAGGTCGAGAAGATGAAGGAAGCGTCGGCGCTGGCCGCGCTCGAGGTCATCAAGGCGGCCGGCGTCAATGTGCGGATCGCCGAGGAAGCCGAACGCAACAAGCTCAAGGACGCGACCGCATCCAAGACACGCGGCGCCTATGTGACGCTTGCAGGCGCCGAGGGCGAGGACATCCTCAAGATCTACGACGCCGAGTACAAGAAGCTCGCCGGCTGATGGGCGCGCGCGTCGTCGCCGGACTTCAGCGTGTGCAGGCCTTGCAGGGCGCCCTGCTTGGCCTGCTCATGCTGGCCATGACGTTCGGCTACGCCGCCAATGTCCTGATCCGTGAACTGGCGCCCTCGCTCGCGCCAAGACTTGCCTGGATCGACGAGGTGTCGCTGTTCGCGCTGGTGTGGATCGTCTTTCTCGCCGCCGGCCTGGCGCTTGAGAGCGGCCGTCACATCGGCATGCGCATGCTGCTCGACCGCATGCCGCCCGTCGCAAGGCGGGCGGTCAAGATTGTCGTCAACCTTCTCGGCCTGGTCTTCAGCCTCTATCTGGTCAAGGTCGGCTGGGAGATCACGCTGTTTGTCGCCCGCAGCGGCCAGTCGAGCCCAACGCTGGGTTTTTCGGTCGCCTGGCTCTACTGGGTCATGCCTGTCGGATTCCTGCTTCTCGCCGCTCAATATTTTGTCGAACTGCTTGGCTGGTCGGACCGCTTCGCGCGCGAATTCGATCCCATGCACCAGCTGTAGCGGTCACATGGTTGTCCTCCTCTTCGTCCTCGCGGCTGTTCTGCTGGCGATAGCCGCGGAGATATTCCTGGTCCTCGGCGTTCCCGCCGTGCTGGCCAAATATCTTCTCTATCCGACCATGCCGGACCTGATCATCGGGCAGCGCCTTGTCGGCGGCGTCGAGGTCGTGACGCTGCTCGCCATCCCGTTCTTCATTTTTGCCGCCGACCTGATGGCGCGCGGCCGCATGGCCGGACAGCTTGCCGGCCTGTTCAGGGCGCTGGTCGGTCACCGCCATGGCGGCATCGGCCACTCCACCGTCGTGTCCTGCATGGTGTTCGGCGCCGCCGCCGGCTCCGCGCCGGCGACGGTCGCGGCGATGGGGCGCGTCGCCTTCCCGGAATTGCGCCGCTCGGGCTTTTCCGAACGCTTCAGCCTCGGCCTCATCGCATCGAGCGCCGAATGCGCGCTGCTCATTCCGCCGTCGATCACCTTCGTCGTCTATTCCTGGCTCACCGGCACCTCGATCGCCGCCCTGTTCGCCGCCGGGCTGATGATCGGCGTCATCCTCGGCCTCGGCTTCATGGCGCTGGTGGCCTACACCGCCTGGCGCGAGGGCATCCCCGGCGTCGAGCAGGCTGGCTGGCGCGGCAGGTGGACCGCCTTCGTCAACGCTTTCTGGGCGCTGCTGATGCAGGCCATCATCCTGGGCGGTATTTTCAGCGGCGTCTTTACCGCCACCGAGGCCGCCGCGATTTCGGCGGTCTACGCGGTGCTGGTCGAGGTCTTCATCTTCCGCTCGCTCGGCCTGCGCGACGTCTTCTCGATCGCCCGCGACAGCGCCGTGTCGACCGGCGTCATCTTCATCCTGCTCGCCATGGGCGCGCTGCTGGCCTATTTCATCACCCTGGCCGGTTTCGACCGCACCGTGCTGGCGATCGTTCAGGACAATAATGTCAACTGGATCGTGTTCATGCTGTGCGTGAACGTGCTGTTCCTGATCTGCGGCATGTTCCTCGACCCGAACTCGATCATGGTGATCTTCCTGCCGACGCTGTTCCCGGTCGCCATGGCACTCGGCATCGACCCGGTCCATTTCGGCATCGTCGTGACGCTGAACGTGTGCACCGGCATGATCACGCCTCCCGTCGGTCTTGATCTCGCCGTCACCTCGGCGACGCTCGGGCGGCCCGTCGAGCAGGTCATCGCCGGCATCATGCCGTTCATCGCGGTTAACCTGGCGGTGCTCGCCCTGGTCAGTTACGTGCCGTGGCTGTCGACCTTCCTGCCCGGCCTGATCTTTTGATCCGGTAACGTTTCGCGCCGGCCTTCAGATCAAGACCGTTTCATGGCTGGTTGGAAACGGTCCCGGGTCGCAATGCGTGGATTGGCTCCCGCAGGGTTTGGACGATCACCGCCAGCAGATCCAGATCCTCCTGACGATAGCTGCCGGCGACATCGTCCAGCGACAGCACGCCAATCGTCCGGCCTCGATCCAGCACGGGTGCGCAAAGCTGTGAATGCAGATCGGGCAGGAACAGGGCGATGCCGGGAAACGGCGCAAGCAGCAGGACGCCCGGCGACAGCATCAGAAACAACGGGAAAGCCGCACCCGAGATGTAGCCAAAGGTCTTGCCAGAAATCCCCCGCGGCACGAACAGGTTGAAGTCGACTGGCGGCCATGGCGCGGTTTTTTCAGATTCCGAAATCGTGCGACGCGCGGAAGACGGCTTCGATCAGATATTCTTTCAAATGGCCCGTCACCCGGCCGCCAAGGCCAGGGATTGGACAAAATGATCCGCGCCGACCTGATCGTAGCCGCGTCTCGGGGCCTCGTAGTCGACCGGCCGGATCGGGCTTTTGAGTTCCGATCCCGCTATCTCGCGCAATCCGCGGCGTCGCGACGGATCGGCGACCGGGACCGCCGACAGAAGCTGGCGCGTATAGGGATGCTGCGGGTTGTCGAAGACGCTGCGGCGGTCGCCGATCTCGACGATCTCGCCGAGATACATCACCGCGACGCGGTGGCTGATCCGCTCAACCACGGCCATGTCGTGCGAGATGAACAGCATTGACAGGTCCAGCCTGCACTGCAGGTCCAGCAACAGGTCGACGATCTGCGTCTTGATCGTCGCATCGAGAGCGGAAACGGCTTCATCGGCCACGATCAGTTGCGGATTGAGCGCAAGCGCACGCGCGATGCAGATTCTCTGGCGCTGGCCGCCGGAGAACTCGTGCGGAAAGCGGTTTCGCATCGCCGCGCTCAGGCCCACGGCGTCGAGCAGTTCTTCGACCCGTGCGTTTGCCGAATTGCGATCGTGCAGGCCGGAGACGACCAGCGGTTCGGCGATGCAGTCGCCGATTCGCATTCTTGGATTGAGGCTCGAATAGGGGTCCTGAAAGATCATCTGGAGACGCTGGCGGATCGCCGATCGTTCGGCCCGGTTGGCGGACAGGACGTCCCGCCCGTCAATGCGGATCGAGCCGCCCGACGGTCGCACCAGTCCGGCGACGCAGCGGCCGGTGGTCGACTTGCCGCTTCCCGACTCGCCGACAAGGGCGAGCGTTTCGCCGCGCCGGATCGTGAAGGACACGCCGTCGACCGCATGCACCCGCCCCTTCACCCGATTCAAAAGGCCGCTCCTGATGTCGAAGCGTTTTTGCAGGTCAGCTACTTCGAGGATCGGAGCGGCGGCGCGCAAGGGAAGCGGCGAGGCCGCGGAACCCTGCGTCCCGCCGAGTTGCGGGGCTGCCGCAAGCAGGCTGCGCGTATACTCATGCCCGGGCGATTTGAACACCGCCGCCGTTCGACCCTGATCCACGACATTGCCGCGCAGCATGACGATCATCCGGTCGGCGATCTCGGCGACGACGCCCATGTCATGGGTAATGAAGACAATCGCCAGATTGTCCTCGGCCTGGATTTCCTGAAGCAGGCCGAGGATCTGCGCCTGCACAGTCACGTCGAGCGCGGTTGTCGGTTCATCGGCGATGAGCAATTTCGGCCGGCACGCCAACGCCATCGCGATCATGACACGCTGGCGCATCCCGCCTGACATCAGGTGCGGATAGTCGTGATACCGCGCCCGGGCGGCGGGAATGCGAACGCGCTCCAGCAGCCTGACGGCTTCGTGCTCCGCGGCCTTGCCTCCGATGTTTCGATGCGTGGTCAGCGCCTCTGCAATCTGTCCTCCCGCCGGCATGGTCGGGTTGAGGCTGGTCATCGGCTCCTGAAATATCATCGCCGCTTCATTGCCGCGCACCAGGCGCATCTGCGCGGCGGTGAGGTCGGCAAGCGAACGCCCCTGCAAACTGATCGACCCGCTGACCCGACTGGTTTCGCGCGCCAGCAGACGCATTGTCGCCAGCGCGGTCACGCTTTTGCCGGATCCCGATTCGCCCACGACGGCGATCGTTTCACCCGCATGCACGTCAAATGAAATCCCGTGCACGACAGGCGTCCAGCCGTTCGACGTCCGGAAAGCGACCTGAAGATCGGAAACGGAAAGCACGGGGTTGGTCATCGGCTGCCTGACTTCGGAGAAAGGACTTCCTGCAAGCCGTCGCCAAGCAGGTTGAAGGCCATGACGGACAGAAAGATCGCGAGGCCGGGAAACGTCACCATCCACCATTGGTCGAGAAAGTAGTCGCGCCCAATCGAGACCATCGACCCCCATTCCGGGGTCGGAGGCTGCGCGCCAAGGCCGATGAAAGACAGGCCCGCCAGCGTCAGCACCGCATAGCCGATATCGAGACTGACCTGCACGGTCAGCGGGGTCAGACAATTGCGCAGTATGTGGTGGAAGGCAATCCGCCGGCGCGACGCGTTCGACATCACCGCCGCCTCGACGAACGCTTCCTGCTTCAACTGCAGGGTTTGTCCGCGCACGAGACGGGCATACCAGGGCCACCACACGACGATGATCGCGATCATCGCATTGAGCAGGCTGGGTCCAAGCGCCGCGGCCATGCCCATGGCGAGCACCAGCGCCGGGAAGGCAAGGAACATGTCGGTGACGCGCATCAGCACCTCGTCCACCCAGCCGCCGGTCAGTCCGGCGGCCAGGCCGACAAGCGTTCCGAACGCGGACGCCGCGACGAGAATGCCGAGCGCGGCCACAAGCGAATATCGCGCGCCGAACACGATGCGGGAAAAGACGTCGCGCCCGTTTTCATCGGTGCCGAACCAGTGAAGCGCGTCGGGGGGCTGAAGCCGGTCGGCAAGGTTGAGCGCGACCGGGTCGTGCGTTGCAATATACGGCGCAAGGACCGCAACCAGAATTGCCGCGCCGGCCAGAACCAGCCCGAGCGCACTCAGCCGATTGGCCATCAAGCGGCCGAACAGGCCTCGCTCAGCGCGCACGCCCTCCGCCGCGCCGTCGTGGTCGGGATCTGCGATCGATGTCATCGGGCAGTCCTTCCGTCGAGGCTGATGCGGGGATCGAGGACGACATAGGCGATGTCGACGACAAGATTGACGACGACGTAGATGATGGAAATGACCAGCGTCACGCCCATGATCGCGGGGTAGTCGAGGTTCTTGATCGCATTGACGGCATAGAGGCCGATGCCCGGCCAGCTGAAGACCACTTCGGCCAGAACATTGCCGGCCAGCAGCGCCCCGATCTGGAGCCCCAGCACGGTCGTGGTGGGAACCATCGCATTGCGGAAGACGTGGCGGCGCAGGATCTGCCCGTCCGTCAGTCCCTTGGCCCTCGCGGTCCTGATGTAGTCGCTGTCGAGCACTTCGATGACCGAGGCGCGCATCATGCGGGAAATGACCGCGATGCTCCCGATCGCAAGCGTGGACGCAGGCAGGACAAGATGCAGGAGGCTGGACCTGAAGGCCTGGTAGTCCCCTTCCGCCCAGGTGTCGATCACATAGAAGCCGGTCAGCTGCGTCGGCTCGATTTCGGTAATGCCGAGCCTGCCGCCGATCGGCAGCAACTGGAGATGTTTGTAGAAGACGATCTGCAGGATGATGCCGAGCCAGAAGATCGGCATCGACACGCCGCCGACGGTCAGGACGCGCAACACGTGGTCCAGCGGCCTGCCTCGGTTGACGCCGGCAAACAGGCCAAGCGGCAGGCCGATGAAGACGGTGAGCAGTACGGCGGTCAGGGTCAACTCGATACTGGCCGGCAGGAACTGCGCCAGGTCGTCGAACACCGGCCGCCGGTAGGTCAACGACATGCCGAGGTCGCCATGAATCAGGCCGGTCATGTAGATCCAGAATTGCGTCGGCAGCGGTTTGTCGAGGCCGTACTGGGCAGCCAGGGCCGCGACCTGCGCCTCGGTGGCGTGCTGCCCGGCAAGAAGTCTGGCGGGATTGCCGGGCACGAGATGGGTCAGGGCGAATGTGATGACGCACACGCCCGCCAGAACCAGGACGGTGAGCAGCAGCCGCTTGACGATGAAGATCAGCATTGGGGCGTGGCGCTCCGTATTGCCTGGTCTGGCAGGCGCGCCATCCGATCAGGCAGGGCGCGCCGCGGGACCACGGTCAAGCTCGGCGAAGTGAATAGAAATCGAGCGTCTCGGTGCGCATGCCGTTGAAGACAAATCCTGAGATCTTGTCGCTCATTGGCAGCCTGTAGTTCTTCTCGTAAATGAACAGGGCCGGCGAATCCTCGACGATCAGCATTTGCGCCTTGGCGTAGAGATCCAGCCGCCTGGCTTCATCGGGTTCGGCGGCGCCTTCATCCAGCAGCCGGTCCACTTCGGGGTTCGAGTAGTACCCCCAATTGTAGCCGGCATTGCCTTGCGCGGCGGTGTGGAACAGCGACCACATGTAGTCATAGGGCGTCGCCAGCGTTGGCCACCAGACGAGGCCGAAACAATGGTCCGCGGTGTCTGGGTTGGACAGCAGGCCCGCCCATGCCGACGGGGACAGTTCCTGGATTTCGACGTCGACGCCCAGTTCTTTCATGTTGGCCTGCATGAATTCGCCGAGCGGCCGCTTCCAGAAATAGCCGGTCTCGTAGGTGTATTTCAGCTTGAAGCCGCCATTGGGATAGCCTGCCTCCGCGAGCAGCTGCTTCGCCTTTTCAAGGTTGAAACTGTAGGCCGGCGTATCTTTCGCGTGCCCCACGAAGCCGCTTGGGATGGGCCCGTGCGCCTGTCTGGCTTTGCCGCGCAGCGCGTTGTTGATGTAGTCGTCATAGTTGAACGCCTGCGCCAGGGCCCGGCGCACCCGCGGATCGGCGGTCGGGCCGTTCTTGCAGTTGAAACACAGGTAGTAGACGTTGAAGGAGGGCTCGTCGGTGACGACGATCCCGGGTTTGCCGTCGAGCGATTCAACGACGTCGTCCGGCAGGAACAGCGCGACGTCCACGTCGCCCTGCTCCAGCAAAAGCCGCTCGGTCGAGGCTTCATGGACGTATTTGACGATGACCCGGTCGAAATGGTCGTCCTTCCAGCCCCGCCAGTAGTCCGGGTTCCGCTCGAGAACCGCCTGTTGCGACTGCTTGTAGGAGCGCATCGCATACGGGCCGGTGCCGACCATGTTGTCGCGCAGCCAGGCCTGGGCGTGGTCGCCGTCCTTCTCATTGTCCCGGATCGCTTTCGGCGAGATCATCTTGACCGTGTAGAGCGAGGCGAACGCCGACAGGAAACCGTCCGACGGCGCGCCAAGCCGGAGCACCACGGTGAAGTCGTCGGGGGTCTCGATCGACTCGATCGCCGCCAGCGCGAACGCGATGCCCTGGCCGACCTTGGTCTGGCGCTCGATGTTGAATTTGACGGCCGCAGCGTCGAGGATTTCGCCGTCGGTGAACTTCACGTTCCTGCGGATCTTGAACGTGTAGGTCTTCTTGTCGTCGGAGACGTCGAAGCTTTCGGCCAGCTGCGGCACGAATTCCAGCGTGTCGTCCCTGTAGTCGATCAGCGCCTCATAGACATTGCGCCACAGCAAGGGCGACTGGCCGTCGAAGGACACACCCGGATCCAGCGTGACGGCGTCGGCGCCGGAGGCGACAACCAGCGTGTCCGCGCTCGCCGCCACCACCCGACCGCCCGTCAGCGGCAGCGCCAGACCGCCCGCCGCCATCGCCAGAAAGGCGCGGCGCGACGGCCCAGGCATTCCCGCTGCGATTCCATTCAAAGCACTCATGACTTCCTCCCTTGTGTCTTGCTTGCCGCCAAGGCCCGCATCGCCGGCGTTCAGGCCCACACAAATCCTGGAACGAACCGGCCAAAACCCGGATCGACCGTTATCGTCCCCTGCTCGCCGGCGTCGTCATAGACGACGGTCCCCCGGACCCAGGTCTTTTTGATCCGGCCGCGCACCGGTTTGCCTTCGAACGGCGTCCATTTCTGCTTGTAGAAGGTCCTGGCCGGGTCGACCGTCCAATGTTCATCCGGATCGAAAATGAACATGTCGGCGTCGGCGCCGATCGTGATCGCGCCCTTGCGCGGATAGATGCCAAAGATCCTCGCCGGCGCGGTCGCGTAGATTTCAGCCAGACGCACAGGCGAGATATTTCGGGCGAGGCCCTCGCCGATCAGCAGCGGAATTGCGCTTTGGATGTTGTTGATGCCGGCCGGCGTCTTCCAGACCGAGCCGTTGCCCGCCAGCTTTTCCTCGAACGTGTATGGCGCATGGTCGGTCCCGACACAGTCGATCTGCCGTGTCTTGATCGCCTCCCACAGGAGATCCGCATTGCCGGCCGCCCGAAGCGGCGGATTGCATTGCGCCATCGGCCCGATACGCTCGAAGTCGGTTTCATCGAGAAACAGGAAATGCTGTGCGGTCTCGACGCTGACGGGATGGCCTTCGCCGCGCGCGCGGGCGACGATCCGCGCGCCTTCGGGTGTGCTGGAATGGACGATGTGCAGTTGAACGCCGGCGATCTTCGCCAGCGTGACGGCGCGCTGAATCGCCTCCCATTCGGAGTAGTCGGGACGGCTGTCCATGTAGGCGCGCGGACCGTCGCGGCCCTGCGACTGCAACTTCGCCGTCAGGAAGGCGATGAGATCGTTGTTCTCGCAATGAACGGCTATTCGACTGCCCACCGCCTTGATCGCCCGCATGCCCTCGAGCAGCTCGCCGTCCTTGACCATCGGAATTTCCGGGGAATAGGACATGAAAGCTTTGAAGCCGATCGGCTGCAGGTCCATCAGAGACGGAAGCGAGGCCGAGTTGTCCGGCGTCAGGGCCAGATAGATGCCAAAATCGGCAACAGCCTTCTTCTCCGCCTCGCGCCGCTTGAGCATGAAGGAAGGCTTGTCCGCCGTCAGCGGCACGGTCAGCGGCATTTCGAAGACGGTCGTTATGCCGCCGGCCACAGCGGCCATCGTCCCGGTCTGAAAATCCTCGCCGTCCGTCAGGCCCGGATCGTTGAAATGAACATGGGGATCGACGCCGCCCGGAAACACATATCGCCCGTCGGCGTCGACCGTTTCGCGCGCCGCGAGGACCTCGGTGCTGAAGCCCGCGAAGACCCCGTCCTTCACATAGATATTGGCGTAGTCGACGCTTGCCTCGCCGACGACGCGCGCCCTCTTGATGGCCAGGTCAAACATTATGCAAACGCCTCTGTTTCTCATCCGGCGACGCCGGGTCGTTCACCAGACTTGTCAGGGTGCGCGACAGGGCATGCGCGGCCTGCGCGCAATCGTTCAAGCTTGAATATTCGCGCGGATTGTGGCTGACGCCGTCGCGGCTGCGCACGAAGAACATCGCCATCGGCGCGTGCGCGCCGATCAGCATCGCATCGTGGCCCGCGCCGCTCGGCAGCGCGAAGGGAGGCAATCCCAGCTCCGCCATGGCCGCCTCCTGCACGGCGACGAGCGCCGGATCGACCGGCGTCGGCGGCACAGAAAACACCTGCGACCAGGACAGTTCGACCTGATCGGCTTTGGCGATCTGGACCGTGGTGGCGACAATGCGTTCGGCCAGCGCGGCGAGCGGCCCGGCGGCCACGTCGCGAATGTCGACGCTGAAGCGGACCTCGCCCGGGATGACGTTCGCCCCATTGGGAAGGACGTTCAATTGCCCGACCGTTGCGACGGCGGTTGCGCTGAATTGCCCCGGAAGCGTGTTGATCGCCACGACCATGCGCGAGGCCGATACGAGCGCATCCTGCCTGTGCGGCATCGGTGTCGCGCCCGCATGGCCGGCGACGCCCCGGACCGAGATTTCGAGCCCGACAAGGCCGCAAATTCCGCTGACGACGCCAAGGCCGAGGCCCTCGCGTTCGAGCACCCGCCCCTGCTCGATGTGAACCTCGACATAGGAGTCTATCGACGACATGTCGCGTTGCGCCTGCGGGAAATTCGGCACCGGCAAGCCGGCAGCATCCACGACCGACGAAAACGTCCGCCCGTCCTGGTCCCGCAGCCTTTCCAGTTCGTCCTGCGTATGGCGGCCGACCATGGCGCCGCTTCCCAGCAGACCCAGGTTGAAGCGGCTGCCTTCCTCGTCGGAGAAGATCGCGACCTCATAGGGACGCAAAGGCGTCACACCCGCAGCGCTCCACATCTCGACCGCTTCGATCGCCAGCACAACGCCGAGAACACCGTCGAAATGCCCGCCGTCAGGCACGCTGTCGACATGCGATCCGCACATCACCGCCGGCAGGTTTTCGTCTCGTCCGGCAAGCCTGCCGAACCGGTTGCCGGCAGCGTCCTGGGTCACCGACATGCCGGCGACCCGCATCCAGTCGCAGGCGAGGTCTTTTGCCTGTCGTTCGGCCTCGGAGAAGCCTGGGCGGTTCGAGCCGCCGTTTTCCGTCAATCCGATACGCGAGATGGTCTCGAGGCGTTCGGCCAGGCGCGCGCCGCAAAAGCCTGCCCGGTCGAGCGACCGGTCATAGTCGTCGAGCAGCCTTGCGGCGAGCGAGCGAGGGACGGCGCGGCTCATGACAGCGCCACGACGCCGATCGCCATCGCCACGGCGGACACGACCGGATTGATGATCGGGACACCAAGCGCACGGCTCAGCGCGGGTCTGTAGCCGGCCATGCCGGCGCAGCCCAGCACCAGTACGTCCGCGCCGTCCTTCCGAAGCTTTGCGCCCGCGTCCAGCATCCGCTCCAGCGCGTCAGGCGCGATCGGAATCTCCACCACCGGCACGTCCACCGGTGCAAGACCGACGCAGCGGTCCAGCAACCCGTACGAGCGGATCAGCCTGAGTTCGGCATTGCGCGAACCGGCAGACGTCGAGATCACGCCGAAGCGCTCGCCCCTGTTCAGGGCCGTGGCGAGACCGGCTTCGCAGGCGCCGAAAACAGGTTTGCCGGTTACCTCGCGCGCCGAATACAGGCCCGGATCGGCAAAACACCCGATCACAAACGCGTCCGTTGTCTCGGTTTCCGCGGCGATGAGCGCGCAGAGCGGATCGACGACGGCGTCGATGTCCCGTTGCGTCTCGATCCCTGCCGGTGCGCCGGCAAGCGTCACGCAATCGATCCGGCACGAGTTGCCGAACCTCAGCGGCGCGACGTCGGCGTCCATCAGGTCCGTAAAGGCGCGGCTGCTATTGGGATTGATCACCAGTATCCGCAAATTCGGTCTCGCTGTTTCGACGGCGTTTTCGTTCGGGACCGGCACATTGCCGCGATGCCTCGCCAGGGGCATATGGTTATCGGCTCGACATTGGCTTGAGCACAAGCGAAACTATTGCATGCTCAAGCCTGAGAAATTCTCATGCAGAAAACTCATCGTCGCCTGCCGCCGCTGAATGCGCTGCGCGCCTTCGAGACGGCCGCGCGCCACGGTTCGATAACCAGGGCCGCCGAGGAACTCGGCGTGACGCAAAGCGCGGTCAGTCACCAGATCAGGACGCTTGAAACGCTGACCGGCGTGTCACTGCTCGAACGCCGCGGAAACAGTTTTACCCTGACAGGCTCGGGCCTGCGGATCCTGAACTGGCTCAGCGACGGCTTCGAAATGATCGAGAGCGCCGTCGCCAGTCTCGATTCGCCGGAGATCAGCGGCGAGGTGGTCGTCAGTTGCCCGCCGGCGCTGACGGCGCTCTGGCTGGTCAAGAACATGGGCGGCTTCCTGATCAGGCACCCGGGCATTCGGCTCGGCCTGCGCTCGTCGAACCAATGGAAGGCGGTCATCGGCTCCGACGTCGACATCTGCATCCGCTACGGCGACGGAGTTTGGGAAAACCGCCGGACGACGCTGTTGAGCGAAGTCGAACTGTTCCCGGTCTGCAGTCCTGAATTCGGCGCCAGTCTGGCAGGTCCCGCCGACCTGAAAAACGTGCCGCTTCTCTATGCGATGGACGACCGCGAGTGGAACGCCTGGCTCTCGGCCGCGCAGGTGGGCGAGCTGCCCCACAGGCGCCACTATCTGGGCAACGACTTCATGATGATTGAGGCGGCCGTCAACGGGTTCGGAGTGGCGATCGGGGACAGCGTCACCTGCAGGCACTATCTGCAATCGGGCGCGCTTGTCGCGCCCTTTGAACTGCGCCGAAAATCAAGCCATTCCTTCTACCTGATCGAACGGCCCAATATCGGCGAGAAGCTCGCCGTCTCCCGCGTCCGCGAATGGGTCGTCGAAAGCTTTGCCGGCATGGCTCCAGCCCCCGACCCGGACATTTCCGGCAGCGGCGTCTGAGCGCCGAGGTCACAGTGACGTTCCCCGGCAACATCCTGCGTTCAAACCGACTTCCATCGAAAGCGGACCTGAATGGCGGAGGTCATGGCTGGAACACCGGCTCGGGGCTTGCCAGGGCCCGCAGGACATTCGCCGTGATGCGTGACAGGTCGTTGTCGCAATCGTTCCAGGCGAGCGATCCGCCATAGACGATCGAGCCGGTCGAAAACACGCAGCCGCCGCCATCGATCGGAAAGATCACCATGTCGGCGCGCACCATCTCAGGTTTCTGCTGTCCGCCCAAGTCAGGCAGCATCAACGTCATGTCCTCGATGACCACCTGATACTCGTTGCCGAGGCCCGTGGACGTTGCGAGCACATAAGCGTGTTCGGGGCTTCCGATGGCGACGTCGTAGCGGTCGATCTCGTCGCCGACCGCACCGCCCAGCACATGACCGTAGTCGCCGACAATTTCATCCGTAACCCCTTCGAAGAAACGCGAGGCCGGCGAAGTGTAGCTCGCCTCGAGCCGCCGGTAGCCGCAGGCCTTGGAAAAGCCCTCAGAGGAGAACCCGATGCCCACGGTCTTGTTCGGCGCGCGGCCGCGCGCCCGCCAGATGCCCCCCGCTTCGCCGGTGGCGACATGGTTGCGCTCGCCATAGGGCGCATCCCAGCAGCGCGTGCCGGTGTTGTCGCGACGCACTTCGATGGCCCAGGGCCGCTCGGGAAACCGCGTCGTCACCCAATAAAATCCGTTGCCGCCGAGATACATCGCCCGACCGCCCTCATTGAGGTAGCTATCGATCGCGTCGAGCGCAAAACGACTCCAATATTCGGGATGCGAGCCGGTAATGACGACGTTGTAGCGGTCGACGAGCGCGCGGCCCTCTGATTCCAGATCCTCATCGGTGGCGACGTGATAGTCGAGGCCGACATGCTCCAGCCATTCGAGGATATACATGTCGACGGGGTAGTGGCGGTGCGAGCCGGTGAGCCAGTTGCGCACATGCGGGCGGACGTTGAACAGCGGCCTGCGCCGGCTGGAATAGCGCACCGGCGTTCCGTCCGAATGGGTGTCGTAGCATGAGCGTCCGGGCGCGGCGTCGGTAAAGAGATATTTCTCGTCTTCCGGCACGACCTTCTCATGCGCCATGATCGCCGACAGGTCGAACGCGGCCAGATGGTCGTTAGCGTAGGCGAGATAGGTGTTGGTGGGCAGCAGGAACAGCACCGGGGCCGTCGCGCCTTTCGCGCCGCGCACAAAAAGCGGATAGAAATTGACGCTCGCCGCCGACTCGAGACGAACAAGATAGACGCCGCTTTTCAGGTCGACCGGCAGCTCGAATTCAAGCTCGTAGGCCCAGCCGGAATCGACCATGTCGTCGCTGTGAAACTGCAGCGCGCAATATTGCGCCGGGACTTCTCCGAACGAGTCGCTTCGGCCGTTCCAGTTGCGCCCGGTGACGCCGCGCTCTCCGCCGTTGTGGATTCTGCCCGGCTTGCCGCCGGCCCATGCGGGCGCAACCGAGGACGACGCGAAATCCTGCCCGATCAGCCAGGACGCCCAGGGGCTGGTGATGGCGCGTCCGTCGTGCGCCGCCAACAGGTCGGCCTCGCCCAACCGGCGCAGATGGATCGTCGGGCTGTCGATCTTGCCGTCATAGGCGTTGCGCGGCGATCCGGTTTCGTCGACGCCGGACGACGCCAGCACCAGGGTCGACGCGGTGACGGCGACCCCGCCGCCCGCGGCTGAAACATGACGGCGCGCATTGATCTTGGCGTCCATGCGCTTGAGGTCGAGACTGGCCTGGCCATCCGCAAGTATGGCCGCCACCGAATACCAGTGCCCGGGTTTGATCGCGTCGGGGATCGAGGCGATCGTCCTGCCGCTCCGTTCGAGGCCAATCGCGCCATTGCGGATCGCCAGCGAAAGTTTGCCCAGCGCCCAGACGGTCTGCGCAGCCGCACCGGTGGCGGTCGGAAAGATCCAGCAGTGGACGGCCAGCGTATCCGCCTCGACGGGTTGCGGCAAAGGCAGAACGGCATGGGAGCCGACGGCGGTCGTTTTCGGCGTGATGGCAAAAGACCGGTCGAGCACCTGCGGCATGTCTGTGACGACGCCGGCGTCGAGTTCGCCTTTTCCAGGACCGGAAACCAGCCGCATGAAGCGCGCGCGAACCATTTTGCCCGGCGCGCTGACCGCCATGCGCACGGTCTCGCCGGGCTGCCGCGACCATTCCTCGAAATAGGCCTTAATCTGCATCTCAACCTCCCTTTCGGCAAAACGTCCCCGTCCCCGGCGCGGGTGCGCCGAAGCCGTCGTTCGATGTGTGCCTTACTCAGATCTGGCGCAGCCAGTCGTTCCAGCGCGGGTCGTCGAACAATTTTCGCGCCCGCGCATATTTCCAGATGCCGTATTTCTGATAGTCAAAATCCCAGTCGGACATCTGCCGTTGCTGGACCGCCCACGACCCCCATTTCATATCCGCGACGGCGCGCGCCACCCAGACGCGGGCGACCAGATCCCGGCGCACCGAGCCGTAATATTGCTCGATCAGTTCCAGCGTCGTTTCCTCGTCGACAAACACTTCGCCGACAAAGACGCCGATCTCGTAGGCGCGCTCATTGTTGGAGGCGAATTCGAAGTCGATCAGCTTCATGTCGGTGATCCGATCGTCGGCGTCGAGCCGGACCATGAAATTGCCCGGCATCGGATCGTTGTGGCAGGGCACGATATCGAGACCCGACGCAAAGAAGGCCTGCTTAGCGCGGTCATACTGGTGCGCCAGCCAGGCAAAATCGGCCGGCCGGATCGCACCCAACGCCTCGCCCTGTTCAATGTGCTCATCGGTCATCGCGAACACGTCTTTTGTCACCGGCAGGCGTTCGCAGGCGTTGAACCGACGATAGAGGCTGATGACGCCAGAGAGAAAGTCCTTGCGGGCAAAGTCGGCATTGGTCGAGGCGCGATAGCCGTGCAGGAACTCGATGATCTCCGCGCCCTTGTCGAGGCTGAAAAACTCGACCTTTGGCGCAATGCCGATGGCGTTGGCCTTGGTGGCCGCGTCGAAGGACAGCTGGCGGTTGACGAACTTGTCGGTTCCGACGCCGAAGACTTTCAGGAAATAGTCTTCACCGTCGTGATTGACGAGCCAGTTCGAGTTGAGCAGGCCGCCGACAAGCGGTCGTCTGGTGACTTTGGCCATGTCCCAGCCCGGCACGGCGGCAATTGCGGCGTCGACCTGTTGTGTCGTGGCGGTGGACATCTTCTCCTCCCCGATCAGGCCAGACGTCGCAGCCGGTCGGCCGCGCTCGAGTTTTGCGAATTCGTTTCGTAGCGCATCAGCCGCCAGGACGCGTATTTGGCGAATTCCAGCGTCTTGCGTTCGGATCTGGCCGCCATCGCCTGGGCTACAAGAGCCCATCGCAGATCGTCCAGAATGCCGTAGACCATGGCCCGCTGGAACAGCGCCTCATCGAAGCAGCCCGTCCATTCGGCAAAACCGTCGCGCGCTTCGGCCTCGCGCTCGAACAGTTCGGTCAGGTTAAAGCCGATATCCTCGTAGGGGTCGCCATTGGCCGACAGATCGTAATCGACCAGCAGCACCCTGCCGCCGGGGCCGATCATCCAGTTGGCGGTATTGCCGTCGCGGTGGCATGGCGCATGTTCAATCTTGATATCGGCCATCGCGGCCTCCGCTCTGCCGGCGAAATCGAGAAAAGCGGCGATATTGCGCGGCAGGTTCGCGCCATGGTCGACACAGGCCCGGTGGGCCACGCGGATTTCGGCAAAGATGTCGCCGTCGCGCGGCAGCGCGGCGCCCGACCGGAAACGTTTCTTGGCCGCGACAATGGCGGCGCGGGTCTCAACCCTGGCGCTATCGTGCAGGCCGCCGGCCCGCCAGCCTTCGCCCAGATGTTCCATGACGAACAGGCCGTCACCATCCCAACTGTCGAGCACTTGCGGTCCGGCCCCAAGTTCGCCGGCCTGGCGGGCTGCGGCAATGGCGGCGCGCGCATCGACATAGTGGTCGGTATCGGGATGATAGTGTTTGTAGATTTCCGCCTGTCCGCCGCGTCTGGCGAGCCAGATGTCGGCTTCGATGCCACGCCAGGCGGGCGAAGCCAGCACCGTCAGCGGGCTTTCAAACGCGTCGAGCGTCCCGCCAAGCCTTTGCTCTGCGCGGCTGCGGACGAGGGCGTGGCGGTCGGCCGCGTTTGTCACGTTGCGGCCTCCGCGAGTTTGCGCGGCGTCAGCGGCCAGTTTTCCGCCGCGCCGGCGATCGACGCCAGCCGCGCCTCCAGCGCCGCCGCCAGACGGCACAGCCGCACATCGTCGAACCGCCGCGCGACGAGTTGCACGCCAACCGGCAGGCCGCGTGCGTCAAAACCGCCACGGATGGAGACCGCGGGATGACCTGACTGGTTGAACATGGCTGTGAATGTGCAGTGGCGCAGCGGCACAGACCTGTCGGGCCCGCGCTCCTCGGCCGCGAAATTCACCACCGGCATCACCGGCGTCAGCAGGAATTCGGCATCGTCCATCAGCCTGTTGGTCTGGGCGACGCCGCGCGCAACGCCGGCCTCGAACAAAGCGATGCGCGAAGCGTCCCAATGCTCGGCCTCGGCGAACCAGTCGAGCAATTGGCCCGGCGTGGCGGCGCGTCGCTGTGGCGCGACCGACGCATGTTCACGCCAGCCGCGCAGCTTGAACGTGTCGTCGATTGGCGCATAGGCGTCAAAATCATAAGGGGCGGCGTGCGCCTCGACAGACCCCACCAGCGGCTCGAGCGCGCGCATGGCGTGATCCAGCACGGCAAGCACGGCCGGCTCCACGGCGGGACCAAATCCGAAATCGCGATAGACCGCGACCCTGGCGGAACTCAAACTGTCCGCGTTGTCGGTCACCGGCACGGAAAAGCGGTCGTCGCGGTGGACTCCGCCCAGCGCGCGCAGCAGCAGTTCAAGATCGGCCGCGTGACGCGTCATCGGCCCGGCCGAGCGCACATCGGACGCCGGCGTATGCGGGATCATGCCCTGCGTCGGCTTCAGCGCCGCCAGGCCGCAATGGCTTGCCGGCAGGCGCACGGATCCGGCGATATCGGAGCCGACCGACATCATGCCGATGCCCGCGGCAAGGGACGCGCCGGCGCCGGCGCTCGACCCGCCCGGGTTCCAGTCGAGACCCCAGGGGTTGCGCACGATGCCGTGATAGGAACTGACGCCCGAGCCGGAAAGGCCGAAATCCGGCATCGTGCATTTTGCGATAATGACGGCGCCGTGCGACTTCAGCCGCTCGGTCGGCGGTGCGTCGACCTTGCCGACAACGCCGTCGCCATGGATGCTCGAACCGTGATGCCATGTCATGCCGACCGCATGAACGGAATCCTTGATGGTGACCGGCACGCCATCGAGCAGGCCGCGCGGCCTGCCGTTGCGATAGCGTTGCGCCGCCAGACCTGCCTCTTCCAGCGCGGCCTCGCGCCGGACGTCATAGAGCGCGTTGATCTGGCCGTTGACCGCGTCCACCTGGGCCAGCGTAACGTCCATGATCTCGACCGGGTCGATGTCGAGCTTGCGGTAGCCGTCGAGCAATTCGCCGAGTTTCAGCCGCGACAGATGTTCGAGCGTGATGCCGGTCATGGTCAGCCCCTGCGCGTACGAAGCACGTCGAGACCGGCGGCCAGCACCAGCACCAGGCCGGTGATCATCAGGCTCGCTTCCGTCGGCACGTTCATCAGGATGAGGCCGTTCGACAACATGCCGAGCAGCCACACGCCAAGCGCGACGCGCAAGAGCGAACCCTTGCCGCCAGTGAACGGAATGCCGCCCAGCAGGACGGCCGTCAGCACGCTCAGTTCGACCGCAATGCCAAGTGTGCCGGACGGCGCGGAATTGATGCGCGCAATGGTCATCAGGCCCGCCAGCGCCGCGCCGAGGCCTACCACGCCGTACAGCAGCATCACGGTCAGCTTGACGCGAATGCCAACGAGATAGGCGGCGCGTTCATTGACGCCGATCGCCACCGTGTGGCGGCCAAGCGGCGTGCGCGCCATGACATAGACGCCGGCGCACAGCACGGCGAGCATGATCCAGGTCAGGATCGGCAGGCCGAACAGCTGTCCGTAACCGATATAGGTGAAAGCTTCGGGAAAGCCGAATAGCGGCGTCGGTGACAGCCATTGCGCCAGACCGCGCATGAAGGTCAGCGCGCCGAGCGTCACGATGATCGGACTCATGCCGATGTAGCCGACGAGGAAACCGCTGATCAGGCCGATGGCAAGGCCGACGCCAAGCGTGAATATCACCGTTCCGGCAATGCCGAGATGCGGGAACATCAGGCCGGCGACGACGCCGGACAGGCCCACCATCGAGCCGACGCTGAGATCGACCTTGCCGGCCATCAGCAGGATCGCGAACGGTATCGAAATCGTCATCAGCGCGGCGATCTGAACCGAAATGCTGATCCAGTTGCCCAGGGTCAGGAAGACCGGCGACTTGAGGTAGAAGAAGATCGCCAGCAGCGCGACGGCGAGCGGCAGGGCCGCAGCGGAGAACAGCGCCCCGTAGCTGGTTGCGGATTTGCCGTTTGCGACCGGCGAGGCGTTTGCATGTGACATTGTTCCTACTCCGCGGCCGCGGCATGTGCACGGGGCGCGCCGATGCCGGATTTGCTTTGATGGGCTAGCTGCACAATCTCATCTTCATGAAAATCGCCTTCCAGCAAAGTGATCTGCCTGCCGTGGGCGAGGATCAGGACACGGTCCGAAATCGACACGATTTCGGCGGGATCGGACGAGGCGACGAGCACCGCGCCCCCATTTTCGGCGAACCGGAACAGCAACCGATAGAGGTCCTCGCGCGCGCCGATGTCGACGCCTTGCGTCGGCTCGTCGAGCAACAGAACCCGGGTGCCGACATCGGGCAGCAGCCAGCGGCCCATGACCAGCTTCTGCGCGTTGCCGCCGCTGAAGCGATTGCCGGCCAGCGCCGGATTTCGCGGCGACAGGTTCAGCGCGCCGGCCATCTGGTCGAACAGGCTGATCTGCGTCGCGCGTTTGCGAGCCAGGCCGGCGAAATGCGGCATCAGCAGATTGTCGAGTGCGGTCAGTTCGCCAAATAGGCTCTGTTCGTTACGATCCGACGCCACCAGCGCGACGCCCTCTGCCAGCGCGGCGTCCGGACCACCGATACGGACCGGCTTGCCGCCAAGGCGGAATTCGCCTCCGGCATGGCCGCGCGCGCCGACTAGGCTTTCAAGCAGATCCGTGCGGCCGGCCCCCAGAAGCCCGTAGAGGCCGACGATCTCCCCCTGTTTGAGATCGAGATCGACCGGCCCGGTGAAGTCTGACCGGTAGTCTTTCAGGCTCACGACCACATTGCCGAGCCTAGCCTTATGGCGCGGGCCGCCTTGACCTTCAGGTCGCGGCGCAATTGCGCGCGCAATGTCGGCGACCGGCGCAGCCCTTGCCGGTCTGGTCCACACGATCGCGCCATCACGCAGGATCGTCACCACATCGGCGATCTTGGCGATTTCATCGAGCAGGTGCGTCACATAGACAATCGCGAGGCCTTCCTGCTTGGCCAATTGGCGCACCACTTCGTGCAGCGCTTCCATCTCGCGGTCGGACAGCGCCGCCGTCGGTTCGTCGAGAATCAGCACCCTGGGATGAAGATGCAGCGCACGGGCAATCTCGACGATCTGGCGTTCGCCGATCGAAAGATTGTCGAGCAGCGTTTTCGGATCGATGTTCGAGCCGAGCCGCGCCAGCAGCGCCCGGGACTGCTCAACCTGGGCCTTCTGGTTGACGGCGCCGAAACGGCGCAACTCGTTGCCGAGAAAAATATTGTCGGCGACCGTCAGTCCCTCGATCACCTGGAAATGCTGGTAGATGATGCCGATGCCGTGCTGGATCGCGCCCCGCGGCGTGAGCCTCGAAAACTCTTCGCCATTGATCCGGATCGATCCCGATGTCGGAGCGACCGCGCCCGACAGGCAGCCAAGCAACGTCGACTTGCCTGCGCCGTTGGCGCCGATGAAGGCATGAACCTCGCCGCCGTTGAAAGCGAGTTCAACGCCCTTCAGGACTTCGATCGGCCCGTAGGATTTCCGCAGTCCGGAAATCCGTATGATTTCAGCGCTCATGGTCATGCCCGAAAATGAAGGTGCGGGCCGTGAGGCCCGCACCTCCAATGCTCCTACTTGCTGGAGTAGTTGGCAATCAGTTTGTCAAGCAAAGCCTGATCCGCCTTGCTGGCCAGGACCGTTGGCGTATAGGCGAAGCTCGGACCGTCGCCGGTCACCGCATTGAGGGCGAGATCGACAATGTTTGCGCCCAGATCGTTGATCAGGATCGCGGCGCTGGCCTTGTAACGCGCGCCTTCATTGACGGCTGAAAGCCCTTCGAACGAGCCGTCCTGGCCCCCGATGAAGATCTTGTCGGCGGGAATGTTGGCGATGGTCGCGGCGCGGTTGGCGCCGACGGCGGCGTCATCGTTGAGGCCGATGATGATGTCGAGATCGGGATGCTGTTTCAACACGGTCTCGGTGATCGTCAGGCCGGACGCCTGGTCGGCCGAATCCTGCTCGGCGACGATCTCGATCCCGGCCTCGGCGAACAGCTTTTCAACCTCTTTCCAGCGCGGCGCAATCGACGGCAGACCCGTCAGCGTTGTGACCAGCGCCTTGGGCGTCTCAACCTTGTTCGCCTTGACCCAGTCCACCGCGGCCTTGCCGATGATCTGACCGGACTGGGCGTGGTCGAAGCCGACAAAGCCGTCCGAACCTTCCATCGTGCCGAGATAGGTCAGCCATTTGATGCCCTTGGCCTGCGCCTGCTTCTGGAACGGTTTCAGTGCGCTTTCATCGATCGGCGTGACGACGATGGCGTCGACGCCGAGCGTGACCCATCCCTGCACGGCGTTGATCTGCTGTTCCAGATTGTTGGCTTGGGTATTGTCGTGCATGACGGTGACGCAACCGAGCTCGCCGGCGCGTTTGTCGGCGAAATGGCGCACCTGCTTGACGATTGCGGCTTCCGAAACCGAGTGGCTGTAGGCGATGGTGAATTTCTTGCCGCTATCGCAGGCCTTCTTGCCGCCGGCGCGGATTTCCTCGATCGTCGCCTTGGACGGATCGTTGTCCGCGGCGACCGCATGGCCTGCGCCAAGTGCGGACGCACAAAGCAAGGCGGCTGCGAACGACTTGATAAAGCTCTTCCGGTTCATGTCATTTCCTCCCGTGATTTCCGTCTGTTGAAGCCGGGCCTCCACTGCCCGGCAATTGAATGCCTATTTCGATGAACGTCCCTTGATGGCTTTGAGCTTGCGCGTGATCGTGTCGCGCGCCGTCTTCATGTCGGCCAGCGAGCCGGACATGAAAATGCGTCCCGTAGCGCCCATCATCTGCACGTCGTTGATGGTCGCCCCCGGCGCGGCCTTCTCGGCCTCGTTGGCCGCGACGCAGGCAAACAGCGCCGGCGTCATCTCGTAGATCAGGAGCGCCAGGCCCGGCACCAGCAGCGACCCGTCGCGCGAGCGGTTCAAGATCACGGCATGCTGGTCCGAAAGGTCCTCGACAATGTCGTGATAGAGGATTTCCGGCGCCAACTGGTCTTCAGCCTTGGCCCCGATGCCCGTCAGGATGGCGTTTCCAGCGGCCTCCAGTTCGGCCATGTCGCTCGCATGCAGCTCCAGAAGGCCGAACTGGCGCTCGGTGTAAAGAATGCCCGGCTCCATCTCGGGCGCAGTCTTCAGCGCCAGGTCGGTGACGCGGTGGATGGCCAGCGCCGGCGACACCTCGATGATCAGCGAGTGCTGTCCGGCGAAAGGCGGGTATCCTCTCGCCCGCGTCGGCGAAGAGAGATAGGCGGCAAACTGAGGCTGCAGATTCTCGATCGGCAGATAGACCCGAACCTCAGTCATTTGCGTTTCCTTTCGCGGCCGCGGCGTTCACCGTCGATCAGCCCTTGACCGCTTCGAAGTGCTTGCTGAGGTCGGGATGCGGCCGCGGGATGACGTGGACGGCGGTGACTTCGCCGACCTGACCTGCCGCTTCCGCGCCGGCTTCGGTGGCCGCCTTGACCGCGCCGACGTCGCCGCGAACGACGACCGACACCAGGCCGCCGCCGACTTCGTTGCGGGCGATGATTTCGACGTTCGCCGCCTTGACCATGGCGTCGGCCGCCGACAGCGCCGGCACGTAGCCGCGGGTTTCGATCATTCCGATCGCAAGATTTGCCATTTGAGGAACTCCTTATTTGCGTTTGGTTGTCTGTTCGTCGATCGAACCGATGATCAAGGCGTCGATCGGAGCTGATTTGTCCGGAAAGTAGGACGCGGCCACCGAGCCCTGCGTGACCAGAACGGCCTCGCCCATGGCGCAGCCGAGCGGATCGAAGGCGACAAGCTTGGCGCCCGCCTCGGTCTCGACCTCCAGCAAGGCTCCCGTCGGCAAGGCGCCGACATGGCGCGAGGACCAGAGCCTGCCGCTGACGCGCGCTCTAATCATTGGAGGCTCCTTTCAACCCGGATCTGGCGACGGCGGGCTTCGTCGATAGCCAGCGGCGTCATTCTGCTGCGCTTGCCGATCCGCACCCGGCCGACATCGTCGGCGATCGCCGCAATGTCGCGTTCGGTGATCAGCGATTTGTTGATTTCGGGCGTGCTGACCGGCGTGGAAGCGACCAGCCGCGCCGGCTGCGCCGCCGGCGCCGGACGGGCGACGGCCTGGGCCGGGCCGACCGGCGTGAATGTCAGCGTCCCCGACCGCAGGGCGGCGGCGAATGCGGGATCGGATGCACGCGAGAGCACCGAGAGCGCAAAAGCGGTGAGGTCCTGGCTCGAATCGACCCTGACCGTCTCCTGCTGCGGCGCGCCGGCAAGACCGGCGCGCAGGGCCGCGATTTCCTCGGACAGGATTTCCCGGATCATGGCGCGGATGTCGCCCATCATGACGATCCCGCCTGGCGCAGCGCCCGTTCGGCGGCGTCACGCGCGTTGCGCACATCGGCTTCGGTGCCCGCCAGATAGAGGCGGCCGTTGGCGCCGATCATGCGCATGTCGATGACCTTGATGTCGGCCGCTTTCTCGGCCTCGTTGCAGGCGAGAATGGCGTAGGCGGCGGGCTGACATTCGAGCAGATAGACGCTTTCGCCGCCCAACACCATCGAACCGGTCTTGTTGCGGTTCATCAGAAACGCATGCTGGTCGTCGACGCGGGTGACAATCTTCGAGGCGAATATCTTCGGCTTCTCGGCGTCGTCGCGCTTCTTGTCCATCGCGCCAAGCACCGCATCGGCGGCCGCCTGCACCTCTGCCGTCGAATAGGCGTGAAACTGCAATGTGCCGAACTGGCGTTCGACGACCAGGAAGCCGGCCCGAACCCCGGCGCTCTTCAACGCGGTGTCGGTCAGGCCCTCGACATCGAGGCCTGGCGCGATTTCGATGATCTGCGCCGCCATGCGCGCGCGCGGCAGGGAGCCGCGCATCCAGCTCGCCGTATAGGCAAGCGTCTGCGGCTGCAGCTGATCGATAAAGATGAATGCCCGCAATTCGGTCACGACTGTCCTCCGGTCAGTTCACGCAGTTCCTGGAGGATCAGCTGGCGCAAGAGATTGCGATCCATGCCGGCGTCAGGAAGGGCGGCCGTCATGACAATTGCGGGCGCCGAGGCGGCGGGCCTGTTTGCGTCGTGCCCGTCAAACCGCGCGCGAACCGCGCTGAAATCGCCGAAGGCGACGGAACTGTCGCTGTTCCAGGCCAATCTCGTCCAATGCACGAGATGCTGCGGTCCGACGTTTTCGCCGACCGACGAACGGCCGAAATAGCCGGTGCCGATCATGAAAGTCGGCGCCAGATGCGTCGCAAAGCCGGCCGCCCCTTGCGAGCAGGGTGCATTGACGACAACGCGGTAGACCTGAACCGCGCAGGCGAAATCCATCGCCCGCTGCGGGTCTTCGCCATGGAAGGCAGCCGAGTGTCCCGCCCCGGTCATACGCAGGACCTGCTGCGCAACGCCGGTGGCGCGCTCGAAACTGGCGACCGAGACCATCGCCAGCACCGGACACAATTTTTCCCTGGTCAGCGATTCTTCGAGGCCGACGCGCTCGATCGGCGCGACCAGCACCCGGGTCGCCGGTGCGACGCGGATGCCCGCCTGCTGGGCGATCCATGCCGCGCTCTTGCCGATCGCCGACGTGTTCAGATGCCCGTCAGGAAACAGCCAGTCCCGCAATTTCGCGACATCGGCCTCCAGGCAGATGTGGCCGCCCGCGGCGCGCAATGCGCGCTCGAGGTTCTGGCGGTTGGCGTCGAGCGAGATCAACACGCTCTCATTGGTGCACAGTACGGAATTGTCGAAGGCCTTGCTGTCGACGATGCGTTTTGCCGCCAGCGTCTGGTCCGCGCTCGGGTCGACATAGACCGGCGCATTGCCCGGGCCGACGCCAAGCGCCGGGTTGCCCGACGAATAGGCCGCGCGCACCATGGCGTTGCCGCCGGTGGCCAGGGTTACCTGCACTTTCGGCGATTCCATCAGCGATTGCACCAGCGGCACCGTCGGCTCCTGGATGCACTGGATCAGGCCAGCCGGGGCGCCGGCCGCAACCGCCGCCGCTTCCAGACGCGTCGCAGCGTCAAACGAGCAGGCCTTGGCCAAGGGGTGCGGGCTAAAAATGATCGCGTTGCGCCCAAGCAGTGCAATGATCGTCTTGTAGATGACCGTCGAAACCGGATTGGTCGCAGGAGCAAGCGCCAGCACGACGCCAGCGCCGCGCGGAATCTCCACCATCTTGCGCTCCGCGTCGACGCGCGGATCGACAAGGTTCATGCCTTCGTAGAAATCGACCAGCGGGTGCGCTGAATTCTCGTTCTTGATGCGCTTGTGTTCAACCACGCCCATGCCGGTCTCGCGCACCGTCCATTCGGCGTAATGCTGGGCCGATTTGTACGCCGCATCGGCGACGGCGCGCACGATCCTCAGCACCGATGCGCGATCGTAACGGGCATAGGCGCGCGCCGCCCATCCGGCGCGCTCAACCTTCATTCGGGCGACCGATTCCTGGGGATTGGGGACCGACAGGCGTGGCGCGTCTTGGTGGGCCTGCATCGTCATCCCTCCTCAAACCGCTCGCCGCGAGGAGCGGAGCAGCGCCCGGGCGCGCGGCATGGCGGCCTGCAGCCGGTCGATGATTTCCTGGCAGGTGTCGGGATCGAGCAGGACGCCCGGCTTGAACTGCAGCACCCGCTTGTCGAGCGAAGAAAAGATCGCCCAGACGCCGTGCTCATAAAGAGCTCTCGATACGGCGACCGCGCCCTCGGGATGGTCAAATTCGAGGCCGATCACGACGCCTCGCTGACGGACCCCGACAAAGATGTCCGAATTGGCCGCCATCACCTCGGCCAGCGCACGCTGGAAATAGTCCGATACATAGTGGACGTTGGAGACCACCTCCGGACGCTGCAGGATGTCGATCACCTGATGAGCGACGACGCAGCCAAGTTCGGAACCACCCGCTGTCGAGATGTGCGCGGCGCCGTCCTCATGCAGCCAGCCGCCGCAGCGTTCGGTGACGACGCAGGCGGAGATCGGATAGATGCCGCCGCCAAGGCCTTTTCCGGTGACGAACATGTCCGGCTGGAGCCCGTATCCCTGCCAGCCCCACATCACCCCTGTGCGCATCAGCCCGGTCTGGACCTCGTCGGCGATGTAGAGCGTGCCGTAGCGTCTGCACAGGTCCTGACAGGCCTGCAGATAGCCCTCGTTCGGCATTGGAAAACCATAGGTCGCCGGGATCGTCTCGATGATGAACGCGGCGACATCGCGCTGACGCAGAGCGCGCTCCAGCGCATCCAGATCGTTGAACGGCACCTGGTGAAATTCTTCCGGACGGTCGGCCAGGAAGATCTTCGAGAAACGGTCGTCGCCTGTCGCAACCGACAGGCCGGAATGGCCGTGATAACCCTTGATGATCGACACGATCTTGCGCCGCTTGGTCGCGTAGCGCGCCGTCTTCAGAGCGATCTCGACGGCTTCGGCCCCACTGGTGCCGAAGATGGCGTATTTCATGTGCGGCGCCGTCTTGACCAGCTTTTCAGCAAAAGCCGACCGCGCCAGCGACGGAAACCAGTGATTGCCCATGTCAAAATAGTCGAGCGCGGACTTCAGCGTCGCCACCAGCTCGGCGTTGCGATGGCCGAAATTGAACGTGCCGCCGTTCAGATGCAGGTCGATCAGGCGGCGACCCGACATATCGTAGATGAAATAGCCGTCGCGCCGGTCGATGACGAGATCAATTCCCGCATCGCTCCAGAACTTGGTCTTGCCCGGGTTCCAGTATTCGACGGCAGTGTCCAGCACGTCTGCCTTCGAAGCGAACCTGAAATAGCCGTAATCGAACAAGGCACGCCTCCATCCCGGCCACTGCATCGCATATTGAATTCCGTCATGCAACACGAATTTGTGGGATGCTGGGCATTTTATGCTATTGAAGTCGGCGAGCCAATCTGCGTATCTTTTGACTGCAGTCAGATTTCGGAGGAAACTTGAAAACCGCGAAATCGAAAAAGGAATTGCGGCACGACCGCATCCTTTACGCTCTCGATGGCAACCCCACCCTGCGCGTCAACCAGTTGGCCGACCAGCTTGGCGTATCCAACGAGACGGTGCGCCGCGACTTGACCGAACTGGACCGGCTGGGGAGGCTGGCACGCACCTATGGCGGTGCGGTCAGCGCGATGAATCGTTTCGAGCCGGCGCTGAACGAGCGGCTGACGCTGCACAACGCCGAACGCCGGGCGATTGCGCGCTGCGCCGTCGAGCAATATGCCCGCGAGGAGGCGCTGCTGCTCGGCGGCGGCGCGACGATGATCCATTTCGCGCGCGAATTGCGCGACATCGACCACCGCCTGACCGTTGTGACGCCATGTTACCCGATCGCCGTTGAACTGGCCGGAAATCCGCTGATCGACGTGATGCTGCTGCCGGGCCTGTTCGAGTTGCAGGAAGGCATTGTCTGCGGTCCCGAGACCATCCGCGCGCTTGACCGCTATCGCGCGCCGATCGCGATCATGGGCGCCTCCGGCGTCAGCGCCGACGGCGTCAGCGAGGCGATGCTTGGCGTCGGCGAGGTCTATTCGGCGATGCTCAGGATTTCCGAGCGCGGCGTCGTCCTCGCCGACCGCACCAAATTCGACAAACGGGCGCTGATCCTGCTGAGCGGCTGGAGCCGGCAGATGTCGCTGATCACCGACCGGCAGCCCAACCAGGATCTGGCCGAAGCACTTGAAGAGGGCGGCGCATCCTTGACAGTCGTCGACCCCGACGATCGGACCGCGGCCGAATAGATTTCGATTTGGACGTGCCACTGCCGGAGGAGGGCAAGGCGCAGTGAATTCACGTGATCGAATTATCGGCGTCTACACGCGCCGTGCGAACGCGGCGCTGGCCCATTATCCCCTGCCTGCGGGGGCGACCGCGCGCCTGATCAGCCTTTCGGAAAACGCAACCTTTGTCGTCGAGGCGGAGAGGCCGCTCGCCATTTTGCGCATCTATCTGTCCAATGCGGGTCGCGTCGCCGCGATCCGGTCCGAGCTTGCCTGGATCGAGGCGCTGCGAACCGACAAGGCGGTCGACACGCCGGCCATCATCAAGACGCTTGGCGACGACGTGATCGCACAGTTCGAGGCCGACGGCGGGTCGCAAGTCTGCGCGCTTTTCGAATACATCCCGGGCGCCGAAATCACCGGCCACAGCCCGGAAACCTATCAAACCGTCGGCCGGATCGCGGCGCAGATCCACCAGCATTCCAGCCGCTGGCGCATTCCCGCAGACTTTTCGCGCCGCACCTGGGACCTCGACTCGATTCTCGGAGACGGCGCCGAATGGGGCGACTGGCGAAACGGGCCCGGGCTGGATGGCGAAAACGGCAAACTGCTCGAGCGGACGGAAGCCGTCATTCGCCGGCGGCTGGCAAACTACACTGTCGAAGCGCCACGCGGCGGACTGGTGCATTGCGACCTGCGCGCGGCAAATCTGATGGTCGGCTCCGACAGACGAATCTGGGCGATCGATTTCGACGATTGCGGTTTCAGCTGGTTCCTGTGGGACCTCTGCTCGACGACAACCTTCATCGAACATCTGCCCGAAATCGACGACGTCGTCCGCGCCTGGCTCGCCGGATACAAATCGGTCCGGTCGATCGGCGACGCCGATCTCGCGGTTGTTCCCGACCTGGTGATGCTGCGACGACTGCATATTTTCGCCTGGCTCGGCTCGCATCCGGACTCGGATCTGGCGCACTCCCTGAAGGACAGCTACTGCTCCGCCACCTGCGACGTCGCGAGAAAATACCTGGGCGGCGCGTTCCTGCGCAACAACGCCGAAGTCGAGCGCAGTTTGATCTGACAGGATTTCGGTTCCCCCCGGTCGCAGGCGATCCGGCAGGTCTGACGCACATGGGCCGGCATATGCGTCAAATACGCTCACCGTCGCATCGCCGCCTGCGGTGCGGTTCAGCCCCTGACGCTCAGACGAAGCTTCAGATGTTTGGTTTCGCGGAAGGCCAGAATGCCTTCCGGCCCAAGTTCGCGGCCGACGCCGCTCATCTTCCAGCCTCCGAACGGCGCGTGCAGTTCGCTCGTGTCGTTGACATTGACGCCGACCGCGCCCGCCTCGATCGCTTCGGCCACGGTCCAGGCGCGGCCGAGATCGCCCGAATAGACATAGGCCGCCAGGCCGAAGGGCAGCGCGTTGGCGACGCGGATCGCCTCGGCGTCATTGTCGACGATGCGGATCGCGGCGAGAGGGCCGAATGTTTCCTCGGTCAGCGCCAATGCGCCGTCGGGCACGTCGTCGACCAGCGTCGGCTCGAAGAAGAAGCCGTTCGCATAGGCCTCGCCTTTCGGCCGGCCGCCGCCGATCAACAGCCTGCCGCCGCGCGCTACAGCGTCGCCGACATGGTTTGCCACGCGCTTGCGCCCGGCGTCGTTCAGCATCGGGCCGTAGAGCACGCCGGGCTCAACGCCGTGGCCCAGCCTGATCCTGGCCGTCTCGGCGACAAGCGCCTCGACGAAGCGGTCGTGGACGCCGCGCGCGACGAGGATGCGGTTCACGGCGATGCAGATCTGCCCCATGTTGGAGAAGGAGCGGCGCGCCGCCGCCGCCGCCGCCTCCTGCGGATCGGCGTCGTCCAGCACGACAAAGGGACATTGCCCGCCAAGCTCCAGCGACAGCCGCTTCAGCGTGCCGGCCGCGGCGCGCATGATCGACTGGCCGGCCGGCACCGAAGCGGTCGCGGTGATCATGCGAATTCCGGGGTGTTCGGCGAGCGCCGCGCCGACTTCCGGGCCCGTGCCCGGAATGTCGTTGACGACGCCCGCAGGCACGCCGGCGTCGACAAGGCACTGGACCACCATGCCGATCGCCAGCGGCGTCTCATGTGGCGGCTTGACGACCAGCGTGCAGCCGGCGGCGAGCACGGGCGCAACCTTCCAGGCATAGAGGTCGACCGGATAGTTCCACGGCACGATGCCGCCGACGACCCCGACCGGAGACGTGGTCACCAGGTTGCGGATGTCCGGCCGCGAGGCGGGACGGATCGAGCCGCCCAGGCGACGGCCCTCCTCGGCGTAGTAGTGAAACACCTCGACGCCGAACAGGATTTCCTTCTTTGCGTCCGGAATGGGTTTACCCTGCTCGCGCGTCAGCATCTCGGCGATCGGGTCGACCCGTGCGGCGATCAGGTCCGCGGCGCGGTGGAGCAGTCGCGCACGCTCGTCGGCGTGAATGCCGGCCCAGCCGGCAAGCGCGCGCCCGGCCGCCGCGACAGCCCGGTCGACATCGGCGCGGGAGGCGATTGCGCTCGATCCGACCTGTTCGCCCGTCGCCGGGTCCTTGATGATCAGCCGGTCGCCATTGACGGCGTCCTGCCATCTCCCATCGATGAAAAGCTTGCGGTCCATCTGTTTCACCGCGCCTTCAGCCTGCGCCACAACTGTTCGTAATTCTCGTCGTTCTGGCGGTTGGCGGCCTCCTTGCCGGCGGTGTTGGGGCTGACCATCACATGCGGCTGGACGCCCTGCTGAACGAGCTTTTCGGCGGTGGCCGAGACAATGGCGTGGGCGATTGCGATGGTGACGCTGGTGGAGCTGGCGCCCACCGGCGCGTCGAGGCCGTCGATCTTCAGCGACGCGTCGGCGAGCGGAATGCCGGTGTCGATGACGACGTCGGCGACTTCGAACAGGCGCTTGCCGGACGAATGGCGCGAGGCGGTCTGCGAGGAATGCGGCAGCGAGGTGACGCCGATCAGGGCGATGCCGCGCTCCTTGCACTCAAGCGCGATGTCGAGGATCACGGCGTTGATGCCCGAATGCGAGAACAGAATCATCGCGTCGGCCGGGTCGATCTGATGCGACCGCAGGATCGCCTTGCCGTAACCTTCCTGCGCATGAATGAAGCGGTATTGCCGCGCGCCCATGTCGCCCCAGACATGGTGGAACGAGATCATGGTGCTTTCGACGATCGGCCGGAAGCCGACGATGGTGCCGGTGCGAGGAAAGCTCTCCAGCGCCGGCAGCGCGCCATGGCCGGTGCCAAAGGTGAAGACGAGCTTTTCGGCGGCGATGCTTCTCGCGCACAGTTCGGCCGCCTTGTCGATGGAAGCAGCCTGGGTCGCGCGCACGCGTTCGAGGCGTTCGGCAAGCGTCGAGAAATAGCGGTCGATAAGCGAGGTCATGGATCGTCTCCGTCAGGCTGCGGTCAGGCCGGCGTTGCGGTGATGGCGTCGAGCGCCACGTCGAACAGTTCGGCCTCGGCGATCGCCATTTCGTCGTCGCCGATCTTCTTCTGGGCGAAGGCGTCGACGGTGGCGACACACAGCGTCGAGGCGCGCGCGCCCAGAACCCGCGCCGCGACAAGCAGCGCCGACGTCTCCATGTCGGTGCCGATGAGGCCGAGCGCCTCGATCTTCTTCTTCAGCTCACCGATCATTTCGCGCCGCTCGCCGGACAGGCCGAACATGTCGGTGTAAAATCCGTCCCAGGTGCCGAAGATGCCGGCATGCCAGGGCCGTTTCGATTGCGCCAGGCGGTTGCGCAGCGCGGTGTTGAGAGCAAAATCGGCAATCGCGGGAAAGCCGAGCGGTGCATAGCTGTTCGACGTGCCTTCGGCGCGCAGGGCGCCGTCGGCGAGGACAAAATCGCCGAGTCTCGCCGGCGGCACCGCCATCGCGGTGCCGATGCGCAGGAAGCGGCGGATGCCCAGCGCAAACAGTTCGTGCAGCACGATGGCGGCGATCGGCGCGCCCATGCCGAATGCGCTGACCGTCACCCGCTTGCCGGCGTGGGTGCCGGTGACGGTGCGCAGGCCGCGATTCTCGGCGACGCGATGGACGTCGGTCATGCGAAGGGCGATGCGGTCGACCCGGCCGGGATCGCCGATCAGGATCGCGGCTTCGCCGACCTCGTCGCGCGTCGCCCCGATATACCAGGCGCTGGCTGTGGTTTCGTCCTGTCTGGCCATTGCAATCATTCCATTGGTCTGGTGGTGCGGGCGGCAAGCACCGCATGGGCGGCGGCGTGACCCGCCTCGAGGATCGCGACCGGCCCGGTCTCGCCCTTGGCGATCGCGGCCAGCGCGCCGCCGGCAAAGCTGTCGCCGGCGCCGGTCGGATCGGAGAGCGCGAGAGCCGACGCGGCGGCAAACCATTCGCGCCCGTCGCGGCTCAGCGTCGCGCCCGCGCCGCCCCGGGTTTCGACGAGTGTCTGGCCGGCGCGCGGCGTCTTGCCGGCAAGCGCGGCGTCCACGAACGGCCGCTCGGCCTGGCTGCAGAAGATCAGGTCGGACCGGGCGGCCATGCGGGCGGCGAGATGCGGCGGCATGGCGCGGGGATCGTGTTTCACAACCCAGCAAAGCCTGGCCCGCGGCGACATCGCGGCCAGCGCCGCCTCGGTGGCGGCGGCCGGGCCGATGGTGACGCACAGCCAGTCGGCCGCGCCGATCAGCGTCGTCTGCGACAGGGTGAGGCCCGGCGCGTCCGACAATCCCGGATCGTAGAGGCAGGCGCAGCCGCCGTCGGGCAGATAGGCCATGATCGCGATCGGCGTGCGGCTGCCCGAAATCGCTTCGACGCCGGCGTCGGGAATCCCGCGCGCCGCCAGTTGCGCGCGATAGATGCCGCCGCCCGCGTCCGCGCCGATCCAGCTGACGGGAAAGGCGTTGGCCACCCCGTTGGCGACCAGCGCGCCGGCGACAAAGGCCGGACTTCCGCCGAGTCTCGGCCATGCGCCGTCCGGACGGTCGACAATGGTCGTCGTGCGGCCGGCCTTCGGCGCGCCGTCAAGCATGGCGACGTGGTCGAGGCTGGCGTAGCCGATGACGGCGATCCCGCTCATGCCAGCATGTCCAGCGCCTCGCGCAGCGGGACGACGCGGCCCATATAGCGGTCGATGTCCTCGAGCGACGCGGCGGCGAGATGCGGCCGGTTCGAATTCGTCGCCTCGCGCGCGATGACCGGCTCGAAACCATTGGCGAATGCGTCCTGCGCCGTGGCGCGAATGCAGACATTGGTCTTGACGCCGGCAATGATGACGCGGCTGACGCGCTGCTCGGTCAGCAACAGCGCCAGGTCGGTGGCGAAGAAGGCGCTGAAACGCCGCTTGGCGACGACCGTCTCATTGGCGAGCTTGGGACGGAAATCGCCGAAAAAGGCCTGGTCGTCGGCGTTTTCCAGATGGTGCGCCGGCAGCTTGCGCCATTCGAAATCGTCGAACGGTTCGGGCCGGTGCCGTTCGACCGCGTGTACGATCACCGCGCCGGACCTGCGCGCAGCGTCGAGCAACGCCTGCATCGCCGGTATGACCTCGACGACCGTGTCGTAGTAGTTCGGCAAACCCGGCTTGAAGAAGGAATTGATGACGTCGACGAGGATCAGCGCGGTCTTCTTGGTTTCGGTCATGATCAGGTCCCCTTGGTCCGCGAACGCCGCACCGCCAGCGCCATCACGGTGAGCACGACGATGACCATGACATAGGGCAGCGTCTGCACAAGTTCCGCCGGGACGCCGCGCCCCTGAAGGCGAATCTGGAGCGCGTCGAAAAAGCCGAACAGCAGCGCACAGGCCGCCGTGAGCCACGGCCGGTTGCGGCCGAAATAGAAGGCGGCGAGCGCAATGAAGCCGCGCCCGGCGGTGATGCCCTCGTTGAAGATGCCGACGACGCCGATCGACAGATAGGCGCCGGCCAGCCCCGCCATCAGGCCGGCGAAGACCGTCGATGCGTCGCGCAGCGTCAGCGGGCTCAAACCGAGCGCGCGCGCGGCCTGCGGCGCCGCCCCGGCAGCCCGCAAACGCAGGCCGAGACGCGTTCTTTTCAGTACCCAGGCGGTCAGCGGCACCAGCAGCCACGCGGCCCAGGTCAACGGATCGTGGCCGGAAAGCAATGCGCCCAGAACGGGCATGTCCTGGATGACCGGAATGTCGAAGCGCGGCAGGCGCGCGACGTCGGGCAGGTTCAGCGTGCCGGAACTTCCATAGACGGTCTTGAGGAAGAAGCGCACCAGCCCGGCGACGGCGATATTGAAGCCAAGGCCGACGATGATCTCGTTGGCGTCAAGCCGCGTCACGGTGAGCGACATCAGCAGGCCGAACACCGCGCCGGCCAGCGCGGCGGCGACCAGCGCGACGGACCAGCTTCCGGCGCCGGCCGCCACGATCAGGCCGACCAGCGCGCCCGCCAGCATCATCGAATCGAGACCGATATTGACCAGTCCGGCGACGCGGTTGACGAGGCCGCCCAGCGCCGCGAGAAGCACCGGCGTCGTCATCACCACCGCGGCGTGGATGATATTGTCGATCATGCGCGACGCCTCCGCGCGAAGATCCAGCCAAAGCGGGCGACGGCGAAGATCATCACCATGCCCTGCAGGATATTGACGATCTCGATCGGCACATCGCTGAACAACTGGATCGTCGCGCCCGATGTCGTCAGCGCACCGAACAGCAGGGCGGCGAGCAGGATGCCGATGGCCGAACCGCGTCCGAGAAGTGCGACCGCGATGCCGGTGAAGCCGTAGCCGGGCGAGAAGCCGGATACGAAACGACCGACCGTGCCCAGCGCGTGGATGCCGCCGGCGACGCCGCCAATCGCGCCCGACAGCAGCATCATGCGGATGATCAGAGACGGCACATCGATGCCCGACGCGGTGGCGAAGCGCGGGTTCGTGCCGGCGATGCGCGTCTCGAAGCCGAGCGCCGTGCGGTTGCTCCACCACCAGTAGAGGACCAGCAGCGCGATGGCGATCAGGAAGCCGGCGTTGAGCGTCGAGGGCGGCATCAGTTTGGGCAGGCGTGCGGCCTCGGCCACCATCGGCGTCGCGGAATTTGCGGAGCCGGGCGCAAGCAGCGGCCCATTGACCAGATAGGCGGTCAGGCTGATCGCGATGAAGTTCAGCATCAGCGTCGTGACGACCTCGTCGACGTCGAGCCGCGCCTTGAGGAGGCCCGGAACCAGCATCCAGAATGCGCCAACGACCACGGCCGCGGCGAGCGCCAAAGGCACGAGCGCGACGGCCGGCAGGCCGGTGAAGCTGAAGCCGACCCAGGCGGCGGCAAGGCCGCCGACGAAGACGCAGCCTTCGACGCCGACATTGAACGCGCCGGCGCGGAAGGCGACGGCGGTGGCCAGTCCCGTCAGGATCAAGGGCGTCGACGCGGCCAGCGTCGCGGCGATGCGGCGGGTTCCGCCGAAGGACTCCACCGCCAGCAGCCAGTAGACTTCGAACGGATTGTGACCGGCGACCGCCAGCACGACGCCGGCCGCGGCGAGCGCCAGCAGCAGCGGCGTCAGAATCTCCGCCAGGTTCGCCCAGGGAAACCTCGTCGGCGGTGCGGCAGAGGCGGCGTGATCGCTCATGCTCGCCCGCCTCCCAGCATCAGCCGGCCGATCTGTTCGACGCCGGCGTCGCCGCGCGCGACCTCGCCGGTGACCTTGCCGTCATAGAGCACGACGATGCGATCCGACAGCGTGAGCAGTTCGTCCAGCTCTTCGGAGATCAGCAGAACCGCGCCGCCCCGGTCGCGAAAATCGATCAGGCACTGATGGATGAAGGCGATGCCGAGAATGTCGACGCCGCGGGTCGGCTGGCAGGCCAGCAGGAACGTCGGATCGCCGTCGAGTTCGCGCGCCACCGCGACCTTTTGCTGATTTCCGCCGGAGAGGCTTGCGGCCGGCAGCGACGAAGATGAGCGCTTGACCATGTATCGGTCGAGCAGGGCGTCGACATGCTGGCGGATGGCGTTGCGCCTGAGCACGCCGTGCTTGCACAGGTCGGCCCGGCGATGATGGCCGGCGATCGTATTGTCGGCGATAGAGGCGGCGAGGCAGAGCCCTTCGGCCGCCCGGTCCGGCGACAGATAGCTGAGGCCGAGCGAACGACGGCGCGCCAGATCGACGCTCGTGATGTCGACGCCGGCGAGCGTAATCCGCCCGGCGGAAAGGCGGCCGAGGCCGATCAGCGCGGACGCCAGCTCGTCCTGTCCGTTGCCGGCGACGCCGGCAATGCCGACGATCTCTCCCTTGCGCACTGCCAAGTCGACCTCCGACAGGCCGACGCGGCCACGGGCGTCGCGCACCGTCAGGCCTTCGGCCGCCAGAACGGTTTCGCCGGCGCTCGCCTCGCGAAGCTCCGGCCTGACCAGGATCTCGCCGATCATCAGCCGCGCAAGCTCGGCCTTGTCGGCTTCGCCGCGCGGCAGGCTTGCGACAACCTTGCCGTTGCGCAGCACGGTAATCTGGTCGGCGAGCGCCAGCACCTCGTCCAGCTTGTGGCTGATGAACAGGATGGTGCGGCCCTCGTCGCGCAGTTTCTTCAGCAGCGCGATCAACTCCTTCACCTGAGCCGGCGCCAGGACGGCGGTCGGTTCGTCAAGGATGAGCACATCGGCGCCGCGATAGAGCAGCCGCAGGATCTCGACGATCTGGCGGACGTGGATCGGCGCGTCTTCCTCCGCCAGGTCCCAGTCGAGCCTGACGCCCGCCTGGCGCTCGAGATCGCTGGCGGCCGCCAGCGCCGCCTGCCGGTCGATCGCGCCGAACGCGCCTGTCGGTTCATGCGCCAGAACCAGGTTTTCCAGCAGCGTCAGCCCCGGAACCAGCATGAACTCCTGGTGCACCATGCCGACGCCCTTGTCGAAGGCGTCGGCCGGACCGAGAAACACGGCCGGCGCGCCGTCGACGATCACCATGCCTTCGTCGGGCCTGTCCATGCCCTGCAGAATGCGCATCAGCGTGGATTTGCCCGCGCCATTGCCGCCGACAATGGCGTGGATCGAGCCGCGCGTGACGCGGAAGTCGATCCGGTCATTGGCGACCAGCGCGCCGAAGCGGCGGGTGACGCCCTGCGCCCCCAGCCGTATCGACGGATCGAGCTTGCTCGATGAAACGGACATTTCGCTCAAGGCAGGTCCGACTATTTCAAATAGTCCGGATAGCCCTGGTCGACGACGTTCCAGACCTTGATCTGGCCCGACAGGATGCCCTGCTTGGCCGCTTCGACCTTTTCAAGAATGGCCGCCGGGATCAGGTCCTTGGTGTGCTTCATCTCCGACAGTCCGACGCCATTGTCCTTCAAACCGAACGTGACCGTCTTGCCGCCGGGGAACTTGCCGCCGGCATAATCCTTGACGACCGCCTCGACCGCGACGTCGGTGCGCTTGACCATGCTGGTCAGAACCGCGCCCGGCGCGATGCCGTCCTGGTCGGTGTCGACGCCGATGGCGTAGTGGCCGGCTTCCTTCGCCGCCTGGATGACGCCCATGCCGGTGCCGCCGGCGACCTGATAAACAATGTCGGCGCCTTCCTCGAACATCGCCTTGGTCATCTGCAACCCGATCGCCGGGTCGCCGAAATTGTTGGAATAGGCGACCTTGACCTGGACGTTCGGATTGGCCGCCTTGGCGCCTTCGATATAGCCGGCGATGAACTTGTCGATGCCGGCCGACTTGGTGCCGCCGATCACGCCGATGATCGGCTCGGCGTTGATGCCCTTGATCGAAGTGTCCGTGGTCACCAGCGCGGCAAGCGTGCCGGCGAGGTAGGAGCCTTCCTGTTCCTGGAACAGCACGGATGCGATGTTCGCGCCGGGCTGCACCTGGTTCAGGATCACGTAATTGGTGTCGGGATAGTCCTTGGCGACCTCGACCATAGGCTCGCCATGCGAATATTCGAGGTCGACGATCAGGCCGAAACCGGCGTCGGATGCGCGCCTCAGAATGTCCGCGGCCTGGGCGACGACGTCCTTGGATTCAACCGGCTTGCCTTCGATGCCGGCCTCGGCGACCGCCTTCTGGAAACCGGAATAGGCGAGATCGTTGTAGGACTGGTCGCCAAGGCCGCCCTGCGCGATGATGATGGCGGCAGGCTTTTCAGCCGCCGTCGCGGACGCCGCCCCAAGGGCCGAGACGAGGGCCAAGGTGGCCGCGCCGAATGTCGTTGTCGTTTTCACTGCTGTTCTCCTCCGGATGATCCAGTCTGTCCTGGCGTTGGCGCACGAGACGGGCCTCGTACGAATATCGGCGCGCGTCGTAGACGGCCTCGACTGCGTCGAGCACCGTGCCGTCGGCTGCGAAAGAATGGCGGGTGACCGCAACGACGACCGCGTCGGCGGCAAGGTTGAGCCTGGCGCGATCGTCGGCGCCGGCGAGACAGGCGACGAGACGCTCCTCGGCATGGCTCACCTGAAGCCCGTTGCGCTCGAGGAAGCCATAGAGCGAGAAGTCCGCGGCCTGCATGACGGCTTGCGTCAGGCCGATCTCATCCATGAGGTCGGCCGAGAGAACGGAGCGGTGCCGGGCGACGGCCTGACCGTCGACGAAACGCAGGCGGTCGACCAGAATGAGCCGGCTTGCTTCGGGGTAGGGAAGTCCCGGGCGCCACTTTGCCGGCTCGAACGACAGCAGGCGGTGGGACGATTTGTGGCCGGCGGCCTCGACCGCTTCGGTGAAGCTCAACAGATAACCCGGCGCGCGGCGCAGGGGCGCTTCCGCCACGAAGGTTCCGCTGCCCTGCTTGCGGACGATCAGGCCCTCGTCCACCAGTTGCTCGACGGCCTTGGCGACGGTGAAGCGGCTGACGCCCCAGTCTTTCGCCAGTTCCGGTTCGCTTGGGATCCGGCTGCCGCTGTCCAGTTCCCCGACCCTGGCCCGCAGGCTGTCGGCAATCTGCACATAGAGCGGATCAGCGCGCCGGATGCCTTTTGCGTTCATGGAGAATCCTCTTGTCCAGTCAACTGTACAACATTGCGCTCAGGACGCAATCCCCATCTTGCGGTCGTCGCAAGGCCCGGGCGCGCGCAATGCGCCCATCGTCGATCAAGCTGGCGACGCGAGCGGTTCAGTTCTTGGAAAATAATAACGCGGCGAAACCCCCGCTCATCCGCCGGATGGTCGGCACGATCGCAGTCGCCCGGTCTGCCCGGCGGATGCTACCGTTTGCGCCCCGCCGCGCTGATCGCCACCGCCGCGACGATGATCAGTCCCGTCGTCAGGTCCTTGTAGAAGGGATCGGCGTTGAGGATGTTGAAGCCGTTGTTGATCAGCGCCAGCATGATCACGCCGGCGATCGAGCGCCACACCGCGCCCTGCCCGCCATAGATGCTGGTGCCGCCGATGATGACCGCTGCGATCGCCTCGAGTTCCATGCCGGCGCCGGCAGTCGCCTGCCCCAGCGAAACCCGGGAGGTCGCGATGGCCGCCGCCAGTCCGGCGGCGAACCCGTTGATGGTGAAGGCGATGATCTTCACCCGGTCGGTGCGGATGCCCGACAGGATGGCGGCTTCCTCATTGCCGCCGACAGCGAGGATGCGCCGGCCGAGCGTCGACCGGTTCAACAGCACGGTCAGAAGCACGGCGAAGACGACGAGAATGATGACCGCGTAGTAGACCGCGCCGATCCGCCCCCTTCCCAGCCAGGTGAAGTCGTCGAGCCGCACGGCGATGAGCGTTCCGCCGGTGACCAGGATGGCGATGCCGCGATAGACCAGCCCCGTGGCCAGCGTCGCCAGGAAGGAATGGATGTTCAGCGTGGTGATGGTGACGCCGTTGACGAAACCGAGCGCCATGCCGACAAGCGGCGCGGCGATCAGCCCCAGATAGGGATTGACGTTGACGGCCAGCGACGCGGCCACCACGCTCGCCACGGCGAAGATCGCGCCGACCGACAGGTCGAACCCGCCGCAGATGATGACCAGCGTCATCGCCGCAGCCATGATCGCCAGCGGCGTGTTCTGGTTGAGGATGTTCATCAGGTTCTGGGCGGTGAGGAAGGAATCGCTCATCGCCGTGAGCAGGATCATCAGGATCAGGATCATTGCCGCCACGGCGTAGCGTTGCAGCAGCCGCAACAGGGTCGGCCCATCGAACTTGGCGGCGGGCCTCGGCCCGCGTTGCGTGAGGCTCATTGGCGATGCCCTTCCAGTTTCTGTCGGCCCTGTTCGTGGAACAGGCGCCACATGATGTCGTCGACGCTGGTCTCGTCGGTCATGAACTCACCGGTGATCCGGCCATCCGAGACCGCGCAGACGCGGTGCGCGAGCCCCATCACCTCTTCGATCTCGGAGGAGATCAGCAGCACGCCCTTGCCGTTGCGCGCCATTTCGCCGACGAATTCGTGGATGCGGCGGCGCGCGCCGATATCGACGCCGCGGCTCGGCTCGTCGAGGATGACGACCTGCGGTTCGCCGAGGATCCATTTGCCCAGCACCACCTTCTGCTGGTTGCCGCCCGAATAATTGGCGACCTCGCCGTCGACATGCGGCGGGTTGACGCCGAAATAGTCGATCAGCCGCCGCGCCTCGCCGCGCTCGGCCCGGTCGCGGATGAGGCCGAAACGGCTGAAGCGGCCAAGATGCGGCAGCGACATGTTGGGCCGCACCGGCTGGGTCAGCACCAGTCCTTGCTTGCGCCGGTCCTCCGGCACCATGGCGAGGCCGCGCCCGATCGACGCGCGCGGCGAGCGTTCGGCATAGTCGTGGCCGGCGATCGCCACGGCTCCCGAGATCGCCGGATCGGCGCCGAAGACAGCGCGCACGATCTCGGTGCGGCCGCTGCCGACCAGGCCGACCAGGCCGAGGATTTCACCGGGGAATAGGTCGAAGCTGACGCCGGCGACGCCGGTCGCGGTCGCTAAATTTCGCACCGACAGCAGCGGCGGGGCGGTCCGGTCGGGAACCGGCGGCCTCTCGGGATAGGCGACCTCGGACGCGGGACGGCCGATCATCGCCGCGATCAGCGACGCCTTGGTCTCGCTGACGGCAGGCGACGTGCGGATGACCGCGCCGTCGCGCATCACGGTGATCGTATCGCAGACGTCCAGCACGTGGTCGAGAAAGTGCGACACATAGATGATCGCGCATCCGCGGTCGCGCAGCTTGCGCATCACCACATGCAGCCGCTCGGCCTCGTCATGGGTCAGCGACGATGTCGGCTCGTCCATGACGATGACCCGCGCATTGCGGGCCAGCGCCCGCATGATCTCGACTTTCTGCTGGTCGGCGATGCTGAGCGATTCCGCTATCGCCGCCGGATCGAGGTCGAAGCCGGCGAAGGCAGCGATCTCGGCAAGGCGGCGATCCTCGTCGCCGGCCAGAAGCCCGGCGCGGCTGTGTTCGATGCCGAGGAAGACGTTCTGCGCCACCGACAGTTTCGGCACCAGCTGCAGTTCCTGATGCATCATCGCGATGCCGCGCTCGAGCGCCAGCGGCGGGCTCCATTGCCGGATCTCGTCGCCGAAGACGGCGATCTCGCCTGTGGAACGCGAATAATAGCCGCCGACGATCTTGCCGACGGTGGATTTTCCGGCGCCGTTCTCGCCGACAAGTCCGTGGATCCGGCCGGGCATGAAGTCGATGTCGACGCCGCGCAGCACCTCGACGCCGGAAAACGACTTCGAGATGCCCGACAGCCGGACGCATGGCTGGCCGGTCGAGCCCGGCCCGTTCGTGCGATGCTCAGTTGGCGCTGGCGCAGCTGTCATCTTGATCCTTCGCTCGACGTCCTGCGCCGTCGTCAGGCGCGGGCCGCGGTTCGCGCGCTGTCGAGGGTCAGGTCCTCGTTGACAGCCACACCATACAGTGCCAGCGCCGCCTCACGCGAGACCGCACCGGTGACGACGTCGTGGAGCACCTCCTCCACCGGCCGCGACCTTGGATCGCCGTAGCCGCCGCCGCCGCCGGTGCGGGTCACCACCAGCGTGCCTTTCGGGAAACGCTTGGCGCGCATCTTGAGAGGCTTTTCGGTGGTTCCGTCTGGGAGGACGATCTCATTGTCGGGGCCCTTGCCGTCGGCGCCGCCCTTGACGCCCCAGGCGGGCGTCTTCGAGCGCTCGAACCACAGCGCGCCGTAGCAGTCCTGCAGCAGGCGATAGCTGCGCACCACGCCCAGTCCGCCGCGCCAGCGGCCGGCGCCGCCGGAATCCCCGCGCAGCGAGAATTCCTCGACACGCACCGGGAACTTGGTCTCGTAGACTTCCGCCGGCATGTTGCGGAAACCGCCGTTCACCAGGTTGATCAGGGCGCTCTCGCCGTCGCTGCCATTGGCGCCGCCCCAGCCGCCGGCCGTCGGCTCGACCGAGATCCACTGTCCCCGGTCGGGGTCCATGTCGAAGAAGGCGGCGACCATCGAGTCGCCGTAATGCGCCGCCGTCGCCTTTTCGGGCATTGCCTCTCCAAGGCAGGAGATCATAAGGTCCGCCAGCAGGCCGAGGCCGGTGAAATACCACTCGCAGGCGGCGGGCTCGCGGGCGTTGAAGATGCACTTGTCGGGAATGCGCACCTCCATGGTGGAGAACGAACCGCCGGTGATCGCGCGGTCGGGATTGATCATCGTCTTGTAGGCCAGACGCAGCAGCGATTCGGTCTGCACCGCGCCGCAGTTGATCGACCCCGCGACCGGCCCCGACGAGCCTTCGAGGTCGATGATCATGCGTTCGCCGTCGATGGTGAGCCGCAGCGCCACCTTGACCGGCTCAACACCGACGCCGTCATTGTCGAGATAGCCGTCGCGGTAGTAGCTGCCGTCCTTCAGCCGGCCGATCGCCTCCCGGTCGAGAAGCCGCGCCTGCTCGAAAATGTTGGCACAGGCGCTGCGATAGGTGTCTGGCCCGATCCGGTCGAGAATCTGGCCAAGCCGCTTCTCGCCGGTGCGGATCGAGGTGATCTGCGCGTTCAGGTCTCCGACCGTCATGTCCTTGAGACGGGTGTTGCGCATCAACAGATCGTACCATTCGGGAATGCGCTTGAATCTCGACACGATGCGCGTCGGCCCCAGCCGCAGGCCCTCGTGGAAGATCGAGGTAGAACCCATCGTCGACCCCGGATCGATGGCGCCGATGTCCTGCCAGTGGGCGCGGGCCGCGCCGAAGCCCACCAGTTCGTCCTTGTAGAACAGCGGACCGATCGCCGTAACGTCGTGCAGATGGGTGCCCTGGAGGTAAGAATCGTTGAGGATGAAGACGTCGCCTGGATGGATGTCGTCGCCGTAGCGCTCAAGCACCAGCTTGACGCAGGCGTCGATGGCGCCGACAAACAGCGGCACGCCGGTCGACTGGCCGAGCATGTTCCCCTTTTCGTCGAGCAGCGCGACGGCGCTGTCGCGTCCCTCATAGATGATGGCGGAGAAGGCCGAGCGCCAGAGTGCGGCGTTCATGTCCTTCGCGCAGGAGATGACGAAGTTGCGGACGACTTCAGTCGTGATCGGATCGGCGTGCGCCATGATGTCTCTCCCGTCTCAGCTTGCGTGGCGCGTCAGCATCAGCTGGCCGCCATTGACGACTTCGGCGCGCCAGTGCGGCGGCAGCAGCGTCGTCGCCGTGGATTCCTCGATGATCGCAGGCCCGTCGACCGTCTCGTTTCTGGCCAGTTCGCTGCGATTGACGATCCTGGTCTCGTGCTCGCGGCCGTCGAAATAGACTTTTCGGGTGCGCGCCGCGGTTCGCCCCGTTACCGCCGGATCGGGAATGCCCGGCCGTTCGAGCGCGCCGATGGCGACGACGCGCAGATTGGCGACCTCGACCTGGGCCTCAGGGCTCGAATGCCCGTACTGGCGGTCGTAGGCCTCGTCGAAGGAGGCGCGCACCGCGGCAAGGTCGACCGCGCCCGGCGGGACCGGGATGGTGAGCACGTATTCCTGGCCGTGATAGCGGAAATCGCCGAAGCGCTCGAACGCGATGTCCTGCGTCGCGAAACCTTCCTTGCGCAGATAGTCGCGCCCTTCCGCCTCAAGCTGCGCGAACTTCTCGGCCAGGTCGCCGGCGTCGACCTGATCCCAGTAGCCGTAATAGGTCATCTTGAAATCGTGACGCACGTCGGTCTGCAGCATGCCCCAGGCCGAGAACGCGCCCGGCATCACTGGAATGACGACTTCCCTGATGTCGAGCTGCTGCGCCAGCGCCACCGCCTGGGCCGGCCCCGCGCCGCCATAGGCGACCAGTGCGAAGTCGCGCGGATCGATGCCGCGTCGGATGGTGATGGTGCGGATGGCGTCGGCCATCTTGGCGTTGATGATGTCGATGATGCCCTGCGCCATCGTCTCGGTCGACATGTTGAAGCGCTTGCCGAACGAGCCGACCGCCTCGCGCGCCTTGTCGACGTCGAGCGTCATCGACCCGCCGGCGAAGTTGGATGAATCGAGCCGTCCCAGCACCACATTGGCGTCGCTGACCGTCGGCTGCTTGCCGCCGCGGCCGTAGCAGGCGGGACCTGGCACCGAGCCGGCCGATTGCGGCCCGACACGCACCGCGCCGGCTTCTTCCCAGGCGATCGATCCGCCGCCGGCGCCGATGACATGGATGTCGACGACAGACATCTGGATCGGCAGGCCTTCCAGTTCGGCCTCGTTGGAGGTCGAGGGCTTTCCGTCGATGATCAGGCTGGCGTCGAACGAGGTGCCGCCCATGTCGACGCAGATCAGGTTCGGCCGGTCGATCTGTTCGGCTAGCGTCTGGCCGCCGATCGTGCCGCCGACGGGCCCCGACAGCAGCGTCTGCAGCGGCATTTCAGTGGCCGCGCCGGCGGTCATCGCGCCGCCGTTCGACTTCATCACATGCAGTTGCCGCCCCGCGGGCACACGGGCGGACAGCTGGCTGACCAGCGTGTCGAGATAACGCCGCACCACCGGCGCGGCATAAGCGTCCATCGCGGTGGTCGAGGTTCGGGCATATTCGCGCCATTCGGGCGAGACGCGGTGCGACAGCGTCACCGGGACGCCGGGCAGCTTCTTCTTGAGATAGGCTTCGACCTGAAGCTCATGCGCCGGGTTCTTGAAGGAGAACAGCAGGCACACGGCGACGGCCTCGTAATTCTTGCGGCGCACCGCCTCGACGACCGCCTCAAGCTCGGCCTCGTCGATCGCCGTCTCGATCTCGCCGCGGGCGTTGACGCGCTCGGCGACGGTATAGGTGTCGGGAATCTCGACGAGGGGGCGCGGCTTGCGCCAGTGGATCGAGAAGATCTCGCCGCGGTCGTTGCCCTGGATCGTATAGATGTCGCGGTAGTTCTTGGTGGTGATGAGCGCGACCCGGGCGCCGCGCCGGGTCAGCACCGCATTCAGTCCGACGGTGGTTCCGTGAACGAAGAAGGCGGCGTTGGCGTCGCCCGGGAGATGGCGGTCGACGCCTTCGATCACTGCAAGGGCCGGGTTCTCCGGCGTCGACAGAACCTTGAACGCCTCGCAGGCGCCGCTCGAGGCGTCCTGGAACACGATGTCTGTGAACGTGCCGCCAATATCGGCCGACACGCGATAGGACCTGCCTGTCACGTCAACTCTCCCAGATGTGATTGTGCGTCGAAACGGGCCGGCCCCGCCTGGCGGGGCCGGCGAATATCGCGAGGCTTACTGCGCCCACTCGCCCTTGAAGTCGGGGAATTTGGCGAGCACCTCGGCGTTGATGAGGGGCGGGAGCGGGCCAACCTTGTCCATGTCGATGACGGCGGGGGCGTCCTTGCCCTCGAGCTTCTTGACCATGGCGTCGAGCGCATATTCGCCCATCGAGCGGGGGAAGTGCGCCAGCGTCACGTCCCAGCGCCCTTCGCGGATCGCATCGATCGCCACAGAGGCGGCGCCGCCGCCCGACAGATACATCGCCTTGACGTCGCGGCCGGCCGATTCGAGCGCGATTTCCACCCCGACCAGATGCTGGTCGGCGTTGGAGAGAACCACGTTGATGTCCTTGTTGGCCTGCAGGATGTCCTGCATCACCGTCAGCGACTTGTCGGGGTCGTAATTACCCTCGCCCGTCGCCACAACCTTGATGTTGGCGTGTTCGCCCAGGACCTTGGTGTAGACCTCGTAGCGGAGGTTGTCGAAGGGATAAATGCGCTGGCCGATCATGATGACGACGTTGCACGGATCCTTGTCGGCACAGAACTTGACGACGTCCTCGGCCTGGGCGCGCGCGCCGTCGGCAGGCGGCGAGGCGACCGTCGTGGTCACGCCGGGAACCTGCGGCTCGAGCTTGGAAAGATCCGGACCGATCGGGAAAAGAGCTGTGGCGAGCGGCTTGCCGGCCTTGCCGACTTCGGCCACGGCGCCGGCGATGCCGACAGTATCGTTGGGCACCACGATGAAGGCGTCGAACTGGCCACCAGCGAGCACGTCCTCGATCTGGCTGTACTGCCGGGCGGCGTCGAACTGGCCGTCATAGATCGCGGTCTCGACATTGCCGAGTTCCTTGGCCTTGCGCTGCATGCCTTCATAGATGGCCTGGTTGAAGCCGTTCTGCGCCGACGACGCGAACAGGGCGACCTTCCAGTCCTTTGCATGGGCCGCGCCGGTCAGCGTCGCGGCAGCCAATGCGGTCGACGCCGCAAGACTAAGAATCGATTTCAGCATGACGTTGTTCCTCCTGTGGGCGCTTATCGCCCCTCCCCCTAGACGCCAAAACCATATTCCATAATGCAAACTTTATGCAAATAAAATTTTCAGATGCAATCCGATTGCCTCTGCCCTATGTTTCCGGCAAAGAGCAGGAGTAGCGCGGGACGCGGGAGGCCGGATTGGCAACAGGAAAAGGCGGAAAGGCCTCCAAGGGGGGCGACGACACGGCGGCCGATTCTCCGCGGCGCGGGCGCGGCTCGACCGCGATCTACGAGGAGCTTCGCGAGGACATCCTGTCGCTGCGCATCAAACCGGGGTCGGCGCTCGACGAGGTGGCGCTGGCTGGCCGGTTCGGCCTGTCGCGCACACCAGTGCGCGAGGCGCTGCTGATGCTGTCGCGCGAGGATCTGGTGACGTTCCTGCCGAGCCGCAGCGCCATCGTGACGCCGCACACGATGAGCAACGCCCATGAATATATGGATACGCTGATGCTGCTGTCGCGCGCGCTCAGCCGCCTGGCGGCGGAGATGCGGACGCCGGCGGCGGTCGAGGCGATCAAGGACAACCAGCACGCCTATGTCGAGGCGGTGCGCCAGGGCGACATTGCCGCGATCGTCGCCGGCGACATCGGTTTTCATGGCGCGATCTCGGACGCGAGCGGCAACACTTTCCTCGGAAATTTCTACCGGCTGGCGCTCGACTACGGGCGGCGCATGCACCTGCTGCACTACTACCCACTGTTCGACGAGGCCGAGGGCGCCTTGTGCATCGCCCAGCATGCCGCCCTCCTCGATGCGATCGAGGCCGGCGACGCGGCCAGCGCCGAGGAACTGGCGAGCGAACACGTCATGTCCGAACTGCGGGTGGTCCAGCGATCGCTGGAACCCAAGGTCGGCATCAAATTCTCACTACGAAGCGGAGATTCAAATTGATCGACCCTCAGATCAGGCAAGCCAGGAAGCAGAAGCTGCTCGCGGCGATGGCCGCCGGCGACACCGAAGCCGTCGCGATCGTGCCCGGCGCGAACTTCTATCACCTGACCGGCGTTCACTTCCACCTGATGGAGCGGCCGACCGTGCTGTTCGTCACCGGCACGGGCGTCATGCACGCGGTCATTCCCGAACTGGAGCGGGCGCGCTGGTCGGCGCTCGCCGGCGACGTCGAGACCGCCTACTGGCAGGACTCCGACGGTTTTGACAGCGCCTTCGCCGCCGTGGCGCGGCGGCTCAACACCTCGCGCATCGGCGTCGAGGGGCAGCGCATGCGTTTCTTCGAGACCGAGGCGCTGCGCCGCGCCTTCCGCGACACCCCGGTCGTTGACGTTCACGCCGCGGTGTCGGCGATGCGGCTGCACAAGGACGACGCCGAAATCGCCGCGATGCAGCGGGCGATCTCGATCAGCGAGACCGCCCTGCAAAAGACCGTCGAGGCGGTGCGGCCCGGCGTCAGCGAATGGGCGGTGCGCGGCCGGCTGGTCCAGGCGATGCTGGACGAGGGCGCGGACGGCATGGCGTTCGACCCGATCGTGCTTGCCGGCGCGGCCGCGGCCGATCCGCACGGTTCGCCGAGCGAGGACCGGATCCTGGCCCACGGCGATGCGCTGCTGATCGATTTCGGCGCGACCTGGGGCGGCTACAATGCGGACATCACGCGCACCTTCTTCGTCGGCGAGGCGAGCGACCGCGACCGCGACATCTACAACGCGGTTCTGGCGGCGAACGCGAAAGGTCGCGAGATCACCAGGCCGGGCGTGACCATGGACACGATCGACCGGACGGTGACCGGCGTAATGCGGGACGCCGGCTTCGGCGAGCTGATCGTTCACAAGACCGGGCACGGGCTCGGCATGGACGTGCACGAGGCGCCGCAGGTCATGATC
>Ga0209793_1000314_pt1 | contig 65344 bp, 55 predicted proteins | sample EBPBio122009_DNA_FD_185863 | JGI IMG/M metagenome (GOLD analysis project Ga0209793, IMG submission 185863) | Wastewater treatment Type I Accumulibacter community from EBPR Bioreactor in Madison, WI, USA - Reactor 1_2/2/2009_ DNA (SPAdes) (version 2) | ecosystem: Engineered > Bioreactor > EBPR >... | reverse complement strand
CGCCGCTCTTTCGTCCAGCCGCCGTAAAGCCCGTCCGCCGTGTCCGACAGCCCGTCCTCGTGCAGGCCCCCGGTCAGCATCGCCCCCAGCGCCAGCACCAGCACCGCAGTCACCCCCGGCGTGACACCCAGCCACAAGGCGCCGCTGGCCAAAGCCGCGCCGATGCCGCCCAGCACCGCCCCGACCAGCGGCCAGGTCCAGGCCGATGCCGCCCCGGTGGCCCGATGGTTCGGCAGGGGCAGGCGCGTGAGCAGCGCGAAACCCGACAGCAGGTCGGAGGGAAGCCGAAGGGCGATGTCGCGGATTGGGGTCAAAGCGGCAGTTCCCGGCTGGCGTTCCTCTGGCCTCTGGGGTAGCCCCGGACGCGAAAAGGTGCAATCCGGGAAGAAGCCGATGCCGTTCCAGTCGCTTGCCGATGTCCATGCCCTCCTTGCAAGGCTTCCGGCCCCTGACGCCGCAGCACTTGCCGGGGCCGAGGCGCGCAACGGCCAGTTGACCAAGCCGCCGGGGGCCCTGGGGCGGCTGGAGAAGCTGGCGATCTGGATGGCGGGCTGGCAGGGCACCGAGAAGCCTCGCGCGAGCAATCCGCAGATCGTGATCTTTGCGGGAAATCACGGCGTGACCGCCAAGGGCGTCTCCGCCTTCCCGGCCGAGGTGACGGTGCAGATGGTGGCGAACTTCGCCCATGGCGGGGCGGCGATCAACCAGCTGGCCAAGGCCTTCGGCGCGAAGCTCGATGTCCATTCCCTCGACCTCGACCGCCCCACGGCGGATTTCACCGAAAGCCCGGCGATGAGCGAGGCTGAGGTCGTGGCCGCGCTTTGCACGGGCTATGAGGCGGTCGACCCCAAGGCCGATCTTTTCGTTGCCGGAGAGATGGGCATCGGCAACACCACCGCCGCCGCCGCCATCGCCACGGCGCTTTACGGCGGGGTCGGCTGGGCCGGGCGGGGGACGGGCGTCGATGACGAGGGGTTGCGCCGCAAGGAAGCCGCCGTCGCGGCGGGGCTGGAGCGACACAAGGCGCTGCTCGCCGACCCGCTTCAGGTCCTGCGCTGCCTGGGCGGGCGCGAGATTGCCGCGATGACCGGCGCGATCCTCGGCGCGCGGATGGCGCGGGTGCCGGTGATCCTGGACGGCTTCATCGCCACCGCTGCGGCGGCGGTGCTGGAAAAGGCTGCCCCCGGCGCGCTGGACCATTGCATCGCAGGCCACCAGAGCGCGGAAGGTGCCCATGCCCGCCTGCTGGAGAAGCTCGGCAAGGAGCCACTCCTGTCGCTGGGCCTGCGCCTGGGCGAAGGCTCGGGCGCGGCGCTGGCCATCGGCGTGGTGCAGGGCGCGGTCGCCTGCCATTCCGGCATGGCCACCTTCGCCGAGGCAGGCGTCGCGGCGCGGTGATGCTCCTCGTGCGACTTCGTCTTCTCGTCGCGGTCAGCGAGAAGGGACGAAGTCCCCGACGAGCGGGCTCCTAAGGCGTTACCAGATCGTAAACGCCCGCAGGCAAGCCGTTGATTTCATTGGTTGGCAAAGTCTGCCCGCGCGCGGGCAGGCTCAGATCTTCGGCATCTTCAGGCTGACCAGCCTGCCGCCCTTCTGGTAGCGGACCTCGGTGTCGGTGATCGCCTTCACCGTCCCCCCGTCGATCTTGTCGCCGACCTTGACCTTCTTGTACTTCCCGTTCGCCTGCCGGATCAGCGCGTAGCGGCGCGAGTCGGTGCCGTAGGTGCCGATCAGGTTGATCTTCGACAGGTTGATCGCATTCGCATAGGTCGCCTGCTTCGCCACGCTCGCCTTGGTCGGGATCGAGGGCGCAGCCTTCGCCTCCGGCTCGTCGAGTTCGGCGATTTCCTCGGGCTTCGCATCGGGCGCGGCGGCGGCGACCGCGGTGGGGGCGGCTTCCTCGACCGGGGCGGGTTCGCGGACGGCGGCGGCGACCGCAGCCTCGACCGCGGCGCGGAAGTCGCGGGGCCGCTCGGCGGGCCGCATCGAGATCGCGACGATGGAAGGGTTCCGGGCCTCCAGCGCGGCGGCTTCTGCCAGCTTCGCCTCGGCCTGCGCGGTCAGCGAAGCCCCCTGCGCGCCGAGGTCGGCCGGGGCGGCAGCCGTAGCAGCGGCGGCCACGGTGGCCGGGCGGGCGAGCGGGCGCAGGCCCGCGAATTCACTGGCGGTCTGGGAGGTGAGCGCCGCGTCGTCGTCGGCGGTGGCGGGCGTCAGCCCCTCGGGCCGCGCTTTCGGGCGGAAGCCCGCCATCGCCGGATCGGCGGGCGGAAACGGCGCTTCGACGGCCGGTTCGGTGCCTGCGGTGACAAGCGAGGCATCGGAGGGCGAGGCAGCATCCGGCTGGATTGCGGGCGCCGTAACGCTGGCGGCCGCCAAGGCGGCGGCGGCTGCGACCTCGCTGCGGGAGGGCGGAAGCCGGGGCGGTTTCCCGGCGATCAGGAAGACGCCGTCGGGACTGACGATCCCCGCGGGGGTCGGCTTCAGCAGCCCCTGCGCGTCGAACTGGTAGACGGTGCCGGGCGCCGGGGGCGGCATCACCGGATCGGGAAGCGCGTCGGAGGCACCGGCCAAGCTGGGCAACGCCAGCGCGTCGAGAGCGGGGGGCGGGGCATCCATCGCGGAGAGGAAGATCTCGTCCTGATCCTCGGCCGGGGCCGAGGCTGCCGAGACATCGGTGGTGACTGCCGTGCCCGGGGCCGGTTCGGGCGCAGCCTCCGGCGCGGGATCGGTCGCGGCGATCTCGGTCGCAGGCTGGGCGGTGGCATCGGTGGCCGGGTCCAGATTACCCTCGGCTGCCGTGTCGGCCGCGGGGTCCAGGGCTGCGGTTTCCGCCGCAGGGTCCTCGCCCCCCATGTTCACCGGCAGGCTTTCCGTCGCCATGTCTCCGGCGTTGGCTTCCGTCAGGGTCGGGCCACCCGCTTCGGGGAGGGGCTCTGTCATCCCCTCGGGGTCCTGCATGTCGGCCAGCATCTCGTCATCGACGCCCGGGACGGTGTCGGTGAGGGCGGTCTCGTTGGTGGCGGGCGTCCTGCCCCCAAGATACATCGACGACCAGATGCCGATCAGCGCGAGGAACAGCAGCAGCAGCGCCACCAGGACCAGGAAGACCGTGCCGGTGCGTTTCCGGGCCGGGGCGACCGAGCCGAAGGTGCCGCCGGGCCGCGCGGGAGACTTGACCGTGGTCGGACCCGGGCCCGTGCCGGTCGCGGGGCGCGGGATGTCGCTGGTCTTGAGCTTCGGCTTGGCCCGCGTGCCCGGGATCGAGGGCGCCGTGACCATGCCCGGAAAGCCCTTGCCGGTCGCGGGCCGGGCGATGGCGCCGGTCTTGGCGGCGGGGGAAGCGCCGGGGCGGGTGACGCCTTCCATCGGCCTCGGGATTGCATCGGCACCAGCACTGGCAGCGCGGCGGCTGGCGAAGGCGATCATCGCCGCCGAGGGCGGAGCCGGGGGGACATCGTCGTCTAGGTCGTCGATGGCCGGCTTGCGCGTGACGGGCGGCGGGGGGACGTCGTCCTCGGGGAAGGCCGAGGTATCGGTCACATGGGCGAAGGGGGCCTCTTCCGGCTCGGGCTCCGGTGCAGGCGGAGGCGGGGCGGCTTCGGCCTTGGCGGGTGGCAGGTCCCTGGTGGGAGCGGCAGGCGCGGCGGCCGCAGCCAGAGGCGCGGGTTCGTCCTCCAGCCCGTCGTCGGCGAGGGCGGGAAGGGGCGGGATCTCGGGCTTGACCGGCTCGGGGTCCGGCAGGTCGGCGTTCAGGGCTTCTTCCAGGCCGGGAAGCGGATCATCCTCGGCGACGGGAGCGGGCGGGGCAGGCTCGGGCGCAGGCTCCGGTTCGGGCGCTGGCGCGACTTCGGCAGCCGGTTCCGGTTCCGGGGCGGGAGATTCGGGTGCTGCGGCTTCGGGTGGCGGGGCCACCGGTTCGGCCTTCGGCAACTCGCGGCGCAGGATGCTGACCGGGTCGCGGTCGCGCTCGACCGTCTCGTCCTCGGCCAGGATCGAGGCGGCGGCGGCGGTCGGGCCGAACCAGGGCTCGCCAACGAAGGCGCCGTCTTCCGGGACTGCGACGAAGGAGACCGGGTTCAGCCGGTGCTCGACCGCGAAGGCCTCGGCCTGGTCCAGCGTTTCCCGCGCGATGACCGCAACCTTGACCGTGGCGCCCTTGCCCGACCAGTCGAAGACAAGATCCTCGACCGCATAGGGCGTGCGGCCTTCCAGCGCGGCGGCGATCTGGCGCCGCTTCTCGTCGCGGCTGGGACCGGGCGCGTGGATTTCGGTATAGAGGATCTGGCTGTTCGGCAGGACCAGCTTGGTTGCCACGCCCATCGGCGACAGGCCAAGCGCGGTCTTGCGCAGATAGTCCAGCGCCTCGGCCAGATCGGGGGCGTCAAAGGCCGTCTCGCCGATCGAGAGCCACCCCTTCGGCGTCCGGTGCAGAAGCCCGATGGCCTCGCTCGTCAGGTCAAGTGCAAATGTCGGTTTCATGTCGAGGGTCTAGCACGGATATTGGAAGTGCTGGAACGTGCCCCAGCCGGTTGCCGCATAACTAAAGCAGCTTTTCGCCGAAGGAAAGAAAAACGGCCAAGGAAGCCATTGCGGCGCGCGTCACAAGTCACGAATGTCTCGCATCCCAAAGGAGAAACCCATGCGCGTTCTTTCTGCCCTGATCCTGTCCACCGCCCTTGCCCTGCCGCTGGCGACCACGGCCCTGGCCGATGATTTCAACCGCAGCATCAGCGTGACCGGCACCGGCACGGTCGAGGCCGCCCCCGACATGGCGACGTTGATGATCGGCGTGACCACGCAGGGCAAGACCGCCGCCGAGGCGCTGGCCGAGAATTCCAAGGCCACCGAGGCGGTGATCGCCCGGCTGACGGCTTCGGGCGTCGCGGCGCGGGACATGCAGACCTCGAACCTGTCGATCAACCCGAACTGGACCGGCTATGACAGCTCGACCCCCACGATTTCGGGCTATGTCGCGTCGAACATGCTGACGGTGCGGGTGCGCGCGCTGGACTCGACCGGCGCGGTGCTGGACGCCGCGGTGGCCGACGGTGCGAACACGCTGAACGGCATGACCTTCGGTCTGGCCGACCCGGAGCCCGCCTACAAGGACGCGCGCAAGGAGGCCGTGGCCGATGCCCGCGCCAAGGCCGAACTGCTGGCAACGGCGGCGGGGGTCAAGCTCGGCAAGATCCTGTCGATCTCCGATGCCGGCGCGATGACCGATCCGGCGCCGATGTATCGCGATGCCGTCTCGGCTTCGGCGGCGCCGGTGGTGGGCGGAGAGCTTGGCCTGGTGGCGAACGTGTCCGTCACCTGGGAAATCGCCGACTAAGGCCGGACGGCGACAACCGGTGGAATTCGCAGGGATTCCGCCGGTTTCCGTCATGATTTGGCCCAAGTCGCGCGGCAAGATCGCCGCCAGACAAAAGGCAGGAGCAGTATTTCCATGATCCGCGGACCGATCAGCGTTGTGATCGTCGGTGTCGTCATGCTTGCCGGCCTTGCGGTGGTCGTGAAAGGCCCGCAGGCCGTTACGCGCTATCTGCCCGACAGGCTGGCGACCATGCTCGACGGCGGAAGGATCGGCACTTTCGACAGCGCGGTGAAAGGGGCGGGCGACAAGGCCTCGGACTATCTGCAGGATGGTACGGACGGGCTCACGGTGCATGGACCGATTGCCGCGATGGCAGGCAACCGCCCGGTCTTCATCACAGATGTCCTGTCCGGCCACACGACGCAGGTGGCGGGCGACATTCCGGCCGAGATCACGATGATCCGCCCGATCTCGGGCTGCCACCTGACCCCGCCGCTTGCGGGGACGGCCGTCGGCCATGTCACCGCGTCGTCCACCGGGCTGATGCTGCCGCTGCTGACGTATAATGATCAGGACCTTGCCGCCGCCGTGCAGGGGCTGGTGAACAGCTATCGCGACAGCGGGTCGGACCGTGTCGCCCCCCCCGCCGCGCTTGCCTTCGAGGCCTATGACGTGGCCGTGACCGAGACCAGGGCCCCAGTCTATCTGGTGTTGGAAAGCGGGCCGGGCAACCGGATCTGGAACATCCACCTCGCCCCCGGCGCGCGGGTGGAGCGGGCGGTGCTTCTGGGCGGCACGCATGTCGGCGTCGCCAATCTCGACCCGGTGGTGCCGGTCGAGGTCCTGCCGGGCGCGGCGCTGGCCGAATGCGGCATCGCGCCCTCCTATCCGCTGAACCCCGGCCACCGCTTCTTCGAGGTGCTGAAATCCGGCACGGGTGCCGACAAGGCCGAGAGCGAAGCGAAGTACGCCGTGATGCAGGACCGCGTCGCCGCCTATGACACCTGGTTCCGCGACAGTTTCGGCGTCCTTGCCGACGAAACCCGCGCCGGGTTCGACGGCGGGGCGGTCTCGGTCGTCGGCCCCCAGCCGGGCGATGCCGAGCCGAAGGCGGTCTATGCCCGCATCCAGGGCTCGCGCATCCGGATGACGCAGGACCGCTATTTCGAGATCATGGGCCAAGCCGCCGAGGGCGAGGATTTCGCCGGTCGCGTCCGGGCCATCGCCAGGAGCTTCGCCTTCGGGGATCTGAAGACCCTGCGGCAGGGGGTGGGCTTCTGATGCTGCGGGTGCTGATCGGAAGCGGGGTTCTGCTGATGGCCGTGGGCTTCGGCGCGGCGGGCTGGCAGTACTGGAAGACGCGGCCCGCTGCGGTGGCGGAGGCTCCGGTCAGCGCTTCGGCGCCCGCGGCGCCAGCCCGGCGCAGCTGGCTGATCTCGCCCGCCGGCGGGCTGGTGGCCCAGGATGACGTGCAGGCCTATCTGACGCAGGATCGTTTCGTGCCGACCCGGACCCTGCGGGTCGTCCGCCAGGCGCGGCTCGCCGATCTGCTGGTGGGCGACGAGAAGCTGCCCGAGGCGGCCTTCCTGCAGGTGCTGGCCGATATCCGCGCGCCGCGGGTCAGCGACGGGCTGTGCCAGATCCTGCTCGACGCGATCGCCCAGGACTGCGCGGTGAATGCGGCCCGGGTGGTCGAGGGCAGCGTCGATCCGGTCGCGGGGATCGCGATGTTCCGGCTGGAGCTGGTCTTCCGGCTGAAAGAGGACGGGGCCAAGCTTCCCGACCTGGCGACGCGCGTCCTGCACCGCGAGACCGTGCGTGCCGATCAGGAAAGCGGCTCTGCGGGCGGCGAAACCCCGGAGGCCGCGCTGAAGGCCTTGCTGGAAACCGTCGCCACTGCCTGTGGCGGCGAGGGCGTGGGCGAGGTCTGCCGCCCGCTGCGGCTCGACCTCGACTTGACGCCGGGCGGCCCGACATCGGCGGTGGCCGAGATCGCCTGGCTCGACCCCTTGCCCAAAGGCATGTTCGTGGCCCCGCCGCTCGACGCCGGAGGCTGAGCGGCGGGTTGCCGTCAGGCCGTGGCCTTGGCCAGCGCCTGGTCGAGGTCGGCGATGATGTCGCGCACATCCTCGATCCCGATCGACAGCCTGACCGAATCCGGCGCGGCCCCGGCCCTGATCTGTGCCTCTTCCGACAGCTGCCGGTGCGTGGTCGAAGCAGGGTGGATGATCAGGGACCGCGTGTCGCCCAGGTTCGCGACATGGCTGAAGAGCTTCACATTGTCGATGAGCTTGACGCAGGCCTCATACCCGCCCTTGATCGTGAAGGTGAAGAGCGCCCCCGCCCCCTTCGGCGTGATCATCTGGGCGAGATGGTAGTAGGCTGAGGATTTCAGGCCGGGATAGGTGACGCTGCCCACCCGCGGGTCCTGCTCCAGCCATTCCGCGACGATCTGCGCATTCTCGACATGGCGCTGCATCCGCAGGGCCAGGGTCTCGATCCCCATCAGCGTGTAATGCGCGCCCTGCGGGTTCATCGTCATGCCCAGGTCGCGCAGGCCGATGGCGATGGAGTGGAAGGTGTAGGCCATGTTGCCCAGCGTCGGGTGGAAGACGAGGCCGTGGTAGGCGGGTTCGGGCTGCGAGAGCGAAGGGAACTTGTCGTCCGCCGACCAGTTGAATTTCCCCGAGTCGACCACGATCCCGCCGGTCACGGTGCCGTTGCCGGTCAGGTATTTGGTGGCCGAATGGACGACGATGGTCGCGCCATGTTCGATGGGACGGCAGAGATAGGGCGAGGCGGTGGTGTTGTCGACGATCAGGGGAATGCCGGCCCGGTCGGCAACGCGGGCGATGGCGTCGATGTCGCTGATCGCGCCGCCGGGGTTGCAGATCGTCTCGCAGAAGATCGCGCGGGTGTCGGCGTCGATGGCCTTCTCGATCTCTTTCGGGTCGTCGAAATCGACGAATTTGGCCGACCAGCCGAACTTGCGGATCGTGTTCGAGAACTGCTGGATGGTGCCGCCGTAGAGCCGGGTCGAGGCCACCACGTTCCGCCCCGGCTGCATCAGCGGGAAGAGCGCCATGATCTGCGCGGCGTGGCCCGATGAGCAGGCGATGGCCCCGGCGCCGCCTTCCAGCGCGCAGACCCGGTTCGCCAGCGCCGAGACGGTGGGGTTGGTCAGGCGGGAATAGATGTAGCCGATTTCCTGAAGATTGAAGAGCTTGGCCGCGTGGTCGGCGTCTCGGAAGACGAAGGCGGTCGACTGGTAGATCGGCACCTGCCGGGCGCCGGTGGCGGTGTCCGGCGCGGTGCCGGCATGGATGGCGAGCGTGTCGAAGCCGAGGGGTCGGTCGGTCATGGGATCCTCCTGAGTCTGGGCGCGAGGGTAGGTGGCTTTGGAGTGCGAGGCAACGGGGGGCTGCCCGCGCGCGGGCAGGTTTGCCGAGATAGGGAAATCAAGGGCTTGCTTGCGGGCATTTACGGAATTTTCATCTCTGTCCGCGGGCCCGCGCGGAAGGACCGTTGCGATTGGCGATCCTTCCATGCTTGGATCGCACTGCCCTCGGTTCCGGAGCCTTTGCGATGCTGACCCCTTTCCACCTTGCCTATCATGTCACCGATCTCGACGAAGCCCGCGCCTTCTATGGCGGCGTGCTGGGCTGCCGCGAGGGGCGCAGCACGGAAAGCTGGGTCGATTTCGATTTCTTCGGCCACCAGATCAGCCTGCACCGCGGCGAGCCGTTCAGAACGACAGACACCGGCAGAGTGGGCGATCACATGGTGCCGATGCCGCATCTGGGGCTGGTGCTCTTGCTGCCCGACTGGCAGTCCCTGGCGGACCGGCTGACCGCCGCCGGAGTGGACTTCGTCCTGCCGCCGCAGGTGCGCTTCCAGGGGCGACCGGGGGAGCAATGGACGATGTTCTTCCGCGACCCGAGCGGCAACCCGATCGAGGTGAAAGGGTTCGCGGCGATGGAGAGCGTGTTCAACGGGTGAGGTTTCGTTAACCCTGAAAGCCTAGACCGGTGATTGAAGACTATATCACCAGGTGATAGATATCGATGCGGGTGTTCCTGGAGCGACGGTTCAAAAAATGGGTTGAGAAGGAAGGGATCGAAGACGCGCGACTGGTCGAGACGGCGATGGAGGCCTTTGCCGGACAGTATGAAGCGGACCTTGGCGGTTATCTCTTCAAGAAGCGGTTGGCCCGCGAAGGTGAAGGCAAGTCGGGCGGATATCGGACGATCCTGTGCTTCCGGAAGGCGGATGATGACCGGATATTCTTTCTTTATGGCTTTGCGAAAGGTGTGAAAGAGAACATCGACAGTTTGGAGAGTAGAGCCCTGAAGAAGCTTGCCGCTGGCCTTCTGTCAGTCACGGATGCGCAGATTGACGGGCTTCTCGATAAAGGCTTTCTCAAGAAGATTGGAGAGGTTCGGGATGAAGCGGAAGAGTGAAATCCTGGAAATGGCGGTGGAGCTTGCGACCGGCCTTTATGAAGTCGGCGCGATGGACAAGGCCACGTTGCGCGAGATCGAGAGCCTCGCCTTGCCGAAGGTCCAAAGCTACTCGCCCGAAGAAATCCGCGCGATCCGCGAGCGGAACCGAGTCAGCCAGCCGGTCTTTGCCGTCTATCTGAACGTGGGGCGCAGCACGGTCGCGCAGTGGGAGCAGGGTAAGAAGACGCCCTCCGGCCCTGCGGCGCGGCTTCTGGATCTCGTCGCGCGGAAGGGGCTGCGGGCGATAGCTTGACGTCTGGCGGATGGTGCGCGCGAGCGCGCACCCTACAGGGCCACGTTTCATGTGCGAGGGGTGGGTTGGCGCCCACCCTACGATTCCGGTTGCGCTTGGGGGCGAGGTGCCCGACTTTTTCCCCCTTTGCATGGGGGATAGCATGGCAACGGAAACCGCAGGCGTCGATCTGGTCTCGGTGGTGACGATGCTGGGCGCGGCGGTCGTCGCGGTGCCGGTGTTCAAGCGCATCGGGCTGGGATCGGTGCTGGGCTATCTGGCGGCGGGGCTGGTGATCGGGCCGTTCGGGCTGGGGCTTTTCTCGGACCCGATGGCGATCCTGCATGTCGCGGAACTGGGCGTCGTCATGTTCCTGTTCATCATCGGGCTGGAGATGGAGCCGTCGAAGCTTTGGGCGATGCGGCGCGACATCTTCGGGCTGGGGCTGTTGCAGGTCGCCTTGTGCGTGGCGCTTCTGGGATTGGTCGGCGTGGTGCTGGGTTATCCTTATGCCGGCTCGCTGGTCGCAGGGGCGGGGTTCACCCTGACCTCGACCGCCATCGTGATGCAGATGTTGCAGGAGCGCGGCGACATTTCCGCGCCGAAGGGGCAGCGGATCGTGTCGATCCTGCTTCTGGAGGACCTGGCCATCGTGCCCCTGCTGGCGCTGGTCGCCTTCCTGGCCCCGGGGGGCGAAGATGTGACCTTGCTCGGCCGGTTGCAGGATGTGGCCATCGGCCTTGGGGCGATCGCGGTGCTGGTCGTGGCGGGGGTCTACCTGCTGAACCCGATGTTCCGGCTGCTGGCGGCCTCGCGTGCGCGGGAGGTGATGACGGCGGCGGCGCTGCTCGTCGTGCTGGGCTCGGCGCTCTGGATGCAGCTGGGCGGGCTGTCGCTGGCGATGGGGGCGTTCCTTGCCGGGGTGCTGCTGTCGGAATCGACCTTCCGCCACCAGCTGGAGGCGGATGTGGAGCCGTTCCGGGGCATCCTGCTGGGACTGTTCTTCCTCGCGGTGGGCATGGCGCTGGACCTGTCGGTGATCGCGGCCAGCTGGCGGCTGATCGCGGTCAGCGTGATAGCCTTCATGGTATTGAAATCGCTGATCATCTATGCGGTCGCGCGGCTTTACAGGGCGAGCCATGCCGAGGCGCTGGAGCGGACGGTTCTGATGGCGCAGGGCGGCGAGTTCGCCTTCGTCCTTTATTCCGCCGCTCTGGGGGTGGGGTTGCTCAACACCGAGACCGCGGCGATTCTGAACGCGATCATCATCGTCTCGATGGCGCTGACGCCGGTGATGCTGATCCTGCATGACCGCTTCAAACCGGCCGCGGTGGTGTCGACCGAAGGGGTGGAGGCGCCGGAGGGGTTGAGCGGTCAGGTGCTGATCATCGGCTTCGGGCGCTTCGGTCAGATCGCCTGCCAGCCGCTTCTGGCGCGGAAATGCACGATCAACATCATCGACGACGACCCCGAGATGATCCGCGCGGCAGAGACCTTCGGCTTCAAGGTCTGGTATGGCGATGGAACGCGGCTGGACATCCTGAAGGCGGCGGGCGCAGAGACGGCACGGGCGGTGGTGATCGCGACGGACAAGAAGGAGATCACCACGCGGATCGTCAAGCTGGTGAAGCACGAGTTTCCGAATGCGGTGGTCCTGGCGCGGGCCTTCGACCGGCAGCATGTGCTGGACCTGATCAAGGAAGGCGTCGACCACCACATGCGCGAGGTCTTCCACTCGGCGCTGGCGCTGGGGGGCGAGGCGCTGGAAGTGCTGGGGGTGGAGCCGGAGGAGATCGAGGAGATCGCCGAAGGCATCCGGCGGCGCGATGCGGAGCGGCTGGCCTTGCAGATGACGGGGGATATCTATTCGGGCCGCGGGCTTATCATCGGCAATGCGGAGCACACGGTGCGGACTTAGGGGCTCTGGCCGCCGCGCGGGAAGCCCAAGAGTTTTCTGGAAAATTCCTGGATTTGCTAAAGCCGGGCGTGCAAGCGGCTGGGGGCGGTGCCGAAGCGAGCGGTGAACGCCTTGGAGAAATGCGAGCGGGTGGCGAAGCCGCAGGCGGCGGAGATTTCCGACAGGCTGAGGTCGGTGCCGGACAACAGGTTCCGGGCATGGTCGAGCCGCATGTCGAGGTAGAACCGCGCGGGCGGCTGGCCGAGCGCCTTGCGGAAGATGCGTTCGACGTTGCGGCGGGAATAGCCGACGCGGGCGGAGAGGGCCTCCATCGAGAGCGGCTCCTCGATGTGGCGCTTCATCAGCTCAACCATGGCCGAGAGGCCGGGGTTGCGCAGTTGCGCGACGGCGGAAAGGGAGGAGCGCTGGCCGGGGTCGCGGCCGATGGCGACGCGGCGCAGGCACATGTCGAGGACCATGGTGGCGAAGGCCTCGCCCTGGTCGCGGGCGATGATGTCGATCATCAGGTCGGTCGCCGCCGCCCCGCCACCGCAGGTGAGGATGCGGTCGTCGATCTCGAACTTGGTCTCGGCGGGGGTGAGGGCGGGGAACATCTCGCGGAAGGCGGGCTGGTTTTCCCAGTGCAGCGTGAAGCGGCGGTTGGTCAGCAGGCCCGCCTTGGCCAAAGCGAAGGGGCCGGTGCAGAGGCCCGCGACCGGGCCGCCGTGGCGGTGATGGCGCTGGACGGCGGCGACGAGGGCGGGGGTGATCGCCTTCTCGGGCTGGTTGCCGGCGCAGACGACCAGCGTCGCATCGCGGGCGGGGGTGCCGAGGGGGCCGTCGACCTGGACGGTCAGGCCGCAGGAACTGGTGGCGGGCTGGCCGTTTGCCGTGGCGGTACGCCAGGCATAGAGCGGGCGCTGCGACAGCTGGTTGGCAATGCGCAGCGGCTCCACCGCGGAAGCGAAGGCGAGGAGGGTGAAGGAGGGACAGATCAGGAAGTCGAAGGCGCGGGTCGGCGCATCGGCGCGGGCGGGGCGGAAATAGGCGGCGCCCGCGGGGATCAGCGGGGCGCTGTCGGCGCTCATGCCGGGGGGGCGCCGACGGCCCTGCGGTCGGGCGCGGGCGGGATCATCAGGCTTTCCAGCTTGGCCTTCACCGCCTCTGGCCAGGGCATCGAGGTGTGCTTGTCGAGCCAGGAGGCCGCCAGCACCTGTTCCACCGACCAGCGCTGTTCCTCGCCGCAGTGGATGGTGTGGCGCAGGCGCACCGAGGATTTGCCGACCTTCAGAATGGTGAGGCGGAAGGTCAGCGTGTCGCCGAAGAACGAAGGTTTCGAGAAATCGCAGGACAGGTGCACCGTGGGCGTGCCCCAGCGTTCGTTCCAGATGATCTCGTGCCAGGGCCAGCCGATATGGGCCCAGAATTCCTCGACCACGCCGTTCAGGATGTTGAGATAGGCCGGGTAATAGGCGGTGCCCGAGATGTCGCAATCGCCGAAATGCAGCATCCGGTCGGTGGTGAAGCAGACGGTCATCCGATCTCCCCTTTTGCGACAAGTTTGCCGGATTTTGACACGGTGCGTCAAGGGTTCCCAGCGCGATGTTGACAGCGCGAGGCGCACCTGCTTCGGTCAACCGCGACGTGAAGATATGCAAGGAGGGCCAGAGGTGACGCGGAACTCCGATATTCTTCAACAGGCACCGGACCTGATCTGGGGATCGCAGATCGGCACCTACGAATTGCGCCCCGCGACGGGGCAGCTGATCTGGTCTCCGGACCTTCTGCGGCTTTACGGGCTTGCCGGGGCGCCGCAAACCGAGGCGGCATTCCAGGACCTGATACATGCGGAGGACCGGCAGCGGATCAAGGATGAAACGCGGGACTATTTCGCGTCAGGCAATTCCAGTTACAGCCATACTTTCAGGATCGTGCGCCCCGACGGGGCGGTCCGCGTGATCCTGGACCGCGGCGCGATCGAACGCGATGCGGCGGGCAATGTGCTGGCGGTCCGGGGCTTCAACATCGACGTCACCGACGAGGCGCATCTGAACTATGGCTCCAAGCGGCGCTGGCGCGAAAGCGAGGAGCGCTACCGCAAGCTGTTCGACGCCATCGACCAGGGGTTCTGCATCGTCGAATACGATCTTGAGGCCGTGGAGGGCCGTGGCGACTACCGGGTGATTGAGGCCAACCCCGCCTTCTTCACCAAGACGGGTTTCCCGGAGGCCATCATGGGCCAGTGGCTGCGCGAGGCGGCGCCCGAGCTGGAGGAAAGCTGGTACGAAATCTATGGCGGGGTCGCGCGGACGGGTGAGCCGAGCCGTTTCGAGAACCATTCCGAGCTTCTGGGCCGCTGGTTCGAGGTCTATGCCTTCCGGCTGGAGTCGACCGAGCCCAAGCAGCTGGCGATCCTGTTCGACGACGTGACCGACCGCAAGGAGCAGCAGGAACATACGACGCTTCTGATCAACGAGATCAACCACCGCTCGAAGAACATGCTGGGGGTGATCCAGGCCATCGCGCGGAACACCGCGGCCAAGGATGCGACGGATTTCATCGCCCGCTTCGGCGAGCGGGTGCGCGGGCTGGCGGCGTCGAACGACCTTCTGGTGCGCAACGGCTGGCGCCCGGTGGAGCTGGATGCCCTGATCCGGTCGCAGCTTCAGCCCTTCGTCGGGGGAGAGGGTCGGCTGGCCCTGTCCGGCCCGCCGGTCGCCCTGTCGCCCGTTGCCACCCGGGCGCTGGGGATGGCGATGCACGAACTGGCGACCAATGCCGCGAAATATGGCGCGCTGTCCTGTCCGACCGGGCGCATCCAGCTGGACTGGTCGCTCGACCCCGGAGAGGAGGGAGCGGAGGACCGCTTCCGTCTGACCTGGGCCGAGGAGCGCGGCCCCCGGGTCTCCGAACCGCTGCGGCGGGGGTTCGGCTGGAAGGTGATGACGACGATGGTGGAATCGACCACCTCCGGGCGGGTCATCACGGAATACGCGCCGGAGGGTCTGCGCTGGCGGCTCGACTGTCCGAAAAGCGGGGTCCTGGCCTGAGCACAGGCAGGACTGGCCTGACGGGACGCTGGAGAGTTGCGCACATGACCCAAGACCTGTTCCTTGCCCTGCTGGGCTTCGCCTTCGTCACCTCGGTCACGCCGGGACCGAACAACATGATGCTGCTGGCGAGCGGAGTGAACTTCGGCTTCCGCCGGACGGTGCCGCATATGCTGGGGATCTCGGTCGGCCATGCGGTGATGGTCTTCCTGGTAGGGCTGGGGCTGGCCGGGGTGTTCCGGGCCTGGCCCCCGGCGCTGATGGTGCTGAAGCTCGCCTCGGTCGCCTACATGCTGTGGCTGGCCTGGAAGATCGCCCGCTCGGGCAGCCCCGGCGAGGGCCGGGCGAGGGCGCGGCCGATGACCTTCCTGCAGGCGGCGGCATTCCAGTGGGTGAACCCCAAGGCCTGGGCGATGGCGCTGGGGGCGGTCTCGGCCTATGTGAGCGAGCCTTCGGTCTGGGCCTATGCGGCGGTGGCAGCTGCCTTCTCGCTGGTCAACCTGCCTTCGGTGTCGGTCTGGGCCGGGGCGGGCCAGGCCGTGCGGCGCTGGCTGGAGGTGCCGGGGCGGCTGACGGCGTTCAACTGGGGGATGGCGGGACTTCTGGTCCTGTCGCTCTGGCCGGTGGTCGTCATGGACATCTAGCTGATCGCCCTGCCCATGCTACTGGCGCTTATTGCGCCGGGCGCCCGTGGCATCGCAAGTCCGCATCCTTGGCAAAGGGGCGGCACAATGCGGGCAGGCAGGATCATTCGAGGGCTGGGATTCGGCCTGGCAGCGGCTGTGGCCGCACTGGTGGGCTACCTGGCCTGCCTGCATCTCAGCGGCAATTTCCATGAAGTGCTGGCGGGCGAGCTTTACCGCTCGGCGCAGGTTTCCGGCGCGGATATCGGGATCGCCCGGAAAAGCCGGGGCGTCCGGAGCATCCTGAACCTGCGCGGAGCGGCCCCGGGAGAGGGCTGGTATGACGAGGAAATCGCCAGCAGCGCCGACCAGGGGATTGTCCATGCGGATTTCGCGATGTCGTCCTCGCGCGCCATCGGGCCAGAGGAGGCGGCGCGGCTGATCGCGCTGATGCGGGACATGCCGAAGCCGTTACTGATCCACTGCCGCCGCGGATCGGATCGCACCGGGCTGGCGGTCGCGCTGTATCTGGCGGCGATCAGCGGGGCGGAGGAGGAACGGGCCGAGCGGCAACTGTCGCTGCGATACGGACATTTCGCCGTGCCCTGGCTGTCGGAGGCTTGGCCGATGGATGAAAGCTGGGAGCGGCTGGAACCGGTTCTCGGCTTTGCCGACAGCTGAGATCAGCGGACCCACAACCCTTCGCGTTTGAGCGTGTTGCGGATCACCTGTTCGCGGCGGGGCAGGTTTCCCCGGTCGAAAAGCGCGCGGGCCTTCGCGCCCTCGCCTTGGATCACCATGCGCTTGAAGGCGTCCCAGTGCCGCAAGGCGGGGCGGAGGGCGGGGTCGGCGGCGATGCTCTCCAGCAGCGCGACGGCGCGGTCGCTTTCGCGGGCGTAGAGAAGGGGAAGTGTCCGGTAGTGGCAGGTTGCCGTCCCGTCGAGGGGGGCGAGATCAGGACCGGGGCGGGTGCCGCCGAAGGAATGGATGACGAGCGGCAAGGCGATCTGGTCGAGCCAGGGATAAAGCTCCTGGCAGATCAGCGCTTCGGGCGGATTGTCGCGGATCTCCTTGGCCCAGGCGAGGAAGCGGTTGCCGAAGGCTTGGGGGCTTTGGTGGAAGAACCAGCCCGCGTTGAAGTAGAGGTAGCGCTGCCAGTAATCGTCCGGGTGGCTGCTGTCCCAGGAACTGGCGAAATCCAGGCCGAAGCGGTCGTAGAGCGCGGCCCAGGTTTCGCGCAGGGTGGGGCCGTAGAGCTCTACCTTGGGCCAGGTGTTCTCGCGCCGCATCGAGGCGGAGGGTCTGCCGAAGTCGAAGGGGATGTCGCCGACAGGTCCGGTGATCAGCGTATCGGTGTCGAGGAAGAGAAAGGGCGCGTCGGGCAGGGCCGCCAGCGCCTCGATCTTGTTGCCCTGCGGGTAGTCCGAGCCGAAGGCGCGGCTCTCGAAGGGCAGGATCGTCGCGCCGAGCGTGGCGAGCAGCCTGCGGCTGCGGTCAGAGATGCGGGGGTTGTCGCGCCATTTCGGGCCGGGCTGCGGTTCGGCGATGAAGAGGGTCCCGGCGAAGCCCGGATCGGAGCGGCGGAGCGAGGCTGCCAGCAGGATCGCCTCGTGCTCCAGCCGCCCGGACTGGGCGATGGCGAGGAGATTGAAGCTCATTTCCGGGGGGTGAAGCGCAGGCTGAGGCAGGACATGCCGCCGTCGATCTTCGCGCATTCGGTATTGCCGATCTCGCGGACGGTGAAGCCCGCGGCGGCGATGGCATCGCGCGTCTTCGGGAAACCGGCGGGCATCAGCACCAGATCGTTGAAGCGGATGGTGTTGGCGGCGGCCTCCTCGCCCTCGGCCACGTCGATGATCCGGTAGCCCTCGAAACAGCCCGAGGCTGCAAGGCGCGTGGTCGACAGGATCGTGTCCACGTCCAGAAGCGAGCAGTCCGTCTTGAAATGCAGGACGCCGGGGGGCGTATGCACCTCGCGGACGGCATGTCCCCAGGGGGCGACAAGGCGGGCGAGTTCGGCGACGCCTTCGGCATTGGTCCGGGCCGAGCGGCCGACGAGGATCTCGCGTTCGGTGACGAGGATGTCGCCGCCCTCGATGAAGCTGTCCGCGCCGGTGATGGCGACCACCTGGCCGTAAAGCGCGCGCAGATGGGGTTCCATCTCGGCGGCCTCGCCCAGGCGGGAGGGCGCGCCGGGCCGCATGACGACGGCACCTTGCGGCAGGCAAAGGGCGGTGTCCTCGACGAAGACCGAGTCGGGATAGGCGTCGAGCGGCGGAAGCTCGATGACGGTCGCGCCGGTCTCTTTCAGCGTGGCGACATAGGCGGCGTGATGTTCCTGCATCAGCGCAAGATCCGGGTTGCCGGTATCCACCGCGCGCAGCCCTCGGGTGATCGAGGCGGCCGGGCGGCGCGTGATGGCATGGGTGAACTGGGTGGAAAAGGACATGGCGACCCCCGTGTTGCGCCAAGGGTGTCGCATCCCCGGCAGTCGCAGGCAAGGGGGATGGGTGCGGCGGGCCGGATATGCTAGGCAGGCAGGCGAAAGCGAGGGCGCATGACGATCACCCATGAGGACGAGCTGGCGGGGCTGCAAGCCATCGGGCGGGTCGTCGCGGATACGCTGCAGGCCATGGCGCGGGCGATGGAGCCGGGGATGACCACGCGCGAGCTGGACGGGATCGGCCGGACCCTGCTGGAGGCGGCGGGCGCGCAATCGGCGCCGGAAACGAGCTACGGCTTCCCCGGCGCGACCTGCATCAGCGTGGGTGAAGAGATCGCGCATGGCATCCCGGGCGACCGGGTGCTGAAGCCGGGCGATCTGGTCAACATCGACGTCTCGGCGGTGAAGGACGGCATCTTCGCCGACACCGGCGCAAGCTTTGCGCTGGGCCCGGTGCGGCCGGAGGTGGACCGGCTGTGCCGCGACGGGCGGCGCGCGATGCAGGCCGGGATTGCCGAGGTCCGCCCCGGCCGCCCCCTGGCCGAGATCGGCAATGCCATCGGCCGCTTTGCGGCGCGGCGGGGCTATTCGCTGATCCGCAATCTTGCCAGCCACGGCATCGGGCGGGCCCTGCACGAATATCCCGAGGAGATCGCGACCTGGCCGAACCGCGACCGGCGGCGGATCCATCGTGGGCTGGTGCTGACGGTGGAGCCGTTCCTGTCGCTGGGGGGCCAGCGAGCCGTCGAGGCGCGCGACGGCTGGACGCTGACTGCCAGCCCGCGCGCGCTGGCGGTCCAGTACGAACATACCGTGGTCGCGACGGATCGCGGGGCGCTGGTGGTGACGCGGCCCTCAGCGGGTTGACGTCGGGCGGTGGCCGCGAGGGTCGGAAGCGGCAAGGTTGCGGGATTCAGTGTCCGCAACTGGCGGGTTTCATCGCGAAACCACTGACAGCAAACGGCTTGGCGTCCGTCCCAAGGCGTTGTTCTTGCACACATTTCCGGAGGAAATGGTGGGCGACCCTGGAATCGAACCAGGCGTGGGTCGCCCCGGGGGAGTTACAGTCCCCTGCCGCACCTTGCAGCTCGTCGCCCGCCGGGGGTTCGTCTACCCAAGGGGGCCGGGGGCGTCAAGGGCGGATCGGGGGTGCGTCGGGCAAGATTTCGGCTTGCATCGGGACCGGCCCTTGCGCAAAGGTCCGGGCTGGTTTTTCAGGGGGTCGGGCACATGGCAGCGGGTGGCAAGAAACCGGCCTGGGTGGTGGAGAAAGAGCGCGGCGAGCGGCGCGAGGCGCGCGAGACCGTCTGGCTTTTCGGCCTCCACGCCGTTCGCGATGCGCTGGCGAACCCCCGGCGCGAAAAGCTGCGCCTGGTCGTCACCAAGAATGCGCTCGACAAGCTCGAAGGCGCGGTCGCGGCCTCGGGGATGACCGCCGAAGTGGTGGAACCGCGCCGCTTCGACGTGCCGATCGACGAAGGCTCGGTCCATCAGGGGGCCGCGGTCGAGGTCAGGCCGCTGAACTGGGGCCGGTTCCAGGATGTCTGTGCGGCGGGCGAAGGGCTGCCGCTGGTCGTCCTGCTGGACCGGGTGACGGACCCGCACAATGTGGGGGCCATCCTGCGCTCGGCCGAGGTGTTCGGGGCGCGGGCGGTCATCGCGCCCAAGCACCATTCGGCGCCGGAGACCGGGGCCCTGGCGAAGACCGCCAGCGGTGCGCTGGAGCGGCAGCCCTATCTCAAGGTGACGAACCTGGCCGAGGCGATGGGGGCGCTGAAGGACATGGGCTTCACCCTGATCGGCCTGGATGGCGAGGCGCCGGTCGCACTGTCCGAGGCGGTGGCGGGAGCAAAGGGGCGGCCCATCGCGCTGGTCCTTGGGGCCGAGGGGCCCGGCCTGCGCGAGAAGACGCGGGAGACCTGCGATCTGCTGGCGCGCATTCCCTTCGCCGGGGCCTTTGGCAGCCTCAACGTCTCGAACGCCGCCGCGGTGTCGCTTTACGCGGCCACGGCCGGGATTCGTTCGTGATCACAACTCTGCGACACATCTTTAAGCGGGCCTTCCGTTATCTAAATGAAAATGAGGAGGCACGGGACCGGAACCCCGTACTCTCTTCACTGTCCCTCGTTCCGCGACTGGGCGTCTGGGCCTGACCCGGGCGCCCTTTTTCTTTCGGGAGTGACCATGACCACAGACGCCGAACTCCGAGACATCCTGACCCGCGTGAAGACCATCGCCGTCGTCGGCTGGTCGCCGAAGCCCGACCGCCCCAGCCACGGGGTCGCAGCCTTCCTGAAGCGGCGGGGCTACCGGGTGATCCCGGTCAATCCGGGCCAGGCCGGGCAAAGCGCCCTGGGCGAAACGGTGGTGGCGACGCTTGAGGAAGCGGGGCCGGTCGACATGGTCGACATCTTCCGCCGCAGCGAAGAGGCGGGGGCGGTGGCAGACGAGGCGGTGCGACTGGGCGCGAAGGTGGTCTGGATGCAGCTGGGCGTGGTGGACGAGGCGGCGGCGGAGCGGGCGCGGGCGGCGGGGGTGCAGGTGGTGATGAACCGCTGTCCGGCCATCGAAGTCCCGCGCTTGGGGCTATAAAGGGCAAAATCCTTCGAAGGATTTTCCCAAATCTTTTCGAAAAGATTTGGGATGTTCGGCGGTCAGCGCTTCGCCTTTTCTTCGATCCCCGAGGTACCCTCGCGGCGGTCGAGTTCGGCCAGCACCTCGGCCAGCGTCACGTCCCGCGCGGCGAGCATGACGAGGAGGTGGTAGAGCACATCCGCCGCCTCTGAGGTGAGCCGCGCGCGGTCCCCCTTGACCGCCTCGATAATGGCCTCGATGGCCTCTTCCCCGAATTTCTCGGCACATTTCTCCGGACCCTTGGCGAGGAGCTTCGCCGTCCAGGAAGTTTCCGGGTCGGCCCCCTTGCGGGCGGCGATGGTGGCGGCGAGCTTTTCCAGGCTCATGACAGCCTCACGAGAGTCGAACGGGGATGCCGGCGGCGGCCATGTGGGCCTTGGCCTGACCGATGGTGAAGGTGCCGAAATGGAAGATCGAGGCGGCGAGGACGGCGCTGGCGTGGCCTTCGGTGATGCCCTCGACCAGGTGGTCCAGCGTGCCGACGCCGCCGCTTGCGATGACGGGGATGCTGACTGCGTCGGCGATGGCGCGGGTCAGGGGCAGGTTGAACCCGGCGCGGGTGCCGTCGCGGTCCATGCTGGTGAGGAGGATCTCGCCCGCGCCCTTCGCGGCGACGGTGCGGGCGAAGTCGACGGCGTCGATCCCGGTCGCGCGGCGGCCGCCGTGGGTGAAGATTTCCCATTTGCCGGGGGAGACGGTCTTGGCGTCGATGGCGACCACGATGCACTGGCTGCCGAAGCGGTCGGCGGCCTCGGCGACCACATCCGGGCGGGCGACGGCGGCGGAGTTGAAGCTGACCTTGTCGGCACCTGCCAAGAGGAGCTTGCGCACGTCCTCGGGTGTCCGCACGCCGCCGCCGACGGTGAGGGGCATGAAGCACTGCTCTGCGGTGCGGGTGACGAGGTCGTACATCGTGGCGCGGTTGTCTTCGGTCGCCATGATGTCGAGGAAGCAGAGCTCATCCGCCCCGGCGGCATCGTAGGCCTTGGCGGCCTCGACCGGGTCGCCCGCGTCCACCAGATCGACGAAATTGACGCCCTTCACCACGCGGCCGTCGGCCACGTCGAGGCAGGGGATGATGCGGGTCTTGAGCATGGGGGGAGGAATGGCCCGCGCGCGGGAGAAAAGCAAGCGGGAAGCTGCCCGCGCGCGGGCAGTTTGGCCGGGGGTTTGAAATCAAGGGCTTGGCTACGGGCATTAACGTTTTGGCAAGCTTTGCCCGCGGGTCAGTTGGCCATCCGCGCCACCGCCCCGCGCGAGATCAGGATGTGGAAGGGCATCACCAGCCGCAGATAGGCCCGGCCCCAGAGGTTATGGGGGTGGACCCAGGTCGACATGTAGAGGCGGCCCCCGGACCGGATCAGTCCGATGCGGAAATCGAGGTGGCGGTCATCGGTACCGAGGATGATCTCGTCATCGGTCTCATGGCCGGTGGGGAAGATCGGGCGGTCGGGCTCTCCTGTCTTGAGGCCGAAGGGGCGGACGAGAGTGTTGCGGAGGGCGAGGAGACCGCGCGCCCAAGGCGGAAGCGTAAGACCCCGAGTTGCTGCCTCGCGCGGGGAAAGGGTGGAGGCGACGGAATAGCAGTCGAGAAAGTCGCCGGGCCGGTGGAGGGACCAGAGCGAGGAGGCGGAGGGCAGGGTATCGGTGCGGATGGGCATGGAGGGAGGATGCGCGCGTTCCGGCAGAAGGGACATGGGGCGCGAGGTCGCGGGGCGCGGGAGAGAGTTGCAGGCAGCGGTTGGCGGTGCTTTCCTGTGTCGGTGTAAGGCTGGTTCTTCTGCGCGGCGCACGACGATGCTGGCAATAGCAATTGGTCGGCGAGATGTTTTAGTTGGGATCACGACGCTGGCGATTGCGCCGGGAAGTTGAAATGCTGTTGAGGTGGAAATGGCGCAGGTCTGGACGGTAGGTTTTGATGAAGGCTACAAAGTCACATTAAGCGCAGACTTCCCTGATGGCGATCTGCGGAAGACGGAATATGTGGATCGTACAAAGGACGTCTTAAGTGTCGGTTTTGATTTTCCTGCTGGGGACAAACGCCTCGGCCGGGCACTAAAGCCCAACAATATCCCTACGAAGTTCCGTTGGGGGGGGAGCGCTGAGAGGATGCCGGACCTGATGCTGTCGCATTCGGTGATGCTGGCCAGTGACAAGGTAAAAGATATCATCGAAGGGCTGGAACCAGGCGTGCACCAGTTCTTTCCGCTGGAAACCTGGGCGAAGGGCAATACGCCCGCGCGGCGGATGTATCTGATGAACATCTGCAACCGACTGGACAGCGTTGACCGGAAGAAAACAACAAAACCAATGCGCGATCAGCACAGCTGGCGCAACGGAAAACCCGGCGAACTCGTTTTCAGCCTCGCTCAGATCGGTGGGCACAAGCTTTGGCATGACAAGCACATCTTCGACAACATGTACTTCATCGATGACGTGAAGAACGCCTTTGAGGCAGCAAGTGTTTCCGGCGTAAAGTACTTTGGTTATCGGGCGGAGTAGGATCATGGGACAGTTCGCACACTTGGGTGAAGTCGAAGGTCTGAACCAGATCGCCATTCCAATTCTGCGAACTGATCCGGCCAATGCCAACAAGGCACATCGTAGGGTGCGTGATTTCACGCACCATCCATCGTCCCCACCCGTGAAATTTCAAACCCTGCCACGGCGTACGCCCCCACCATGGTGCGTGAAATCACGCACCCTACGGGACAATAGCCAGCGCTAGGGTGGAACCCACCGTTGCGCGGCTGCATGGGCGGAATGGTGGGTTGGCACCCAGCCTACAGCTCAACCGGTTCATGTGGTGCAAGCCCGGACGCACCATGCGCCGGCAGATCGCCCAGCCGGCGAAAGGGGCTGCTTCGGCCAGCCGTCGTCAGGTGCGGAGCGCCTTCAGCGCCGCGCCCAGATCAATCGCGCCGTCATAGAGCGCGCGGCCGGAGATGGCGCCGGCGATCACGCCGGTGTCTCGAAGGGCGATCAGGTCTTCCATCCGGCTGACACCTCCGCTGGCGATCACGGGGATCGTCACGGCGCGGGCGAGGGCTTCGGTCGCTTCGATGTTCGGGCCTTGCATCGCGCCGTCGCGGTCGATGTCGGTGTAGATGATCGCGGCGACTCCGGCATCTTCGAACGAGCGGGCGAGGTCGGTGGCCATCACGTCGGTTTCCGTCGCCCAGCCTTTCGTCGCCACCCGGCCCTTGCGGGCGTCGATGCCGACGGCGACCTTTCCGGGGAAGGCGCGGGCGGCCTCGCGGACGAGGGTGGGGTTTTCCACGGCAACGGTGCCGAGGATGACGCGAGACAGGCCTTTTTCCAGCCACATCGCGATGGTTTCCATGTCGCGGATGCCGCCGCCGAGCTGGGCGGGGACGCTGACGGCGTTCAGGATCGCCTCGACCGCCGCGGCGTTGACCGGCTGGCCGGCGAAGGCGCCGTTCAGGTCGACGAGGTGCAGCCAGTCGCAGCCCGCCTGCTGGAACTTCAGCGCCTGGGCGGCGGGGTCGTCGCCGAAGACGGTGGCCGCCGCCATCTCGCCGCGCAAGAGGCGGACGCATTGGCCGTCCTTCAGGTCGATGGCGGGGTAGAGGATCATGGCCGGGCTCCGTGCGTTGCGCGGTCTTTGGCACGGGCTGCGGCGAATGGAAAGAGCGGCAAAGCGACCCGACGTCACGCTTGATCGGTTTCGCGGCTGGGGCAAAGTCGGGCCGAGGAGATTGCGGAGGAGGACGCAAGGATGAAGGTTTTCGCTTTTGCCGCCGGGCTGGCAATGCTGGCGGGCGCGGCCTGGGCCGATCCGGTCGAGGGGGTCTGGCAGACCAAGAAGGATGACAACGGCAACTTCGGCCATGTGCAGATCAAGCCCTGCGGCCCGGCGTTCTGCGGGGTGCTGATCAAGGCCTTCAACGGCGAGGGCAAGGCGATCGAGAGTCCCAATGTCGGCAAGCGGATCGTCTGGGACATGGTGGCCTACCCGGACGGGCTCTACGACGACGGGCAGATCTATTCGCCGGACCGCGACAAGACCTACAACGGCGACATGACGCTGTCGGGCGACAGCCTGAAGGTGCGGGGCTGCGTGCTGGGCATCTGCCGCGACGGGGGAACCTGGAAACGGGTGAAGTAAGGCGCAGATTCCGGGTCGCCAATCGCCGCGGGCCGGGGCAGGGTCGCGCGGGCAGGAGGTGACGGATGCGCGGCAGTGACTGGCTTTTGCTCTGGACCCTGTCCCTGTTGTGGGGCGGGTCCTTTCTGTTCAACGAACTGGCCTTGGCGGGGCTGCCCGCGCTGACCGTGGTCTGGGGCCGGGTGGGTCTTGCGGCGCTGATCCTGTGGGGGGTGATGCGGGCCAGGGGGGCGGCGCTGCCGCAAAGGAAGATGTGGCCGGCGCTGCTGGTGATGGGCCTTCTGAACAATGCGGTGCCCTTCACCTTGTTCGTGCTGGCGCAGGGGCAGATCACCGGGGCGCTGGCCTCGGTCCTGAACGCGATGACGCCGGTCTTCACCGTGCTGGTGGCGCATGTGGCCACGGCGGACGAGAAGCTGACCCCGGCGCGGGGGGTGGGTGTCGTGCTGGGCTTCGCGGGTGTGCTGGCGATGCTGGCCGATGGCGGGATGGCGGGCACGCGCTGGGCGCTGGTGGCCTGTCTGGGGGCGGCCTTGAGCTATGCGCTGGCCAGCGTCTGGGGGCGGCGGTTCCGGGCGGCGGGGCTGACGCCCCTGGCCACGGCCTTCGGGCAGGTGACGGCGAGCTCGGCGCTGATGCTGCCGGTCTGGCTGGTGCTGGACCGGCCCTGGGGGCTGGACTGGCCGGGCTGGGAGCCGGTGCTGGCGGTGGTGGGGCTGGCGAGCCTGTCCTCGGCGCTGGCGTATCTGATCTTCTTCCGCATCCTGGCGCAGGCGGGGGCGACGGCGGTGTCGCTGGTGACGTTCCTGATCCCGATCTCGGCGGCGGGTCTGGGCTGGCTGGTCCTGGGCGAGCGGCTGGAGCTGCGGCAACTGGCGGGGTTGGGGCTGATCCTGGCGGGGCTGGCGGTGATCGACGGGCGTCTGTTCCGGCGGCGTTGACCGGGCGGGGATGGGGGCGCAGGATGGCGGGATGCGACCCGAGGCGATCCTGGAAACCGCGCTCTACGCCCGCGACCTTGCCGCGGCGAGGGCGTTCTATGGCGGGCTGCTGGGGCTGCCGGTGATCGCCGAGGTGGCGGGGCGGCATGTGTTCTTCCGGGTTGGCGCCGGGGTGCTGCTGGTCTTCGACCCGGAGGCGACGGAGGTTCCGTCGCACAATCCCGCGCTGCCGGTGCCGGTGCATGGCGCGCGGGGGCCGGGGCACATGTGCTTCGCGGCCACGCGCGCGGAGATAGCTGTCTGGCGCGAGCGGTTGACAGCGGCGGGGGTCGCGGTGGAGGCCGAGTTCGACTGGCCGAACGGGGCGCGGTCGCTGTATGTGCGCGATCCGGCGGGCAATTCGGTGGAGTTTGCGGAAGCGAGACTCTGGGCCGGGGACTAGCCGAAGATCGACCAGCCGGTGCGGCGGGCCAGCATCTCCAGCGCCTCGGTGCCGAGCTGCGAGTTGCCCTGCGCGTTCAGGCCGGGCGACCAGACGGCGATCGAGGCGCGGCCGGGTGCGATGGCGAGGATGCCGCCGCCCACGCCGGATTTGCCCGGCAGGCCGACGCGGAAGGCGAATTCGCCCGAGCCGTCATAGTGGCCGCAAGTCAGCATCAGCGCGTTGATGCGCCGGACCCGCTCGGGCGCGATGAGATGCTGGAGACCGGCCAGGAAGCGGCCGGAGCGGGCCAGTTGCTCCACGGTCATGGCGATGGCGCATTGGTGGAAATAGGCGCCGAGGACATGGTCGGGCGGGTTCGTCAGATTGCCCTGCGAGGCCAGGAAATGCGCCAGGGCGAAGTTGCGGTGGCCGGTCAGGGTTTCCGACCGGGCGACGGATTTGGCGATGTGGATGTCCTCATCCCCCGCCGCGGTGCGCAGGAAGGTGAGAAGTTCCGCCAGATATTCGCGCGGGGGACGGCGTCCGAGGGCGGCATCGGTGGTGACGATGGCGCCTGCGTTGATGAAGGGGTTGCGCGGGATGCCGCCTTCGCTTTCGAGCTGGAGGATCGAGTTGAAAGCAAGACCCGAGGGTTCGCGCCGGACGCGGGTCCAGAGCTGGTCGCCGAGGCGGCCGAGCGCGATGGCCAGGCCGAAGACCTTGGAGATCGACTGGATCGAGAAGGGGATGGCGCTGTCGCCGGCGGACTGCAGGGTGCCATCGGCGAGGGCGACAGAGATACCGAACTGGCCGGGACCTATGGCGGCAAGCTCGGGGATATAGTCGGCCACTTGGCCGCGGTCGGTGCGCGATGCCATCTCGGCCGCGATTTCGGCGAGATGCTGCGCGATCCGGTCGCTCATGGCGTCCAGCGCAGGAAGTTGCCGATCAGGCGCAGGCCGGGAGCCTGGCTTTTCTCGGGGTGGAACTGGGTGCCGAGAATATTGTCGCGACCGACGATGGCGGTGATCGGGCCGCCGTAGTCGCAGAAGGCGAGGCGGTGGGCCGGGTCGGCGGTGCGGAAGTGCCAGGAGTGGACGAAATAGGCATGATCGCCGGTGGCGATGCCGTCGAGAACGGGGTGGCGCCGTTCGACGACCAGATCGTTCCAGCCCATATGCGGGACTTTCAGGCTGCGGTCCCCGGGCGCGATCTTCACCACTTCGCCCGGAATCCAGCCGAACCCTTCGGTCAGCCGGTATTCGTGGCCGTGGCTGGCCAGCATCTGCATTCCGATGCAGATGCCGAGGAAGGGGCGGCCCTTGCGGATGACCGTCTCCTCGATGGCTTCGAAGAGGCCCCCGTGTTGCCCGAGGGCCATGCGGCAGGCCGGAAAGGCGCCGTCGCCGGGCAGGACGATGCGGTCGGCGCGGGCCACGTCCTCGGGGCGCGAGGTGACGAGAATGTCACCGCCGCCGACTTCGGCCGCCATGCGCTGGAAGGCTTTCTCGGCGGAGTGCAGGTTGCCGGAATCGTAGTCTACGAGGGCGGTGAGCATGTCTTTGTCCGGGTAGCGCGGGCCGAGAGCGTGGGGGCCTCCGGCGGGGATATTTTGGCAAAGATGAAAGGCTAGAGCGCGCCCTTGGTGGAGGGGAGCGCGTCGCCGAGGCGGGGGTCGGGTTCCACGGCCTGCCGCAGTGCGCGGGCGACGGATTTGAACGCGGCCTCGGCGATGTGGTGGCTGTTCAGGCCGTGCAGCTTGTCGACATGGAGCGTGATGCCGCCGTGGGTGGAGAGCGCCTGGAAGAATTCGCGGACGAGCTCGGTGTCGAAGGTGCCGATCTTTCCGATGGGGAAATCGACGGTCCAGATGAGATAAGGCCGTGCCGAGAGGTCTAGCGCGGTGGCGATCTGAGCATCGTCCATCGCCAGGCGGAAATGGCCGTAGCGGCGGATGCCGCGCTTGTCGCCCAGAGCCTGCGCGAGCGCTTGGCCGAGGGCGATGCCGGTGTCCTCGACCGTGTGGTGATCGTCGATGTGCAGGTCGCCCGTCGCGCGCACCGTGAGGTCGATCAGGCTGTGGCGGGCCAGCTGGTCCAGCATGTGGTCGAAGAAACCGACGCCGGTCTGGCAGTCATGCTTGCCGGTTCCGTCGAGATTCACGGTGACGGAGATCGCTGTCTCGGCGGTGGTGCGGGTGACGGTGGCCTGGCGCATGGGCGGTTCCCCTGATGACGCGGGCCTTATAGGATGCGGGGGGCGGAAGGGGAAGGCGGTTCGGGGCGCAACTGTCGGCAGAGGCGGTAGTGCGGGGATCAGCCGGGAGTCGCAATCGGCCGGGGGAGGGAATCCCCCCGTTGCAATCGGGAAACAAAGGCGTATCCCCTTTGGCCAGATTCTGGTCTTGATATGGCCCAGACTTGCCGCAAGACAGTCCGGGAGGTCCGGGCAAGGCAGTCCCGGGTAAAATTTGGAGTTCAGTCAGGTCATGCCTGAGATTTTTCCGGTTCTTCTCTGCGGCGGGTCGGGCACGCGGCTCTGGCCGGTGTCGCGCAAGAGCTTTCCCAAGCAGTTCGTGCCGCTGGCGGGGCAGGGGACATTGTTCCAGGCGGCAGCGAGCCGGATGCTGGGGGCGCCGGGGGTGGCGTCGCCGCTGGTGATCACCAATGCCGACTTCCGCTTCATCGTGGCCGAGCAACTGGCCGCGGAAGGCATCAAGCCGGCGGCGATCATGATCGAGCCTGCGGCGAAGAACACCGGGCCGGCGATCCTGGCGGCGGCGGCGCATCTGGCGGGGCTGCATCCCGAGGCGCTGCTTCTGGTCATGCCGACCGACCATGCGATCCCGGATATCGACGCCTTCCGCGCGGCGGTGGCGGCGGGGGTGCCGCGCGCGCTGGCGGGGCAGATCGTGACCTTCGGCATCCGTCCTGACCGGCCGGAAACCGGCTATGGCTGGATCGAGCTGCAATCGGCCCCGGTCGAGGGCGTGGCGCAGAAGGTGCAGCGCTTCGTCGAGAAGCCGGTGCTGGAGGCGGCCGAGGCGATGCTGGCCGAGGGGCGCTATCTGTGGAACGCGGGGATCTTCCTCGTTGCGGCCAAGGTCCTGCTTGACGCGGTGGGCGAGCATGCGCCGGACCTGCTGGCGCCGGTCGGCGAGGCGGTGGCGGGCGCGCGGGCGGATCTCGACTTCCTGCGTCTGGCCGGGGGGCCTTGGGCCGAGGTGCGCGACATCTCCATCGACTTTGCGGTGATGGAGAAGGCGGCGAACATCGAGGTCGTGCCCCTGGGCACCGCCTGGTCGGACCTGGGCGACTGGAACGCGGTCTGGCGCGAGAACGGCGGCGGGATGGTGGCGCAGGGCGCGGTCACGGCGATCGACTGCGAGGGCAGCCTTCTGCGGTCGGAGGTCGAAGGCCAGCATGTCGTAGGGATCGGTCTGAATGACCTGGTGGTCGTGGCGATGCCCGATGCCGTGCTGGTCGCCGACCGGACACGGGCGCAGGAGGTGAAGGCGGCGGTCAGCCAGATGAAGGCCCGGTCCGTCCGGCAGGCGGAGGTGTTTCCGCGCGACCACCGGCCCTGGGGCTGGTTCGAGACGCTGGCGCTGGCCGACCGGTTCCAGGTCAAGCGCATCGTGGTCAAGCCGGGCGCGGCGTTGTCCCTGCAAAGCCATGTCCACCGGGCCGAGCACTGGATCGTCGTCTCGGGCACCGCGCAGGTCACGGTCGGCGACGAGGTGAAGCTGCTGAGCGAGAACCAGTCGGTCTATGTGCCCCTGGGCGCGGTGCACCGGCTGACCAACCCGGGCAAGGTGCCGGTGGTGCTGATCGAGGTGCAGACCGGCGCCTATCTGGGCGAGGACGACATCATCCGCTACGAGGACATCTATGCCCGGGGCGATGAGAACGGGCCGGCGCGGTGACTGCGGCTGCGGTGCCCGAACTGTTCGACCGGCTGGCTATCGTCATGGCGCATCCGGATGACGAAGTGCTGTGGGCCTGTTCGGCGCTGCGGGCGGCGGAGCGGATCGTGCTGGTCTTCGGCGAGCTGAAATGCGGGCCGGAACTGACTGCGGGGCGGCGCGCGGCGATGGCGGCCTTTCCGCTGCCCACGCTGGACTGGCTGGAGATGGTCGAGGCGGGCAGCTTCGACAGCGCCTCCTGGCCTAACCCGGCGGAGACCGAGCACGGGCTGAAGCTGCATCCGTCGCTGCGGGTCATGTGGAGCTTCGATCCCGCCCGCTATCGCGCGCAGCTGGGCCTGTTGCAGGACCGGCTGCGGATCAGCCTGAAGGGCATGAAGAACGTGATCGCGCACGGGCCCTGGGGCGAATATGGCCATGAGGACCATGTGCAGGTGTTCCGCGCAGTGGCGGGGCTGGCGGGCGAGATGGGCTTCCGGCTGTGGGTGCCGGCCTATGTCGCGCCGAAGTCCGAAGCGCTGATGCGGCGGAACCTGCGCTTCCTGGGCCGCCCGACGCCGCCCTTGCCGGTCGACAAGGCGTTGGCCGAGGAGATCAGCGCGATCTACAAGCGCACCGAGACCTGGACCTGGTTCGACGGCTATGTCTGGCCGGATCGGGAATGGTTCCTGCCCTGGCATCCCGGAGGCGCGCCGGAGGCGGCGACCGAGGCGGATGTGCAGCGGATCGTCTTACCCCCGGATCATGAGGCGACCCGGCGGGCTCAGCTGGACTGGAGGCGCGAGCTGAAGCGGCGCTTCCTCAGCTGGAGGAACGGCCGGAAGGCGGGCTGAGCGCCGATGGGCCGGACGCTGACCTGCGCCTTCAGCCAGTGGAGCCCGGGCCTGGGCGACAACACCTTCATGGGCTGGCTGACGGTTTTCGTCTATGCGCTGGCCGGCGTGGCGACGGTCGCTGCGGCGCGGGCGATGGCGGCAGATCCCCTGTCGCGGCGCGAGCGGTTGTTCTGGGGGGGAGCGGCGGCGGTGATGCTGTTCCTGGCGGTGAACAAGCAGCTGGACCTGCAGACGCTCTTGACGATGATCGGGCGCTGCCATGCGCAGCTGGCCGGATGGTACGATGACCGGCGGGCGGTGCAGAAGCTGTTCATCCTGGCGGTCGCGGGCGGCGGGGTCCTGTCGCTGGGCGTTCTGGCACTGGTGCTGCGCGGCATTCTGGGCCGGGTCTGGGCGGCGCTTCTGGGGCTGGGCTTCGTCTGCGTCTTCGTGGTGATCCGCGCGGCGAGCTTTCACCATGTCGACCTTCTGATCTCGGGCACGGCGCTGGGGGTCAGGATCAACTGGCTGCTGGAATTGCCCGGCCCGCTTCTGGTGATCCTGGTCGCCCTGCGCCGCCGCCGGGCGGTGCGCGCGGACTGATCTTTGCCTGCGACGAATCAAAATCCGGGGCCGCGAACGCCCGGGAGGGCCAGATTTCGCGGCCTGTCGGTGCCGAATGTGGTGAATGGCTCACATTAACGGAAAATTCACCGTTTCGAAAATCCGCATAATTTCGTGCTTAGAACGAGTGGAGGGAACCGCCAATAGCGGGCCTTGGCGGGCTCCCTCGACTGGCCTTCGCCTGGCGCCATTCTGCGGCTTCCCTAAAAAGCGAAGGAAATCATGCCTGTGTTGCGGCAGGGATCGAAGCGGTCGGAAAAACGGCCCCGACCGCCCGGGGAAGACGGCAGTGCGGTCTGTCGACGGAACCTTGTGCGGATACAACCATAGCGTGTAACCCAATGAGAAGTAACCACTTTCCCAGCATTTTGTCACCGCGGGGCAGATTGCGGCGAGCCCCTCCGAATGGTAGAAGACAGTCGTGATACGAAGTGTGTGTGCGAGTGCGGGTTTTGATGCAGGCTGGCGGATTAGGCCGGTCTGAAACATTTCGCTTGGCAATTGGCACCCTTGTGGAGACGTTGCAAATGGACGTTCGTTCCGGAATAGACGGGCATGATTTTGAGCGGCCTTCCGCGTCCGTCGGCGCCGGATGGGTGCGCGCCAGGAAAGAGCCGCTTTATCGCAGAACGCTGAAGCGCTGGATGGATGTCGGCTTTGTGCTGATGGCCGCGCCCTTTGTCGTGCCTGTGGTTCTGGTGCTGGTTGCCGTGCTGCGGCTTACCGGACATGCGCCGTTCTTCACGCAGGAGCGGGTGGGCCGTGAAGGCCGGACGTTCCGGCTTTGGAAGCTGCGCACCATGGTTCCGAATGCCGAGGAGCGGCTTCAGGACTATCTTCGCAAGGACGAGGCCGCCCGGCATGAATGGGAAGCCTTCCAGAAGCTGTCCCGCGACCCCCGCATCACCGAGTTCGGCCAGTTCCTGCGCAAAAGCTCGCTGGACGAACTGCCGCAGCTCTGGAACGTGCTGATCGGCGACATGAGCCTTGTGGGTCCGCGGCCGATGATGGTCGACCAGCAGGACCTGTATCCCGGCAGCGCCTATTATGCCCTGCGCCCCGGCCTGACGGGAACCTGGCAGATTTCGGACCGCAACCAGTCGACCTTTGCGCAGCGCGCGGATTTCGATGCCGAATACGAACGCAACCTGTCGTTCTTCAGGGATTTGAAGATCCTGCTGGCGACTGTGGGCGTGGTCCTGCGGGCGACTGGGAAGTAAGCATCTGTCCCGCCCCCGCATTCGGAGGGTTGTGCTTGACCCAGGCGACCAGCGCGACGCCGGGAAGCAGGATGAAGAAACCGGTCAGCGGATACGCGAGAAGAGCGATCCACCAGGGGTAGCCATAGGCAAACAGCACTGACGTGACGCTGGTGGCGCCAAGCATCGCGATCAGTACCAGCCCCAGCAGCATCCCCGTCTCCCCGGTCGGAGCAGTAAACTTGAGATAACTCTCCCCGTCTGGATTTCAGCTTAGGCTGCGCGGGGCCATGCGTCGAGATAGAAGAGTGATCGATCCATTGGCGGTTTGCGTTTCTGACAACGTTTGGCGGAACTTGGCCGACCTTTTGCAGCTTGCAGGTGTGGATTCCGCTGACCGCCGCCGCCGTCGATTCGCTTCGGCCCCGAGATCAAGCCTGGGGGTGGAGCATCGAGGGCTGGGCGGGCTGGGACGTGCGGAGGTGGAGCATCGCCGCCAGCATCAGAAGGGTCAGGCTGCAGGCGCCGGGGTAGATGGACAGCGCCAGCCAGGCCGGAGCCGAGAGCGCAAAGGCGGTTCCCGTGGCCAACAGGCCGACCAGTGCAGACATCAGGACCAGACCAGCGAGCATGTTTTTGACCCCCACAGACGAAGAATGCAGTCAGGGTGCTGGTCGCCCGTGGCAAGATTAAGGCCACCTTTGGGAGAATCTACGTCGCTTTTTCCCGTATCGCGGGTAGAGCAGCCAGGCGGAAGTGCGCGGGAATGTGATTTAACCCCTGCGTGTATTGTGTCTGATCGATTTCAACCGGAAGAGGATCGCGGGCTGCGGCGTGGCGAGAAGTCTTTCAACATATTGAAAAGAAAAGAAATTATTGCGCAGATAGAGAACGCGGCCCGACGCAGTGAGGCGGGTTTCCGGTCTGATGGCAGGGGGCGTCGGGCAGTTGCGGCAATATGGCACAAGTCTGGCGGGCCGGAGGTGCCTTGCACCCCGGAACTGACCGACGTTTGCCTTTCTTTTGTCATGCCAGAGCAGCAAGCTGCCCGCGCCCACGCTTGCGAGGATCTCCGTTGATCAAGACCTACCAGCAACTCTTCACGCTTTTCGACGCGACCGAGCGGCGGCGATTCTGGATTCTGACCGGCGTGATGCTTCTGGTCGCGGCGGCCGAGATCGCGGGGATCTCGGCGGTGCTGATGCTGCTGAACGTGCTGGCGGCGCCGGACGTCATCGACCGCAACGCCACGCTGGTCTATGTGAAGAGCCTTCTGGGCATCGAAAGCCGGTTCAGCTTCCAGATCTTGCTGGCGCTGGTCGTGCTGGTCGTGGTCATGCTGGGTCTGGCGGTGAAGGCAGCGGGGACCTATGCCTCGATCCGCTTTTCGACCATGCGCGGCTATACGGTGTCGAGCCGCCTTCTGGCGGCCTATCTCAGCCAGCCCTACCCCTGGTTCCTGGAGCGCAACAGCGCGGAACTGGGCAAGAACGTGCTGAACGAGGTCGACGGGCTGGTGTCGCGGGTGATCCAGCCCTGCCTGAAGCTGGTGTCGAACGCGCTTCTGGTGCTGGCGATCCTGGCCTTCCTGCTGCTGGTCGATCCGCTGGTCACGCTATTTTCCGGCGGCGTGCTGGGTCTGGGCTACGGGCTGATTTACCTGCGCTTCCGCGGACGGCTGCACCGGCTGGGCGAAGTCATGATGGATGCCTTCGAGAACCGCTTCCTGGTTGCGCAGGAGGCGACGGGCGGGATCAAGGACGTCAAGCTGATGGGTCTGGAAGAGACCTATGTGAAAAGCTACGGGGCTGCGGCCCTGACGGCGGCGCGGTCGGGGACCACGCTGGGGGTGATGGCCGAACTGCCGCGCTTCGTGCTGGAGGCGATCACCTTTGGCACCATGCTGGCGCTGATCCTGATCCTTTTGGTGAAGAGCGGCGGCAATGTCACCGAGATCGTGCCGACGCTGGGGGTGATCGCCTTCTCGACGATGCGGCTCTTGCCGTCCCTGCAGACGATCTATCATTCGCTGGTGTCGATCCGGGGGGCTTCGGCGATCCTGGATACGATCGTCGCGGATATCGCGGCGACGCCGGCGCTGCCGATCAGCGGCGACGACGGCGCGGTGCCGCTGAAGCTGGAGCGCGCGCTGGAACTGTCGAAGGTCGGCTTCGCCTATGCCTCGGCCGAGCGCCCGACGCTGCGCGGGGTCGATCTGGTGATCCCGGCGCGGACGACGGTGGGGATCGTGGGCGGGACAGGGGCGGGCAAGACCACGCTGGTCGACCTGATCCTTGGGCTTCTGGCGCCCGATTCGGGTGAAATCCGTGTCGACGGCACGGTGGTGACGGATGCGAACCGCCGGTCCTGGCAGAAGACGCTGGGCTATGTGCCGCAGTCGATCTACCTGACCGACGATACCATCGTCGGCAACATTGCCTTCGGCGTCCCGAAGGACGAGGTCGACATGGCCGCGGTCGAACGGGCGGCGCGGATCGCCGCGCTGCATGACTTCGTGCTGTCCGACCTGCCGCAGGGCTATGACACGTTCGTGGGCGAGCGCGGCGTGCGGCTTTCGGGCGGGCAACGCCAGCGGATCGGCATCGCCCGGGCGCTTTACCGCGACCCGACGCTTCTGATCATGGACGAGGCGACCTCTGCGCTCGACAACATCACCGAACGGGTGGTGATGGAGGCGGTGAGCCGCATCCGGGCGGACAAGACGATCATCCTGATCGCGCACCGGCTGACGACGGTGAAGACCTGCGATACGATCTTCCTGATGGAGCGCGGGCGCCTCTTGGCGCAAGGCAGCTATGACGAGCTTCTGGCCGGGAACGAGGCATTCCGGCGAATGGTCGCAGGCGGGGCGGAGGATGCCCATGCTACACTATGAATATCAAAGTCCCGACCCGGGCGGCTTGTCCGGCCGGTTCGGCCAATACCCTGACGAGAGAGGTTGATTATGTCCGTGACTACCCTTCCCATTGATCCCGAAACCCTTCTTATCTCGCCTGACGAGGCCCGTGAGTTCGGCAAGGCCGCCGCAGAGGAATACCGCGGGCGCAAGCCCTATCCCTATGGCGGGTTCGACAACTTCATGCCGCCCGAGATTCTGGAGAAGGTCCGCGACGAGCTGCGCAGCCTGCCCGCGGCCGAGACCTTCTTCAACCGCCCGCAGGAAAAGCTGAAGGCGGCCTATATGCCGGAGCGTCTGGGTCCGTATACCCGGGCCCTGTTCCATTCGCTGAACTCGAAGGCCTTCCTGGGCTTCCTTGAGGAGCTGACCGGCATCCAGGGGCTGATCCCCGACCCCTATTTCGCGGGCGGCGGCATCCATGTCGTGTCCAACGGCGGACATCTGGATATCCACGCCGACTTCAACCACCACGGCAAGCTGAACCTGGAACGGCGGCTGAACGTGCTGATCTACCTGAACAAGGACTGGAAAGAAGAATACGGCGGGTCGTTCGAGGTGTGGAACGACGACATGACCGCCAAGGTCGCGAGCTTCGTGCCGCTCTTCAACCGGATGTGCTGCTTCAACACCGGGTCTTCGACCTGGCACGGCAACCCCGAGCCGGTGAAGCATCCGGATGGCGAGCCGCGGATGTCGATCGCGCTGTATTACTACACGGCAACCTGGGATTCGACGCGGGTGTCGCACACGACGCTGTTCAAGCCGCGCCCCGGCACCATCGACAAGAAGGACCGGCTGGAAGCGCGGCACCGGGTGATGGAAAGCCTGCTGCCACCGGTGATCTATCGCCGCATCGGCCACCGGCTGCGCCGGATGGGTATCTGATCCGGGATCACCTGCAGAGGGGCGCGAGGAAGGCTGCGACCTCGCGCGCCACACTTTCCGGCGCAAAGCGCGCCGCGACGTCGGCGCGCGCCGCAAGGCCCAGGCGACTGACAAGGGCAGGATCGGCAAGGAGCCCCAGGCAGGCGTCGGCCAGCGCTGCCGGGTCCTCGGGCGGGACCAGCAGCCCGGTTTCGCCTTCGCGCAGGATTTCGGCGCAGCCGCCGACGCGGGTGCTGACCACGGCCGAGCCTGCCGCCATCGCCTCGATCAAGGCGACGCCGAAGGTTTCATAGCGCGAGGTGATCAGCGTGATCGGGTGCTGGCGGCGGATTTCGGCGATCTCGTCGCGGCTGCGATGGCCGAGGATCTCGACCCGGTCGCGGGCGGCGGCGGGCAGCTGAGAGAGCGCTTCGGCAAGCTGACGGGTGCTGCCGTCCGGCATCAGCACGCCGCTGTCGGGGCCGACAAAGGTGAGCCGGCAGTCGGGATGCGCGGCGGCGATCCGGGCGAAGGCCTCGACCAGGACGTCCCCGCCCTTGATCCGGTCGAAGCGGCCCACGAACAACAGATGCGGCGCCGGAATGTTGGCCGCCGGTTCTGCGAGCGGCGGGATGGCGACCGGGTTGCCGATGATGGCGGTGGGCACCTGCGGCAGGCCCCATTCCCCGCGGGTGCGGTCCAGCACGTCGCGCGAGGGCGAGATGATGCCGTCGATCTTTTGCAGCCCTGCCGCCTCCCAATCCTCGCGGCGGGCGTCGGGGCCGGGACCGGGCTTGCCGGGCCGGGTGCGGTGCAGCCAGTGCGGTCCGTGGAGCGTCACCACCACCGGGATGGACAGGGCGCGGCGTACCGCTGCCGCCCAGCCGAAGGATTCCTCCATCATCAGCACGTCGATCTGGTGGCGGGCGACGGCGAGCCTGGCGCCGCCGATCAGCCGGGCAAGCGCCCATTGGCGGATGGCGCGGTCGGGGGCGATCCGGAAGAACAGCCGCTGCGCCAGGCTCATCTGCCGGGCGGGCAACTGGATCGCGCGCGGATGGGTGGTGGGCGCGTCGATGCGCAGCGCAAGGATCGTGACCTCGTGCCCCAGCGCCTCCAGCCCGGCGGCAAGCTGCGCCGTCGCCGAGGCGATGCCGTTGGCGGTAGCGGTTCCTGGCCAGGCCGGGGTGACAAGCCCGATTCGCAGCGGCCGTGCGGGTGCCGTTTCCCCGCCGCTCACCGCCGACTTCTCCGCCGGTCGAGCCGGTCCTGCCGCCCGATCGGCGTGGCCGGCTCTTCCGCCATCAGCCAGGCGGCCCGCACCCGGCCCGCGGGCAGAAGGCCGCCGCTGCTAGGCGTCACGCTGGCCTCGGCCCCGTCGATGGGTTGCCGCCAGAGCACGAAACCGGCAATCGCCCCCGCCATCAGCCAGACATAGTTCACCAGGCCGGCGTTTGGCAGAAGATCGACCAAGGCCACCGACAGCACCATGATCAGCCCGGGGGTGATCATCGAGGGCCCGTTGAGCCTGCCGCGCAGCGCGAAGAGGAGGATCGGCACCGTCAGCAGCCCAAACCTGCCGATATAGCCGAACCAGCCGTAGATACCGATGAAGATCAGCCAGATTCCGTCGGTGATGCTGGTCATCCGGCCGCTGTCAGGGTCGAAGATGGAGTTCCGGCCCCAGCCGCCCCAGCCCGCCAGCGGCTTTTCATTCGCGCGGGCCAGCAGCGCGTCTTCGTTGTCGAGCCGGAACTTCAGCGAGGAGGCGCGTTCCTCGCTGATCGACGCGGCGATATCGTGCACGGTATCGACCGGGATCAGCCCCGCCCCGCGCAGCATCGGATAGAGGAGCACCACCACGGCGACGAAGACCCCGAGCGTGACCTGCAGCCTGCGCCCCAGCAGCATGGTCGCCGTCGCGAAGATTGCCGCAAGGGCCAGCGCGCCGAGGGTCTTCGTCAGGTAGAGCGTTCCGGTCAGCCAGATCGCCGCCGCCAGCCAGTACACGGCTTGCCGCCCCTCGCGCCGGGCCTCGCGGTACAGGACGATTGCCGAGACGATGGAAAGCGCGAAGAAGATGCCGACCATGAGCCCGTGATTCAGGAAGACCGTGGGCCGGAAGCCGCCGTCGCGGATGCTCTGCACGAAGTTGTGCGGGAAGAAGCCGTAGACCCAGCGGTGCAGCTGCGGGCTGATCCTGACCTCCAGAAGGGCGGGGAAGGTGTAGAGAAAACCGCCAATCACGAAGGCTTCGAGCAGGACCTTGTGCCCCTCGCGCGTGTTCAGGTAGCGCAGGCCCAGCCAGAACGGCACCATCTGGAAGATGATGCCGGACATCATGTTGTAGGCGTCGTAGAACCGCAGGCCGGGCAGGTGCACCTTGCCGTTGATGAAGGGCTGGGTGTTCTGCACGACGGTGAGCAGCGGCGTCAGCACGACCAGACCCAGAAGGCCGAGGAGCACGATCTTCCGGGTCCGCGCCATCGGGTCGGGCTTCAGCGTGGTCTTGCGGGCCATCAGGAGACACAGGAGGGTGGCCGACAGCGCCGGGACGGTCGAGCGGTCGATCACCGGGATCATCGGGAACTTGATCTGCGTCTCGGAGGGAAGCAGGAGATGTCCGGCGATGATGGTCCAGACCAGCGCGCGCTCGAAGGACATGAGCCGGAACAGCGCGACTGCGACGAGCGGCCAACTGAACAGGACGAGATAGGCGAAAAGGTTCGGCATCAAGGTCCGCGCGTACAAGAGACGCTGCTGTTGTAGCGAGTCTCGCGGCCAAGGAAAATGCCGCTGTGCGGATGCGAGGGCCCCCGGGCATCACATTTTCCACGCAGGGCCGGGCCTTGGAAGCCCGGCGGAATTGTGCATTCTGTCGGGCATGACCGAACCCCTGCCAGAGCCCCGCGCGTGACCGACCCGGCCCAGTCTTCTGCCCGCGTCGGCGCGGTGATCATCGGTCGCAACGAAGGCGCGCGGCTGGTGGCTTGCCTCGCCTCGTTCCCCGGCTGGGTGCGCCCGCTGGTCTATGTCGACTCCGGATCGACCGACGGCAGCGTGGCAGCGGCGCGGGCGGCGGGGGCCGAGGTCGTGGCGCTGGACATGGCGGTGCCCTTCACCGCGGCGCGGGCGCGGAACGAGGGTTTCGCGCGGCTGCGGGAGCTGGGTGAACCGGAGTTCGTGCAGTTCGTCGATGGCGATTGCCGGATGCAGCCGGGCTGGATCGAGGCGGCGTCGGATTTCCTGGAGGCGCGGCCCGAAGTGGGCGTCGTCTGCGGGCGGCGGCGCGAGGTTCACCCCGAGGCCTCGATCTGGAACCGGCTTTGCGATGCGGAATGGGATACGCCGCCGGGCGAGGCGCGCGCCTGCGGGGGCGATGCGCTGATGCGGGTGGCGGCGGTCGCGGCGGTGGGGGGCTATGACCCGCGGCTTATCGCGGGGGAGGAGCCGGAGTTGTGCGTCCGCCTGCGGCAGGCGGGGTGGAAGATCTGGCGCATCGACCGGGAGATGACGCTGCATGACGCCGCGCTGACGCGGATCGGCCAGTGGTGGAAGCGCACGCGGCGGGGCGGCCATGCCTTTGCCGAGGGGGCCGCGATGCATGGTGCCCCGCCCGAGCGGCACTGGGTCGCCGAGACGCGCCGCGCACTGCTGTGGGGGGTGGCGCTGCCGTTGGTGGCGCTGGTGGGGATGGTCGTCACCCCATGGGCGGCGCTGATCCTTGCGGCCTATCCGTTGCAGGCCCTGCGGCTGGCGCGGCGTTATGGCTGGGAGCGGGGGGTCTTCATGCTGCTGGCGAAGTTCCCCGAGGCGCAGGGGGTGCTGCAATACCACCTGAACCGGCTGCGGAAGCGGCGGGCGCGGCTGATCGAGTACAAGTAGGGATCAGGGGCGGACCCGCCCGCCCGGCCCGCCGTTCAGAAAGATTTCGGCAAGCCAGGCGCCCTCGTGGCGGATGTCGAACCCGGCCTCCACGGCCTTGCGGCCCGCCTCTCCCATCACCTGCGCGGTGGCAGGGTCGTCCATCAGGCGGATCATCCGGTCGGCCAGAGTGACCACGTCGCCGGGCGGGACGGTGTAGCCGGTGACGCCATCCTCGACCAGTTCCTGCACCCCCGCGACGCGGCTGGCGACGACCGGGATGCGGCTGGCCAGCGCCTCCATGTAGACGACGGGCAGGCCTTCGGCGAAGGAGGGAAGCGCGAGCAGGTCGGAATTCGCGAGAAGGTCGGCGACCTGGCCCTGGGTCATGAAGCCCGCAAAGTGGATGGCGTTCTGGATGCCGAGCGCCCTGGCCCGGGCCTCGGCGCCGGCGCGGGCGGGGCCATCACCGGCGAGGGTGAGCCGCGCGTCGGGGTGGGCTTTGAGGACGGTGGCCATCGCTTCGATCAAAAGGAGCGCGCCCTTCACCGGGTCGAGCCTGCCGACGAAGGCCACCCGTTTGCCCGACCCGCCGGGGTCGCGCCGGTAGGCGGCGGGATCGACGCCGCAATGGACGATGGTGATCTTGTCCCAGTGCCGGGGATCGGAGAACAGCATCAGCTGCGAGCGGCAGAAATGGGTGATCGCCACCACGAAGGCGGCGCGGGCGATCTTTTCCGGCAGCGACCAGCGGTCGACCTCGAAGAAGATGGCGGGGCCGTGTTCGGTGAAGCTGAAGGGGATGCCGGCAAGCTCGGCGGCGAGAACCGCGACCGAGCAGCTGGAATTGCCGAAATGATTGTGCAGGTGGCGGACGTGGTTGCGACGCAGGTGGTCGGCCAGAACCCCGGCTTCGAGGAAGTAGAAGAGTTGCCAGATCAGCGCCTTGAGGCCGGGGGAGCGCATCCGGATCGCCAGCGCGAGCGTCCGGACCCAGGCGCCGGGGCTGCGCAGGATGGCCCGGCCATGCGCGGCCAGAAGCCGGGCCGGGTTCTTCGCGGCGGATTTGACGTAGAAGGTCTCGGCCCGGGCGCGAAGCTCTTCCTGGCCCTTGAACTCGGCCTCGGCAGGCTGGCGGATCGAGCAGGTAAGGACGGGGACGCCGCTGGCACGGACGGCCTCGACCTCGCGCAGGATGAAGGTGTGCGAGACCTTGGGGTAGTCGCCGGTGAGATAGGCGATGGGGCCGTTGTCCATGATCATTCCTTGCGCCGTCGCCACCAGAGAAGCTTGCCCGCCCCCCCGACCGCGGCCAGCTGGAAGCGGATTGCGCGCGATTCGGAGAAGCGCCGGGTCAGGATTGCCGCCAGCCCGAAGATGACCAGTTGCGCCGCCCCGACGGCCATCCAGAGTGCGACCCGGCCTGTCGCGCGCAGCCCCCCGGCATCGCTTTCCACCAGACAGCGCAGTTGTCCGTCGCTGAACCGCCGTTGCCGCAGGAAATCCATCGTCACCCGGCGGGGCGGGACGAGTTCGTGAACCAACGCCTCGGGGCACCAGATCATCGGGATATGATGCAGGTCGTCGAGCTGGCGGAAGAGCCAGACATCCTCGCCGCCAGCGTTGAACGAGGTGTCGAAGGGCGGATCGACCAGGGCCAGCGTGGCGCGGGCGAACATCGAATTGCCCGAGCCGAGGTAGGCGCGGAGCGATTGCACCTCGGCGCCGGGGCTGGCGGGCAGACGGCGGCTGAAGATGCGGTCGAGAGGCGCGTGGAGGGCGGGAGGAGGCGGGGTCTCGAACCGGGGTTCCACCGCGCCGAAGGCTGCACAGGCGCCCCCGCGGGCGGCGGTGGCAAAGGCGGCAAGCCAGCCGGGGGCGGGAAGCTCGTCATCGTCGAGGAAAATGACATGGCTGCCCCATGCCTCGGCCACGCCGCGGTTGCGGGCATGGGCCACGCCGGTGCGGGGTTCGTGAAGGTAGCGGACGAAGTCGGGTTTGGACACGCCTTTGGCCGAGGCTTCGGGGGAATTGTCGACCAGCACCAGTTCCACTGGATCGGGGAGGGCGGCCACTTGTTCCCCCACGGCGGCGAAGAGCGGGGGCAGGTAGGCCTCGCGCCGGAAGGTCGGCACGACGATGGACAGCATCGGTGCACAAACCGGCTGATCCGGCAGATTTTCGAACGACTTCCGCGCCAATGCCACGAAAAAACCCTGTTGGACCCTGTAAAGCAAAGACTATCTGCTTGACGAGGAATGAACAATCGCCTGTCAGTCTGGCCCTGTGCCAGACAGTTGTGACGACAGAATGGCGGAGGATATTGATTGTGAGTGATGGGACGGGCCTTGCGCATTTCGACGTGCTTTCCGTGGTGAATTTCCCGACCGAGGCAGCGCTTCTGGCCGATGTCGAGGCGCAGTTGAAGGCGGGGAAGGGCTTTGCCATCGCGACGCTGAACCTGGACCATGTGGTGAAGATGCGGCGGACCCCGGCTTTCCTGCGGGCCTACCGGGCGCACAGCCATGTGGTCGCGGATGGCAACCCCATCGTCTGGCTGTCGCGGCTGGCCGGGCGACCGGTCAGCCTGGTGCCGGGGTCGGAGCTGATCGCGCCGATGGCGGCGCTGGCGGCGCGGCTGGGGGCGCCGGTGGCCTTCCTCGGCTCGACCGGGACGGTGCTGGCCTTGGCGGCGGAGCGGCTGAAGGCAGACTATCCGGGGCTGGAGGTCGCGGCCTGCCTGGCGCCGCCCTATGGTTTCGATCCGGAAAGCGCTGCGGCGGATGCGCTTTTGGACCAGGTCGCCGCCTCGGGCGCGCGGATCTGCCTGCTGGCGCTGGGGGCGCCAAAGCAGGAGCTGCTGGCCGCGCGGGGGCTGGCGCGGCATCCGCAGCTGGGCTTTCTGTCGATCGGGGCGGGGCTGGATTTCATCGCGGGCCACCAGACCCGCGCGCCGGTCTGGGTGCGCAGGATCGCGATGGAATGGCTGTGGCGGATGCTGACCAACCCGCGCCGGCTGGCGCGGCGCTATCTGGACTGCGCGCTGGTCATGCCTTCGCTGGCCGGGCAGGCGCTAACCGCGCGGGGGAGCCGCAAATGAGCCGCGACCCGACCGTCCTGACCGTGATCCTGAACTGGCGCACGGCGGAGATGACGCTGAAATCGGCCGATGCGGCGGAGCGCGCGATGGAGGGGATCGCGGGCGGGATCGTTGTGGTCGACAACGATTCTGGTGACGGGTCCTTCGAGCGGATGAGCGAGGCGTTGCGCGACCGGCCCCGGTTCCGGGTGGTGCAGTCGGGGCGGAATGGCGGCTTTGGCGCGGGGAACAACGTTGGGATCAAGCTGGGCCTGCCGGGGGGTGTGCGACCGGACTATGTCTATATTCTCAATTCGGACGCCTTCCCGGCGCCCGATGCGATCCGGCTGCTGCTGGATTATCTGGAGGCGCATCCGAAAGTGGGCTTTGCTGGCAGCTATATCCACGGGCCGGATGGCGAGGTGCATGTCACCTGTTTCCGCTTCCCCTCGGCGGCCTCGGAATTCGAGGGCGCGGCGCGGAGCGGGCCGATCTCGCGTCTGCTGGCGGGCCGGTCCGTCACCATAGGCGTGCCGGAGGTCAGCGGCCCGGTCGACTGGCTGGCGGGGGCCAGCATGATGATGCGTGACCAGGTGCTGCAGACGGTCGGCGTCTTCGACGAGACCTTCTTCCTGTATTTCGAGGAAACCGACCTCTGCCGCCGAGCCGCCGAAGCCGGCTGGCCCACGCATTTCGTGCGTGAAAGCCGGGTGGAGCATATCGGCTCGGTCTCGACGGGGATGAAGACCTGGAAGCGGGTGCCGGGTTACTGGTTCGACAGCCGCTGGCACTATTTCCGCAAGTCGGGCGGGACGGGACGGGCGGTGGGGGCGACGCTGGCGCATCTGGCGGGGGCGATGATCCTGCAGGCGCGGCGTCTGGTGCAGCCGAAGATTCCCGGCGGTCCGCCGCATTTCCTGCGCGACCTGACCGGACATGCGCTGCGGCAGCTGTTCGGGGGCGGAAGGAAAGCCTGACGGCGGGATCGGCACCCCGCCCTCAAGCGCTTCGAATCAGGGCCGGAACTCGAACTCGCGGCTGAGCGAGACGAAGAGCGTCGGCGATTCCGCGTGGCCGTCGGCATCGTTGCGCACGCGGTAGCCGACACCGCTGTTCAGGGTCCAGTCGGCGGTCAGTTCGCGGCTGTAGCCCGCGCCGAAGGAGACCTGCTCGATCCGCTCGGAGGGCGCGTCGCTGAGCTGGTAGGTGATGCCGAGCGAAATCGAGGAAATCTCGTTCACGTTCTTCGTCCAGCTGATGGAGGCCAGCGATACCACTTCCGATTCGTCGTCATCGTCGTCGAAGACGACGCTGCGCTCCAGCCGCAGGCCCAGGCTGCCGTCGGGAAGCCGGCGGTCGATGGCGAGCCGCCCGATCAGGTCGGTTCCCGCCTCGTCAGCATGGGTGATGCCGAGGCGGGCGGAAATGGTGTTGGTCGGGGTTTCCAGGTCGCGCCCGATCTCGAAGGTCTCGCGCTGGCCTTCGTCGTCGTCGGTGGTGACGCGGAACAGCGCCAGCGCCGTGCCGACCGGCATGTCGTAGGTGAGGCCAAGGCGGAGGTCGGGTCCGGTGGTCCGGTCGGTGACGCCGAATTCCTCGGTCTCGACTTCGGAATAGCCGATCTCGGCGGCCAGAGCGAGCCGGTCGCTGATCGCGTAGTCGAGCCCGGCATAGCTGGTCAGCGCTTCGGTCCGGGTCGCGGCAGGGTCTTCTTCCTCGCGCAGGCTATAGCGCAGGCCGAGGCGGCCCGTCACGGTTTCCGAGGCGTGCAGGATCACCGCCGCATCGGCGCGGGTTCCCTCGACGTCATGGAGGTCGGGGTCCGAGGCATCCTGGTAGTCGGTCGCGTCGTATGCCACCCCGATGGCGAAGCCGATGGCGGAGGTCCGCCCCAGCTCCAGCCCGACATTCGCGCCGAAATCGGTGCGGGTGCCGGTTTCATCGAAGTCGTCGAACGCATCGTCGAAGGCGTCGATGTCGTCGCTGCGATAGTAGCCGCCCAGGTCGAAGACCGCGGCCGGAACCTCGCGATGGTAGGCCAGCTCGGCCGCGCCACGCCCGAAGTCGAATTCCGTCCCGCCGCCGCCCGCCGCATTCTCGGCGATCAGGGCGCCCGAGGCGGAAAACTCCAGCCGGTCGATCTGCGTCTCGCTGAAGAGGCCGAAGGACAGGCGGGTGACGTCGGTGACTTCGGTCCCGGTGGCCGGAACCGACAGGTCGGTGTTGCGCGAGATTTCCAGCCGGTTCTCCAGCCCGAAGACCATGCGCACGCCGCCGTCCTGCGCCAGCGCGGCAGAGGAACACAGGGCTGCGCTGACGGCACAGAAACCGCCAAGGGCGAGGCCGGAGCGGCGCATGGGCGATTACTCGAACAGTTTGCGCTGCGGGATGACGATCACATCGCCGGACATCAGGCGCGTCGCGCCACCACCGGCTTCGCCACGCTCGATGGCGTCGAGGTCGAACTTGTAGACCTTTTCCACCCCGGACTTGTCGACCCGGCGCAGCTGGATACGCTTCTTGGCGCCGAAGGGCGAGACGCCGCCTGCCTGGGCCAGCGCCTGCAACAGCGTGGCACCCGGCTTGACGTCGACCTTGCCGGGGGTGTTCGCGGCGCCGAGGACGTAGATATCCACCAGACGCGGCGCTGCCGGGGTGGAGGGCGTACGCTCGGCCAGCGCGTTGAGCGTCACATAGACGGTGGGCGGGGTGGCGAAGTTCGGGGCGAGGCGGCTGGCAAGATCGGCCTGCACCTGGGCCAGGCTGCGACCGGCGGCCCGCACCGACCCGGCCAGCGGCAGCGAGATCTGGCCGTCGGGCAGCACGATCGCCGTGCGATTCAGGGTGGCGTCTTCCAGAACCTCGATCTGCAGCACGTCGCCCGCACGGACCCGGTAATCCTGGGCCGAGGACGAGACCGCCAGAAGCGGAAGCAGAAGAAGGGTGGCGGCCAGGCGGCGAAGGATGGACATCGAAAATACTCCCTTGCGTCCAGTCAAGACAGGGCGCGACTGCAACTACCCAAGAGTATTTGGCTCGCGCCGGTTCGGAAAGAGGAAATGCACCCGGAAACCGGCCGAATCAGGGTGAGCCCGGCCCCCGTCGCCCGTTTGGTGGGCGCGGTGGCCGATTTGTCACATCAGGCGCGGATGCCCGACAACCCCAGCGCGTCGACGACCTGGGCCGTCACCTCTTGCATGAGCTGTGCCGTTTCGGGACCGGGTGCGATGGCCGGGGTGCCGTCGGCCTTCGTCAGGAGATGCGGCAGGCCGAGGGGAGAGGCGTGGTAAAGCACGGCGAAATGCACCAGGGCGACCAGGTAGTTCCCGAGGTCATTGAGATGGATCACGTCCAGCGATCCGTCGTCGTTGCGGGCGAAGAGATCGCTGCGGTCGCGGACATTGCCTACGCCGCCCCGCGCCTCGACCGCGCGGACGAAGGCGGCCAGCACCGGGCCTGCCGGGATCAGGTGGATTTGCGCCCCCTTGGGCAATTTCCGCAGCGCCGGTCCCAGCACCTGGCGCAGCCAGTAGCGTTCATGGTCGAGGTCCAGCCGGGTCAGCCAGCCTTCGGGATCGTCCAGCTGGTGCCAGGTCTCATAGAGGTAGAGCCGCACGTCGGGCCGCGCGGCCAGGGCCTTTTCCGCCCAGCGGGCCAGGTATTCCGGGCTCTCATACCAGCGGATCGAGGCGCGGATTTCGACCATTTCGGTCAGGACGATGGCGTCGTAGTCGCCGCTGGCCACCGCCTCATGCGCGGGGCGGAAGCGGGGATGCGCATTCTCGGCCTCGAATCCGTTGATCGCCGCATCGCCCCAATGCGCCTGCAGCGTGGTGCCCCAGCCGAGCTGGCTGTCGTAGCGGTGGCCCGCCGGGGCGAGCTGGGCCAGCATCGCCGGCATGTCGCGGTTGACGAGGCTGTGGCCGAGGTGGAAGACCGACAGCGGTCCGGTCGGGGCGGGATGCGTGCCGGAGAGGCGCGCGCGGACTGTGGCAGCGGAGGGCGGCCGGGAGAACAGCGTATAAAGCCCGCCGCCGCCGACAAGCGCCGCCAGTCCCGCCAGAAGTGCCGACCGTCGCGTCATCGTCACACCGCCACCCCTGCCAGAATCAGCCCCTGTGTCCCGGTGATCCGGCCCGGGACGACCTGTCCGGCCCGGAAAGCCCCGGCATCGGTCAGGAGCTGGGCATCGAAGCGGTCCTTGGCAAGAGTGACCGAGAGCGTTTCATGCCCGAACATCGCCCGGCTGTCCGGAGCCTGCGCCTTGAAGACGGCCTCCTTGGCGCAGAAGAGGCGCTTGACGCCTTTGCCGATGTCGTCGCCCAGCCGCTGCAGTTCCTCGGGTCGGCAGAGGATCGGCCAGAGGTCGGGCGCAAGGGCGGTATCGTCCTCGATGTCGACGCCAACCGGTGCGCCACGCCGGGCAACCGCGATGGCGAGGCCTGCCGCATGGGCGATGGAGCCGGAGATGCCCCGGGGCCAGATCGCGGCGCGGTCCGGACCCATCGGCAGGGCCTGCGGCGGGTGGCCGAGTTGGGCCAGTACCTGCCGCGCGGCGCTGCGTCCGGCGACGAATTCCGCCAGCCGGGCGGGGACGGCACCTGCCATCGCCGGTTGCTCCTCGGGCCAGAGCTGGGTGGCGCCGGCCGGGCCGATGGGTTCGACAGCGACAGCGACCCCGGCGGGGAAGAGCGACCGAAGCGCCGCTTCGACCGCGACGGGCGCGCTGGTCATCCCAGCGCCTTCTCCCGCGCTTCACGCATCGCCCGGCGGCGGGCCATCGCATCCATCCGGCTGTCCGGAGCTGTTTCCGCCGCGGGGGCCGGTGGGGTTGCAGGGGTGCCGATCGGCGATGCCGCAGGCAGGGATTTGCCCAGATGTGCGGCAAGGGCCGAGAGCACGGGGAAGCGGAAGATATCGGTGATCGCCAGCCGGTCGGAGTTCAGCGCGGCCTTCATCTCGCGATGCGCCTGCACCGCCAGAAGCGAATGGCCGCCGAGCGTGAAGAAGTTGTCCGCCCGCCCGACCTGTGGCACGCCCAGCACCTTCGCCCAGACCGCCGCGATGGTCTCCTCGATCCCGCCTTCCAGCGCGACCGCGGGTTTCGCCGCAGCGGAGGTTGACGCGAAGGGCGCGGGCAGGGCCTTGCGGTCGATCTTGCCGTTCGGCGTCAGCGGGAAGGCGTCGAGCTTCACGATATGGGCCGGGACCATGACCTCGGGCAGATGCGCCGCGAGACTGACCTTGAGAGCCGCTTCGTCGACCGGGCCGTCGGCGGTGACATAACCCACAAGGCGCACGTCGCCGGGCTGATCCTCGCGGGCGATGACGACGGCCTGCCGGATGCCCGCTGCGGCTTCCAGCGCCGTCTCGATCTCGCCCAGCTCGATCCGGTGGCCGCGGATCTTGACCTGGAAGTCGGCGCGGCCGAGATAGTCGAGCTTGCCATCCGGGCGGCGGCGGACGAGGTCACCAGTACGATACATCCGGCCGTGCCCGGCGAAAGGATCGGGGTGGAAACGGTCGGCGGTCAGGTCGGGGCGCTGGAAGTAGCCCTGGGCAACGCCCTCGCCGCCGATCCACAGCTCTCCCGCTGCGCCATCGGCGACCGGAGCCTGCGCATCGTCCAGCACATAAAGCGCCGTGTTTGCAATGGGTTGACCGATGTTGACCACGCCCTCTGCGCCGGTCGTCGCCTCGACCGAGGACCAGATCGTCGTCTCGGTCGGGCCATACATGTTCAGGACAGGCGCGCCGATCAGGCCGGCAAGATCGCCCGCCAGACGGCCCGTCAGAGCCTCGCCGCCGACGAGCATCCGCTTCAGGCCCTTCAGCGCCGCGCGGGCGCCTTCATCTTCGGCCAGCATCCGGGCCATCGAGGGGGTGCATTGCAGGTGCGTGACACCATGGCGCTGGATCAGGCCCGCCATCGTGGCATCGGCTTCTGCGCCCGCGTTCGTGATGCGCAGCACCTCCGCCACCGGCTTCAGGCCTTCCAGCACCACGGGCGTCGGGATGCCATAGTCGATCAGGCAGGCGATCTCGTCGATGTCGATGGCCTTCAGCTCTTCGACCCGCTTCACCGCATCTTCCACGGTGCCGAAGAGGCCCGAATCGTCGAAGTAGCGCAGGAAGGCGAAGTCGAGGATCGCTTCCAGCTCGTCCGGTGCCAGCGAGCCGAGGTCGATGTCCATCGGGTTCGCCATGCCCTGCGGCTTCTTGAAGGCCGGGAAGGCCCAGGCATATTGCTTGATCAGCGCTGCTGCCGAGCGCAGATAGTCCTTCATCGGCTCGCGCGCGATGTCCCGCGCGGCCTCACGGTCCGATGCCAGATAGGTGTGCAGCATCAGCGTGACCTTGTGGCGCTTCGGGTCATGCCCGGCCTCAGCCAGCGCGGCGCGGTAGAGCTTCACCTTGTCGGCGACCTCGGCGATGGACTGGCCCAGAAGGTGGGTCAGCACGTTCGCCCCGGCCTTGCCCGCGTCGCGCCAGGTTTCGGGGTTGCCCGCGGTCGTGACCCAGACCTGGACTTCGGGCGAGACCGGGCGAGGCTGGGTTTTCACGGCGAAGGGGGTGCCGTCCTTGCGCGGAAACTCCACCGCCTCGCCGCGCCAGAGCCGTCGCACCTGATCAAGGGCGTCGAACAGCGCCTGGCGGTTGGCGGGGGGCGTGTTCTCGGGCCGCAGGACGAAATCGTCCGGCTGCCAGCCCGATGCGAAGGCAAGACCCGCGCGCCCGTTGGTCAGGTTGTCGATGATCGCCCATTCCTCGGCGATCCTTGCGGGATGGTGCAGCGGCGCGACGATGCTGCCTGCGCGGACACCGATGTTTTTCGTGATCGCCGCCGCCGCCGCGCCGGTGACGGAGGGGTTGGGATAGGGGCCGCCGAAGGCGTGGAAGTGGCGCTCGGGCGTCCAGATGGCGCAGAAGCCGTTGGAATCGGCAAATTTCGCGCCTTCAAGCAGAAGCTCGTATTTCGCGGGGCCGGGCAGGTCGTCGTTGCCCCAATAGTAGACGCTGAACTCCATCCCCCGCGCGCTGACGCCCGCTGCGCTGGATGTCCCGCCCGAAGGCCGAACCCGCGCGGCATCGTCGGCGAGGACGACGGTGAAGCCGTTGGTCAGCGTCCAGAACAGCTCCAGGATCGAGATGTCGAAGGAAAGTGAGGTGACGGCGAGCCAGGTGCCGGGATCGGTGCCGAGCACATCGTCCATGCCCGCGAAGAAGTTCAATGCGTTGCGGTGGGTGACGACGACGCCCTTGGGCCTGCCGGTGGAGCCGGAGGTGTAGATCACATAGGCCGGATCCTCGGCGCCGGGGCCGGCCGGCGGGGTTGTGGGGGCGGCGGCGAGGCGCGGGTCGGTGTCGAGCACAAGGCGCGCCGGACCTTGCGGCAGGGCTTCGGCGACGGCGCTTTCGGTGACGATGACGGGGCAACCGGAATCCTCGGCGTAAAGCGCGAGGCGGTCGGCGGGGTAGGCGGGGTCCATCGGGACATAGGCTGCGCCTGCCAGCTGGATGCCGAGCGCGCCTGCGACCATGTCTGTCGAACGGCGGCAGGCGAGACCGACGAGGGTGCCGCGCGCGACATTCATGCTGCGCAGGGTATGGGCGATCCGGGCCGCGCGGGCGGCGAGGTCGGCATAGGTGAGCTTCGTCTCGCCCGCGATGACGGCCACGGCGTCCGGGGTCCGTTGCGCCTGGGCAAGGATTGCGGCCGGGATGGTCAGGCTGCGATCGTAGTCGCGCGCGGTGGCTTGCAGAGCTTTGGCATAGACTTGGGTTTCCGCTTGGGAGAGCGGGTTGAGGTCGGCGAGATCGGCATCGGGATGCGCGGCCATTTCGGAGAGGAGCCGGGTGATCCGGGCGGCGAGGGTCGCGGCTTCAGCGGGCAAAAGCTGGGTGGCGTCATGCCAGAGCGCGTTGCCCGCAAGCGTCACCACGGTTCCGGCTAGCGGCCCAGACCCTTCGCTGACCGCAAGGCCGGACGGGGTGAGCGCGGTGAGGGCGGGTTCACGGAGCGCGAGGTCGGCGGCGAGGCCGGTTGCAGCCTTGGCATCGTCGAACGCCTTGGCGACACGCGCCTCGGCAGCCATCGCGGGGCCGGAGGCGTTAAGCCGTACGGGCACCCAGGGCAGCACATGGCCGGGTGCGGAGTCCTGGCCGGACGTGAAGGCGATGTCGCCGCCGCTGCGGCCGAGGGCACGGAGCGCGGCGAGGGCCAGCCAGGTGGCTCCTGCGGCGGGGAGCGGGATTTGCTGCCAGTCCGGGGCGGTGGCAGCTGCGGAGATAAGCGCGGGGTCGGGCTTCAGAAGAAGGCCGCGCAGGCGGGGTTCGGCCTCGGCCACAGGGGCGAGGGCGGCGTCCAGCGCCGAGGCTTCGGCTTCGGTGGGCGAGGCGAGCATCGCCCCGGCGCGGGCGGTGTCGATGGGCAGGCCCTTGAGGCAGGTGAGGCCGGAAAGCCGCACCGCACCAGTGGCGCAGGCAACGTCGAGGTAGTCAGGCTCACGGCCCAGCACCGTTCCGGGAGCGCCGTTGCCGGGGATGACTTCGGCCCGGCCTACGGCCCAGAGCTGGCCCAGCACCGCGACTTTGGCGACAGCAAGGGGGTTGCGATAGCCGCCGTGGTCAAGCGCTCTGACGGTCCGGGCGAGTGTTTCCGCCGGTTGCGTGAAGTCCAGGAGCCCGCCCGCGCGGGGGCGGCCGGCCCGGCGCCAGACCTTGCGCGCACCCTGGGCCTGCGGCTGGCGCGGGTGGCCGCCGGCCTCCATCGCGGTGATCACCTCGGGGAAGCTGTCCACGGCGGCGGCGAAGCAGCGGGCATTCAGGGAGAAGGCGGTGTCGTCGGCCTCGATGGGGAAGCTGCGGGTCGCCAGCACCTCGCCCTCGTCGATCCCGGCGGTCATCAGATGCCAGGTGATCGCATGGCTCGTCTCGCCGTTCAAAAGCGCCCAGACCGGGGCGTTCAGGCCCGCGTAGCCGGGCAGGGGGCCGTCGTGGAAGTTCACACCCCCCTGGCGGGCGAGTTGCATCACCGCATCCGGCACCAGCGAAAGGTTGGCGACCGACAGCACCCAGTCGACCGTCAGGCCCGCCGTCCGCTCGACCAGACCCGCGCCCGGCGCGACGACCCGAAGGCCCGCCGCACTTGCCCAGGCCGCCACTTTCGGCTCGCGCGTGACCACGGCGGCAAGAGCGTGGCCCCGCTCCAGCCAGCGCTTGCCGCAGTCCAACGTCAGGCTTTCGTTGCCGATCAGAAGGGCGGTCAGGGTCATGGGGAAATCTCCGGTCACTCGGCAGCAAGTCTATGATCGGACGGGCGAACTTCGCCAGCCTCGGCCGCCTGAATCGCGGCCTTCATCCGTGCGGCCAATACGCGCACGTTGGGTTCCAGCACCATGGAATCATGGTCGCCGGGCACTTCCACCACTTCCAGCCGGGGCGCGAAAGGCGTCCAGAGGTTGTCGGGATAGACATATTCCCGCGCGGAGGAAACCCAGTTGCCCCCGGTCACTTTCCAGCGGCGATCCAGCGGCGGGCGGTAGAGGACGGTGCGGCCTTCCCACCCCTTGAGGTCGTAGACGCCGATGGCATGGCGGAAGGCCGTTTCGATGGCGGCATTGTTGTAGGACGGAACCGTCGGATCGGGCTCGTTCGCGGCCTTGGCGCGGCGCGAGCGTTCCCATTCCCAGCGCCTGCGCGCCCAGTCGGCAAGGAACTGCGGCCCCCCGGCGCGGATTTCGGCCAGCTTGATCATCGCCTTGTCGGGTTTGGTCAGGTGCGGGCGAACCGGGAGCGGGGTGTCGAGAAGCACCATCAGGGCCACCTCCTCGCCTTCCGCGCGCAGTTGCCGCCCGATGTCCCAGGCGGTGAGGCCGCCGCCCGAGAAGCCGCCGAGGAGATAGGGGCCCTTCGGCTGCACCTGCCGGATCTCGGCGAGGCAGGAGGTTGCGGCTTCCTCGATGGTCATGTGCGGCTTGTCGTCACCGAAGAGGCCCTTGGCTTGCAGGCCGTAGAAGGGCCGGTCGGTGCCGAGGAGGCTGGCGAGGTGGCGCAGGTTGAGGACGTTGCCGAACATGCCGGCGACGAGGAAGAACGGCTTCTTCGGCCCGCCCTCGCCGCGGTGCATGGCGACGAGATGGGTGAACTTCGGCCCGGCCGGGTCGGCCAGCTCGGTCGGGGCCGAGGTGCTGTCGTCCTGCGGGCCGATGCGATCAATGATGAGGGCGGCACAGCGGGCGATGGTCGGGGCCTCGAACAGGACCGAGATCGGGAAGTCGACCTTCCACTGGCGGCGGATCATCGCGAAGAGCCGCACGGCGATCAGCGAGTGGCCGCCGAGCGCGAAGAAGTCATCCTCTACCCCGACCTCGGCCACGCCGAGGAGGTCGGCCCAGAAGCCAGCGAGTGTGCGTTCGACGCTGTTCCGGGGCGCGACATATGCGGTCTCGAGTTCCGGGCGGGCGAAGCCGGGGCCTTCCGTTTCCGCCGCCACCGGGGCGTTGGCCTGCTTGACCAGGGCGTCGAGGTCGAGGGAGGAGACCAGTACCTGAGCGCCCTCTGCCGCGATGGCGCGGAGGAAGGCTTCGGCCCCTTCTGCGGGCCGGATGCCGCCTGCGAGGGCCTGTGCCAGGCGCTGTTCCGCCGGGGACTGGCCACGCTGGTCGTCGTCGCGTTCCACCTCGCGCGGGTTCGGGGGGGCGGGGCGGGCCAGCGCTTCCTCGAAGGCGACCTTGCGGAAGGTGATGCCTTCGACCTCGACCAGCACCTTGCCCGTGGGGTCGGTGAGCGTGACGTCGAAGCTGGCGGTGTCGTCGGTCGGCTCGCTCGCAAGGCGGACCCAGCTGCGGATTTCTGCAGGCAGGGCGGCGTGGACGCGGATCGCGGTGGTCATCACCGGGGCCCAGACGAAGCCCTCGTCGACCTTCGGCAGAAGCGCGATGCCCCAGCCGGTGCCGATGTCATAGAGCGCCGGATGGATCATGCAGGTCGCGGTGTCCTGCACGGCCTGCGTCGGCAGCGCCAAGGTCGCCAATCCCTCGCGGGTGCCAAGCGCGGTGGCGCGGAGGACCTGCCAGCGCGGGCCGAAGGCGATCCGATCTTCCTGCGCGGAGGGCAGGTTCTCGCCGCCGGGGGCGGTGGCCTTGTCCGGGCAGCGGGCGGCGATGGCGGTCAGGTCGATTGTGCCCGCCGGGTCGGTCAGGGCGGCGACGCCCATTTCGGCCGTCAGCGCCCAGCCCTGTGGTTCCAGCGCGCGGGCTTGCAGGCGCTGGCTGCCGTCGCGGGTGCGGGTGAGGCTGACACGTAGGTCGCGGGGGAGGTCGGCCTCCAGCCGCAGGGGCCGGAATACGGTGAGGTCGGTCAGCCGGAGACCCTGTTTGCCGCCAGCCGCCATCAGCGCCTCATGCGCGATCTCGGGCCAGGCGGCGCCGGGCAGGACCGCCGTGCCGTCGAGCAGCCGGTGGTCGTCCATCACCCAATGGTCCTTGGTCAGGGTCGCGTGAAAACGGGTTTCATCCTCGCCCTTCTGCATCCGCTCCAGCACCAGTTGCCCGGGCAGGGGCGCGCCTGCATCCTTGCCTTGGCGGCGCGCGTCGGCGTCGGCGGCCATGCCGATCCCCGACCAGATGCCCCAGTTGACTGCCGTGACCTTGGTCAGCCCCCCGGCCCGGCTGCGGGCGAAGGCGTTCAGGTATTCGTTCGCCGCGACATAGTCCGCCTGACCTGCCGGGGTGATCACGGTGGAGGTCGAGGAGAAGAGCACGATCCGGTCGACGCTGCCATCGGGCAGCAGCGCGTCGAGAAGCTTGGTGCCGTGGACCTTGGGCGACAGGACGGCATCGGCGCTGCCGGGGTCCTTGCCGAGGAGGGGCGCGTCATCGACGGTGCCTGCGGCATGGACGACGCCGTAGATCGGGCCGAACTCGGCCTTCACGCGGTCGAAGGCGGCGCGCATGTCCTCGGGGTTGCAGACATCCGCCGCGACGGCCATCACCCGGCCAAGGCGTTCAAGGCGCGAGAGCACCCCGGCGCGCAGGCTTCCGGGTTCTGGCACATGCCGCCCGATCAGCGCCACCTTTGCGTGGCGGTCGCGCATCAGGCGTTCGGCGACGGTCACACCGATCCCGCCGAAGCCACCGGTGATGACCCAGACCGAGCCTTCCGGCACGTCGGCCTGCGGAGGCAGAGGGGCCGGGACGAGGCGGGTTTCCAGCCTGCGGCTGCCGCGGATCGCGGCGACGGTGGAGGCAGGGGTGGCGAGCATCTCCTCCAGCACCGCAGAGACGGTTTCCGCCGGGATTGCCTTGCGGTTTTCCGGCAGCGCCACGTCCAGCAGGCTGGCGGTCAGGCCCGGCAATTCGCGCGGCATCACCCGCACCGGTCCGGCGACGGTGGCCTTTTCCGGATAGGGCAGCGCCTCGGTCCGCACTTGCGCGGCGCCGGAGGTGATCACCGTCAGATGGGGCAGGGGCTTCAGCCCGATCTCGCCCATCGCCTGGCCGAGGAAGAAGAGGCTCCAGAAGCCTTGCTCCAGATTGCGCTGGAAGAAGCTGGAGCCGGGGCGGAAGGTTTCGTCCTGCGTCACCAGCCAGAAATGCGCGATGCGCGCGGGGGTCAGGTCCCGCTGCGCGAGGTCGGCCAAAAGCGCGTCATAGCCCTCGCGCCCATGTTCCGGGGCGAGGGTATAGGTGTCGTCCGAGGTGCGCGCGAAGGCGTCGCCCGCGTGGACCGTCACCACCCGGTGCCCGGCCCCGCGCAGGCGCTGGACGGCGGCGCGGGCGAGGCCTGCCTCATCCGCGAAGACCAGCCAGGTCAGCGGCGCGCCAAGCTCGGTCTCCACGTCCACCGGGCAGTCGGCTGGCATGACCCGCCAGCCGATGCGGTAGCCGAAATCGGTGACCGATTCGTGCCGCCTCGCCGTCACATCGGCCTCGGTCACGACCTGTGCCTTGCCGGGATCGACGAAATAGCGCGAGCGCTGGAACGGGTAGGTCGGCAGGGGCACGCGGCGACGCTTGGCCTCGCCCCAGAGCTGGCTCAGGTCCGGCTCGGCCCCGCAGGCCCAGAGCCTGCCGAGCGTGGCGATGAAATGGCGGTCGTCGCTGACCGTATCTTCCGGGTGCCGCAGGCTGGAGGGCACCGGCTGGCCGCCCATCGCGCCGTTCGCCTGCGCCAGCGAGGCCATGGCGCGGCCCGGCCCGACCTCCAGGTAGACCCGGTCGGGCTTCTGCCGCAGCGTCGCCATGCCGTCGGCGAAGCGCACGGTGTTGCGCAGATGGGCGACCCAGTAATCGGGGCTGGTGGCTTCCGCGTCGGTCAGGACCTGACCGGAGCGGTTGGAAATGATCGGGATCTGCGGGGGCGACAGCTGCATCCCGGCCAGATGCGCGCGGAAGGCGGCGAGGATGCCTTCGAGCATCTTGGAATGCGCCGCGATGTCGATGGCGATGCGGGTGGTGTCGATGTCGTCGGCCTTGAGCCGCTGGGCCAGATCCCTGAGGCCCGCGTCAGAGCCGGAAACGACAGTCAGTTCCGGCGCGTTGATCGAGGCGATGTCGAGATCGCCGAGATAGGGCTTCAGCGCGGCTTCGGAGAGCGGCACGGAGAGCATCCCGCCCGCGGGGACGGTGTCGAAGAGCTGGCCGCGCAGGCGAACCAGGCCGACGGCGGCTTCCAGCGTCATCACCCCCGCCACGCAGGCGGCGGCGTTCTCGCCCATGCTGTGACCGATCAGCATGGCGGGCGTGACGCCCCAGCTTTCCCAAAGCTTCGCCAGAGCGACCTCGACGATCAGGATCAGCGGCAGCTGCTTCGACGGTTGGCGCAGGGCTTCCGCCGCTGCAGCCTCTTGCCCCTCGGCGGGCAGCCAGAGGGTGCGGGTCTCGGCTTCGGTCGGCCCGAGCGCGGCAAGGCCCCGGTCCATCCATTCGGCGAAGACGGGTTCCGTCTCGTACAGGTCGCGCGCCATGTTCGGGTATTGCGCGCCGCCGCCCGGGAACATGAAGACCACATCGGGGGCGTCGCCCAGGCGGCGCTGGGTGAAGACGCGGCGGGGATCGCCCGCTTCCAGAAGCTTTGCGGCCTCCTGATGGCTGGCGGCCACCAGCACGCGGCGGTGTTCAAAGGCGCGGCGGCCGTGCTTCAGCGTCCAGGCGATGTCGGCGAGGTCCTGATCGGGATGGGCCTTGAGATGCGCCGCCAGCCGTGAGGACGCCTCGCCCAAGGCCGACTGGCTGCGTGCGGAAAGGGTGATCAGCTGGAACGGCCAGTCCGAGGGTTCGGAGGCCGCGAGGGCAGGGGCCTCCTGCAGCACCACATGCGCGTTGGTCCCGCCGACGCCGAGCGAGTTCACCCCGGCCCGGCGCGGGCCCGTCCGGCGGGGCCAGTCGGTCAGGCGGTCGTTCACCCGGAAGGGGCTCGATTCGAAGTCGATCGCCGGGTTCGGCGCCTCGAAATTCAGGCTGGGCGGCATCTGGCCGTGGTGCAGCGCCAGCGTGGTCTTGATCAGGCTCGCGACCCCGGCCGCGGTATCCAGATGGCCGATGTTGGTCTTGACGCTGCCGATCCGGGCGAAACCCTTCGCCTCGGTCGTCCTGCGGAAGGCCTCGGTCAGGGCTGCCACTTCGATGGGATCGCCCAGATAGGTGCCGGTCCCGTGGCACTCGATATAGTCCACCGTCTCGGCGGGCGTCCCTGACACGGCGAGGGCGGTTGCGATGCAATCCGCCTGGCCTTCGACCGAGGGCGCAAGATACCCCGCCTTCGCCGCCCCGTCGTTGTTGACCGCCGAACCCTTGATGACGGCCCAGACATGGTCGCCATCAGCCAGCGCATCCTCAAGCCGCCGCAAGAGCACCGTTCCCGCGCCGGAGCCGAAGACCGTGCCCTGCGCCCGGTGGTCGAAGGCATGGCAGACGCCGTCGGGCGACAGGACTTCGCCTTCCTTGTAAATATAGCCCCGGCCCTGCGGCAGGTCGATGGTCACGCCCCCCGCCAGCGCCATGTCGCATTCGCCGTTCAGAAGCGCCTGGATTGCGTAGTGGGTGGCGACGAGCGAGGTGGAACAGGCGGTCTGCAAGCCAAGGCTGGGGCCCTTGAGGTCGAAGACATGGCTGACGCGGGTGGACAGGAAGTCCTTGTCGTTGCCGGTATGGCGGAGAAGGAACATGCCGGTGCTTTCCACCAGCGCCGGGTTGGAGCAGAGATTGAAGTAGAAATAGCTGCCCATCCCGCAGCCCGCGAAGACGCCGATCCGGCCCTTGAAACCTTCCGGCGTGTGGCCAGCATTCTCCAGCGCTTCCCAGGCGACTTCCAGAAACTGGCGATGTTGCGGGTCGAGGATGGCGGCCTCCTTCGGTGAGAAGCCAAAGAATTCCGCGTCGAAGCGGTCGAAACCTTCCAGCAGCGCCGCCGCCGGGACGTAGTTGGGGTTGCGCAGTGCCGCGGGGCTCTCGCCCGAGGCCAGGACCTCTTCCTCGCTCAGCCGACGGACGGCCGACCGCCCCTCGCGCAGGTTCTCCCAATAAGCATGGATATCCGCCGCCCCCGGCAGATGCGCGGCCATCCCCACGATGGCAATATCGGTTTCGGCGGGAAGGTCCTGCAAACCGTCCTTCATGGCATTACCCTCTCGACACGTCTGTAGCGGCCAGACCTGTGGCCGCTGGTCGCAGACTGCGGCGGCCCGACAAGATCCTTCAGCCCGGTCCGGAGCAAGGGTGCAGTATGGCTGACCACAAACCCACCTACTTTGCACATCCCCGAAAACCGGGAGCCGACCGGGACCATCAACGATTCGCGCGCCGTCAAAATTTCCTTGAGCTTTCCTACATGACTCCGTCTACATACGCACGGATATTGGGTAAGAAAATGGTCATTCCTGGGTCAAAACCCGCCCTAGCTTGCTGATTTCCATACTTTGTTTCCAGGCCGGCATCAGTACTCTGGAAGGCGTCGCCATGCCGGGGAAGTTTGCTTATTAGAGGGGGGACAAGTCCCCCTGAGTCCGGGGAATTGCTTAAAGGTGAGTAGATGACGCGCAGTAGGTCCCGCAAGTTGTTGTCCCGCATCCTCTGGTTCGATCCCGAGGCGGGAAGCGCGGCGGACTCGGCGCCACCGCTGCCCGATCCGGTGCTGCAGGCCGAACAGGACCCCCGATCCTACGAACTGCCCGAGACGGTTGAGGCTCCGCCGACGCGCGCCCCGACGCGGGTGCGGACCCGGCTTCTGTCCGAGCCGCCCGCGACCCGGACGCAGGAAATCTACACCGAGCATTTCGGGCTTTCCGCCCGGCCTTTCGCGCTGACGCCCGATCCCGACTTCCTGTACTGGCCGCAGTCGCACCAGCGCGCCTATACGATGCTGGAATATGGTGTGCGCGCCAATGCGCCGATCACGCTGATCACCGGCGACGTCGGCGCCGGAAAGACCACGCTTCTGCTGCATCTGGTCCGCTCGCTCGGCTCGGAGATGACGGTGGGCCTGATCTCGAACCCGCACGGCTCGCGTGCGGAACTGCTGCGCTGGGTGCTTCATGCGCTGGAACAGCCAGCCGAGCTGGACGAAAGCTATGTCGACCTCTTCTCGCGCTTCCAGAACTTCCTTCTGTCGGAATATGCCGCCGGGCGCAGCGTCGTCCTGATCTTCGACGAGGCGCAGAACCTGACCGCCGAGGCACTGGAAGAGCTGCGGATGTTCATCAACATCAACTCGGGCAAGGACGAGGTCCTGCAACTGGTGCTGATCGGCCAGCCCGAGCTGCGTGACCTGGTCTCGCGCCGCGAAATGCGGCAATTCGCACAGCGGGTCGCGGCCAGTTACCATCTGACGGCGATGGACCTCAAGACGGTCAGGGGTTACATTCCCCACCGTCTGAAGGTCGCCGGCAGCGAGAAGCGAATCTTCTCGGCCCCTGCCGTGAAGCTGATCTATGACGTGACACGGGGTGTCCCCCGGCTGGTGAACCAGCTCTGCGATCTGGCCATGGTCTATGCCTTCACCAAGGGCAAGCAGGTCGTCAGTGCGCAGACCGTCCAGCAAGTGATTGATGATGGCGTATTTTTCTCGGCCAATGCCGCGATGCAAGAGAGACCCGTAAATGACGCTTGATCTGCGTTTCTATATTTCCCTGATTCTGCGTCGACTGCCGATCATCGTCGCCCTGATTTTCACGGCGACGATGGCCGGGATTCTTTATGCCGTCTCGCTGCCGCCGGTCTACCGGGCCGAGGCGAAGCTTCTGATCGAGAGCCCGCAGATACCCGATGCGCTGGCCGCCTCGACCGTGGTGTCGACCTCGGACGAGATCCTTCTTGCGATCCAGCAGCGGATCATGACGCGCGACAACATCCTGGCCATAGCTGAACGGCACAATCTTTTCGCCGGAATGCCGCCGCAGACCGAAGAACAGAAGCTCAAGACGGTCGGCGGCCGGGTGTCGATCTACATGCCCGCGAACCAGGGCAGTACCGGGGTGGTGATCGCCTCGTTCGCAGCGTCCGAGCCCGAGCTGTCCGCCGCGATCACCAACGAGATCGCCGACCAGATCCTGCAATGGAACACCCAGCTGCGCACCCGCGCTTCGGGCAACACGCTGGAATTCTTCGAGCAGGAAGTCCGCCGCCTGACCGAGGAACTGGCCCAGCAGAACGCCGAGATCATCAAGTTCGAGCAGGAGAACCGCGATGCCCTGCCGGAAAGCCTGGAGTACCGCCGCACCCGGCAGGCTTCGCAGCAGGAACGGCTCTTGCAGGTCGACCGCGAGCTTGCCTCGCTGCGCGACCGGCGCGACCGGCTGACCGAGCTTTATGACCGGACCGGGCGGCTCGTCACCTCGGGACAGGACAGGACGCCCGAACAGGTGCGCCTTGAACAGGCCCGGCAGGAACTGGCCTCGGCGCTGGTGGTGCTGTCTCCGACCAACCCCAGGGTCGCGGCGCTTCAGAAGGAAGTCGCTGCGCTGGAGGAAGCCGTCAAGGCGCAACTCGACATCACCGGCGGAGGTCAGCTTTCCGCCTTCGAGGTCCAGATGCTGGATATCGACGGGCAGATCAAATACCTCGCCGAGCAGAAGACCCTGCTGGACAAGGACCTGACCGCGCTGGAAGCCTCGATCGAGGCGACGCCGGCCAACTCGATCCGGCTGGCGGAACTGCAAAGCAACTACGAAACCCTACGCGTGCAGTACGAAGCCGCGGTGAGCAGCCTGTCGGAGGCCCGTATGGGTGACCGCATCGTCGTCACCGAACGCGGCCAGCGCATCACCATCCTGGAAAGGGCGGTGGCTCCGGCCTTCCGGGCCGAGCCGAACCGCAAGCGGATCACCATCGCCTCCTTCGGGGCCGGGGTGATCCTGGCCGGGGCGCTTCTGGTGCTGCTCGAGGTGCTGAACCACACGATCCGCCGCCCTTCGGAACTGACCAAGCTTTTGGGCGCCCCGCCCTTCGGCACGATTGCCTATCTTCCCGGAGGTCGGGCCCGCAAGGGCTGGTCGGCCAACCGGCTGGTGGCCATAGGCTTCCTTGTGCTCAACATTCCCATCCTCGCGCTGGTCCTGCACATCTATCTGACCCCGATCGACTCGCTGCTCGGCCTTGCGTCCAAGTCCCCCGCAGCCGGCGAAACCGCCGTTGGCGCCACCACCGAAAAGACCGAGTAGACCCGCATGGAACGGATACAGTCCGCACTCGCCAAGGCCCGTTCGGCCCGCGACCGCAAGCTTCAGCCCAACTCCGGCAAGGCCGGAGCCGACCCTTGGCAGGAACTGGCAGAGGTCATGCCCGACCAGAAGGTACTGGCGCGCAACCTCATCGTCGCGCAGCATCCCGGGCAGGCCGCCTCCAGCTTCGACGTGATGCGCACCAACCTTCTGCGCGCGCTGCGCGCCAATGGCTGGACCCGCGTCGCCATCACCTCGCCCTCGCCGGGCTGTGGCAAGTCCACGGTGGCGTTGAACCTGGCCTTCAGCCTGGCGCGCATGGCCGACAAACGGGTCCTGCTGATCGAGCTTGACCTGCGGCATCCCTCGCTGATCGAGAAGCTGGGGCTGCCACCGAACCAGAACTTCATCCAGTCCATCGGGACCGGGACCCTCGACTTTGCCCAGATCAGGCGCGTGGGGACGAACCTCGCGCTGGCGCTGAACTCCACCCCCCTCGACAGTCCGGCCGAGCTTCTGTCCGCGCCGCGCACCGCCGATCTTATCGACGAGGTGGAAGCGCGGCTTCGCCCCGACATCATCCTCTTCGACATGTCGCCGCTTCTGGTCAGCGATGATGCGCTCGCCTATCTCGACCAGGTCGATTGCGCGCTGATGGTGGCGGCGGCCGAGGAGAGCACGCTGACAGAGATCGAGAAATGCGGTGCCGACCTCGGCAAGCGCACCCAGGTCCTGGGCGTGGTGCTGAACAAATGCCGTTACATGGAAGAGGATGAGACGCGCGCCTATCCGGAGTGATCTGCCGGAAGCGACTGGGCGGCATGAACGCGGGTCGGCCCCGCCTCGGCCGGATGCCGGGAAACTTCCAGTGCAGGAAGAAAAAACCGGCGCTCGTGCGGGTTGCGAAGCCCGGACCAGCCTCGGCATTGCCGCTTGGAACCGTCGGTCAGTCGGATTGCCGTGCGAATTGACGACAGGGCCGCTGGTCACCGTCTGAGCCCCGGTTCGAAACCCCGGGCATCGTGACGAAGCAGACGCCCGAATCGGCACGGCCCCGCGATCCGACACAGGGACGTGCTTAAATCAGCTTGAAATCGTCCCGGCTGACACGCATTGGTACAAACGTGCCTTCCGGCGATTTGCGCAGGCGGCAAATGCTTCCGCAGTCCTGGACGGGAAGTTCCCCAAAACGATAGATCAGGCTGGAGGATACAAGGCGGCATGCTCGAAGAAAACCTGCTGATCCTCCTTGCGGCCTTGCCCTTCGTAGCTGCGGTGGCGATGGCGACCCTGTCGACACAGGCGCATTCGGCGGCAGCCTGGGTCTCGGGCGTCTTCATGGTGGCGGGGGTCGGTCTCCTTGCCACGCTGCATGGACAGATTAGCGATGGCGCGGTGCTGCGTGCCGGATGGGACTGGGCGCCCTCGCTGGGACTGTCGATCACCTTCAGGATGGATGCCTTCGTCTGGCTGATGGTCTCCCTGGTCTTCGGGATCGGCCTGCTGGTGCTGATCTATGCCCGCTACTATCTGACGAAATCGGACCCCGTGCCGCGCTTCTATGCCTTCCTCATGGCCTTCACCGGCGCAATGGTGGGTATGCTCATGTCCGGCAACATTCTTATGCTGGTCGTGTTCTGGGAGCTGACCTCGCTGTTCTCCTTCCTGCTGGTCGGCTACTGGCACCAGAGCCAGAATGCCCGCGACGGGGCGCGGACGGCCCTGGTCGTGACCGGTGCGGGCGGGTTGTGTCTCTTGCTGGCGATGCTGATGATCGGTCGGATTGCGGGCAGCTACGATCTTGATGTCGTACTCAAGGCGGGCAACCTGGTGCGGGCCGACCCGGCCTATCCCCTGATCCTTGTCCTGTTCCTGCTGGGCTGCTTCACCAAATCGGCCCAGATGCCCTTCCATTTCTGGCTTCCCGGCGCAATGGCTGCACCCACGCCGGTGTCGGCCTTCCTGCATTCCGCGACGCTGGTGAAGGCGGGTGTCTTCCTGCTGGTGCGGTTCTTTCCGGTCCTGGGTGAAACGCAGCTCTGGTTCTTCCTCGTCACCGGAACCGGGATGGCGACCCTGCTTTTCGCCTCGTTCTTCGCGCTCTTCCGGCATGACCTGAAGGGCCTGCTCGCCTATTCCACGGTCAGTCATCTGGGGCTGATCACGGCGCTGGCGGGGATCGGCAGTTCCGGCGCGATCCTGGCCGCGATCTTCCACATCGCGAACCACGCGGTGTTCAAGGCTTCGCTTTTCATGGCCGCCGGGATCATCGACCACGAGGCCGGGACCCGCGACATGCGCAGGCTGAGCGGGCTGATGCGGTACATGCCCATAACCGGCGTACTGGCCATCGTCGCCTCGGCCTCGATGGCGGGCGTACCGCTTCTGAACGGATTTCTGTCGAAAGAGATGTTCTTCGCCGAGACTACGGACTGGCACAACGGGACATGGCTGGACAATTCGCTGCCTTGGATCGCGACGCTGGCCGGTGTCTTCGCGGTGGCCTATTCGCTGCGCTTCATCGTGACGGTGTTCTTCGGGCCGGAGCCCATCGACCTGCCAAGGACGCCGCACGAGCCCCCGGCCTGGATGCGTCGCCCGGTGGAACTGCTCGTGCTGATCTGCCTGCTGGTCGGCATCATTCCCGGCCTGACGCTGGGGCCAACCATGAACCTTGCCGCGCAAGCGGTGCTGGGTGCGGACCTGCCTTACCAGGATATCGCGATCTGGCACGGCTTCAACACGGCCCTGATCATGAGCTTCGTCGCGCTTCTTGGTGGCGTGGTGATCTTCGCGATCTTCGGGCGGTACATCTCGGCCGGGCCGGAGGGGCCGCCGCTGATCCATCGGGTCCGGGCGATCCGATTGTTCGAGGCGGCCATGGCCCTGCTGACGCGGCGGCTGCCGGAGCGGGCGATGGCTCTGGCAGGGACCGAGCGTTTGCAGCCGCAGTTGCGACTGATGGTGCTGGTTGCCGTGGCAGTCACCCTGGCGGTACTGTGGGGCAGGCTGCGGCAAGGCGCTGGTGCGCTGCTGACGCCGTTTGATCCGGTCTTTGCGCTCATGTGGGTGGTCGGCGCGACCTGCGCGGTCGGTGCGGCCTACCTGGCCAAGTACCACCGTTTCGCGGCGCTGGTCCTGCTGGGCGGCACGGGTGCCGTGACCTGCGTGACCTTTGCCTGGCTCTCTGCGCCGGATCTCGCCGTA
>Ga0209793_1000311_pt1 | contig 65815 bp, 60 predicted proteins | sample EBPBio122009_DNA_FD_185863 | JGI IMG/M metagenome (GOLD analysis project Ga0209793, IMG submission 185863) | Wastewater treatment Type I Accumulibacter community from EBPR Bioreactor in Madison, WI, USA - Reactor 1_2/2/2009_ DNA (SPAdes) (version 2) | ecosystem: Engineered > Bioreactor > EBPR >... | reverse complement strand
TCACCTCGACCAGCACTTCGCCGGCGCGCGGGCCTTCGAGCTGTACGGTCATGATCTCAAGCGGTTTGCCGGCCTGAACGGCTACGGCGGCGCGTACGTCCATCAGCGGACCTCCTGCTTTATTGCTTCCCAGGTGCTCCGCAGCCACTCGGCGATCGCCACATTTTGGTCGAACAGAGAATATTTCGCGTTCCCGCCGTAATCCGGCAGGTCGATCATGTCCGTCGTGATCCAGCGCATCGGGCTATCCGCATGGTCGCGATGATGGCGCAGCATACGGCGGACCACTTCCTTGCAGGGTTCCACGCGATAGGCATGCCAGGGCGAATGCCACTCGCCCGGCCCGGGCCTTTTGAATGGATACTGGCAGGCGCGCCCCCACCCGCCGGAATCGTTCATCATCCATTTGTTCTTCGGTCCGTTCGGGGCAACGGGGCGGACCTGGAACCAGACGATCATGTTCTGTGCGATCCACTCGTCCAGCACGCTTCCGGGTTCGTAAGGATCGATCACGAGGCTCCCGTCCTCCACGGCCTCGCGGATGCCCGCGGCGTCCTGCTCTTCGGGGTTGTCGATCTTCAGCAGGACGTGGCTATGATCGAGGATGAAGTTGAATGGGACGCCGTGCCCCCTCACGAGGGACGCGACCTGGTTGACGCGGCGGAAGTCCTCCGACCACATGTAGATATGCACCTCGAAGCCGATGGTGATACCATGGGTTTCGCCGAGCTCGTAAGCATGGAGATAGAACCGGACGATTTCCTCGTCGGTCAGGACATGCCCGTCCGCATGCCGCTTGTAGACCATCAGATTGTGGCATTCCGAGCCGGCCTGCCGACAGACTTCCAGGTTCTGCTTCAGGAGTTCTTCGTCCCGCCCCATCATATAGGACCACAGACCGGTGCGCAGCGGTAATGCGTGCTTCTGGACGGCGTCAAGGAACGCCTTCTCCTGCCCCGGCTGAGGCATGCGGTCAATATGATCGAAGACCCCGCTTTCCTTGACCATGCGAAACTGGTCGTCGATCGAAAGCGGTGTGTGATGCATCGCTCCGCGCGAGTTGCAACCAAGAGAGAATTCCTGCCCCATCGATTTATCCCGGCTAGTCGTCCGGGCAGTCAGCCGCAGGGCCGCATCATTGACAATAGACGGGATACTATCGGCCACATAACGTTCCGTTATGTGGCTGCGCATTTCTGCTCGCAGGAATAAGGTCGTCCCATGGCGCAAGAAGGCCCGTGCAATCGCACGGGCCTTCTGTTTGTCGACGATGGCCTTTGCCCGTCGCGGCCATCTCCCCAGGGGAGGAGGGGAGAGGCGGCGGTTTGCGCGATCCTCTGCGCGCTTGGCGCAGAGGATATGCCCGGATTTTGCTGCAGGCGAACCCGGGATGGGTTCCAGGCCGGTGGAGGAGGCGTCCCGGACCTCGGCGCCGGTCGAGGCATGTCGACAGGCCTTTGTCGCGCGTGTCCTGTCAGCCTGCGCTGTGCGGGACCGGTTCTTCCGAGAAGCTCGGCGCGGGCAGGGTTTCGCCGTCGAGGATGCGTCGGGCGCGATCCTTGTCGATGTCGCCGACCCACGAAGCGATCGTCACGGTGGCCACGCAGTTGCCGAGATAGTTGCCCAGCGCACGGGCGATGCCCATGAACCAGTCCACCGAGAGCACCAGGACGAGGCCGATGGCCGGGATGCTGGGAATGGCCGCCAGCGTCGCGGCGAGGATGACGATCGCCGAACCCGGCACGCCATGGGCGCCCTTGGAGGTGACGAGCGCCACGCCGAGGATGGCGAGGAGATCCGTGAAGGCGAGCGGCGTGTTGGTCGCCTGGGCGATGAAGACGGCGGCCAGCGTGAGGTAGATCGAGAAGGCGTCGAGGTTGAAGGAATAGCCTGTCGGGATGACCAGGCCGACGGTCGAGTCCTTGATGCCGAGATGTTCCAGCTTGCGCATGGTCTGCGGCAGCACGGCATCGCTGGAGGCGGTGCCGGCAACGATGCTGACCTCGGTGCGCAGGTAGCGCAGCAGCTTGAAGATGCTGAAACCCGCCGCTTTCAGGATGGAGCCGAGCACGACGACGACGAAGATCGCGATGGTCACATAGAACAGGGCGACGAGGTAGCCGAGCTGGGCCAGCGAGCCGACGCCGTATTTGCCGGTGGTGAAGGCGATGGCGCCGAACACGCCGAGCGGGGCGAGGCGGACGATGAAGGCCATGATCTTGAAGACGACGTCGCCGGCCATCTCGATGATGTGCAGAAGCGGCTTGCCGCGCTCGCCGACCTGCGCCAGGGCGCAGCCGAAGAGGATGGCGACGAGCAGGACCTGCAGGATGTCGCCCTGCGCGAAGCCGCTGAACATGGTGGTCGGGATGAGTTTCATCAGGAACTCGACGGTGCCGCCGCTCGAGACCTCATGAGCCTTTTCCACATAGGAGGAGAGGGCAGAGGCATCGAGCGTGTTGATGTCGATGTTCATGCCGTGGCCGGGGCCGAAGAGGTAGGCGACGATGATGCCGAGCGCCAGCGCGATGGTGGTGACGACCTCGAAATAGATGAGGGCGCGCACGCCGACGCGGCCGACCTTCTTGAGGCTTCCAGCGCCAGCGATGCCATGCACGACAACGCAGAAAACGATGGCCGGGACCAGCATCTTGATAAGCTTGATGAAGCTATCGCCGAGCGGTTTCATCTTCGTGGCGAGATCCGGCATGAAGAAGCCGGCGGCAATACCCAGAACGAGGGCAATGCAGACCTGTCCGAACAGGGATTTCGACCAATTGGGCATGTATATTCCTCCCTTTGAGAAAAGGGGCAATCCACGACCGTAAGCTTGCGGATGCACGGCCTCCACCGTCTCCTCGCATCGGCAGCCTTCGATGTATCTTCCCCTCACGCCCTCATACTTGTCGAATATCTTATGTATGTCTAATATCGATTTATCGGCAATCTATAGGGTAAGGCTATGAGATTACGCCAGCTCCAGTGTTTCGTGGTCCTCGCCGAAGAGCTGAGCTTCACCCGCGCGGCTCAGCGGCTGAACATGTCGCAACCCCCGCTCAGCACGCAGATTCAAACACTTGAGCGTGAATTGGGGGTGGATCTCATCAATCGGACTAGCCGCAAGGTGGCGTTGACGCGGGCGGGCGAACTCTTCCGGCAGCGGGCGAACAATATGCTCGACCAGTATGAACGCAGTCTGCAGGAAATCCGGGAGGTGCAGCAGGGCCAGGACGGCATGGTCGAGATCGGGACGACCGGGTCGATATTGCGTGGGGGGCTCTCGGAGCTTCTCTCCAGCTTCACGGCGAGCCATCCGCGCATCACGCTGCGGGTGCATGAGCAATCGCCCGTGGCGCAGATCAACGAAGTGCGCCGCCGCCGCACGGATGTCAGCTTCAACCGGTCGATCCCGCATGGCGAGGAGCTTGCCTACGAATATGCCTGGCAGGAGGAGTTGGTGGCGCTTGTGCGCAGCGATCACCGGCTTGCCGGACGCGCCGATGTCTGGGTCACCGATCTGCGCGACGACCAGTTCGTCGTGCTGCAACCGGAGAGTTCCGATTTCGCCGCCTATGTCATGTCCTATATCGTCGCGTCCGGTTATCGTCCGCGTATCTCCCAGCAGGTGATCGACGCGCAGTCGATCCCGAGCCTCGTCGCGGCGGGCTTCGGCGTCAGCATCGTGCCGGCGGGCATTGCCAAACTGACCACCGGCCCGCTCGTTTTCCTGCCGATCCGCCCCGACCCGCCCCATTCGGAAGTCTATATGGTGTATCACCAGGATGACCCGACGCCGGCGTTGCGGGTCTTCCTCGCGGAGACGCGCCGTATGCTGGGACATGCTCCCGGCGGCTCGGGCTGAGGCAACGGAAGGGGTTTGCATGGGGGCGCTGCCAGCCTGAGTGCCTCTGGACGATGAATAAGGGTAGGCCCTGCCAATTTCGCAGGGCCTTCCGATATGTTCAGATGGCTTATTGCTTCGGCGAAATGTCCCGCTTGAACCACTTGATGGCGAGGCGCGAGAGGGTGCCGTCGGCGATGGCGGCGTTGATCGCGTCGTCGAACAGCTTCTTCAGTTCGGTATCGTCCTTGCGCAGGCCGACGGACTGGCCGCCGCCCAGCGGGCCGCCGGTGAATTCCGTACCGGCGAATACCACCTGGTCGGCGCCGATCTTTTCGAGCGCCCGGTCGAGCGCGACCGGCGAGGCCATGACGCCATCGACGCGGCCGGCTTCAAGATCGAGGTCGTGCTGCTCGGTCGTCTTGTATTCGCGGAATTCGACGGTCGGGAAGAGTTCGGCCATGATCTGGCCGGCGGTCGTCGAGCCCTGCGCGCCGATCACCGTGCCCTCCATGAAGGGCAGCATCTCGGCGGCGGCCGCCTTTGCACCTTCCTTGTCCTTGCCCATGTCGACCTGCTTGCCGACCGGCATCTTGGCGAGCGGCGAATCCTTGCGCACGAGGAAGGCGGCCGAGCCGGTGCCGTAGTTGCGCGAGAAGGCGATGACCTTTTCGCGTTCCTCGGTCTGCAGCATGCCGGCGACGATGGCGTCGAACTTGCCGGCGTTCAGCGAGGGGATCAGGCCGTCCCAGTCCTGCACGATGATATCGCACTTGACCTTCATGCGCGGGCAGATGTCCTCGAGCATGTCGATCTCGTAGCCGGCGAGCTTGCCGCCGGCTTCCGTGAAGTTCCAGGGCGCATAGGCGCCTTCCGTCGCGACCGTGATGGTGCGCGTCGGCTCCTCCGCGAAGGCGGCCGAGGCCCCAAGCGCGATGCCGAGGGCGATGACTGCGTTTCCGATTTTATTCAACATGTTGGCTACTCCTCATTGCCGATGTTCGAATGGGTTTGTTTCAGGCGGCGATCAGCGCGCCGTCCTTTGCGACTGGAATGCCCTTGCGGTAGACCGCCCGGCGCATGGGGCGGGATGCGACGGCGTCGGCCGGCGTTTCGGCGCGTACAAGAACGAAAGTGGCGTCGCAGCCGGGCTCCAGCCCGTAGCCTTCGAGCGCCATGGTGCGGGCACCGCCATGGGTGCACAGGTGGAGCGCCAGTTCGATATGGACGTCGTTGATGAAGTCGTTGCGCTGGGAGACGATGGCCGCGCGGTCGAGCATGTCGGCATTGCCGAAGGGCTGCCAGGTGTCGCGCACGCCGTCGCTGCCCGAGCAGATTTTCACGCCCATCTCGCTGAGATCCAGCACCGGCGGGCGGGGGCTTGCCGCGCCGCCCTTGGTCATCAGGTGCACGCCGGCCTCCGCCATCATGCCGGCGAGCCGCGCCAGCGGCTTGTCGGCGAGCATGCCGAGGCAGAAGCCGTGGCTGACCGTCACCCGGCCCGCCATGCCGAGCGCCTTCGTGCGCTCCACGATGAGTTCGATGGCGAAGGTGCCGAGCGCGTCCGGCTCGTGCAGGTGGATGTCGACAGGCTTGCCGTGGCGCTCGGCCATCGCGAAGATCGTGTCGAGATGGCCCTTGGGGTCGCGATCGACGCCCGAGGGATCGAGGCCGCCCACCACGTCCGCCCCTTCGCGCATCGCCCGTTCCATCAGGTCGACGGTGCCGGGGCGGATCAGCATGCCGCTTTGCGGGAAGGCGACGATCTCGATGTCGACGATATCGCGGTAGCGCTCGCGCGAGGCGAGCACGCCTTCGAGGCCGGCAAGGCCGTATTCCGTGTCGATATCGACATGAGTGCGGATATGGGTGGTGCCGTTGGCGACGGAGCGCTCGATCTGCGCGGCCGACTGGCGCGCCGGATCGATGCCGAGCTCCCGCTTCATGCGGCGCTCATTCTCGATGAGATCGATCAGTTCGAGGCCGACATCGTTGCGATACCAGGGCATGCCGAGCAGGGTCTTGTCGAGATGGGTATGGGCGTCGACCAGGCCGGGCAGCATCAGCAGACCCTCGCCGTCGACGGTCGTGGTTCCGGCTGGGAAGGGGCGGGAGCCGTGCGGCAGGATCTCGGCGATCCGCCCGTCGCGGATCACCACGTCCCTGGCCGCCGCGCCGTTGGGCCGTACATTGGTGAGAACGAATTCTGTCGACATCGGGTTTCTCCAGGGATCGGGATTTCAGCCGAAACGGCTCATGGCGAAGGGGGCGGGGTCGGCGAAGGGCGTCTCGCCGGTCATCATTTCCGCCAGCAGGCGGCCGGTGGCCGGGCCGAGCGTCAGGCCGTGGTGGTTGTGGCCGAAGGCGAACCAGAGGCCCTTGTGGCGCGGCGCGGGGCCGATGATCGGGCGCATGTCCGGAAGGCAGGGGCGCGCACCCATCCACGGCGTCTGCTCCACGCGGCGGCCGAGCGGGAAGATGGCGCGGGCATGGGGTTCCGTCTGGTCGATCTGGACCGGGCTTGCCGCATCGTCGCGATCAGCGAACTCGATGCCCGTCGTGAGGCGGATGCCGCGCGTCATGGGCGCCAGCAGATAACCGCGCTCCACATCGACGACGGGATGGTTGAGAACGGCATCGCCGGCCGGCTCGATATGAACGTGGTAGCCACGCTTGACGGCGAGCGGGATGCGGTAGCCGAGCGGCTTGTAGACCGTATCCGACCATGGCCCGAGCGCCACCACGGCCTCGCGGGCGATGATGCGACGACCGTCCGCGACAAAGCTCCAGCCGTCGTCGCTCTGCTTCAGCTCCGCCGCATCGCCGCGGATCACGGTGCCGCCGCGGCGTTCGAAGAGCGCGGCATAATCCGTCACCAGCCCGCCGGGATCGGCGACGGTGGCGGGGTCGAGCCAGTGCACGGCACCGGCGAACTCGCCCGCCAGATGCGGCTCGCGGGCGGCAAGCTCCTGCGGGCCGAGCAGGTCGTAACGAAGGCCGTACTCGTCCAGCGCGCGGGCCGCCTGCTTGGCTGCCGTGAAGGCTTTCTCGCTGCGGTAGGCCTCCATCCAGCCGCCGCGGCGCGCCCGGTGCTCGATACCCGCCTCGGCCATCAATGCGGTATGCTCGACTACCGAACGTTCGATGAGCGGAAGCATGTCTGATGCGGCGCGGCGCAGGCGCCCGCTGGAGGATTCCAGCCAGAAGCGCGCCAGCCACGGCAGGATCTTCGGCAGGAAGGTCCAGCGGAAGCGCACGTCGGCGGAGCGGTTCGTTGCATATTTCAGCAGCGTGGCGATCTCGCGCGGGAAGCCGTAGGGTACGACGCTCGCCCGTTCGATCAGCCCGGCATTCCCGTAGCTCGTCTCTTCGCCCGGCGCGCGGCGGTCGACCAGCAGCACGGATTTGCCGCGTTTCTGCAAGTGCAGCGCTACGGAGACGCCGATGATGCCGGCACCGAGCACCAGCACGTCCACATCGGGACGCGGGGGCTGCGAAAAGGGGAGTGATCCGGGTGTGTAAGACATAATGATAGTTTTCTGACTTTATTTTGCGTTCTGATGATTACATAACGCTGCAAAAGGGGATCCCGCAGGTCGCGGGCAGTCGAGAGGCGGGGACATGCGCAACGGGAGCTGGATGGACGACAGTTCGGTACGGCAGCGGCTTGCGGTGGCTTCCAAGGAGGCGACGGCATCGGGCAAGGCGCTGGCGAACTTCATGCTGGCCCATATCGGCGACCTGCCCTTCGAGACCGCCCGCAGCGTTGCGGAAAAGGTAGGGGTCAGCGAATTGACGGTCGGCCGCTTCTGCCGGTCGATCGGTTACGATGGCTTCAAGGATCTCAAGGACCGGCTGAAGGACGACATCAGCGACAGCCCCTGGCTGCTCGGTGACCGGTTGAAGGACCTGCAGCGCAAGAGCGCGACGGATACGGCGCTCGCCCGCAGCCTGGAGCTTGCGGTCGCCTCGGTCGTACGCGTCTACGACTATGCCGAGACGGCCGCCTGGGATCGCGCGGCGCGGCGCATCGCGCAGGCCGACCGTGTCTTCGTCGCCGGCTTCCAGACCGAGCGCGGCCTTGCCGAAGGGTTTGCGCATATGCTGCGCTACCTGCGGGACGAGGTGACGGTGGTGGATGTCGGTGGCGGCAACTTCGCCGAAGTGCTTCTGACCGACCCGACCGGCTGCGCGCTGGTGCTGATCGACGCCCGGCGCTACTCGCACCAGTCCAAGCTGCTCGCCGCCAAGGCATCCGAGCGGGGCATGCCGGTGACGATCGTCACCGACCTCTACTGCGACTGGGCTGCGAGCTACGGCGAGGAGGTCTTTGCCGTTCCGACCGACCTCAATCTGTTCTGGGATGCGACCTCCGGCATGTGGACGCTGCTGCAGCTTCTTCTGAACAGCGTTTTCGCCCATTGCGGCCCCGCGGTGGAGGAGCGGCTGAACGACGTCGCCGGCCTCTATGAGAGCTTTGTCGGCTACAGCCGCAGCCTGAAATAGCGCCGCCATCCGCCTGTCCTAGCCGTGTGAGGAGATGAACTTGCGGAAGCGCTCGGAGCGCGGCGCGGTGAAGACCTCCGATGGCGGGCCGTCTTCCTCGATCTGGCCCTTGTGCAGGAAAATCACCCGGTTGGAGACGTCGCGGGCGAAGGCCATTTCGTGGGTCACGACCAGCATGGTGCGGCCCTCGTCGGCGAGCGCCCGCATGACGCGCAGCACCTCGCCTACCAGTTCCGGGTCGAGCGCCGAGGTCGGCTCGTCGAACAGCATGACCTTCGGCTTCATGGCAAGGGCGCGGGCGATGGCGGCGCGCTGTTGCTGGCCGCCGGAAAGGTGCGTCGGATAGAAGTCGCGCTTGTCGGCGATGCCGACCTTGGCGAGCAGTTCTATCGCCTCCTCGCGGCATTCCGCCTTCGGCCGTTTCTGGACATAGACCGGCGCCTCCATGACGTTCTCGAGAATGGTCATGTGGGACCAGAGATTGAAGCTCTGGAACACCATGGCGACGTTGGTGCACAGGCGGCTCACCTGCCTGACATCGGCGGGCTGGCGGCCGTGACGCCCGTTCTTCAGGCGGATCGCTTCGCCCTCGATGTGGATTTCACCATCGCTCGGCACTTCCAGCATGTTGATGCAGCGAAGCATGGTGGATTTGCCGGAGCCGGACGAGCCGAGGATCGAGATGACCTCGCCTTCGCGCGCATCGAAGGAAATGCCCTTCAGCACTTCCAGCGCACCAAAACTCTTGCGCAGGTTACGGATGGAAACGGCGGGCGGGATGGAGGCGGTTTCAGGCATTTTGCAGCGCAGCTCCGGAAGAGACGGGTGTCGGGACGGGGCGAAGGTGCGGCGACAGGCGCCACTCGACGAAGGCCACGAGGCGGGTGATGGCGAAGTTCAAGACGAGATAGATGAGGCCGGCCACGATGAAGACTTCCACGGCCCGGTAGGACTGGGAGATCAGCTTGGCGGCAAGGCCCGTCACTTCCAGCATGGTGATGACGGAGGCGAGCGAGGTCGCCTTGACCATCAGGATGATCTCGCTGGCATAGGCGGGCAGGGCCTGGCGCAGGGCGATGGGGAAGATGATGCGGCGGTAGAGCAGCAGGCCCCACATGCCGCTCGCCCGCGCCGCCTCGACCTGCTGGTGAGGCACCGCCTGCAGGCCGCCGCGCAGGATCTCGCTGGCATAGGCGGCGGTGTTGAGGCTGAGGGCGAAGATGGCGCACCAGTAGGGCTCGCGGAAGAAGCTCCAGAGACCCCAGGCCTGCAGGGTCGGCCGGAACTGGCCGAGGCCGTAATAGATGACGAACATCTGCACCAGCAGCGGCGTGCCGCGGAAGACGAAGACGTAGAACTGTGCGGTCCAGCCGAGCGGGCGGACGGGCGACATGCGCATCAGCGTCAGCAGCACCGCCAGGATGCCGCCCAGCGCCGTGGAAACGAGCGCCAGATTGAGCGTCAGCGGCACGCCGGACAGAAGCTGCAGGAAGGTTTCGGAGAGGAAGGCGAAGTCCATCATGCTCTCCTGACGCCGCGCATCGAGTGGGCTTCTGCCTGGCGGAAGAGGTAGGAGGAGACCGCGGTGATCACGAGATAGAGCGCGGCGGCGGTGACGTAGAAATCGAAGGGCCGGCTCGTCGAGCCTGCGGCGATCTGCGACTGGCGCAGCAGTTCGACAAGGCCGGTGACGGAGATGAGCGCGGATTCCTTCAGCACCAGTTGCCAGGTGTTGCCGAGGCCGGGAATGGCGTAGCGCAGCACCTGCGGGGCGATGATGCGGCGGAAGCGCAGCCAAGTCGTCATGCCGACGGAGCGGGCCGCCTCCAGTTCGCCGCGGCTGATCGTGTTGAAGGCACCGCGGAAGACTTCCGCCTGGTAGGCGCCGGAAACGACACCGATGGCGAGCACGCCGGTGATGAAGGCGGGCATGCCGATGAAGCCCTGCGCACCGAAGAGGCGGCCGATGGCGCCGAGCGCCGCGCTGCCGCCGAAATAGAAGAGGTAGATGACGAGCAGGTCGGGGATGCCGCGCAGCACGGTGGTATAACCGTCGCCGAAAGCACGCAGAAACCGGCTGCGCGACAGCTTGGCGGTGGTGATGCCTGCGCCGATGACGGAGCCGGCCGCAAAGCCACCCGTCGCGACGGCGAGCGTCATGCCCGTCGCCATGAGCAGCGCCGCGCCCCAGCCCTCCGGGCCGAAGCCGACAAGATCCAGGAACGAAGCCCCCTGCATCAACGCTCTCCCATGGGTGCAGGCAAGCCTTCGCCATCGGGGGCGAAGCGCCACCGTTCGTCAGTCATCGATGTTCCTCCGTGAACCCGCGCTCCTCAGGCGGGTGGACCTTCAGGCCTATGTCATCTTTATAACTGTATACAATTTCTATGTCAACAATCTAACATTACGCGGAGCAATCTGGAAATCCTATTGGATTCTTTTGAATTTTCGGGAAATTTAGCGGCTTTAGCGGGCGGAAGTATCTTTCTATGTGTTGTATGTGTGCGATTAGTGTAGACATTTTTCAGTCGAAACGGACTCCGGATGAGTAGGAGCGTTCGGGGACGGGGATCCGTTCAATCCGATTTTGCCAATGCCGCCCTGTTTCTTCTCCATTCGCTGCATCGTCTTTGCTATGGTGCGGCGATCTCTGGCCGGAGCTGGTGCAGCATCTGGTTCAGCCCGTAGCCCACCCCATCCTGAAGTCGAGTTTGAATGCTGGACCTCGATCCCTATCTGCTCAGAGCGTTTCTGGCCGTTGCCGAAATAGGCACGGTAAGCGGCGCGGCCGCGACGCTCAACCGGACGCAGGCGGCCGTCAGCATGCAGCTCCGCAAGCTGGAGGACCTTGTCGGCGTCAGGCTGTTTTCGCGGTCGCAGAAGGGACTTTCGCTCACCGCGCAGGGGCAGATCATGCTGCCCTATGCCCGCGAGATCGTCCGGCTCGGCGATGAGGCCGGCAAGAGGCTGAGCGGGAAAACGATCCGTGACCGCATTCGTCTCGGCGTCGTCGAGGATTTCGCGGCGGGTCATCTTATCCGGATTCTGCGCAATTTTCGCGACCAGAACCCGGATATCGAAATCGACATCATCATCGAGCCAAACCGCCGGCTGGCTGCGCTTTTCAAGGACGGCGCGCTTGATCTGGCGGTTTGCGACGTGACCTGCCTGCTGCGAAAGCCGGCGCTGGTCTGGACCGAATATTTGATGTGGACGGTACGATCCGATTTCGTCGTCGATGCGGGAGAGCCGCTGCCCATCATCATGTTCGACGAGGGATGCCCCTGGACGATCCCGGTGACGGGGGCCTTGTCGCAGCGTGGCATCAAATGGAAAACGGCCTGCGTCGCGTCTACGCTCGTGGCTGTGGCGACGGCGGTGCGCGTGGGTATCGGCATCGCGCCGATGATCGCCAACACGCAGCCGGAGGGGTGCCGGACACTGGACAGGTCGTCCGATCTGCCGGGGCCGGTCCGTATCGAGATTGGCTTGTATAACCAGCCGGAAATGGCGGAAGGCGCCCGCCATCTCGTCGACTTCATCGCGCGACAAGCCGCCATGCTGCCCGCCTAGCGCATCTTGCTGCTCTGCCCGCCCCGGATGACCCGGGTATTCAGCCTTGCGGAATATCCCATCCGACTATCACGAATCCTTATATACGCCTCCGCATTTTCGAGCTTCCGCGCCTTGCGCTCATCGCCAATGATGCAGCGGCAGAACGACGCCGAGGGAATGGTCGATGCCGGTCTTCTCTCCGCTTTTCCGCCGAACCCTTCGACAATCCGCAACGCGAGCCCACAAAAGCCTTCGTCAGCTACATCTCGCACGCGCGCGAAACACAGGCTTTGCGTCCCTCCGGGCGCTGAGAGGCAATGAATTATGACAGATACCCGTCTTACCACTGGCGAATACCTCGTCCGACTACTGGAGTCCTATGGCGTCGAACTTATCTTCGGCATTCCCGGCGTCCATACGGTCGAACTCTACCGAGGCCTGCCGGCGACGAAGATCCGCCATGTCACGCCGCGCCACGAGCAGGGCGCGGGCTTTATGGCTGACGGGTATGCGCGCGTGACCGGCAAGCCGGGTGTCTGCTTCATCGTCACCGGCCCCGGCATGACCAACATCGCCACCGCCATGGGGCAGGCCTATGCGGATTCTGTGCCGATGCTGGTCATTTCGGCGGTCAATTCCCGCGGCCAGCTCGCCATGGGACAGGGCCGCCTGCACGAGCTGCCTTCCCAGCGCAACCTCGTGGCCGGCGTTGCCGCCTTCAGCCACACGCTGCTCGATCCCGCCCAGCTCCCCGAGGTGATGGCGCGCGCCTTCACCGTGTTCAACTCGGCGCGCCCACGCCCCGTCCATATCGAGATCCCGCTCGACATCATCGTCGCCGAGGCGCGGCATCTACCCGTCGATGCCTGGCCGCTGCCGTGCCGTGCCGCTGCCGATCCGGCCGCCATCGAAAAGGCCGCAGCGATCCTCAAGGAGGCGAAGCGCCCGGTGATCGTCGCCGGGGGCGGCGCCGCCGATGCCGCTGAGGAGATCACGGCCATCGCCGAAAAGCTCGATGCCCCCGTCTTCATGACCATCAATGGGCGCGGTATCCTCAAGCCCGGCCACGCGCTGACCATGACCGGCAATCTCGCCATGCAGCCGTTGCGTGACGAGCTTGCCGCCAGCGACGCCATCCTCGCGATTGGCACGGAGTTTGGCGAGACGGAGATGTATCCCGAGCCGAAGCCGCTTTCCTTCGGCGGCCCGCTGATCCGTATCGATATCGACCCGGCGCAGATCGTCACGGGGCTTCGCGCCGATGTGCCGATCGCTGCCGATGCCAAGCTTGCCGCCACGAGCCTCAATGCCGCGCTTGGCCGAGCCCGCAGGACCGGCCACGGCGCAGCCCGCGCCAACGCCGTGCGCGAAGCGGTGACGGCCGGCCTCTGGCCCGCCTGCCGCATGCATGGCAAGCTGATGGAAATCATCAGCAGGGCGTTACCCGGTGCGATCGTCGCCGGCGACCAGACAGAGCCGGTCTATGCGGTGAACCAGATCTATCAGGCGCCTCAGGCCCGCTCCTTCTTCAACTCTTCGACCGGCTACGGCACGCTCGGTTATGGCTTGCCCGCTGCTTTCGGCGCCAAGCTGGGTGCGCCGCACCGTCCCTCTGTCTGTCTGATCGGCGATGGCGGGCTGCAATTCTCGGTGCAGGAGCTGGCGAGCGCCGTGGAGGCGGGTATCGCGACGGCCGTCATCATCTGGAACAATGCCGGCTACGGCGAGATCAAGGCCTTCATGGCCGAGCGGGACATTCCGCAGATCGGCGTGGATATCTTCACGCCAGATTTCATCGAACTGGCCAGGGCGCTTGGCTGCGAGGCCTCGCGCCCGGCTTCGTCTGCCGAATTCGAAAGCGAACTGAAGGCATCGAGCGCCCGCAAGGTGCCTACCGTCATCGAGATCCGCGCCGGCTCGCGGTTTGCCGAAATGCTGGCGGTGTGAAGAGGTCGTCCCCGGCGCCACGACCTCTATGACCGGCCATGCGGTGTCGATCATGCACTTGCGAAGATCGAGGTGTTCGGGCCCTTGGGTGCGGGGTCGATAGCGGATTGCCAATCTTCGCACCGGAGGGCGAAGTCCGGCTTCAGGCCGAGCCTTATCAGGCCGCCGAATATTTTACCGTCACGCCGCGTTGCCGGAAATAGGCCTGCATCAGCTTCCTGCCGGAACGGTTGTTGTGCGCGAGTCTGGTCGGGTCGAATACGGCCTCTTTCAACCCCTCCCGCGTCAACGCTGCCTTGAGGGCTGCAATATGCGTGTCGATGTCGGCATTGTCCGCCTGAAGCGATTCATAGATGCGGTTTGTTATCTCTGCCACGGTCGGTTCGCTCACGACTATACTCCTGTTCTGGTCGGCCTGCGCCTACCACATTTTTCTGCTCAACCCTATTGTGGTGAAACCTGCTGACGTCAATGCATGATCCGATCTATCGTGGGCGGGCTGAGGGTCGGCACCTTGACAATTCAAGCGCTCCGTGATGATGCGCCGAGGATACGCTCAATCGGGTGGGCGATCGATGATGTTGAATTCCCGCCACGTCGACTCCAGGAGAAGGTCGACCAGGAAGGCTTCGTTATCATTAAAATTAGAGATATATAATTAAAGGTTGTGTTCATTCTGTAAGGGTCGCAACGTTTGCCCAGACGCTGTGACGGGCAGGCGCATCCGCCTGCCCGTCCTGGGCCGGACGGTTAAGCCGGTGCTGTATCCGGCGGCGGCATTTTCTCGAACCGCGTCGCCCCGTCGGGGATGGGATGCCACTCGGGCGCGGACACGCAATAGACGTGCAGACCGGGGCCGAGATCCGCGCTTTCGTCGAATGCTCCGACCTTGACGGTCATGAAGGGAGCATGCTCGGGGATGCTCCAGAGCGGCGTTCCGCAGTCGGGGCAGAAGGCACGCTGGACTTCGCCGCCGCTGTCGCCCCGGTCGCAAAACAGCCTGGGTGTTCCGCGCGCGACCCTGAGCGCGCCTTTCGGCAGGAGCGCGACGTAGTTCGGCCCGCCGCCCGAGAATTTCTGGCAGTTGGTGCAGTGGCAGGCGCCCGTGCCGAGCGGGGCGGTCTCGATGGTAAAGCGGATGGCGCCGCAGGCGCACCCTCCTTCGCGATTCATGGCGATCTCTCCTTGATGATGGAGCCTGCCTCTTGTCACAGGCCTGCTGCCACCGTTATGGCAGTAGCTTGGCAGGAGATGAGATCATGAGGAGAACCGAGCGGCTTTTCCGCATCATCCAGACATTGCGCGGCGCGCGGCGGGCGATGACCGGGCGCGAACTGGCGGACGAGCTGGAAGTATCGCTGCGCACGCTCTATCGCGATATCGCGGAGCTGATGGCGCAGCGCGTACCTGTGCGCGGCGAGGCGGGCACCGGCTATGTCCTCGACAAGGGATACGACCTGCCCCCTTTGATGCTGACGCCGGATGAACTGGAGGCCGCCGTTCTCGGCGCGAGCTGGGTGGCGGCGCGGGGCGACGCTCAACTCGCGCAGGGCGCGCGCGACCTGATCGCCAAACTGACCGCGGTCGTGCCTGCGGCGTTGAGGCCGATCGTGCTCGATGCAGGCCTGAAACCCGTCAGCATGACGCGGCAGCCGGTCGAGATCATCGACCTTGCGGAACTGCGCCATGCCATTCGCGACCGGCAGAAGGTCGCCATCACCTATATCGATGCGCAGGGCGTGATGAGCGAGCGGATAATCTGGCCGATTTTCATCGCCTATATGGATGCGGTCCGTATCGTCGCGGCCTGGTGCGAAACCCGGCAGGACTATCGTCATTTCCGGACGGACCGCCTGCAGCGCATAGCGCCGACAGGATCGGCCTACCCGACCTCCCGGCGGGACCTGCTGCGGGACTGGAAGGCGTGCCGGGCCATACCGCTCCCCTGACCGGCGCGCATCCGGATTCCCTTGCGGCCCTCGGCGTTGCGGTTTCTCTGCGGGGCAGCTTCACGCAACCTATCCGTGACACAGTTCCGGGATTGGCGAGACACGCGATCCTGAAGGCAGTTCATCTTGGTGCATGACGACGATCCTGGCGACCATCTCTGGCGGTTCAGCAGTTCCGATGGTCCCATCGCCGATGTCGTGGTGCTGGATGAGCGGGGCCTTGTCCTCAATCACCGGCACCATAACGAGACGTTCTGGCTGAGGCACGACGACGCCATCGTGATGGTGAACGGAGACCGGCAGCCGACCGCCGTTCTCCGCCGCGTCTCGGACAGCCGATATGAAGGACCGGTGCTGCCTACGGTGCCGGGCTGGCGGCCGGGGCTGGTGCACATCCTGGAAAAGACCGGGCTGACCTATCCGATGGGCTTTGTCTGGACGGAAGGCTGCACGGAGTTTCTCAAGCGCAATCACGTGTATCTGTGCATCGGCTGGCGGCACGACAATGTCTATGCGCCGGGCGAGTTCGTCCCGTTCATGTGGCCGGTGTCCGTCGAGCCTTACGCGACGCTGCCATTCCGGTCCTTCATCGAGATGGGCGCCTATAGCTATGTCGTGGGGCCTGTCCGCGGCAATCTCTCCATCGGGCGGTATTGCAGCATTGCCGGCAATCTCCAGCTCATGGGGGACAGCCACCCGATGGAGCGGCTGACGACGCATCCGTTCACCTACCACCAGGATTTCGCGGATATCGCCCGCGATCACTATGGCCGCACTGTTGTGCCGGAACCGTACAGCATACTCGATGCGCCCGTCACGATCGGCAACGACGTGTGGATCGGGGAGGGTGTCCTGCTCTCGCCGGGCGTGACGATCGGTGACGGCGCCGTCGTGGCGGCCCGGTCGGTGGTCACGAAGGATGTGCCGCCCTACACGATTGTCGGGGGCGTGCCGGCAAAGCCCATCCGCAAGCGCTTCGATGCCGACCTGATCGATCTCCTGCTGGAGACGAAATGGTGGGATTTCAACTTCATCGACCTTCCTCCGCGCTGGTCGGATCCAAGGCGGCTTGTGACGGAACTGGTCGAGAAGGAAGCGGCGGGCGAGATCGCACGCTGGAAACCGAAGCGCATCGATCTTGCGGCCGCTCTGTTCAAGGAGTCGCTCCGCGGCTGACAGCCCATCGGCGGCGCTTCCGAGGCGCGCCGGTAACCATATATTCAAGAGATCGCTGCACTGTCCCGCGCAGGAGACCGGTGATGGCGAAGAAGACGGCGAGACGGAAGAAGAGCGGCGGCGCGAAGCGTGGCTCGGCCCGGCGGGGCGGCATGGCGCACTGGTATGTGCTGGGCGCGGCCATCGTCGGCGGCATCCTCTACATGGATCATCGGATGCCGGGGCCGGAAAGCGCGGCCACAGGCATCCGCACGGCCTCCATCGAGCGCCGGGAGACGAAGGTCGAGCGCGAGGCGGTGGCTGCACGGCCGAAGACGAAACCCGCCACGCGGGTCGAGCAGGCGCTGCCCACGCCGGAGAAGCTGCCGGCCTTTTCGGGCAAGTGGTTCATCTGCACGACGCAGACCGACTATTGCGTGCTCGACGGCAGCACGATCCTCTATGCCGGACGCAAGGTGCGGCTCGCGGATATCGACGCGCCGTCGATATCCGGTGCGCGCTGCGACGCCGAGCGCTCGCGCGGGGGCGATGCCAAGCTGCGGCTGCGCGAAATCCTGAACGAGGGCGATGTCACGCTCGTCGTGGCGAAAGACGGCGCTGCCGGCAAGGCGGGGGCGATGCCGCATCTCGTGCTGCGCGGCGGGCAGTCGATCGGCCGCCGGCTGGTGCGCGAGGGCTTTGCCAAACCCTGGACCGGACAGCATCGATCCTGGTGCGGTTAACGCATGCTTTTTGCCTTGCGTGCGCTGTGTCTTTCCGGCACAAGCCAGACGCAAGCCTTCGTCCCTAAGCTTTCCTTTACCGGGATGGTGCCGGCTGGAAAGGGACAATGACATGTCGAACGACCTCGAGCGCTACAGCGATCCGGACAATGCAACGGTCGCTCTCTATCTCCTTGAAAACGATGCGGACGAGCTGACGGACATTCTGGTGGCCGCGCTGGACGAGGCCTTCCGCATCCTTGAGGGCGAAGCCTCGCCCGCGACCGTGCACTGAGCGCTGAACGAAAGAGGGGCCTTCGAGGCCCCTCTCGCTTTTCGGGCCGCTGAAGGGCCTCAGCCTGCCGCCACGGCCTGCCGCTGCACGCCGAGGCCGGCAATGGAGACTTCCATCCGGTCGCCGGGCTTCAGGTAACGCGGCGGCTTCATGCCCATGCCGACGCCGGGTGGGGTGCCGGTCGTGATGACGTCGCCGGGTTCGAGAATCATGAACTGCGAGATGTAGTGGATGAGGAAGGGCACCTTGAAGACCATAGTGCTCGACGAGCCGTTCTGCACCAGTTCGCCGTTGACGCTGAGCTTCATGGCGAGATCGCCGGTGTCCACTTCGTCCGCCGTCACCAGCCAGGGACCGATGGGGCCGAAGGTCGGGCAGCCCTTGCCCTTGGTCCACTGGCCGCCGCGCTCGATCTGGTAGGCGCGTTCCGACACGTCGTTGCAGATGCAGTAGCCGGCGACGTAGTCCAGCGCCTCCGCTTCGGAGACGTAGGAGGCGCGCTCGCCGATGACGACGGCAAGCTCCACTTCCCAGTCGGTCTTTTCCGAGCCGCGCGGAATGAGCACCGTGTCGTCGGGGCCGACGATGCAGGAGGGGGCCTTGTTGAAGAGCACAGGCTCGGAGGGAACCGCCATGCCGCTTTCGGCGGCGTGGTCGGCATAGTTGAGGCCGACGGCGATGAAATTGCCGACGCGGCCGACGCAGGCGCCGAAGCGGCTGCCTTCCGGGGCGAGCGGCAGGCTTGCGGGGTCGATGGCGCCAAGGCGCGCGCGGCCCGCGCGGCCGAGCACGTCGCCGGCAATGTCCGGCACCACGCCGGAAAGGTCGCGCACCTTGCCGTCCGCATCGATCAGTCCGGGCTTTTCCGCGCCCGCTGCGCCAAAGCGCACCAGTTTCATTCCGTCCTCCATTGTTGCCGGCTTCGCCGATTTCTGTTGCGCGCAGCTTCCATCCGGTTTTACATCGAGTCAATGATTTTCGAAAATCTTCCAGATCTTATAAAATAGGAAGACCGATGGAGCAGAAGCGGGCAGGGGGAAAGACGCTTGCGGCCGACGCCTATGCGGCGATCCGGCAGACGATCCGCTCGGGAAGCTTCAAGCCGGGTGACCGGCTGCGCTTTGCCGACCTGCAGGCGCTGTGCGGCATGAGCGTGACGCCGGTGCGAGAGGCGCTGGCGCGGCTGACGGCGGAAGGCTTCACGGTTCTGGACGATCACCGCGGCTACAGCGTCGCAAGCCTTTCCCTGGAAGAACTGCGCGACATCACGGCAGCGCGGCAGCTTTGCGAGGGTGAGGCGCTGCGGCTGTCCGTGACGAACGGGGATGCGGACTGGGAGGCGCGGGTGATCGCCGCCCACCACCTGATGACGCGTATTCCGCAGGCGCGGGAGGATATCCCCTCCGCGATGCGGGAGGATTGGGAGGCGCGGCACGCGGCCTTCCATGCGGCGCTGGTTTCGGCGTGCGGGTCGCCCATTCTTCTGGATATCTGCGACAGGCTGTTCTCCCGTGCGGATCGCTACCGGCGTCTGTCGGTAAGCCTTTCGGGCGGCGCGCGGGATGTGGAGGGCGAGCATCGCCGGATCATGGAATGCGCGCTGGCGCGCGACCCTGATGGGGCGGCGGCGCTGCTGCGCGCGCATTACGGCCGGACGGCCGCCGCGCTCGAATCCTTCTTCGCAAACGAAAACGGCGGCCCCGCATAGCCGGGCCGCCGTTGTTTCGATTGGTGTCCTGCCGACTTACTTGCTGGCAACCGTCTCCGCAGCACCGATCTCTGCGCCGCCGCCGATAGCGACATTGAGCGCCACGTAGTCGCGGGCGAGCTGGCGGATCGCCGCGGCGAGCGACAGGCGGGCCGAAGCGACGTTGCGCTCGGCATCGAGCACGTCGAGGATGGTGCTTGCACCGCCGCGATAGCTTTCGCGGGCAAGTTCCAGCGTCTTCTCGTTGGTCTGCACGACCTTGCGCAGCGCCGCGACCGTCTGACCGTCGCGGATGAGCGCGCTCTGGGCGTTCTCGACTTCCTCGACTGCGTTCAGGACCGTCGACTTCCAAGTCAGGTACTGCTGCTCAGCCTGCGAGCGGGCGACCTTGACGCGTGCCCTCAGTTCGCCGCCGTTGAAGATGGGCAGGGCCAGCGACGGGCCGAAGGACCAGCTCGTCATGTTGGTGACGCCCGGATTGGTGAAGACGCGCGAGGCGTTGATCGAGCCGCCGAGCTGGATGCTCGGATAGAGGTTCGCCTCGTTGACGCCGATCTGCGCCGTCGCCGCCTGCAGGCGGCGTTCGGCCGCGCGGATATCGGGACGGTTGCGGATGAGGTCGGCCGGCACGCCGGTGCGCGTCGTGTAGCGCGGCATGGGCTGGGCGGAGCCCTTCGTCAGGCTGGCCGTGACGGTGCCGGCCGGCACGCCGAGCAGGGTGGCGATGTGGTTGGCGGCCTGCAGGAAGCCGGCTTCCAGGCCCGGCAGTTCCGCCAGCGTCTGGTTGACCAGACCCTCGGTCTGCAGCACGTCGAGATTGGAGGCGGCGCCCGCCTCGCGGATCTCGTTCGTCAGCTTCAGGGTCTCGCGGCGCGATTCAAGGTTCTTGCGGCTCAGCGCCAGCGCTTCCTGGAAGTAGCGGGCGTTCACGTAGCTCGAGACGAGATCGGACAGATAGGCGAGGCGCGCGACGTTGACGTCGTCATAGGCGGCATCAAGCGAGGCGGTGGCCGCTTCCTTCGCGCGGCGATACTGGCCGAAGAAGTCGAGCAGCCAGGAGGCGTCTGCGCCGCCGGTGATCGTGCGCCTGTCCTGTGCGTTGTGGCCGCCCTGCGCGGTCGCGTTCGCGCCGACGCCGAGGCTCGGCAGGCTGCCGGCGCCCGCGATGGTGACGTTCGCCTCGGCCGCCTCGATGCGCTCCAGCGCGGTCATGACCGAGAGGTTTTCGCCGAGACCCTCATGGACGAGCGCGTTGAGGCGCTTGTCGCGGAAGGCTTCCCACCACGGATTGAGCGCCACATTGTCGGCGCTCGTGGCCTTGCTTTCGGTGAATTTCGCGGGAAGGGCGGTTTCCGGCTTCTGATAGTCGGGGCCGACGACGCAGCCTGACAGGAGAAGCATGCTCAGCGGAAGAAGCGTCCTGGTGAAATTCATGGGTCTATCCTGTCGGCCGTTTGGCGTGCTTAACGCAAAATGTCTCTGATTCACTCTTTATTTATGTTTGGGGCCGAGGGCGAGCCTCCGCTAGGAAAAAGAATGGTCCCATAGCGTTTTTTTCCCCGTTCGCGAACGGGGTGTGACCGCGGTGCAACGGGAATGCGCCGCGGGACGTCGCTTTTCTGCGCGCATGGCGCAAGTCGGTGGCCTCGCGCTGCGCCGCCGGGTTGCGTCACCATCTTTCCCCGGAATGTTCGTCTTCGCGACATATTTTCCTGAAAAATGCTGCATGCGCGAAAACAATTTTGCGATTCGCAATTGTCACACAAATCCTGCGGTAATTTATTCCAATATTCCGGGGATTCCATTGACAAAGAGAGGGGAGTCGACTATGTGTTTGAGCATCGCATGAGAGGGCCGCATGCGTATTCTTCGGCCCAACCCTGACGCGGTCTTTTTTAGCGTCAGCGCCAACCAGAGGGAGTGTGTCATGTACGATATCAACTGCATCGCCTCCGTGCGTGTGGCGTACTCCTGTCGTGAAACGGTTACAGGGAAAGTGCATACGGCTCCGTGCCGAATGTGATCTGAGTTCCCCTATCGATTAAGCGCAAGTTTGAATTGGCTGTGCCTTCGGGTGCGGCAGGAGTTGTTATGCAAAAGCAGGTTATCGAAATCGGTGGTGAGGCCGTCGGCGTCGTCGTTCCGGATGAGGATCGGCTGAAGTTCGTGGCCGTCAAATATTCCGTATGGGATTTGGATTCCCAGCGCTTTTCCTCGGCAGACGAGGTGCGCGCGGCGATCCGTCGTCTCCTCAACGATCCGTCCGCCGCACGGCGGGCGATGCCCCCGGCCAGTATCGCGGCCGCCTGAACCCAATTCCCATGCGCCGGCGCATCTGTGCCGGCCCGGCCGGCCCTGCCTTGCGCGGGGCCGGTTTCGTTTTGTGAACCCGGCCGTCCCGTCATGCACGCGGACGGTCTCGTTTTGTGAACAATGCATTCACCCAGCGCCGGCTGGCGGGGCCGGCCAAATCCTGATTGGGTGCTTTTGAAAGGAGGTGCCCCATGACCAGCGGCATCCATCACATCACGGCCATCACCCGCAAGATCCAGGCGAATGTGGATTTTTACGCGGGCTTCCTCGGTCTGCGGCTCGTCAAGCGCACCGCCGGCTATGAGGACGCGGACCAGCTTCATCTCTTCTATGGAGACGCGGCGGCAAGCCCCGGCTCGCTGATCACCTTCCTCGCCTGGGAGGACGGCTCCCCCGGCCGGGTCGGTCTCGGCCAGCCTTCGGAGATCGCCCTTGCCATCCGGCCCGAGGCGATCGGTTTCTGGCTGACGCGCGCGCTGACGCGGAATATCGCCATGACCGGCCCCGCGCAGGAGTTCGGCGAACCCGTGCTGCGGTTGAAGGACCCCGACGGCATCATCGTCAAGCTTGTCGGGCAGACGGGCGTGGAAGGCCCCGCGCCGCATGTCACGAAGGATATCGCGGCAGGGGATGCGATCCAGCGCATCCGCGGCGCGACGATCCTGTCCGAAACGCCGGCGGAGACGGCGGGCTTCATCGCCGGCCATTTCGGCCTCCGGCTGGTGGCCGAGGCGGATGGCGTTACCCGGCTTGCCGGTGAGGCGGGCGATGTGCTCGATATCCGCAATGCCGGCGGGTTCTGGACGTCCGCGCCCGGTACCGGCACGATCGACCATGTCGCGCTGCGCGCGCCGGACCGGGCGGCCGTGGAAGCGCTCGCCGGCCGGCTGGAGGCCGAGGCGGCGGGCGACACCAACATGCACGACCGCACCTATTTCTACTCGCTCTATGTCCGCGAACCGGGCGGCTCGCTCGTCGAATATGCGACGGACGGCCCGGGCATGACGGTCGACGAACCGCTGGAGACGCTTGGCACGCGGCTGTTCGTGCCGAGGCATTTTCGCGCCGACCCGGAGGACGTCCGGGCCAGGCTTCCGCAATTTTCCCTGCCGGGAGAGGAAAGAATGACCGAACGAGACCTGCCTTTCATCCACCGGGTTCACCGCCCGGAAAATCCCGATGGCACCGCCGTCGTGCTGCTGCACGGCACCGGGGGCAACGAGACCAGCCTGCTGCCCTTCGGCGCGCGGCTCGCGCCGGAGGCGGTGCTGCTCAGCCCGCGCGGGCGCAGCACGGACGAAGGCTATCCGCGCTTCTTCCGCCGCCTGACGGCCGTGACCTTCGACCAGAGGGATATCGTTCAGGAGGCGGAGGCCTTCGCGGCCTTCATGGAAGGGGCGAATGCGGCCTACGGGCTGGCCCCGGACAAGACACTGTTCGTCGGTTATTCCAACGGGGCGAACATGATCGGCGCGATCATGCTGCTGCATCCGGGCCTCATCCGCAACGCCGTGTTGCTGCGCGGTATGAACGTGCTGGAGACGGTGCCGCAGGCCGATCTTGCCGGCGCGAACGTGCTGATGGTGACCGGGCGGTCCGATCCCTATGGCCGTTATGCCGGGGAGCTTGAGGCCGCGCTGAAGGCGGCCGGTGCGACGGTGGAGAGCGAGCTGCTGTCGGCGGGCCACGATATCGGCACGGCCGATCTGGAACTGGCGAAGGCCTACAAGGAGCGGGTGATCGGCTGATCCTGCTCAAGTGTTTTCAGCAAAAGCGCGTCGCGGTTTTGCGGCCGGAAATACTTAAGGCGGGATAAGGAAAAGGGCGCGTCGCAGGACGCGCCCTTTTTGTCCGGGTCACCGCCTGTGTTCGGCGGCGAAAGCGGCAAAGCCGGTGATGAAATCGCGAAGCTTCTTCTCGGTCGCCTCGTCGGCGATCCGGCCGTCCTGAATGACCGTGCCGGCGCGCGAGACCATCAGCTTGGCGCCGAACCACGGCATGGTGCCGAGCGTGCGCATGACGGGAAGCCAGGCTTCCTGCGAAAGCAGCGTGCCGAAATTGCCGGGCGAGGCGCCCGTGATGGCGAATGGCTTGCCGCCGAAGACGCGGGCGATGTCGGTGGACGGGCGGCTCATCCAGTCGATGGCGTTCTTGAAGACGCCGGGAATGCCGTTGTTGTATTCCGGCGTGAAGAGGATGACGCCGTCCGCCGCCGCGACGAGGTCCTTCAGCGTCGTCACCGCCGCCGGAATGCCATCCGCAGCTTCCACGTCGCCGTCATAGAGTGGAATGCCGTGGATCGAGCCTTCCACGATCACGGTGCCTTCGGGCGCCATGGTCAGGGCAGCGCGCAGCAGCGCCGTGTTGAAGGAGCCTTTGCGCAGGCTTCCCGAAATTGCCACCAGTCTCGTCATGTCGCATCTCCTCATGAGCATGGAAAAAACCCCGGTGGACGGTGTCGTCGCGCCGGGGCTCGGTTGGGGTCAGGCGAGGGGCTTCAGCCTTGCCTCGATCTGCGCGCGGCGCGGTTCCAGGAAGGGCGGCAGCGACAGGCTCTCGCCGAGGGTTTCGAGCGGTTCGTCCACGGCGAAGCCGGGTCCGTCCGTTGCGATCTCGAAGAGGATGCCGTTCGGCTCGCGGAAGTAGAGTGAGCGGAAGTAGAAGCGCTCGACTTCGCCGCTGGAAGGCAGGCGGAAGCCGCGCAGGCGCTCCGTCCAGGCGTGCAGCGCCTCCACATCCGGCGCGCGGAAGGCGACGTGGTGTACGGCGCCCGCGCCCTGATGGGCGGCCGGCAGGTCCGGCTCGACCGCGACGTGCAGCTCGGCCGCCGGGCCGCCGTCGCCCATCGAGAAGACATGGACCTCGCCCGCGCCTTCCGGGTTGGGATAGGTGGCGGTCTCCTTCATGTTCATCACTTCCGTGAGCACCAGCGCCGTGTTGCGGATATCCGGCACGCTGAGTGTGATCGGGCCGAGGCCTTTGATCTGGTGTCCGGCCGGCACCGGGCTTTTCGACCAGGGATTGGAGGGCGGGCCGGCATCGTCCACCGTCAGGCGGAAGCGCTGGCCCTCGCCGTCTTCGAAATCGAGCGTGGCGCGGCCGCCGACATCGCGGATATCCCCGGCCTTGACCTTGAGATCGGCAAAGCGCGCCCTCCACCATTCGAGCGTCGAAAGGCTGGCGATACGCAGCCCCGTGCGGGAGACGCTGTGCGTTCCGCGCCGCTCATAGGCCACCGGCCAGTCGAAGAAGGTGAGGTCCGAGCCGGGGGAGGCGAGGCCATCGGCGTAGAAGAGATGGTAGGCGCTCGTATCGTCCTGGTTGACGGTCTTCTTGACGAGGCGCAGGCCGAGGGTTTGCGTGTAGAAGCGCAGGTTCTCCGCCGCATTGGCGGTGATCGCAGTCAGATGATGGATGCCCGTAAGCTGCAGGGTCATGGTGAGCTCCTCTCCGGAACCGTCCGGGGCGTTCTGTGCATGCCCCGTGCCGGGGCCTTGCTTTGAGGCGAATATCGCCCTTCGGTGGCGTTCCCGGAAGACTGTCGGGGGCGAACGGATCGTTCATTTTTCCTGAACGATGACCGGCGATTTCGCCGTATCGGGCACCCGCGCGGATTTTATTGTTTCGTAAACCAGGTATCCCGTAGGCTTCGTCCCGCGAAATGACTTCGTCTCTGTTTCGCCGCACCGTCGGCATGTTCCGCCATTTCCGATGAATGCCGGTGCGGGCTTTCTCGCCCCCGGATGCGAGGAGACGTTTCATGCTGCCAAAGACTGCGACTGCCCGGAATATGTTCGCCATCGTGGCGGCCGGCGTTGCCACCACCGTCGCGACGGCGGGCGTTCTGCTCTGGCTGTCCTACCGGGCCGTGGAGGAACGGTCGATCTCTGAAATGGTCAATGCGGCCGAGGCGAGCGCCGGCAAGGTCGAGACCTATTTCGCGCAGGTCAAGGCGCTGAGCTGGAACATGCGCTCGGCGCTCTATGCGATGAAGGCATCCGGTGCGCCGAGCCGCGAGACGATGAACGGCGTCTTCGATCGCCTCATGGCCGACAATCCCTTCGCGCTCGGCGTCAGCACCGGCTGGGAGCCGAACGCCTTTGACGGCAAGGACGAAGACTACAGGAACCAGCCAGGCCACGACGCCACCGGCCGCTACATTCCCTATTTCGTGCGCAGCGAGGGCAAGGTGGGCATGGAGGCGCTGGTCGACTACGACAAGCCCGGTGCCGGCGACTATTACCAGGTGCCGAAGGCGACCGGGAAGGACTTCCTGACCGAGCCCTACAGCTATGTCATCGGCGGCAAGAACGTGCTGATGACCTCCTTCATGGTGCCGCTCCTGTTCGACGGCAAGTTCCAGGGCGAGACCGGCGTGGACATCGCCCTCGACGCGCTCGCCGCCGACATGGCGCAGTTGAAGCCGCTCGGGGAAGGGTATGTCGCCCTTCTCAGCCAGGGCGGCAGCATCATCAGCCACCCCGATCAGGCCGCGCTCGGCAAGGCGCTCGCCGATTCCGGTCTCGACGCCGCCGCCTGGCAGGCGATGATCGACAACCCGGAGAAGGCGATGGAGATCACCGATGCCAACGGCGTCGCTTCCATCGCGGTTGCCGTGCCGGTGCCGCTGGTGCCGGGCACGACCTGGTATACCGTGGCCTCGGTGCCGAAATCCGTTCTCTTCGCCAGCCTGTCGACGTTGGCCGTTACCTCCATCATCGTCATCGCGGTTGCGGCCGGCCTGATGATCTCCATCGGCTGGCTGCTGGCGGCGCGCTTCCGCAAGCGGCTCGACAAGGTCATCGTCGCGACCAGCGAGATCGCGCGCGGCCGCACCGATGTCGACCTTTCGGAATCGGAACGCCAGGACGAGATCGGCGAGATGGCCCGCTCGCTGGCCGTGCTGCGCGATGCGACACTTGCCAAGGTGCGGCTGGAAGGCGAGGCGGAGCAGAACCGCGCGCTTTCCGAGGAAGAGCGCCGCCAGCGCGCCGAGGAAGCCGCCGAGCGCGAGCGGCAGACCCGGGCCGCCGTGGTGGCTCTGGCCGAGGGCCTGCAGAAGCTTGCTGATGGCGACATGACGCACCGTATCCACGAGGCCTTCGCCGGCTCGCTCGACGAGGTCCGCCACGATTTCAACGCTTCGGTCGAGAAGCTGCAATCGGCGCTGCGCTCCGTCGGCAGCAATGCCAATGCCATTCAGGCGGGGTCGGCCGAAATCCGTTCGGCTTCCGACGATCTCGCCAAGCGCACCGAACAGCAGGCGGCTTCCGTTGAGGAGACCGCGGCGGCGCTGGAGGAGATCACCACTTCGCTCAAGGACGCCACGAAGCGGGCGGAGGATGCCGGCCAGCTCGTCGAGCGCACCCGCATCGGTGCGGAGAAGTCCGGCGCGGTCGTGCGCCGGGCAGTCGATGCGATGAGCGGCATCGAAAATTCCTCGCGCGAGATTTCCAACATCATCGGCGTCATCGACGAGATCGCCTTCCAGACCAACCTGCTTGCCCTCAATGCGGGCGTGGAAGCGGCGCGCGCCGGGGAGGCCGGCAAGGGCTTCGCGGTCGTGGCGCAGGAAGTGCGTGAGCTTGCCCAGCGCTCGGCGCAGGCGGCCAAGGAGATCAAGGCGCTCATCACCAAGTCGGGCGAGCAGGTGCATCTCGGCGTCGCGCTCGTTGGTGAGACCGGCTCGGCGCTGACGGAGATCGTCGATCAGGTGCAGGAGATCGACCAGAACGTCGCGGCCATCGTGCGGTCCGCCCGCGAGCAGTCGACGGGTCTCAACGAGATCAGCGCGGCGGTGAATTCCATCGACCAGGGCACGCAGCAGAACGCGGCCATGGTAGAGGAGCAGACGGCGGCGAGCCATTCGCTTGCCACCGAGGCTTCGGCGCTGAACACGCTCATCGCGCAGTTCCGGCTGGGCACGGGCGCGGCGGCGGCCCGCCCGGTCGCGGCTTCCGCAGGGGAGCACCAGCCAGCCGCGTCCGGCGCGAGGGCGCTCGGCGGCAGGCTCGCCCGGGCCTTCGGCGGCGGACAGCCGGCCGCGGCGGCCACGGCCGCGCAGGACTGGGAAGAATTCTGATATCCGCTTCGGGTTCTGGACCGGAGGGCGGCCCCGCAGCGGCCGCCCTTTTGTTGTGCAGAAGCGGCACAGATGTCCCGTTCTGCACAGCGTTTGCGCAACCTTGCCGGGCAGCATTACAGATATTGTAAATTAGATATCTATTGAATAGCGCGTTTTTCCGGCGAATCCCAGGCGAGGCCGCATCTGGCACGGTTTCTGCATTCTCGAAACAGGTCCAGAGGGGACCGGATAGAAGCGTCCAACGAATGACGCTCCGGGCAAGCCGTCGTGCAGCAACCACGGAAACCGCGAGGATTTCCGGCTGCCGGCGGCTTTCCTGTCTGGTGCGGGCGGTGCGGCATAGGCCCCTGAAAAATATGACTTTTTATATTTTCCACCGACGGCGCCTTGCCGATTGGCTTTTTGCGCGCAGTCCGCCACACTCCTCCGTGGCACTCGCAACGCCAGATGGCACGGAGGCTTGCCAGTCTGCTCTTCGCAATATAATGAGGCCCCATATTAAATGGGGTTTCTGCAACAGTGGAGACGACGATGACCCGATCGGGTAGAATGATGCTGGCGGCTCTCCTGCTGTCCGCTGCCGCCGCGCCGGCCCTTGCCGACGGCATGGCGCGTCCGGTGCGTATCGCGCCGGTGCATTTCGAGGAACGCGAACAGTCGATCACCATCACGGGCGAGGTCGTTGCGCGGGTGGAGACGGAGCTTTCTTTCCGTGTCGGCGGGCGTATCACGGGCTGGTTCGTCGATGTGGGCGACGCGGTCAGGGAAGGCGAGGTTCTCGCGCGGCTCGACCCTGAGGAACAGAAGGCGGACGTGGAGGCGGCGGAGGCCGGTGTGCGCGCGGCGGAAGCGCAGTTGAAGCTCGCCCGCACCAATTTCGACCGCCAGAAATCGCTTCTCAACGACGGCATCAGCACGCAGCGCGACTATGACGACGCGGAGACGGCGCTGCGCACGGCCGAAAGCGCCCGCGAGGCGGCAGTCGCCCAGCGTGATACGGCGCGGGAGGTCCTCTCCTATACGGAGCTGCGCGCGCCCGCCGACGGCATCGTCACCGCGCGGCTCGCCGAGACGGGACAGGTCGCGCAGGCGGCGCAGACCATGTTCACCATTGCCGACAACGGCCCGCGCGACGCGGTTTTCAATGTCTATGAATCGCTGTTCTTCGCCCAGCCCTCCAAGGATGGCGTGACCGTCACGCTGCTCAGCGACGATAGCGTGCGCGCGACGGGCCATGTGCGCGAGGTCTCGCCGACCATCGATGCGCAGACCGGCACCGTTCGTGTGAAGATCGCCATGGATGAGACGCCGCCGCAGATGACGCTCGGCGCGTCCGTGGTCGGCGTCGGGGCGCTCGCGCCGCGCCGGGTCGCGGTCGTGCCGTGGCAGGCGCTCTCCGGCATCGAGGGCAAGCCGGCGCTGTGGATCGTCGACAAGGCGAACAACACGGTCAGCCTGCGCCCGGTCGAGGTGCTGTCCTTCGAGACGGGTGCGGCGCTGGTGTCCGGCGGCATCGAGGAAGGGGAAACCTATGTCGCAGACGGCACGAAGCTGCTGCGGCCCGGCCAGACGGTAGCCGCAAGCGAAGGAGCAGCCCAATGAGGATTTTCGTTCCGCTCGCCGTGGCTGTCATCGCCGCCGTGGCGCTTGCCGGCTGCAAGAAGGAAGAGGAGGCGGCCGCGCCGCCGCGTCCCGTTCTCTCGATGGTCGTGACGCCCACCGCGCTGCCGGGCACGCGCTTTGCCGGCACGGTGCAGGCCAAGGTGCAGGCCGCGCTCGGCTCGCGCGTCGCGGGCCGTCTTGTGTCGCGCAGCGTTCATGTCGGCGATCTCGTCAGGAAGGGTGACGTGCTCGCGGTGCTCGACGCCACGGCCTTCGAGCTTGCGGTGCGCTCGGCGCGCGCCGAGCTTTCCAGCGCCGAGGCGACCCTTGCCAGCGCCATAGCGGTGGAGGAGCGGCAGAAGACGCTGCTCCAGTCTAACGCCGCCGCCAAGGCGGCCGTCGAGAGCGCCGAACAGTCGCGCGCGGCGGCCGATGCCGGTCTCATCCGGGCGCGTACGGCGCTGGTGAAGGCCGAGGAGCAGCTTTCCTACACGCAGATTCTCGCCGAATTCGACGGGGTCGTCGTCGCGACGGGCGCGGAGGTCGGCCAGACGGTCTCGCCCGGCGAGACGATCGTCACCGTCGCCCAACCGGATGCGCGCGACGCCGTCGTCGATATCCCCGAGACGGCCGAGGCCATCGCGGTCGGCAGCCGGTTCACCGTCTCGTTGCAGATCAACCCCGCCGTCACTGTGCGCGGCGTGGTGCGCGAAATCGCGCCGTCGGCCGATGCGGCCACGCGCACGCGGCGCGTCAAGATCGCACTGGACAACCCGCCGGACACCGTGCGTCTCGGCACGACGATCACGGCCGAACTGGAGGGGCCGGACCTGACGGCCCTCATGGTGCCGGAGACGGCCGTGCTTGTGAAGGACGGCAAGCCGCATGTCTGGCTCGTTGACGAGACCAAGAGCGAGGTGCGCCTGGCGGCGGTCGAGACAGGCGCGGCCATCGGCCGCTACCTGCCGGTGACGAGCGGCCTGAAGGAGGGCGAACGCATCGTCACGGCCGGCGTGCACAGCCTTGAGGAAGGCCAGAAGATAAAGATGGAAGACGAGGCAAGCCTATGAAGAAGTTCAACCTTTCGGACTGGGCGCTCGATCACGCATCGCTTGTCTGGTACTTCATGCTGGTCTTCGCGCTGCTCGGCTTCTTCGCCTACCAGAATCTCGGCCGCGAGGAGGACCCCTCCTTCGTCATCAAGACGATGACGATTAGCGCCGCTTGGCCCGGCGCATCCGTCGAGGAGACCACGCGGCAGGTGACCGAGCGCATCGAGCGCAAGCTGGAGGAGCTGGAATCGCTCGATTTCAGCCGCTCGATCACGACGCCCGGCCAGACGCTCGTCTTCGTCAACCTGAAGCCGACGACGCGCGCCCGCGACGTGGCGCCGACCTGGCAGACGGTGCGCAACATGATCAACGACATCCGGGGCGAGTTCCCTTCCGGCGTCGTCGGTCCGGCCTTCAACGACCGCTTCGGCGACGTGTTCGGCAATATCTACGCCTTCACCGCCGACGGCCTGACGCCGCGCCAGCTTCGCGATTACGTGGAAGACGCCCGCACGCGCATCCTCACCGTGCCGAATATCGGCAGGGTCGATCTCATCGGCGCGCAGGATGAGGTGATCTATCTCGAATTCTCGACGCGCCAGCTTGCCGCCCTCGGCATCTCGACCCAGCAGGTCGTCGCCACGCTTCAGGCGCAGAACGCCATCGCGCCGTCCGGTGTGGTGCAGGCCGGCGGCGAGCGGGTGAGTGTGCGCGTCGGCGGCCAGTTCACCTCGGAGGAAAGCCTTCGCGACGTGAACCTGCGCGTCAACAACCGCTTCTTCCGCCTTAGCGACATCGCCACCATCACCCGCACCTATCAGGATCCGCCGTCCGCGCTGTTCCGCTTCAACGGCGAGCCGGCCATCGGCCTTGCCATCGGCATGAAGCAGGGATCGAACCTCCTGCAATTCGGCGCGGCCGTGGAGAAGGAAATCGAAACCCTGTCGCACGAGCTGCCGGCGGGTGTCGACGTGCATCTCGTCTCCGACCAGCCGAAGGTGGTGGAGGAGGCCGTTTCCGGCTTCACGCGCGCGCTGTTCGAGGCGGTTGCCATCGTCCTCATCGTCAGCTTCGTGAGCCTCGGGCTGCGCGCCGGCCTCGTCGTGGCGCTCTCCATCCCGCTGACGCTCGGCATCACCTTCGTCTTCATGTATTACGACGCCATATCGCTGCAGCGCGTGTCGCTCGGGGCGCTGATCATCGCGCTCGGCCTTCTCGTCGACGATGCGATGATCGCCGTGGAGATGATGGTGGCGCGGCTGGAGGCGGGAGATTCGCTGCGCAAGGCGGCGACCTATGTCTATACCTCCACCGCCTTCCCGATGCTCACCGGCACGCTGGTGACGGTAGCGGGCTTCATCCCGATCGGCCTCAACAACAGTGCGGCCGGCGAGTTCACCTTCAGCCTCTTCGTCGTCATTGCCATTTCGCTCGTCGTATCGTGGGTGGTGGCGGTGATCTTCACGCCGCTGCTCGGTGTCACCATCCTGCCGAAGAGCATGAAGAAGCACCACGAGGAGAAGGGCTGGTTCGCCCGCGGCTTCGCCCGCATCCTCGATACATGCATGCGCTGGAAGTGGACGACCATCGCCGCGACCGTGCTGATCTTCCTCGGCTCCGTCTTCGGCATGGGCTTCGTGCAGCAGCAGTTCTTCCCCTCCTCGGATAGGCCGGAACTCGTCATCGACTGGGCGCTGCCGCAGAACGCCTCCATTGCCGAGACCAATGCGCAGATCGCCAGGCTCGAGGAAGAGAAGCTGAAGGGCAATCCGGATATCGAGCGCTGGTCCTCCTATGTGGGCGAGGGCGCGGTGCGCTTCCTGCTCTCCTTCGACGTGCAGCCGCCGTCGCCGGCCTTCGGCCAGACGATCATCGTCAGCAAGGACCTCGAAGCGCGTGACCGCCTGCGGGCGGACCTTCAGGACTATCTGCGCAAGACCTTCGTCGGCACCGATGCGCTGGTGAAACTGCTCGACATCGGCCCGCCGGTCGGCCGGCCGATCCAGTATCGCGTCACGGGGCCGGATATCCAAGAGGTGCGCGCGCAGGCGCTCGCCTTCGGCGAACTCCTCGGTGGGAACGGCGATCTCGGCGATATCGTCTACGACTGGAACGAGCCGGCCCGCGTGGTGAAGGTCGATGTATTGCAGGACAAGGCCCGCCAGCTCGGCGTCACCTCGCAGGATATCGCCTCGGCGCTGAACGGTGTCGTCGGCGGCACGACCGTCACCCAGATTCGCGACGACGTCTACCTGATCGATGTCATCGGCCGGGCCAAGCCCTCCGAGCGGGAATCCATCGAGACGATCCGCCAGATCCAGCTTCCCACGGCGAACGGCACCTCCGTGCCGCTCGCGGCGGTGGCGAACTATCGCTACGAGATGGAGCAGCCGGTCGTCTGGCGGCGCTCGCGCCAGCCCACCATCACCGTCAAGGCGAGCATCGCCGATGGCGTGCAGCCGGCGACCGTCGTCTCGCAGATGGACAAGGACGTGGCCGCCTTCCGCGCGGCGATGCCCTCCGGCTACAGTGTCACGGTCGGCGGCACGGTGGAGGAAAGCGCCAACAGCCAGGCGCCGATCGTCGCGGTCGTGCCGCTCATGCTCTTCGCCATGGCGACGATCCTGATGCTGCAGCTGCAGAGTTTCTCGCGTCTCTTCCTCGTCTTCGCGGTGGCGCCGCTGGCGCTGATCGGGGTGGTCATCGCCCTTCTCGGCAGCGGCGCGCCGCTCGGCTTCGTCGCCATCCTCGGGGTGCTGGCGCTGATCGGCATCCTGATCCGCAACTCGGTGATCCTCGTGGTGCAGATCGAGGACCTGCGGCGGGAGGGCATGCAGGCCTGGGATGCCGTGCGCGAGGCGACCGAGCACCGCATGCGCCCGATCATGCTGACGGCGGCGGCGGCGAGCCTCGCGCTCATCCCCATCTCGCGGGAAGTATTCTGGGGGCCGATGGCCTATGCCATGATGGGCGGCATCATCGTCGGCACGGTGCTGACGCTGCTCTTCCTGCCGGCGCTCTATATCGCCTGGTTCCGCATCAAGCCGGAGAGCGGGACGGAAGGGGAGGCTCCGCCCTCCGAGCCTGAACCGCTTCCGGCAGCCTGAACCGAATGGCCCCGCCGCGCGGCGGGGCTATTTCGTTTTCCAGCCCGCGCGCGCGGCGATGAAGTTCGGATTGGCGAAGTCCGCGTCGTGCGGCTGGTTGCGCTTGCCGTAGGCGAGGAGCGCGCCGTCAAGCGTGCGCGTTTCGCCGCCCGCCGCGCGCAACACGGCGTCGCCGGCGGCCGTATCCCATTCCATCGTGCGGCTGAAGCGCGGATAGACGTCGGCAATGCCCTCGGCGACGAGGCAGAATTTCAGCGACGAGCCGATGGCCGTACAGGTGTCGATGCCGTGGTCGTCGAGGAAGCGCGCCGTCTCCGGTGTATCGTGCGAGCGGCTGGCGACGGCGGTGACCGCTGAGCTGTGGTCGCGGCAGCCGATTGCCCGGCGTTCACCGATGATGCCTTCCGTGATGGAGAAGCGCTCGGCGCGGTTCTCCACCGCCGTAAATCCGGTCGACAGCGCCGGGGCGAGGACGATGCCGGCAATTGGCGCGCCGTTCTGGATGAGGGCGATGTTGACGGTGAACTCGCTACGGCCGGCGATGAATTCCTTCGTGCCGTCGAGCGGATCGACGAGGAAGAACAGGCCGGCGGAGATATCGGGCACATGGCCTGCCGCGACCGCTTCCTCGGCAACGATAGGGATGGCGGGGAATTGCTGCCGCAGGGCCGCGAGGATCAGCCTCTCGGCCTCCTCGTCCGCCTCGGTGACAGGCGAGCTGTCGAGCTTGATCTGTACCTCCGGCCCCACGCTGTGAATAGCCATGATCGCCCGGCCGGCCGAAAGGGCGGCAGATTCCATGACCTGTTTGAGTGCTGCGGGATCGGGTTGCATGCCCATGGCTTAGTCGCGGTAAGGTGTGAAAGCAAATGCGCGTTTCGCGGAGCATGTGGAAAGAGTGCCGCTCGCGGCGCCTGCGACGATGCCGCGCCTTGCCGTTTGTGCGGCATATGCGAATGTGGGGGAACTGATCCGGGATTTCGCATGCGCTACTCTGCCCTTTCCATCTTCAAGCAGGCCCTCGCCGGAAACCTCGGCTGGAAACCCGTCTGGCGCGAGCCGCAGCCGAAACCGCATTACGATGTGATCATCGTCGGCGGCGGCGGGCATGGGCTGGCGACGGCCTATTATCTCGCGAAGGAATTCGGCATCCGCAATGTCGCGGTGGTGGAGAAGGGCTATCTCGGCTCCGGCAATGTCGGCCGCAACACGACCATCGTGCGCTCCAACTACATGCTGCCCGGCAACGAGCCGTTCTACGAATTCTCGCTGAAGCTCTGGGAAGGGCTGGAGCGGGAACTGAACTACAATGTGATGCTGTCGCAGCGCGGCATCATCAGCCTCTATCACAACGACAGCCAGCGCGATCACTACACCCGGCGCGGCAATGCGATGATGATGGAGGGCGTGGCGGCCGAGCAGCTCGACCGCGAGACGCTGATGAAGATGCTGCCCTTCCTCAATTTCGACCATCCGCGCTTCCCCATCGTCGGCGGTCTTCTGCAGCGGCGCGCCGGTACGGCGCGGCACGATGCGGTCGCCTGGGGCTTTGCGCGCGGGGCGGACCGGCTCGGCGTCGATCTCATCCAGAATTGCGAAGTGACCGGCATCCGCCGGGAAAACGGCGTCGTGACGGGCGTCGAGACGTCGAAGGGTTTCATCGGTTGCAACCGGCTGGCGCTTGCCGCCGCCGGCAACAGTTCCCGCGTCGGCGAAATGGCAGGGCTGAAGCTGCCGCTCGAAAGCCACGTTCTGCAAGCTTTCGTGACCGAGGGACTGAAACCCTGCATCGACCATGTCATCACCTATGGCGCCGGCCATTTCTACATCTCCCAGTCCGACAAGGGCGGGCTGGTCTTCGGGGCGGAGATCGACGGTTACTCTTCCTATGCGCAGCGCGGTAATCTCGCGACGGCGGAACATGTCATGGAGGAGGGGGTGACGATGATCCCCGGCCTGTCGCGCGTGCGGGTGCTGCGCGCCTGGGGCGGCGTCATGGACATGTCGATGGACGGCTCGCCGATCATCGACCGCACGCCCATCGAGAACCTCTACCTGAACTGCGGCTGGTGCTACGGCGGCTTCAAGGCGACGCCCGCCTCGGGCTTCTGCTTCGCGCATCTGATCGCCCGGGGCGAGAGCCATCACGTGGCGCGCGCCCTGCGGCTCGACCGGTTCGAGCGCGGTTTCCCCATCGACGAGGCGGGCGCCGGCGCCCAGCCGAACCTGCATTGAGCTGAGCCATGGCGAGCCTGATCCCCTGTCCGCATTGCGGCATGCGTCCCAAGGAAGAATTCACGATCCGCGGCGATGCCACGCCCGTCCGCCCCGCGCCGCTGGCGGCGGACGAGATCTGGCACGATTATGTGCATCTGCGCGTCAATCCGCGCGGGCGCATCCGCGAGCATTGGCAGCATGTCGCCGGCTGTCGCCGCTGGCTGGTGGTGGAGCGGGACAATTTCACCCATGAGGTCTTCGCCGTGACGGACGCCGCGGCGGAGAGGGGAGGCGCGCAATGACCGCCTATCGCCTCGCCTCCGGGGGGCTGATCGACCGCAGCCATGCCCTGCGCTTCTCCTTCGACGGGGCTGACCTCGCCGGCCATGCCGGCGACACGCTGGCCTCGGCACTGCTCGCCAGCGACCGGCTGCTCGTCGGCCGCAGTTTCAAGTATCACCGTCCGCGCGGTATCGTGACGGCAGGCCCTTCCGAGCCGAATGCGCTGGTCACCATCGGCAGCGGCGCGCGGCGCGATCCGAATACGAAGGCGACGGTCGCCGAGCTTTACGACGGTCTCGTCGCCGCCAGTCAGAACCGCTGGCCGAGCCTTGCCTGTGATATCGGCGCAGCGAACGGCCTAATGCCGCGCTTCTTCTCGGCCGGCTTCTACTACAAGACTTTCATGTGGCCCTCGGCCTTCTGGGAAAAGGTCTACGAGCCGCTGATCCGCCGCGCTGCCGGCCTCGGCCGCACGGCGCTGCCGCCCGATCCGGACAGCTACGAGAAAAGCTGGGCGCATTGCGACCTGCTGGTCGTCGGCTCCGGTCCGGCGGGCCTTGCGGCGGCGCTGGTCGCGGCGCGGTCGGGCCTGCGCGTCATCCTTGCCGAGCAGGATTTCGTGCTCGGCGGCGCATTGCTTTGCGAGACGGCGCGGCTGGATGGCGAGGCACCCTATATCTTCGCCCGCCGGGTGACGGACGAGTTGCAGAACAGCCCGAACGTTACCCTGTTGCCGCGCACCACCGTCTTCGGCTGGTACGACGACAACGTCTTCGGTGCGGTGGAGCGGGTGCAGAAGCACGGCGCGACAATCGACACGGCAAGGCCGGTGGAGCGCCTGTGGCGCATCGTGGCGAAGCACGCGATCCTTGCGACCGGCGCGGAGGAGCGCCCGCTGGTCTTCGGCGGCAACGACCGGCCGGGCATCATGACGGCCAGCGCCGCCAGCGCCTATGCCAATCGCTACGGTGTCGCCGCCGGCAAGGCGGTCGTTATCTACACCAACGGTTCGTCCGGCTATCGCACGGCGGAGGATCTTGCGGCGCAGGGCGTCGGCATCGCCGCGCTCATCGACAGCCGGGCGGATGCCGCCGACAGCGCGCCGGAGGGCGTCCGGCTCATTCGCGGCGGCTCCATCGTCGATACGAAGGGGCGTCATCGCATCCGCTCCATCGTCGCCGATCGCGGGGGCTTCGAGGAGTTGATCGCCTGCGACGCGGTGGCGATGTCGGGCGGCTGGAACCCGGTCATCCATCTCGCCTGCCAGCGTGGCGGGCGGCCGGTCTGGGCGCCAGCCCTGCAGACCTTCCTTGCGCCGGATGCCGGCCCGGGCCTTGCGATGGCCGGGGCGGCGGCCGGGCGCTATCGCCTTGCCGAATGCTTCGAGGACGGCGCGCGCAGGGCGGCGGCCCTGGTGGAGGCGCTGGGGCGTCCGCTCGCGGCTTTCACGTCTCCGGCCGTCGGCGAACAGGCCGACCCGTCCTTCACGGCGCTCTGGCATGTGCCGGGGGCGAAGTCCAAGGCCTTCGTGGATTTCCAGAACGACGTGCATACCGGGGACCTCGGCCTTGCCGTGCGCGAGGGCTTCGGCCATGTCGAGCACGCCAAGCGCTATACGACGAGCGGCATGGCGACCGACCAGGGCAAGCTCGGTAATGTCAATGCCATCGGCATCCTTGCCGCCATGCGCGGCGTCAGCCCCGCCGATGTCGGTACGACGACGTTCCGGCCGTTCTACACGCCCGTCTCCTTCGGGGCGCTGGCGGGGACCGCTATCGGCGAGCATGCCATGCCCGTCCGCCGCTCGCCGCTGCATGGCTGGGCGGCGGCGAACGGCGCGGCCTTCGTCGATTCCGGGCTGTGGTATCGCCCATCCTGGTTTCCGAAAGCCGGGGAGAAGACCTGGCGGGAAAGCGTCGACCGCGAAGTGCGCACCGTGCGCGCGCATGCCGGCCTTTGCGATGTCTCGACGCTCGGCAAGATCGAGGTCTTCGGGCCGGATGCCGCCGAATTCCTCGACCGGCTTTATTGCAATCCCGTGCTGAAACTGCCGGTCGGCAAGGCGCGCTACGGCCTCATGTTGCGCGAGGACGGCATGGTCTATGACGACGGCACCGTGAGCCGGTTGTCGGAGGCGCATTTTCTCGTCACGACGACGACCGCCATGGCGGGCGGCGTGCTGTCGCATATGGAGTTTGCCGCACAGGTGCTCTGGCCGGAGCTGCGGGTGCGCTTCCTCTCCGTCTCCGATCAATGGGCGCAGATGTCGCTCGCCGGGCCGAAGGCGCGCGCCATCCTGCAGGCCGTGGTCGAGGACGATGTGTCCAACGCGGCCTTCCCGTTCCTGGCTGCCCGCGAGGTGCGGCTGAAGGGCAATCTCAGGGCGCGGCTCTTCCGCATTTCCTTCTCCGGCGAGCTTGCCTATGAGCTGGCGGTGCCGGCCGGATACGGTGAGGCAGTGGCGGACGCCCTGATGCGGGCAGGCGAGCCGCACGGCCTTTGCGCCTACGGTGTCGAGGCGCTGAACGTGCTGCGCATCGAGAAGGGGCATGTGACCCATGCCGAATTCGATGGCCGCGTGACGCCGGACGATGCCGGCCTCGGGCGCATGATGGGCGCGTCCAAGCCGGATTTCATCGGCAAGCGCCTGTCCGCCCGCTTCGGCCTGACCGCCGCCGACCGCGCGCAGCTCGTCGGTCTTCGGGCGCTGGAGGCCGATCAGGACCTGCGGGCCGGCGCGCACCTGCTCAAAGACGGAGCCAAGCCCTCGACGCTGAACGACCAGGGCTGGGTCAGCTCCGCCTGCTTCTCGCCGACGCTCGGCGGGCATATCGCGCTTGCTTTCCTCAAGTCCGGCCGAGAGCGATATGGCGAGAAGATCGTGGTATGGGACCGGCTGCGCGGCGTCGAGACCATGGCGGAGGTCTGCAGTCCGGTCTTCGTCGATCCGGAAAACCGCAAGCTGATGACGTGAGGTGAGGGCGATGGCTTACGACTATCAGGCGACGCATGCGCTGGACGGCACCATCGGAGCGATCTCCGAGCATCGGCCGAATCATCTGGCGGTCCATCGCACGCCGGCGCTTGCCGTGGTGCTGGCCGCACCGGGCCGTTTTGCCGAAGTCGCAGCCCTTCTTGCCGCGGACGGTTCGGTCGAGGCGCGTTTCTGCGGCCCCGGGGAATGGCTGGTGCTGGCCGAAGCGCATGCGCCGGAAACGCTCGTCGCCGAACTCGACGCCCGGCTCGGCGCGCGCGCCCATGTCTGTGACCAGAGCCACGGGCGCGTCGTCCTCACGCTCAGCGGCCCCGATGCGGCCCGCATCCTGGCGAACGGCATCGCCGTCGACCTGCATCCGGAGGCCTTCCCTGTCGGCCGGGCGGCGAACGTCCGCTGCAATCACCTCGCCGTCAATCTCGCCCGAACCGGCGAGGCGCGCTTCGATCTCGTCGTGGCCCGCAGCTTCGCGCAGGCGCTGGTGGATGACCTGAAGACGATGGCCCGTGGCCGCCATCTGTCGGTCGATTTCGCCACGCGCTGAAACCGGCCGATGCAGCCCGCCGTGATTGTCCCGAAATGGGACGGGCTGTTTGCAACTTTCGTGCACGTTTTTGGGCAAAAGTGCCGATTCCTCCGCCCATTTTTTGGTTTCCATGGCGTTAAAGGCGTCATCCGGCGCTTCTTTCCAAAGAAATTGTCGATCCGGGCTTTTTGGGCTTCCCTTTTGCATCGAAAGCGGTATGGAATCCGCATTGTCCAAACAAGCTCGAAAAGAGCGACAAAAACAAGAGATGCGGGCCCATCAGGAACTGCATCCGGGGGATTTATATGGAGTATTTCGTCCAGCAGCTCGTCAACGGGCTGACGCTTGGCTCGATTTATGGTCTGATAGCCATCGGCTACACCATGGTTTACGGCATCATCGGCATGATCAACTTCGCCCATGGCGATATCTTCATGCTTGGCGGATTTGCCGCTCTCATCACCTTCCTCGTCCTGACCAGCGTGTTCGTCGGCCTTCCGGTCGTCCTGCTGCTGCTTGTCATGATCGCCGCCGCGATGCTTACCGCATCGCTGTGGAACTGGACGATCGAGAAGGTTGCCTATCGGCCGCTGCGCGGATCCTTCCGCCTCGCGCCGCTGATCACCGCCATCGGCATGTCGATCGCGCTGTCCAACTTCATCCAGGTGACCCAGGGCCCGCGCAACAAGCCGATCCCGCCGCTGGTGTCCTCGGTCTACAACGTCTTCGGCATCGCGATCTCGCTCAAGCAGATCATCATCATGGTGCTGACGGTCGTGCTGCTGACGACCTTCTGGTACATCGTCAACAAGACCTCGCTTGGTAGAGCGCAACGTGCAACCGAACAGGACCGCAAGATGGCGGCGCTGCTCGGCATCGACGTGGACCGCACGATCTCCGTCACCTTCATCATGGGCGCCTCGCTCGCCGCCGTCGCCGGCACCATGTACCTGATGTATTACGGCGTGACCGTCTTCACCGACGGCTTCATCCCGGGCGTCAAGGCCTTCACGGCCGCGGTTCTGGGCGGCATCGGCTCGCTGCCGGGCGCCGTTCTCGGCGGCCTTCTCATCGGCCTTATCGAGAGCCTGTGGTCCGCCTACTTCACCATCGACTACAAGGACGTCGCGACGTTCTCCATCCTCGCCATCGTCCTGATCTTCAAGCCGTCCGGTATTCTCGGACGACCGGAAGTCGAGAAGGTTTGATTTCATGTCCAACATTTCCAACACCCATGAGAGCGCCGGCGGGAACCTGACGGCGCGGGCTCTGCGCGAGGGCTTTTTTGCCGGCCTCGTCGCACTCGGCCTCTTCGTCCTCTTCGTCGGTCTCGAGACCACGCAGAACATCCGCAACGAGCTTGTGCTGAACCAGCGCTGGGGCCTGCTCGCGATCTTCGTGATCATCGCTGCTGTCGGCCGTTTCCTTTCCGTCGCCTATATCCGCCCCTTCATGGCCGCCCGCAAGGCAGCGGCCGCCTCGAAGACGGGTGTGGATACGGAAGAAAGCTTCTTCAAGCGCAACTTCAGCAAGATCGCCATCGTCGCGCTGCTGTTCTACCCGCCGCTGATGATCATGCTCTTCGGCGTGCAGGGCTCGCTGAAGTGGGTCGACAATTTCGGCATCCAGATCCTCATCTATGTGATGCTGGCCTGGGGTCTCAATATCGTGGTGGGCCTCGCCGGCCTGCTCGACCTCGGCTACGTCGCCTTCTATGCGGTCGGCGCCTATTCCTATGCGCTCCTGTCGCAGCAGTTCGGCTTCTCCTTCTGGGTGCTCCTGCCGCTCGCCGGCATCCTCGCCGCCTTCTGGGGCATGATCCTCGGCTTCCCGGTGCTGCGCCTGAAGGGCGATTACCTCGCCATCGTGACGCTTGCCTTCGGTGAGATCATCCGCCTCGTCCTGATAAACTGGACGGAAGTGACCAGGGGCACCTTCGGCGTCTCCGGCATTCCCAAGGCCTCGGTCTTCGGCATCTGGTCCTTCGACGTTTCCGCGCCGAACAACTTCGCCAAGGCCTTCGGCCTGCCGATGTCCTCGGCCTACTACAAGGTCTTCCTGTTCTATCTCATCCTGGCGCTGGCCCTGCTCACCGCCTATGTGACGATCCGCCTGCGCCGCATGCCGATTGGCCGGGCCTGGGAAGCGCTGCGCGAAGACGAGATTGCCTGCCGTTCGCTCGGCATCAACACGGTGACCACCAAGCTGACGGCCTTCTCCATCGGCGCGATGTTCGGCGGCTTCGCCGGCTCCTTCTTCGCCGTGCGCCAGGGTTTCGTCTCGCCGGAAAGTTTCGTGTTCCTCGAATCGGCGATCATCCTCGCCATCGTGGTTCTCGGCGGCATGGGTTCGCTCGTCGGCATCGCCATCGCGGCGGCCGTCATGGTCGGCGGCACCGAGCTGCTGCGTGAGATGACCTTCCTGAAGGCCATCTTCGGGCCGGACTTCACGCCTGAACTCTACCGCATGCTGATCTTCGGCCTCGCCATGGTCGTGGTCATGGTCTGGAAGCCGCGCGGCTTCGTCGGAAGCCGTGAGCCGACTGCCTTCCTCAAGGAACGCAAGTCCGTTTCCGGCAGCTTCACCAAGGAAGGGCACGGCTGATGGCGCCCGAGACGAAGATAGCGACGAATACGATGACGAAAGATCCCATCCTGAAAGTCGAGCATCTCTCGATGCGCTTCGGTGGCCTCATGGCCATCAACGACCTCTCCTTCGAAGCCTATCGTGGAGATATCACCGCGCTGATCGGCCCGAACGGCGCGGGCAAGACCACGGTCTTCAACTGCGTGACCGGCTTCTACAAGCCGACCATGGGCATGATCACCATGCGCCAGAAGGCGGGCAAGGAATTCCTGCTGGAGCAGATGACCGACTTCGAGGTCAACCGCGACGCCAAGGTGGCGCGCACCTTCCAGAACATCCGGCTCTTCTCGGGCCTGACGGTTCTGGAGAACCTGCTCGTCGCCCAGCACAACATGCTGATGAAGGCGTCCGGCTACACGGTCCTCGGCCTGCTCGGCCTGCCGACCTACAAGAAGGCCGCGGCGGAATCGATCGATATCGCCCGCTACTGGCTGGAAAAGGCCGATCTCATCGATCGCGCCGACGATCCGGCGGGCGACCTGCCCTACGGTGCCCAGCGGCGTCTCGAAATCGCCCGCGCCATGTGCACGGGGCCGGAATTCCTGTGCCTCGACGAGCCGGCCGCCGGTCTCAACCCGCGCGAGTCGCTCGCGCTCAACGAACTCCTGCGCTCCATCCGCAAGGACAGCGGCACGTCGATCCTGCTCATCGAGCACGACATGTCGGTCGTCATGGAAATCTCCGACCATGTGGTCGTGCTCGAATACGGGCAGAAGATTTCCGATGGCACGCCGGACCATGTGAAGAACGATCCGAAGGTTATCGCGGCCTATCTCGGTGTCGAAGATGATGAGGTCGAAGAGGTGATCGAAGAGATTGAAGACACGCAGGGAGGGCCGCACTGATGAGCGACATGCTTCTCAGCGTCCGGGGCGTGGAGACCTACTACGGCAATATCCGCGCGCTCGTCGGCGTCGATGTCGAGGTCAGGAAGGGTGAGATCGTCTCGCTGATCGGCGCGAACGGCGCCGGCAAATCGACCCTGATGATGACGATCTGCGGCAGCCCGCAGGCCCGCACCGGTACCGTCACCTTCGACGGCGAGGACATCACGCGCCTGCCGACGCACCTCATCGCCCGCCGCCGCATCGCGCAGTCGCCGGAAGGTCGCCGCATTTTCCCGCGCATGACCGTGTTCGAAAACCTCCAGATGGGCGCGAGCCTCGACAATCTGAAGTATTTCAACGAGGACGTGGAGAAGATCTTCACGCTCTTCCCGCGACTCAAGGAGCGTCAGGCCCAGCGCGGCGGCACGCTTTCGGGCGGCGAGCAGCAGATGCTGTCCATCGGCCGCGCGCTGATGGCCCGGCCCAAGCTGCTGCTTCTCGACGAGCCGTCGCTGGGTCTTGCGCCGCTGATCGTCAAGGGCATCTTCGACGCCATCAAGGTCCTGAACCAGACCGAGGGGCTGACCGTGTTCCTCGTCGAACAGAACGCCTTTGCCGCCCTCAAGCTCTCCGACCGTGCCTATGTGATGGTCAACGGGCAGGTGACGATGAGCGGCTCGGGCAAGGAACTTCTGGCCAATCCTGAGGTGCGCGCAGCCTATCTCGAAGGCGGCAGGCACTAGGGCGGATCCGGTAGGGGAGACAAGAACAATGCAGGGAATTCTCTACGAAGAACCGTCGGTCTGGCAGTTCCTCTTCATCACCGTCATCATGGGCGGCTGGACGGCGTGGCGCACGGGCAAGAGCGTTGCGGAGAACTGGCAGAGCTATGGAACGCTGGTCGTCTACGTGCTGCTTCTCGGCGCGGCGATCCGCTTCATCCACCATGCGCTCTTCCACGGCACCATGGTGTCGCCGCAATACTATGTCGTGGACACTGTCGTTCTTTTGTTGTTTGCTACGCTCGGCTATCGCTACTACCGTACGCGGCAGATGACCAACAACTACTATTGGCTCTATGAAAAGGCCTCGCCTTTTTCCTGGAAGTCCAAGTAACCAGAGGGAACTCCGCAGCCGGTTTCCGGCTGCGGCATAAGGATATCGGCGCAATGAATGCGGGTGTTGCGACCGGTTGAAACCAACCCGCTATAAATTTTGGGAGTAACACTATGAAGAAGTCTCTCATGTCGGCTGTTGCTTTGGCTGCAATGGTCGCCTTCAGCGGCAGCGCCTGGGCCGACATCCTGATCGGCGTCGGCGGCCCGCTGACCGGCCCGAACGCCGCATTCGGCGCGCAGATCCAGAAGGGCGTCGAGCAGGCTGCTGCCGACATCAACGCTGCCGGCGGCATCAATGGCGAGCAGATCAAGGTCGTGCTCGGCGACGACGTTTCGGACCCGAAGCAGGGTGTTTCGGTCGCCAACAAGTTCGTCGCTGACGGCGTGAAGTTCGTTGTCGGTCACTTCAACTCGGGCGTTTCCATCCCGACGTCGGAAATCTATGCCGAAAACGGCATCCTGCAGGTTTCCCCGGCTTCCACCAACCCGACCTACACGGAACGCGGCCTGTGGAACACCTTCCGTACCTGCGGCCGTGACGACCAGCAGGGCGCCGTAGCAGGCTCCTACATCGCCGCCAACTTCAAGGACGCCAAGGTTGCCGTCCTGCACGACAAGACCCCGTATGGTCAGGGCCTTGCCGACGAAACCAAGAAGGCGATGAACGAAGCCGGCATCACCGAAGCCATCTACGAAGGTGTCAACATCGGCGACAAGGACTTCTCCGCTCTCATCGCCAAGATGAAGGAAGCCGGCGTTTCCGTCGTCTACTGGGGCGGCCTGCACACCGAGTTCGGCCTGATGGAACGCCAGGCTGCCGACCAGGGCCTGAAGGCAACCTTCATGTCCGGCGACGGCATCGTTTCGAACGAACTGGCCTCGATCGCCGGCGACGCCGTCGACGGCACGCTGATGACCTTCGCGCCGGATCCGCGCAAGAACGAATCCGCCAAGGAGCTCGTCGAGAAGTTCCGCGCTGCCGGCTTCGAACCTGAAGCCTACACGCTCTACTCCTACGCCGCTCTCCAGGTCATCGCCGAAGCCGCCAAGGCTGCCGGCAGCAGCGACCCGCAGGCCGTTGCCGAAGCCATCAAGGCGAAGGGTCCGTTCAAGACCGCCATCGGCGACCTCGGCTTCGACGAAAAGGGCGACATCACCCGTCCGGACTACGTCATGTACACCTGGAAGAAGGGTGACGACGGCAAGTACACCTACGTCGAGAACCAGTAATCGGTTCACGGAACGGGCGGCGCATGCGCGCCGCCCGGCCGCTTCGATCTTCAAGCCCGGCTTCGCGCCGGGCTTTTTCGTTTCTGCGCGGCGGAAAATGGGAGCACGCCCCATTTCGCTCTTGCGCGACGGTGTGCCCATGCCGACAATCCGGCGCGAACCCCGCGCGTGACGGATGTCCGTCCCGCCTTTCCGTAAACGGTGGACCATGCTGGAACTGAGACCGAACTGCGAATGCTGCGATCGCGACCTGCCGCCGGAAAGCCCGGAGGCGATGATCTGCACCTTCGAATGCACATTCTGCGCCGGCTGCGTCTCGACGGTGCTTGGCGGGGTCTGCCCCAATTGCGGCGGCGGCTTCACGCCGCGGCCCATCCGTCCCGCCGCGCTGCTGGGCAAGTATCCGCCGGCCACGCGGCGCGTCCTCAAGGCCGAGGGTTGCAAGCCGGCCGGGGCGGCGTGAGGATGCCCGACTTCCGTTTGGGGTTTGCTGCGGCCGTCCTGCTGATCTCCGCTCTCGCCGCCCTTGCGCAGGACGGCGCACCGACGCTGGACTGCGGAAAGGCCACGGCGCAGCCTGATCTCAACGATTGCGCCTACCGCGACTACGAGGCCGCGGATGCGGACCTCAATGCCGAATACCGCAAGGCGCTGGTCAAGGCGCGGGTGCTGGACGGTGAGTATGGTGGGCAGCCGGTTGCCGTCGATGCCCTCAAGAGCGCCCAGCGCGCGTGGATCGGCTATCGCGATGGTCAATGCGTTCTGGCAGGCCTTCAGGCACGAGGCGGGCAGGCGGAGGCCATGCTGGTTTCGGGCTGCCTTGCCGAGTTGACGCGCAGCCGGACGCAGGAATTGAGAGAATTCGTGGAACGGGAAGGGTAGGGGCCGCCATGACGCGCCGGATCGCCATCGTCGGTAACGGTTCCGTACCGGAAGGGCTGGCGGAGACCATCGACAGCGCCGATACGGTCATCCGCTTCAACCTTTGCCGTTCGGCCGGCCGCGGTGGCCTGCGGACGGATATCGTCGCGGTCTGCAACACCGGCCGTCCGGCGCTGGAAATGCTTGCCGGAGGGCAATGGAAGGCCAGCGAGAGCGTGCGGCAGGCCAAGGAGATCTGGTGCGTGCGCGCGGCGGAGACCTTTGCCGCGTTGCGTGGGCCGCTGTCGCGCAGCCACCCCGACCTCGACGATTTCTGCGATGACTATACGGCCGGTTTTGCGGCTTTCTGCAAGGCGACCGGTCGGTCCTTGACGATTGTCCCGGCCGCAGCCCACCGGGCGCTGGAGACCTCGCTGGCCGCCTTCGATCCGGCTCCCTATGTCGTGCCGAGTTCGGGGCTGGTCACCATCGCTCATGTTCTGGAGAGCGTGGCGGCGGGAGACAGGGTCTTCATCGCCGGCTTCGGCCACGAGGGCTGGCAATGGCATCCCTTTGCCGCGGAGCGGCGCTGGGTCGAGGCCCATATCGCCACCGGGCGTCTGGAACGCCTCGACCGTTGATTGCCGTCAGATTCGCCGCAGGGCTTCCGGATCGCCTATATGGACGAGGCGACCGCGCACGCTGACGCCGTGGTTGCGCAGCATCGAGAAAGCGCGGGACAGCGCCTCGGGCGCGAGGCCGAGCTTTCCGGCCAGCAGGCTCTTCTGGTAGGGCAGGCGGAAGCTTGCGGGCTTGCCGTCCGCCGTGCAATGCGCGAGCAGATAATGCGCGACGCGCTGCGGCGCGGTGTGCAGCCGGTCGTCGGCAAGGCTTGCGAAAGCCTTGGCAAGCTGGCCTGACAGCGAGGCGGCAAGGGCCATGGCGAGGTCCGTCCGGCGGCTCGCAATATCGCGCACGCGCTTGAGGTCGAACCGGGCGATCAGCGAGGGTTCCGCGGCCTGGGCGGTGGCGCGGTAGCGGCTACCGTCGAGGACCAGGCTTGCGCCGATCAGGTCACCGGGGCCGTAAAGCTCCACGTCGGCTTCCCGGCCGTCCGGGTCGAGCTTGTAGACACGCACATAGCCGGAAAGCACGCAATGCAACATATCCGCCGGTTCACCCTCGCGGAACAGCATCTGGCGGGCCGGCAGGCTGCCGATGGACGCGATCTCCATCATTGCCGCGACGCTTTCCACGCCAAGCACGGACAGAAGACCCGAATTGAGAAGGGTTTCGCGTTCCCGGGCGCCGGGTTTCATCAGCCTGTTCATCGATCTCACTCCATGCTCCCGCAGGCGTCGTTCGAATTTCGATGACAGAACGATAGTCGAGGTCGGGGAAGTCTTACTTGATTTCGATCAATGAATATGAAAACGGCCGGCCCGACGTTCGTCGGCCCGGCCGTTCGTGTTCCCTGCGGTTTACTCGGCGGCGAGCGGTGAGTGATGCACCACGCTGAAGGGCTTGCGCTCGCCGTTCTTCTTCTCGAGCGTTTCGATGCGCTTTTCCAGATCGCTGACGTCGCGAGCGGTCCGGTCGGCGAGGCGGGTGAGGGCCTCCGGCTCCATTGCCAGCAGCTCGTCGTCCTTCTTGCCGACGAAGCGGCCGAAGAGCCAGCCGAGGAAGCGCGACACGTCGTCCATGATGAGGAAGAAGGACGGAACGACGACCAGCGACAGCACGGTCGAGACGATGATGCCGCCGATCACCGCGATCGCCATGGGCGAGCGGAAGGAGCCGCCCTCGCCGACGCCGAGCGCGGAGGGCAGCATGCCGGCGGACATGGCGATGGAGGTCATGACGATGGGGCGCGCGCGCTTGCGGCCGGCCTCGATCATGGCTTCCACCCGGTCCATGCCGTGGTGCATCATCTCGATGGCGAAATCGACGAGCAGGATGGCGTTCTTCGTCACGATGCCCATCAGCATGAGGATGCCGATGAGAACGGGCATGGAAAGCGCGTTCTGCGTCAGGATCAGGCCTGCGGCCACACCGCCGATAGCAAGCGGCAGCGAGAGCAGGATGGTGAAGGGCTGGATCACGTCCTTGAAGAGCAGGATCAGCACCATCAGCACCAGCAGCAGGCCGAGCAGCATGGCATTGCCGAAGGACTGCTGCATCTCGGCCTGCACCTCCGCGTCACCGCTTTCGGTGAACTGGACCGTCGGCGGCATGTCGATGCTGCCCGCGATCTCCTTGAAGCGGGCGGTGGCGGTATCGAGCGCGACGCCCTGCTGGAGGTCCGAGCCGATGGAGACGACGCGGTTGCGGTTATGCCGCTTCACCGAGCTCGGGCCTTCCGAATAGTCGATGTCCGCTACGGAGGAGAGCGGCACGAACTGGCCGCCGGCCGTCTGGATCTTCAGGTTGCGGATGGCGGAAAGATCGGTGCGGAAGCCGCGGTCGACCTGCACGCGGATCGGGATCAGGCGGTCGTCGAGCGAGACCTTGCTGAGCTGGGAATCGATGTCGCCGATGGTGGCGACGCGCACGACTTCCGAGATCTGGGCCGTGGTGATGCCGAGGCGGGCCATCTGGTCGTCGCGCGGGCGGATCTGCAATTCCGGCCGCGGCAGCGAACCTTCCGAGCTGACATTGGACAGGACCGGATCGGCGCGGAGCTTTGCCTCCAGAACGGCGACGGTGTTGTTGAGGTCCGCCTCGTTGTTGGACAGCAGGTTGAAGGCAAGGTCACGCTCGCCGCGGTCGTTGAGCTTGATGATGCGTACATCCGGGATATCGCGCAGGGTCGCGAAGATTTCCTTCTCGATATCCCATTGCGGACGCAGGCGGCCCTTGGCCTCCAGCTTCGGCAGGTATTGGCCGATCACGGGAATGCCGCCGAGTACGTCGTTCACCAGCTTGTGGGCGAGCGAGTGCTCGAGCTTGTCGAGGATGACCGTCACCGAGGCGCGGCGCAGTTCGAGATCGCCCTTCGGCGAGGAGCCGCCGAGTACGAAGACGCTCTGCACGCCGTCGATGTCCTTGACGCGATCATAGATCTGCGTGGTGGTGCGGTCCGTGTCGTCCAGCATCGCATCCGGCGGCAGCTCGACGGAGAGCACGACGCGTGAGGCGTCTTCCGGCGGCAGGAAGCTGCCAGGCACGGTGGAGAGCAGGGCGACGGAGGCGACGAGGAAGGCGATGGCGGCGGCAAGCGTCGCATAGCGGGTGTACCACTTGCCCGTCGTCTTTCCGACGAGCCAGGTATATCCGCGCATGAAGGGGCCTTCCTCTTCCTCGCCATGGCCGTCCGCATCGCCCGAGCGCATGAGATAGGCCGCCATGACGGGCGTGATGAGGCGGGCGACGACGAGGGAGAAGAACACCGCGACGGCGACAGTCAGGCCGAACTGGATGAAATACTGGCCCGGAATGCCCGGCATGAACGAGACCGGCACGAAGACCGCGATGATGGTGAAGGTCGTCGCGATGACGGCGAGGCCGATTTCGTCGGCGGCGTCGATGGCGGCCCGGTAGGGCGTCTTGCCCATGCGGATGTGCCGCGCGATGTTCTCGATCTCCACGATGGCGTCGTCGACGAGGATGCCGGTGGCGAGCGTCAGCGCCAGGAACGAGACGAGGTTCAGCGAGAAGCCCAGCAGGTCCATGATGAAGAAGGTGGGGATGGCCGACAGCGGCAGCGCCACCGCGGAGATCAGCGTCGCCCGCCAGTTGCGCAGGAAGAGCAGCACGACGATGACGGCGAGAAGCGCGCCCTCCATTAGCGTGTGAAGCGCCGCCTCGTAATTGCCGTAGGTGAAGTAGACGGCGTCGTCGATCAGCTCGATGGAGACGTCGGGATATTGCGTCCGCACCTTGTCGAGCGACTTGGCGACGGATTCGGCCACCGTCACCTCGCTCGCGCCCTTGGAGCGGAAGACTGCGAAGGTGACGACGGGGTTGCCGTTGAAGCGCGAGAAGGAGCGCGGCTCCTCATAGGTGTCGGTGATCCTGCCAAGCTCGGACAGCCGCACGAAGCGCCCGTTCGGCAGGGCGATCATCGTGTTGGTGAGCTTTTCGACCGAGCGGGCGTCGCCCAGCGTGCGGATCGCCTGCTCGGCGCCGGCGATCTGGCCGCGGCCGGAACCGACATCGGCGTTCATGCTGCGGATCTGGCGGTTCACGTCGGCGGCCGAGATGCCGAAGGATTCGAGCTTGTCCGGGTTGAGGTCGACGCGCACCTCGCGGTCGGCGCCGCCGAAGCGGTCGATCTTGCCGATGCCGGGCTGGCCCTGCAGGGCGCGCTTGACCTTGTCGTCGACGAACCACGACAGCTCTTCCAGCGTCATGTTCGGCGAGGAGACGGCGAAGGACTGGATCGCCTGGCCTTCCACGTCGATCTTCGTGACGACCGGCTCCTCGACGGAGGCAGGCAGGTCGCTGCGGATGCGGTCGATGGCGTCCTTGACGTCCTGCAGCGCCTGGTTCGTCGGCTTTTCGATCTTGAAAAGTACGGAGGTGACGGAGCTGCCGTCGGTGACAGTCGACATGATATCATCGACGCCCTCGATGCCGGCGACCGCGTCCTCGATCTCCTTGGTGACCTGAACCTCAAGCTCGGCCGGGGCCGCGCCGCTCTGCGTCACGGAAATGGCGACGATGGGCACGTCGATGTTCGGAAAGCGCGTGATCGGCAGCGCGTAGAACGACTGGATGCCGACATAGATCAGCAGGAAGAAGGCAAGCAGCGGCGCAATCGGATTGCGAATGGACCAAGCTGAAAAATTCATGTCCCCGAAGTCCTTGTTGAGAGACCGGATGTTGCTCGGGTTCCGGCCTCTTCCGGATCACCCGCATGCCACCGGACGTCTCGCCCGGCATTGCTTCCGCAGCCTGCGGAAGCGGCCCCGCCGCGGCGGGGCGCTCGTGTCATTTCGTGGCCGAGGCCTGCTCGCCGTGCACCGGGTTGATCCGGTCGCCGTCGCGGACATAGGCGCCGGCCTTGGCGACCACCTCGTCGCCGGCGGCAAGGCCGCTGACGATCTCGACGAGCTGGCCATCCTGGATGCCGGTTTCGACCGGAACCAGCGTGACGATGCTGTTCTCGACCTTGCGGGCCACCGTCTTGCCGTCCGCCGTGGTGATGGCGGAGAGCGGCAGGGCGATGCCCTTCTTTTCCGCCACGACGATCTCGGCGCTGGCGAACATGCCGGCGCGCGCCTTGTCCGGTTCGGTGAAGCGAATGTAGACGTGGCCGAGGCGGCTTTGCGGATCGAGCGTCGGTTCGACGAGGCGGACCGTGCCGGTGAGCTTCGCGGCGCCGCCGGCCAGCGTGACGGTGACCTTCTGTTCCGGTGCGAGCTTGAGCACGGCATCCTCGGCCACATCGGCCTTCAGCTCGATCTCGCCGTCGCGGATGACGGTGAAGAGCGGCGGGGCCGCGCCGGTCGCAATCGCGCCGATCTTGGCCGTGCGGGCGGAAACGATGCCGGCAACCGGCGATTTGACCGCCGTGCGGGCAAGCTTAAGGTCGATATCGTCGATTTGCGACTGGGCCACCTTTATGTCTGCCTGCGAGACCGAGATCGCCTGTTCGGCGGAATTGACGCGGGCGAGCGCCGCGTCGGCGGCGGCGACGGCTTGGTCGGCGGCGGCCTGCGACTGCGAGCCGGATTTCACGAGTTTCTGCGCGCGGTCGCGGACGCGGACGGCCTCGTCGGCATTGGCCTGGGCTTCGGCAAGCTGTGCCTTGATCTGCGCCAGCGCGGCCTCCGCCTTGGCGAGGGAAGCTTCGGTCTGGCTCTTCTGCAGGAGGAGGGCGTCGTCGTTCAGCGTGGCGAGCGTGCCGTCCTTCTCCACCCTGTCGCCGACATCGGCGGCGAGCGTGCGGATGGAAAGACCCTCGACGAGCGGCGTGACGTAAACCTCTTCGACCGCCTGGATCGTCCCGGTGGCGATCACGCGGTCGACGATGGCATGGGGTTCGGCGGTCGTGACCACGATGGCCGGGAGATTTTGCGTCTGCTGCCCGGCCGTATCGCCCTGGGCCTCATCGGCGAGGGCGAGGACGGGCGTGGCCGTCATGAAGGCGGCGACGGAAAAAGAGAGAATTGTCCTGCGTCCAGAAGCCATAGGCCGAACTTTCCCAAAAAGCATGAACTTTATGATCTTGATCCGGGCGATCTTCTTGTCGTTCTGCCGGACCCTATTGCCTGCCAGTATCGTGGATGCGGAACGGCTCCCCAGCCTGTTCCGGTCCAACTGTGCGGTCTATGTAATTGGCGCCCGCCATCCTTACAAGGGGCAACGGAATGGTGCCTCATTATTTTAGGCGCGTGGCATTTCCATGACAATGAAGGTGTGTCGGCACGCCGGTTCCCGGTCCCTGAAACGAAACGTGCGGAGGCAAGCCCCCGCACGTTCTTGTTCTCGAAACGAGGATTACTTGAGGGCCTCGTCCGTGATCTCGTGGGTCCAGGCGCCCTGCGGCTCCTTGGAGATGACGGGGTCCGAGCCGCCGGCGAGCAGGGATTCGACCGTGCGCTTGTAGTCGGCCTCGTCGAGCGCGCCGTTGGAGCCGGCGGTCAGCTTGGCGACCTCGCCCATCATGAATTTCTGATGCGCTTCGGTCTGGGCGCCGGTGGAGTCGTTCTCAAGCACGATCCCGGCCGCTTCGTCCGGATTCTCCTCCGCATATTTCCAGCCCTTCATGGAGGCGCGCACGAACCGGACCATCTTGTCCTTGAAGGCCGGGTCCTTGAGCTTGTCCTCCATCACGTAGAGGCCGTCTTCCAGCGTCGCCACGCCCTGGTCCTCGTACTTGAAGGTGACGAGGTCTTCCGGCTTGATGCCGGCGTCGAGAACTTGGCCGTATTCGTTGTAGGTCATGGTGGAGATGCAGGCGGCCTGCTTCTGGATCAGCGGGTCGACGTTGAAGCCCTGCTTGAGCACCGTCACGCCGTCCGGTCCGCCTTCGGTCGGGATTTTCAGGTGGCTCATCCAGGACAGGAACGGATATTCGTTGCCGAAGAACCAGACGCCGAGCGTCTTGCCCTTGAAGTCCTCCGGTCCCTTGACGCCGGATTCCTTGAGGCAGGTCAGCATCATGCCCGAGGACTTGAACGGCTGGGCGATGTTGACGAGCGGCACGCCCTTCTCGCGGCTGGCCAGCGCCGAGGGCATCCAATCGACGATGACGTCCGCGCCGCCGCCGGCGATCACCTGCGCGGGGGCGATGTCCGGGCCGCCCGGCTTGATCTCGACGTCGAGGCCCTCTTCTTCATAGAAGCCCTTGTCTTTCGCGACATAATAGCCGCCGAACTGGGCCTGGGTGACCCATTTGAGCTGCAGCGCCACCTTGTCGGCGGCCCCTGCCTGGAACGCGGCAAGCGAGAAGGCGCTTGCCAGCAGCAGCGATGCGATCTTCGTTTTCATGTCAGTTCCCTCTTTCTTCTTGTTACGCCTGTCCACCGCGGACAGACGGATGCCAGAACGTGACGGCCCGCTCGATGAGCGCGACGATCCCGTAGAACAGGGAGCCAGCCACCGCGGCGATCGCGATTTCGGCCCAGACCATGTCGACATTCATGCGGCCCACTTCCGTGGAGATGCGGAAGCCCATGCCGACGATGGGCGTTCCGAAGAACTCGGCGACGATGGCGCCGATTAGCGCCAGCGTGGAATTGATCTTGAGGGCATTGAAGATGAAGGGCCAGGCGGCCGGCAGGCGCAGTTTCACCAGCGTCTGGAACCAGTCGGCGGCGTAGGTGCGCATCAGGTCGCGCTCCATGTGGCTCGTCGCGGCAAGGCCGGAGACGGTGTTCACCAGCATGGGGAAGAAGGTCATGATGACGACGACGGCGACCTTCGACTGCCAGTCGAAGCCGAACCACATGACCATGATGGGCGCGACGCCGATGACCGGCAGGGCCGAGACGAAATTGCCGAGCGGCAGCAGGCCCTTCTGCAGGAAGGGCGAGCGGTCGATGAGGATGGCGACGAGGAAGCCGAGGCCGCAGCCGAGCGCGTAGCCGACCAGCACGGATTTCAGGAAGGTCTGGCGGAAGTCGGCCCACAGCGTCGGGACGGAATTGATGAGCCGCGTCCAGATCATGCTCGGTGGCGGCAGGAGGACGGAGGGGATGTTGAAGCCCCGCACGATCCCTTCCCACAGGACGAGGATGGTGATGCCGAAGATCAGCGGCACGGCGAGGCGCGCGGCGCGGTCGGCCGCCGGGTTCAGGAACTTCCGGCGCACCAGCCACTCGTTGAATGCCCAGGCTGCGAGCCAGAAGACGACGGCGGCGATCAGGATCGATGCGTTCATGCCCGTGCCCCCATGCGCTTGAGGACGAGGCTATGGGCGAAGCCGACGATGATGACGAGCAGCGCCGCCACCGCGGCCGCCATGAAGAGCGCCGCCCAGATTTGCACCGTCTGGCCGTAATAGGAGCCAGCGAGGAGGCGCGCGCCGAGGCCGGCGACGGCGCCTGTCGGAAGCTCCCCGACGATGGCGCCGACGAGCGAGATGGCGACCGCCACCTTCAGCGAGGTGAAGAGATAGGGCATGGAGGCCGGCCAGCGCAGCTTCCAGAAAGTCTGCATGGCCGAGGCATTGTAGGTGTGCATCAGGTCGAGCTGGATCTGTTCCGGGCTGCGCAATCCCTTCACCATGCCGACGACGATGGGGAAGAAGGAGAGATAGGTGGAAATCAGCGCCTTCGGCATCAGGCCGGAAATGCCGATGGCGTTCAGCACGACGATGATCATCGGCGCGATGGCGAGGATAGGGATCGTCTGGCTGGCGATAACCCAGGGCATCAGCGAGCGGTCCATGGCGCGGTTGTGCACGATGGCGATGGCGAGCAGGATACCGAGCGCCGCACCCATGGCGAAGCCGAGCAGCGTGGCCGAAAGGGTGATCCAGGCGTGGTAGACGAGGCTGCGCTTGGAGGTGATCGCCTTGTTGACAGTGGTGTCCCACAGTTCGGCGAAGACCTGGTGCGGTGCCGGCAGCACCGGCCGCTCCTGTACCATGGTCTTCGGCAGGAGTTCCATGAAGCCGATGCTGGTTCCGGCGCGCGCGGCCGTATCGCGCTCGAAGGGCGCGTTCAACACGACGACGAAGATATACCAGAGGGCGAGGAGGGCGATAAGCACGGTGCCTATCGGGAGCAGGCGGTCACGAAGGAAACTTGCCTGTTCCATGGTTCAGCGCCTCGCGGGGGAGGAGGAAGGGGAGGACGGCATCAGGCGTGCTCCTCATAGCTGTGGCCGGCGCGCAGTCCCTCGCGGACGCGGTGCGCGATCTCCAGGAATTCCGGCGTCTCGCGGATGCCGAGGGGGCGTTCCTTCGGCAGCGGGGATTCGATGACGTCGGTGACGCGGCCGGGGCGGGGGCTCATGACGACGATTTTCGTCGAGAGATAGACCGCCTCGGGAATCGAGTGGGTGACGAAGCAGATGGTCTTTTGCGTCGCGGCCCAGAGCTTCAGGAGCTGTTCGTTGAGATGGTCGCGCACGATCTCGTCGAGTGCGCCGAAGGGTTCGTCCATCAGGAGAAGATCGGCGTCGAAGGCGAGCGCCCGGGCGATGGAGGCGCGCTGCTGCATGCCACCGGAGAGCTGCCAGGGATATTTCTTGCCGAAGCCCGAGAGATTGACGAGATCGAGCGTGCGCTCGATGCGTGCCTTCTGGTCGGCCTTCGAATAGCCCATGATCTCGAGCGGCAGGGCGATGTTCTTCTCGATGGTGCGCCAGGGATAGAGCGCGGCCGCCTGGAAGACATAGCCATAGGCGCGGTGCCGGCGGGCCTCTTCCGGCGTCATGCCGTTGACGGTGATCGTACCGGAGGTCGGCCTTTCAAGATCGGCGATGACGCGCAGGAAAGTCGTCTTCCCGCAACCCGAAGGCCCGATGAAGGAGACGAAGTCGCCCTTCTCGACGGAGAGATCGACGCCGGTGAGCGCCGTGACCGGGCCGTCGGCGGTCTGGAAGGTGAGGTCGAGGTCTTTTGCTGCAACGACGGTATCGGATGGGGCCATGCTGCTCATCTTTCAGCGCCTCGCACAGCGCGGTTCTTGCAAGACTGCATGTCCATTTCCGGCATTGCAATCGGCATTGTCAGGCGTTTCGCGATGTGCGCCGAATTCTTTCGGGAGGATGTGCGGGCCGCCGCGTCCGGACAGTGCCCCACGAGCAGGAGCGCGTGGTGCTTCTGCTGCATCTCGCGGTGCTGGTTTGCGCGTCGGCGCCTATATGCCGGGTGCCGCGCCGTCACTTCCCGCACCTCGCCAGCGGCCCCCAACGCGTGCCGTCGGGAAAGCCGATCGTGTAGCCGCCGCTATCCGGCGTCAGGGTCAGCTCGTAGGGCGTGACCTCCTCCGAGCCTTCCTCATGGCAGCCGGCCTTGACGACCGTGGCGTCGCCGGTCTTCGTGCCCTCGCCCTGGAACTCACAATAGGAGACTGCGGTGGTGACGCCCGCCTTGTCGAGCAGGAAGAAGATATCGGCGCCGGAGGATTCGCCGGTTTCGGCATAGTGGCAGCCCTCCTTGTCGCCGTAGCTGCCATCGACGATGTCGGCCGCCGCTCCCGCCGGGCCGGCGAGAGCAAGGCCGAGAAGAAGGGCGGAAATTGACCGGCCGTCGGGCATCAGACGCCGCTCGCCGGAATGCCGCTGCGCTCCACCTTGCGCGGCGCGGTGATTTCCTTCCAGGTCGACAGCGCCTTGTTGACGGCGGCGAAAGGCTCGCGCTTGACGAACTGGCCGTGGCCCTCGCGGGTCTTGACGGTGCCTTCCTCGATGGCGACGACGCCTCGCGTCAGCGTGTAGCGCGGCAGGCCGGTCACTTCCTTGCCTTCGAACACGTTGTATTCGATGGAGGATTGCTGGTTCTTCGCCGAGATGGTCTTGGAGCGCTTCGGATCCCACACCACGATATCCGCATCCGCGCCCACGAGGATCGCGCCCTTCCGCGGGTAGACGTTGAGGATCTTGGCGATGTTGGTGGAGGTGACAGCCACGAACTCGTTCATGGTGAGCCGGCCGGTGTTGACGCCGTAGGTCCAGAGCATCGGCATCCGGTCTTCAAGGCCGCCGGTGCCGTTCGGGATCTTGCGGAAATCGCCGACGCCGAAGCGCTTCTGATCACCGGTAAAGGCGCAATGGTCGGTCGCCACCACCTGCAACGAGCCTGCCGCGAGGCCGGCCCAGAGCGAATCCTGGTGCTGCTTGTTACGGAAGGGCGGACTCATGACGCGGCGGGCGGCGTGGTCCCAGTCCTTGTCGAAATACTCCGTATCGTCGAGTGTCAGGTGCTGGATCAGGGGTTCGCCGTAGACGCGCATGCCGTTCTGCCGGGCGCGGCGGATGGCCTCGTGCGCCTGTTCGCAGGACGTGTGCACGACATAGAGCGGCGCGCCGGCCATGTCGGCGATGATGATGGCGCGGTTCGTCGCCTCGCCCTCGACGGAGGGCGGGCGGGAATAGGCGTGGCCTTCCGGCCCGTTGTTGCCCTCGTCCATCAGCTTCTGCTGCATGGCGGCGACCACGTCGCCGTTCTCCGCATGGACGAGCGGCAGCGCGCCGAGCGCCGCGCAGCGCTGGAACGAGGCGAACATCTCGTCGTCGTTCACCATCAGCGCGCCCTTGTAGGCCATGAAATGCTTGAAGGTGTTGATGCCGTGTTCTTCCACCACGGTCTTCATTTCGTTGAAGACCTGCTCGCCCCACCACGTCACGGACATATGGAAGGAATAGTCGCAATTGGCCCGGGTCGACTTGTTGTCCCAGCGCTTCAGCGCGTCGAGCAGCGACTGGCCGGGATCGGGCAGACAGAAATCGACCACCATGGTCGTCCCACCGGCAAGGCCGGCGCGTGTGCCGCTTTCGAAATCGTCGGCCGAATAGGTGCCCATGAAGGGCATTTCGAGGTGGACGTGGGGATCGATACCGCCCGGCATGACATAGCAGCCCGCCGCGTCAAGCACCTCGTCGCCGGAAAGGTTCGGGCCGATGTCGACGATCTTCCCGCCCTCGATCTTGACGTCCGCCTTGTAGGTCAGGTCGGCGGTGACAATGGTTCCGCCCTTGATGACTGTGCTCATGTTGGTCCGTTCCCTGTCTTGATTTTGGTGCACGCAACGGGTGGAGCCGCCCGGTTGACCGGGCGGTTGAAGATCACTCGGCTATGCCCGCCGTCTCGATCACCGCATGAAGCAGCACGTCCGCGCCGGCGGCGGCCCATTCCTTCGAAATGTCCTCCGCCTCGTTGTGCGAGAGGCCACCGACGCAGGGGCACATGATCATCGTGGCGGGAGCCACCTTGGCGGCCCAGCAGGCGTCGTGGCCGGCACCGGAGATGAGGTTCATGTGGCTGTAGCCGAGGTCTTCGGCGGCCTTGCGGACGGTGGCGACGAGCGTCGGGTCGAAGGTGACGGGGTCGAAATGGCCCACCGCCTCGACGGAACAGCCGACGCCGAGCGCCTCGCAGATTTTCGGCGCTTCCGCCTCGATGCGGGCGCGCATGCCGTCGAGCTTCTTCTGGTCGGGCGAGCGGATATCGACGGTGAAGACGACCTTGCCGGGCAGCACGTTGCGCGAATTGGGCGAGAAGAACACCTGGCCAACGCCGCCGACGGCGCTCGGCTGGTTCTCCATGGCGACCGCCTGCACCATTTCGAGGATGCGCGACATGGCAAGGCCGGCATTGACACGCATATTCATGGGTGTCGAGCCGGTATGCGCCTCGCGACCGGTCAGCGTGAATTCCAGCCACCAGAGGCCCTGACAGTGGGTGACGACGCCGATATCCTTCTTTTCCGCCTCGAGGATCGGTCCCTGCTCTATGTGGTATTCGAAATAGGCGTGCATCTTGCGCGCGCCGACTTCTTCTTCGCCGATCCAGCCGATGCGCTTCAGTTCGTCGCCGAAGGTTTTGCCTTCCGGGTCCTTGCGGCCATAGGCGTAATCCTGCGTATGCACGCCGGCGAAGACGCCGGAGGCGAGCATGGCGGGGGCGAAGCGCGCGCCTTCCTCGTTCGTCCAGTTGGTGACGACGATGGGGTGCTTCGTGCGGATGCCGAGATCGTCGAGCGAGCGCACGACCTCAAGGCCCGCAAGCACGCCCAGCACGCCGTCATACTTGCCGCCGGTCGGCTGGGTATCGAGATGCGAGCCGATATAGACGGGCAGCGCCTCGGGGTCCGTGCCGGCGCGCGTCATGAACATGTTGCCCATGGTGTCGACACCCATGGTCAGGCCCGCGGCGTCACACCATTTCTGGAAGAGGCGGCGGCCTTCGGCGTCCGAGTCGGTCAGGGTCTGGCGATTGTTGCCGCCGGCGATGCCGGGGCCGATCTTCGCCATGTCCATGAGGGAATCCCACAGGCGGTCTGCGTTGACACGCATGTTCTCGCCGGGTGCGGCCATGTCGTATGCTCCCACGTCTTCGGGCTTTTGCAGCCCTGATTTGTTCCCACCGGCTGGCAGCGCGATTGTTGTTTTGCGCCGTCCGATCAGCAGTTGCCTTTACTTGATAACTGTCTGATAATTTGACCGGTTGGTAAACATTACAGCTTCCGTTGCGGCACTCAAGCCGAAAAACCAAAAACCATGGGCGAGCGCCCAAGAAAATGGCGGCTGGTTAAACTGGTGAATTTGACGGCAGTTTTCGGGAAGCGGAATGGCCGAGGGGGCACGATGGCATTACCGAGGGCGGCGAGGACACAGCGGCGCACACGCATCCAGGAGGCGAAGGAGGAGCAGATCCTCGAAGCCGCGCTGGAGGTCTTCTCGCTGCACGGGTTTCGCGGCGCGACGGTGGACCAGATCGCCGAGGTGGCGGGCATGTCCAAGCCGAACCTGCTCTATTATTTCCGCACCAAGGAGGCGATGCACCGGGCGCTCATCACCCGCGTGCTCGATACCTGGCTCGATCCGCTGCGCGAGTTCGATGCGGCGGGCAATCCGGTGGCGGAAATCCGCAGCTATATCCGCCGCAAGCTGGAGATGGCGCGGGACTTTCCTCGGGAAAGCCGGCTCTTCGCCAATGAAATCCTGCAGGGCGCGCCGAATATCGAGGACGAGCTGAAAGGACCGCTGAAATCGCTCGTCGACGAGAAGGCGGCAGTCATCCGGGCCTGGGCCAAGGCGGGCAAGATCGCCAAATGCGATCCCTATCACCTGATCTTCTCGATCTGGTCGACGACGCAGCACTACGCCGACTTCGACGTGCAGGTGCGCGCGGTGTTGGGGCAGGACCAGTCCGGCGAGGGGCGCTTCGAGGATGCGGCGCGCTTCCTCGAACAGCTTTTCGTGACCGGCCTCGACATCAGCGAGGAGCCGGCCTGACGATCAGTCGGGCAGGAGCGCCATCAGCGCGAGACCGCAGGCGGTGACGAGGGCGCCTGCCAGTACCGGAAGGCTTGCCCAGCCGTGACCGAGAATGCCTTCGAGCAGGATGATGAAGCTCGGCGTCAGGTAGCCGTAGCCGAGCACCTTGGAAGCCGGCAGCCGCATCGAGGCATATTGGAGCAGCAGGAATGTGCCGGCCGTCGTGACGACCGCGAGATAGGTGACGGCGGCATAGACGGCGAGGGGCAGGGCGGAGAAATCCACCTGTAGCAGGTCCCGGATACCCGGCGGCACGAGCCAGAGCGTCGCGCCGACCGTGACCCAGAAGCCGAAGGCGACAGCCGGCTCGCCGCGGTCGAAGCGGCGGATGAGCGGCACATAGAGCGCATGTCCGATGACGCCGATGAAGAAGATCATCTCGCCGGTGCCGACATCGAAGGACAGGATGGCGCCGATATCGCCGCGGAAGATGACCCAGATCGCGCCGGCCGCAGCGATGATCAGGCCGGCGAGCACGCCGGGCCGGGTCTTCTGGCCGAGCACCGGCAGCGCGAAGGCGGCGCTGAGAAGCGGCATGAGGGTGAAGACCGCGCCTGTCGCGACGGGGCTGGTGAATTCCAGCGCCATGAACATGGTGAGCATATAGATCGCGATGAGGCCGCCGAGCAACAGGAATCGCCATGCCTCCCTCGGGAACCTTGCCGGTACGCGAAAGACGCCGAAGGCGAGGGCGGCCATGACCGCGATGGTCATGATATAGCGCCAGAGCATCAGCGGCTCGGCCTCCATGTAGCGCGCGGCCAGCCCGCCGAAGGAAAAGGAGCCGGCGATCAGCACGGCGAAGAGCAGCATGGCGAGATGGCCCTTGAGCTTTTCACGGCCCGTCGCATGAACGGAGAGGCCCGCCCGGGCCGGCATACGCTTCGTCAAGAAAATCACCCTATTGTCTGCGGCGCGGTGTGGTCATAGAGCAATTTGCGCGAAAGTGCGACGCGGTTTCGCGGCAGCGGTCACCCCACAGGAAAGCCGCAATCGCCGCCCATAGGCCGGCGACATTCGAAAGGACATTGCATGACGACGGCCATCGGCTTCAACGACACGGACCGCAAGACGAGCGAGTTGCTCGAGGACATCATCCATTCGATCAAGGGCGAGCACATCACCCTGCGCGATCTCCTGGCGATGATGGGCGAAAGCGGCCTGCTGCTGCTTTGCGCCTTCCTGTCGCTGCCCTTCCTGTTTCCGGTGTCGATCCCCGGCGTTTCCACCGTCTTCGGCGCGGGCATTGTGCTGATCAGCGCGGCCATCACGCTCAACCGCCTGCCCTGGCTGCCGGCGAAGGTCGCCGACCGGCGGCTGGAAAGCGGCAAGCTGCGCCCGGTGCTGGAGCGCGGCGTGACGTTCCTGCGCAAGATCGACCGCTTCTTCAAGCCGCGCATGGGCGCGCTGACGACGGGCGCGGTGATGAACCGCGTCAACGGTCTCGTGCTGATGGGCGCGGGGCTGTTGCTCATGGCCCCGCTCGGCCTCATTCCCTTCTCCAACACGCTGCCGGGCGTCGCTATTCTCCTGCTCGCCGCCGGCATCTCGCAGCGCGACGGGCTGGTGGTGCTCGGCGGCTATGTGATGGTGGTGCTGACGATCGTGTATTTCGCGGCGCTCGCCTACCTTGCCTATAGCGCGGGGCAGGGCCTCAACATCTTCGGCTGACGGCCGTCACGCCGTCCGCCGGTTCCAAGGCATGCGCGCGAGCAGCATGCCCATGCCGCACCAGCCCGTGGTGCCCGCGAAGACCAGCATGACGCCGATGACGCCGGCCATGGCGAAAGCGGCCGTCACGCCGGAAAACCCGAGCGTGATCAGCGTGGCGATCATGATGCCCACCGCGATCTGCACCTGCCGGAAAAGCGGGATCGCCGCCGTCTTGCCGCTGCCGACGACAGGCAGACCCGCATCTTTCCACGCGGCTATGCCGCCTTCGAGATTATAGATCGCGTGGCCCGCGCCGGCGGCTTCCGCCGTCTGGCAGGCTGCCGCGCCGCGTCCGCCCTTCAGGCACTGGAAGATCATCTTGCGGGCGGCGGGTATCTGCGCGCCGGCAAGCGCATTTCCAAGCGAGGACAGCGGGATCGAGGCGGCGCAGGCGATGTGCTCGGCGCGGAATTCGTCCGGCTCGCGCACGTCGATCAGCACGGCTTCGCCGGAGGCGAGCCACAGGGCGGCGTCTTTGGGGGATACGGTTGCGGTCATGATCAGTCCTTTGCGCAGAAGCGGGCGTAGAGCACGGCCATGATCTCCATCACGGCCGGGTGGTCGATGGCATAGAAGAGGGTGCGGTGATCGCGCCGGTAGGTAACGATCCCTTCCTCTTTCAACTTGGCGAGGTGCTGCGACATCGAGGTCTGGGCGATGCCTGTCTCCTCGATGAGGTCGCTCACGCTGCGCTCGCCGTTGGCCAGCGCGCAGAGGATGAGAAGGCGATGCGGATTGGCGAGGCCCTTCAGGAAGTTCGCCACCGCCTCGGCCTTCGCCGGCATTTCCTCGGTAATCGTCACGGGCACCTCTTTACGATTTATATTTTTATGATATCAAGAAAATATGAAATGTAAAGCCGCAAGGAGCGAACCATGACGAAGGACTATAAGGCGATCACCAGGGATATCTCGGCCTATATGGGCGAGTTGCGAAAGCTGACGCCGGAGGCGATGCAGGGCTTTTCCGCCCTCGCGAAGGGCGCGGGCGCCGAGGGGGGGCTGGACAAGAAGACGAAGGAGCTGATTGCGCTTGCCATCGGCGTGACGCAGCGCTGCGACGGCTGCATCGGCTTCCACGCCAAGGCGCTGATCGAGCTGGGTGCGAGCCGGCAGGAGGTCGCGGAGGTGATGGCGATGTGCGTCTATATGGGCGGCGGGCCGGCGCTGATGTACGCGGCCGACGCGATGCGCGCCTACGACCAGTTTGCCGGGGCCTGAGGCCCCGGCAGGGTTCGCCTATTCCGCGGCCTGGCGGGCCATGGGATTGTTCGGGTGGGTCGTCCAGTTGGCGTAATTCGGATCGACCGGCTTGCCGGTGCGCTGGTCGAGCGTGCCGGCTTCGAGGCCCACCATGGTGATGCAGTTCTCGACGGGGCAGACGTTGACGCAGAGGTTGCAGCCGACGCATTCGTCCTCCATCACCTCGAAATGCCGGACGCCGTCGACGAACTGCGTGATCGCCTGGTGCGAGGTGTCCTCGCAGGCAATGTGGCAGCGGCCACACTTGATGCAGGCATCCTGGTCGATGCGGGCTTTCGCGATGTAGTTGAGGTTGAGGTACTGCCAGTCGGTGACGTTCGGTACGGCGCGGCCGCAGATGTCGTCGAGACTACGATGACCCTTCGCGTCCATCCAGTCGGAAAGGCCGGAGATCATTTCCTGCACGATCTTGAAGCCATAGGTCATGGCCGCCGTGCAGACCTGCACGTTGCCGGCGCCGAGCGCCAGGAATTCGGCGGCGTCGCGCCACGTCGTCACGCCGCCGATGCCGGAGATCGGCAGGCCGTAGGTTTCCGGGTCGCGGGCGATCTCGGCCACCATGTTGAGCGCGATGGGCTTGACCGCCGGGCCGCAATAGCCGCCATGGGTGCCCTTGCCGCCAACCGTCGGGTTCGGGGCGAAGCTGTCGAGATCGACCGAAACGATGGAGTTGATCGTGTTGATCAGCGACACGGCGTCGGTGCCGCCGGCCTTGGCCGCGCGGGCGGGTTTGCGGATATCGGTGATGTTGGGCGTCAGCTTGGTGATGACCGGCATGCGCGTGTACTGCTTGCACCAGCGCACGACCATCTCGATATATTCCGGCACCTGGCCGACGGCCGCGCCCATGCCGCGCTCGGACATGCCGTGCGGACAGCCGAAGTTCAACTCGATGCCGTCCGCCCCGGTCTCCTCGACGAGCGGCAGGATCGCCTTCCAGCTCTCCTCCTCGCAGGGCACCATGATGGAGGCGATGAGCGCCCGGTCCGGCCAGTTCATCTTGACCTGCTTCATCTCGCGCAGGTTCGTGTAGAGGTCGCGGTCGGTGATCAGCTCGATATTGTTCAGGCCGAGGAGCCGGCGATCGGCGCCCCAGATCGCGCCGTAGCGCGGGCCGTTGACGTTGACGACCGGCGGGCCTTCCTCGCCGAGTGTCTTCCAGACCACGCCGCCCCAGCCCGCCTTGAAGGCGCGCTCGACATTGTAGGCCTTGTCGGTCGGCGGCGCAGAGGCGAGCCAGAACGGGTTGGGCGATTTGATGCCGACGAAATTGTTGCGAAGATCAGCCATGTCTCATCTCCTCAAGCGACGGCAGAGGCCGGCTGCGCACCGGCAGCGAGCATGCGGTTTATCGAATCGGCCGCGTCGCGGCCCTGGGCGACGGAGGTGACCGTCAGGTCCTCGCCCGCCTTTACGCAGTCCCCGCCCGCCCAGACATTGGCGACGGAGGTACGGCCCTCGCTGTCGATGGCGATGCGATTGCCGGACAGGGCGAGCGCGCCGAGGCCGGCCGCTTCGAAGGTCTGGCCGATGGCCTTGAAGATCTGGTCGGCGGTCAGCACGCCCGTCTCGCCGGTGCCGGCGAGCTTGCCGTCCTGCATTTCGGTATATTCCATCTCGATGCCGGCGACCTGGCCGTCACGGGAAATCACCCGCTTCGGCTGCAGCCAGTGGCGGATCATCACGCCCTTGGAGGCGGCCAGATCCTGTTCGAAGGGCGAGGCGTTCATGTGTTCCTTGCCGCGTCGGTAGCAGATCGTCACCTCCTCGGCGCCGAGCAGCTTTGCCTGCACGGCGGCGTCGATGGCCGTCATGCCGCCGCCGATGACCACGACGCGGCGGCCGACCGGGACGGTCGCCTTGTCGGTGGCCTGGCGCAGTTCCGCGATGAAATCGACAGCGTC
>Ga0209793_1000308_pt1 | contig 66477 bp, 71 predicted proteins | sample EBPBio122009_DNA_FD_185863 | JGI IMG/M metagenome (GOLD analysis project Ga0209793, IMG submission 185863) | Wastewater treatment Type I Accumulibacter community from EBPR Bioreactor in Madison, WI, USA - Reactor 1_2/2/2009_ DNA (SPAdes) (version 2) | ecosystem: Engineered > Bioreactor > EBPR >... | reverse complement strand
GCCCGAAACCAGGCCAGACGGATACGAGCTCCGTACACCTGGAGTTGTTTTCCAGTCATAGTTCTTGTTCTCACTTTCACTCCTTTCTAGTTTAGTGAATGTGTCCAAGATGTATGGGAGCCGGATATCCGCTACAGCACACCCCTTCCCATCCCAACAATCTTATGCTTAAATACTACCATAGCTAACTAACATAACAACACGCTGTGGTTACAGCAAAAAGGATAGGCACATGAGCGGCATCGAGAGAGAGAGAGAGAGAGAGAGAGAGAGAGAGTAATCTAATACTTCGCGCAGGCAGTGTGTGCTGTGATACGCTAGACTATGCTCACCTAGGTAGGGAAAGGGTGGGTTTTTAAGTCTATGGTACGGTTACCTAATCCTGGAGGGGATAGTGGTAATTGGGGTACTATCCTCAACGACTACCTCTCCCAATCCCATGCAGCGGATGGTACTCTTAGGCCCGGCGTTGTAACCAGTGCGGCTATTCAAGATAACGCAGTCTCTGGTACAAAACTCACAGATGACACCATTTCCGAAGCGAAGCTAGATGCAGCAACTCGCACGAAGCTTAATGCTGGCAGCGGGAACGCTAGTATTCCTAATGACAGTATCGTGCCCGCAAAGCTAAGCACTACTGCAGCAACCCCGCAAAACACCAATCTACTGTCGTACGATAGTGCGAGCCAGAAGTTTGCGTGGGTGCCCGCTCCCACGGGCGGAAGTGTAGCTATTGCTGATGGCAGTGTCACAACCCTCAAGATCGCTAGCGGTGCGGTGACTGCAGCCAAGCTTGGTACGCCTAGCTCGCCTAGTCCTGCCAATGGTGATGTCTTAGTCCTTGATAGTTCTGCTCCGGGTGGATTCAAATGGCAAGCCATGACAACGGGATCAGCCACCCCAAGCGGCGCTGCTGGCGGTGATCTTTCGGGGACGTATCCGAATCCAACGGTACCAGGACTTGCGCTCAAAGCTGACACGAGCAGTGTCTATACCAAGACCCAAGCAGACAGTACCTTTATCCCTGCAAGTCAGAAGGGGGCTAATTCTGGGGTGGCTAGCCTGGATGCAACCGGGAAGGTGCCGAGTAGCCAGTTGCCGGCGGGGGCGGTGCAGGTGCAGAGTGATTGGGGCGAAAGCAGTACCAGTGCGGCTGAGTATATAAAGAATAAGCCCGCTGTCTATACGAAGACACAAACAGACACAATGTTTATACCGGTGAGCCAAAAGGGTGCCGCTAATGGTGTGGCATCTCTAGATACATCCAGCTATAGCATGGTAGCTAATCTGCCTAAAAATACACTCCTAGTCATTGACTATAACACTTCCCAAAATGGCTATCCCGCTCGCCCAACCACAAGAACGGATATTGTCGTACGGTGGCGCGGCCCGGTTGCTCCGGTAATCGGCGGGAATGGCGCCGTAGACAACGTTGACGAATGGGTCAACATATGAGCGTAAGTGAGACTAGGTTAGTGCGTAGCAAAAAGTGGTTAAGAAAAGGCTACTCAGATATACCTGGAGTAAGTGGTACATCTGTACCTGCTGGCAGCAATCTTGTTGATACCATAGCAAGCGGTATCAACGGCCAAACTTTCGTACTTGAAGCTGACGCATCAAATCCATACCGGATTGATGCACCGTTAAGCCTGAAGTCAGGACAGACGCTTTTCTCGTCGAATGGCGCTGTCATAAAGGGCAGCGTCATCGCAAGCAATTGGACATATAACGGGAATGGGCGTTGGTATACAACTGGACTTCTACCAACCACCTATGATTCCACGAATGGTAGTTCGTCACCTACACCCCCAAATGGTGGCTGGTGCAACATTGTTTTAGGCAGCGAAGCTAATCCCTGTCATTTCTTTGAAGATGTATTTTTTGACGGAACGCAACTTAGAAGATACATGCGGCTAGAAAGTCTTACAGCTAGCGGCTTTTACCAAGATTACGTAACTAACCGTGTATACATAGCTCGTGATCCAGCAAATCATGTCATAGAAATAGAGTCAACGCCGTTTGCAATTGCCGAAAAAAGTGGGGTTGATAATTGTCGAATTTCTGGAATTACTTTCATGCATTTCTCATCCCCCTCACAACGAGCGGCAGTAACAGTTTCGGGAAACAACTGGGAGATAGACCATTGTAACTTTATCTACAATCACGCTCTTGGGCTAAGACTAAGTTATGCGAATGATACACATATACATAACAATACTATAACCCACAATAGTCAGATGGGTATGGGCGCCTATATGACAAAACGAGCTATAATCGAAAACAACGAAATCGCCTACAACAACCACATGGCAGATTACTACGCCTTAGATTGGGAATCTGGAGCAATAAAATTCACCGTCACCAATGACTGCATATTTCGCAACAATCACAGTCACCACAACAGTGGTATAGGTATCTGGGCAGATGGTGCAAATATTGGACTCACCTACGATAATAACATTGTCGAGGACAATGAGGCGGATGGCATACGACATGAAATATCATTCGGGGCTATCATTAAAAATAATATCATTAGGCGCAATGGCTTGGGGGCAACTAGTGGCAAATGGCGCGAGCCGAATCCTGCTACACCTCCGAATTCAACAACAGGTCTGTTCGCTCCCCATGGAGAGCCCTTTATGGGGGCGGGCATCAATATCAACTGTTCAGGTGGATGGATTGGCGACTCTATGGAGACTATAGAAATACACCATAACATTGTCGAAGACAACCAAAACGGTATCTTTCTACAACAGCGAGATCGAGAGCAGATGATTAGTCGAGCAACGCTAACGCAGAACGTGCATGTCTATGACAATGCGGTGCGCATGACAGGACACGAGGGAGACATTTGGGGCTGGGGGGTTTCTGGTATGGGACAGCTTGGTTATCCTACGGGTGATTCTCGTACGGCAGATACATTCTTCACTAGTGCAGGAAATTGGTTTCGTAATAATACGTACACACTTGACTCATTCAACGCTGTACGTTTTGCGCACTATGAACCTGATACAGGTAACGCTACTCGAACAACATATGGATCATTCAGCACATATCAAGCTAAGCCTGGTTTTGATACAGAGAAATCAATACTAACAAGGCGACCAGGATCTAGGGTTTCATTAGATAGTGATGATGGCTACTGGTCAACCGCAGATGGGACCTCCACATTCAGCACAGATAGTATTATAGTAGGCGATTATGACGCAACTCGATATGGGAGATGCGGATGGATTCGCTTAAAGGTTGACATACCCGCGGGAGCTACTATTGACTCTGCCGTACTAGATGTGAACGTAACAGGTAATAGCGGTGATTCACCCTCGATTATTATTGCTGCCGACAAATCTCTAAATTCAGCACAGCCTAGTTCTGCAACAGATATATCATTGCGGTCAAGAACCAACGCATCTGTTGACTGGGGACAAACAGTTTCTTACTGGTCTAGCAACTATAATAAATGGGTAAGTACTCCCAGCGTAAAGTCGATAATTCAAGAGCTCATATCTCAACCTGGTTGGACATCGGGCAACTATGCAACATTCCTCTTTATAACAGATTCTACCACATTCAGCTCAATGAAACAGATTAGTCTCGCGACAATGGAAAACGACGCAAGCGGAAATTTAGCAGGCGGCTTAATAGCTACGTGGCACTAGGGAAGATTCAATAATGGCAATATTACATATAAATCGCAATGGACCTTCCTCTAATTCCTCAGGAAATGTTGGTCTTTCTATCATTACACCAACAAAAGGAAACTTGTTAGTACTTCAGATTTATGGCGCCGCTGGACAGTCATTACCTGCATCTCTCTCTGGCTGGACAACCACAAGACGTACGAATGGCACAAATTTTGTCGCGGGAACGTATTGGAGAATATCTGACGGCTCAGAGACAATAGCCCCTGCAATTACTTCTACAGCACCCACGCTCGTGTGGGTAAACGAATATAAGTCCGACCGTACATCGCATCAGATTACAGTACTTCAAGTCTTGTGTGGTATAGATGATGATTCAACAAACCCAGGCCTCGCTACAAACCCAGCAGATATCTATACATCGCAAGTAAATGACGTCCTTGATATTGGCTTTGCCTGGACAGCGACATCTCCATCAAACCCCACGTTACCCACAAACTCCGCGAATCCTACGATCAAACTTGGTGGAGTAGATTTTGCCGCCCTCACATGGGGGCCAAACTGGCAGTGGGAAACAAACTATCGCTACTTCATACCTTATGTGACGGTTAATACCGCTACTAGCGGTTTATTGACAGCCTCTAATAACCTAAGTGATCCCGCTCTTGTAGGAATCGCGCAATTTGCCGTCCTTAGAGAAATGTATGTCGCCACGGCTAATGCAGGCCAAAACCAAACTGCTTTGTCCGGAACGACTGTCACGCTAAATGGTTCAGGCGGAGACACCTACGCTTGGCGACAAGTCTCAGGTCAAAGTGTCACTCTATCTTCAACAACAGTAGCCAACCCTACATTCACGGCACCGCAAGTTACTATATACACGCCTTTAGTCTTCGGGTTGGTCATCACAAGTAACTCGCAGACATCTCAAGAAGCAACCGTTACTGTGATGGTAGCCCCATTTCTATCAAATGCTACTATAAGTTTTGTACACGCTCATGGCCCAACTGCTACAACCTCTGGTAATCTCAGTCTTGACTGGACAACGCAGCCTTCAGCTGGCAACACACTTCTTCTAAACGTCGTTGGACGTACTGGTCAAACCTTGCCAGCTAATATACGAGGGTGGAAAACGATATTTACGAACGGAGTAAGTAATGATTTTGTCTCCGCACAATACTTGCGTATTGCAGATGGGACAGAGGGAAGTGGACTTAATATCACTAATGCTACTCAACCATGCATGGCCTGGGTAAAAGAACTGAGGTCAAGCGAAATAGGAAGTTCAGTACTAGCCGTTGAAGGTTTCGCTGCTGCAGATAATGATATTACTGCAAACGGTTTTACTCCGGCCACACGCCAAACAAATTCAGTGGCTGGTTGCTGGATAGATGCTCTAAGTGTATGGAGCAGCGCATCGCCCTCCTTTCCCTCGCTCCCTATTGCTACGTCTGACGTCACACTCACGCAATCAGGCGCGACACTTACTACTGTCAACACACGATCAAACTGGGTAGCTCTGACTAACTACAGATACATGTCTCTTGATACTTCTGTAAACGTTGGGTCAACCGGTAATACCATGATGAGTACGAACGCAGGATCGTCACCAGCCTCAGATCTACGAGGTATAACAAATTTCGCAGTTCTTGCGACAGGCCCAACGTATGCCAAACCAACAGCGAGCGCCATCGTCCCAAGTACAGCAGCAAAGAGCGGCACCGTCACCGCTACAGATAACTCCACCTCTACCAACGCCACGACTGTTTTCCGTACATGGCGTATTATTTCAGGTGGAGGTAGTCTATCTTCACAAGATAGCTCACCCATCACTATTACTCTGCCAAATATGGATACGATTGTTACACTTGGTCTCGTCGTCTACGATAGTAACGGTATGAAGAGTACGGAAGCTACCTATCGCATTACCGTAGGAGTTGGCTTGACTGCAAATGCGGGTAATAATCAGACAGTCGATGCTCTGTCCCAAGTCACTCTCACCGGAACAGGAAGCAGCACGCAATGGTCGTGGCGGCAAATATCCGGTACTACAGTAACCTTATCATCCACAAATACGGCTTCTGTGATATTTGATGCACCTGCTACAGTGAATGGAGAAACCCTCATATTTGGCCTGACCGGATCAGACGGCACATCCACCTCGGCAGAAGCAACGGTAAGTATAATTGTTAAACCGCAAACAGAATGGATAGTCAAAAACGGTAGCTGGCGAGCAGTAAAGATTAATCACGTATAAATCACCTCCAAAGCCTCCAGAGCTTCACTCCTGAAAAGTGTTATTTTTAGTAAAACTTAATATTAAGGTTCCAAGGGTTCACCCCTGAAAGGTGTTAGCTTTTACAAGTTTATAGCGCAGACTCTTCCTTGATCTCTTTTAGTAGCGTGCGGCGGTCTTCGATATGGAGCCGATGCGCTGTGGGGTTGACACCTACCCAAGGCCTGCCAAGGCAAAAACGGTCACTCTACGTGGCCGTTTTATCTTGGTTCTCTTTTGGCAATTTAGTCTCGCTGCGATTCAGGCAGCTTGCGGTCCATCCACCACTTTGCAATGCGAGCTGTGATGTAGCTGATGAGCCAGCTGATGAGAAATGCCACAACTGCAATAAAGGCGATGACGATTATCTGCATCCCCACAAAGGGTGAAGGGCTCACGTCTGGATAGCCGACATACTTGCCAATCAGAGCAGAGACAACACTCACAACCATTCCTACCGCCGCCCCAAGCAACGCGGCAGACTTGACATAATTCTCGCCCACCTCATGGCGTCGCAGATATACATAGATATATGCCACTATCCCCACCGTTACCGCCCATTGCAGCAGAGTAAACGCCGTCGAGGCATCACTAGAATAACGATACTCATTGCTCTGAGTAGTCGACTTAAATTCATCAGAATTCACAATCGCACTCATGTCCGAACCCTTTGCAATCCCATCGGTTACTATTTATGCAGACTTAGTAGAAACATCACGATGCGCCTGCGTCGGGTAGGTGGCAAATCCACCAATCACAAATAGTGCCAGCATCACGGCTGCAAATATTCCCCCCAGCCTTAGGTATTCGTTGCGTTCGTTGACTTCCTTCACCGGTGTATTGGCGGCGGGCATATGGCTCCTTTTGTTACATGGTATATTCCTGATTATAACATGGCAAAATACAGGAGGATTCGGCGCGCTGCTAGGCACCTATTTCGAGTGTCACGCACGGCAAATTCGTACTGATGGCGTAGGCTACACCGTTCACCTTCAGGCTCGTGGCGCGGGCAAACGCATAGGTAGGCGCCTCGCTCGATGCAGGACAGGCCGCATTTACCTCGATATCAGCCGCATGCACAATGCCAAAGTTGGCAGAGCCGAGCGTCTTGATCGTACCTTTGATATTCGCGATCGTCGCACTTGCCCCGTCAACCATCGCCATGCCCGAGACATTCATCGTCACTGTCGCAATCGCCGTGCCCGGTGCAAATTCCATCCTGCCACGACTCGCCGTCAAGCTCAGCGCTTCTTGCTGCGACGATTGGTACCGTAGATTGCCCGCCGAATCTATCTCTTCGAGTGCCGGCCCATACAGATGTAGCACCGGACGGGAATTGCAGCCTATCGCCACACGCGTCGAGCATGTGGGCGCCGCCAGGGCCGCGCTCACCGTTACCACATCGCCGCTACGTGTCGCCGCGTACGCTACCCCCGATGGATAATTAAGCGTATGGTACTCGAGTCGGGCATGTGGCGCACCGCTCTCGGCATGGTACTGCACGTCTAGATCATCAGTTTGTACCACGAGTTTTTTGATACCGACCCAATCTGGGTGCTGGCTCGAAATAGCCTTCGCCGACTGGTCAAACTGCCGCTGGCTGCTATGATACATCTCGTTTCCATAGGCAATTAGGCCCGATGTTCCAACACCAAACAACCCCAGCCCCACCAGCACCATACTGCCCAGCGCGGCAAGTAGCCGACGCGTATAGCGCTCGGTAGCGAGCATATAGGCCAGGCCGAGGCAAAACAGCACAAATGTCACACCAGCAAGCCCCATCATTACCGCCGAAGCGATCACCTGCCATTGACTCGAAGCAAAAATGCCCTCATGCGTCCGCAGGGTCGCAAGCCCAAGCGCCACAGTTGCCGCCAGCGCCACACCCACCAGCGCCACGACCGTGACAACACGCAACAACTGTAGCAACACGCGCCGATTTGCCGTCGCATCAGGCAGCGCACTCGCCTCTTTTAGCGCGGCAAGTGTGACTGGCTTGCCCGCCATTTGCAAGCGCTCGGCAGCGGTTCGCGCCGGAGGCATGACAATCCAAGCGACAATGTAGAGCGGAATCGCTACCCCATAGCTCATCACCGTCAGCAGCAGCATTCCTAGCCGCACCCACACCACATCGGTATGCCAATACGCCGCCAGGCCGGCGCACACACCGCCCAACATCGCGCTACTTGGATCGCGCATTACCCGCCGCTCGGCTGCCTGCGATGATTCTTCAGTAGTCGGCCCAATCGCCATATCGCCTTCGGCGAATTCGAGCGGCTCGCCCAGCTGCGATTTAACCGCCTCGACATCTTCGAGCGTCACCGCCTTGGTTTTTTTGATACCACGCTCAGTGAACAGCTCCACGATCCGCGCTTCGATCTCGCGCATGGCGTCTTCGTCGGCGCCAAGCGAACGCTGTATCGCCGTCAAATAATTCTCTAGTTCTGTTTTGGCGACTATTTCCATATGGTAGGGGATAGTCGCCAGATGTACTCGGGTAATTTCTTTCATAGTAGTTCCTTTATAGTTGTTTGAGCGTATGAGTGAGCTGCGCGATACTGCCCTCGAGCGACGCCATCACCTCGGCGCCATAGTCGGTCAGCCGATAATATTTGCGCGGCGGCCCCTGCTCGCTCTCTTGCCATTCGTGCTGCAGCAAGCCGTCTTTTTGGAGGCGACTCAGCAAGGGATAGATTGTGCCCTCGACCACCACCATATCTGCCGCCAGCAGCCGCTTGATAATATCACTGGTATAGTGCGGCCGATCAGCGCAAACCCGCAGCACGCAGTAGGCGAGAAAGCCCTTGCGTAACTGCGTCGCCAGATTGTCCGCGTAGATTGATGGATCATGCATACCTGTGATATCACATTCCTTTTGACCCTGTAGGTATTATAGTTTGTATAGTTCTATGTTATACAAGGTACTACAAAAAGTCAAGTTTGTTTTTCTAGCAGTCTTACTTATCTCTCCTACGGAAGCGTTCTGATCCCGCCCGTTGGGCTCTCGGTAAAAAGCACTCCCCTAAGGTTTGCCGGCACCGATGCCGCATTGGGGTCAAAATAATTTGTCGTCAACCCCGTAAAGTTGTTTCCCTGTTTATACATAATCTGGACGCGCATCGAGGTGGCATTTGTCGTATCGTAGTTGTACTGATCCATCCCAAAACGATTATCACCGACATATCCGACCATCGTGCCACTCACACCGTTGTTGAGCGCATTCATTTGCAGCCCCGCTGCACCGCCTTCAAACCAGTTCTTGGCAATCTGAATAGATAGTACCTGGCTATAGTCTGACGAAATAGTAATCCCAGCTCCCCATGCATTGCGCGCCGAAGGCACCCCGCTTCCTTTCGTACCACTGGTGTCGTTGTAGCCGGCAACCGTCGCCATAATACCCGTCATACCGGCAATTGGCGCAAGATACGACTCAAAATAATTCCCAATAATCTGATGCCCGCTGCCACCAAGCAATTGCACCCCGTCATTGTGCGTCCAGTACGGCGGGTTACTCGCCGCCTGGTCTTGGCAGTTATTGTAAAAACCAGATCGTGAATATAATTGCCATACACGTTCACGCGCGAGCCACTGGCATCACCGGCGTTAATACCGTCCACCGTATGATAGATATTGCAGCGCTGCACCGTCGCGGTGCCGCCGCCCCTCACCGACACGCCCACTAGCCACCAAAACCCAGGCCCCGTCGCCGCCCGAGGATGAATCGTGCAGCGCTCGATCAGGGTATTTTGGGCGCTGGTATCGCGCATATTCACCAGCCCATAGCCGTAATTGCCAGCACCGTCTGAGTAAAATCCTGTGTCTGCCGGCCCTACAAACTCACAATTGCGAAACGTCACGTTAGCTGCGCGTACCGACACATAGTGCAAAAACCGCATGTTTTCGTACACCACACCCGGCATTGTCGCCACGAGCGGCGAGACGTAGTCAGTAAGTACCGAGCCGGGCGCTACGGCCAGTATTGCTAGCACTTGGCTTGGTGACGCCAATCACAAAACCCACACGGCCCGCAGCACGCATCACTCTTGTTGCCAATCGACTCATTATGGTTCCCTCATTAGTTCACCCGCCTACTATGAGACGGGTGAATGCTATCTCTACTGCCTCGCGATTAGGCCTCTGGATGCGCGCTGGTTAGGGTAAAGAGCTTGCCAACACCCCAGCCGACGAGCGCGTAAACAGCCATCGCCACCAGGCTTGCGCTATCTAGGAAAAACTTGCCATCGTAGCTTGGCGTGCCAAAGATGCCGTTAAATGGCGCGGCAAACACACCGCTCACTGCGTAAACCAGGTCGACAAATGACGATGCGCGGTTGGCGCCGAGCATCAGTAATACGACACGAATGGCGAGCAGCACCAGGATAAATCCTATGATATACCACACGACGCGCTTGGCGACGACACGGTTATCGACAGTCGTGTGCTGCGCAACTGTCTGGCGCTGCACGGCGGTGCCACCCTCGACAACGTTGGTTTCGCGCACTTCGGTAGTTTGCTGTTCGACAGGCGTGGTGGGCTGTACGGGTTGGGTTGGTTGCATGGTTACGAAATCTCCAATTACTTATGACACCAGTATACCACAAGCATGAGCGAATTATTCAAGCACTAATAGGTCGGCAGGCAACGATGCGTGGCGACTCTCGACAAATGCGTGCAGTTCGTCGCTCGATCGCGGGCGATTCCATGTCGCAATTCCCATGATATCTTCAACAGTGACCGGTTCGATGAATGCGGCTTCCATGTGCGTAGTATTCGTCCTTTTTTGTGTTGGTTAGCTTATATATTCAATATAGCATAAGCATGACAAAAAGTCAATAGTCTGGCATGATGGCGTTCAGTGCTGCCGTGTGATCTGCTATTATAAGTAGTAATGCAACCAAAGAATCAAGCACCCCTCCGCGGCCCCGAGTTGTCACAGCTCTATCCAGCGCCAAAATCCTACGACCAGCTGCAGGCTGAGCGGCGCGAGATCATTGCAACCAAGGTTGCCCAGTTGCCCGCCCGGCCCGGGCTACGTAGCGGCATCATTTTGAGCAGTGTCACGGCTGGCTTGTTGCTGACGCCGTGGCTTGGCGCGACCGGCATCGAAGTAGCGGGCATTGTCGCGGGTATTTTCTTTATCTTTTTGCTTGGGCTTATTGGCCTGTTTGCCGTCAAGCAATCTACCAGCTACGTGATTGATCTCTACGATATGCACAGCTACAATGGCCGGCTATTCGCCGTAATCTACTATACCGGCCTAGGCGCGCTTGCCCTCATCGCCGCCCCAACCCTCCGCTGGACAGATTATCTGCTGACCAGCCCGTTGCCTGTAGTCGTAGTTAGCGCAATCAGCTCTTTGGCTTTTGCTTTCATCGCAGCAAAAATGGTAGCGAAATATTCCTAATACATATTTATGAAAAGTGAGCCAGTTTAACGACTTGGCTCAAGGTCGGACTGTATTAGGCGCAATGCCACCCATACACGTTGCCGTTGGTGTTGTACGCCTTGTTCTCCCCCATGACGTCGACGCAGAAACCCCAGAGGTTGGCGCCAATCGTCGGACCCCACCCTGCGCGGTCGTAGCAGCGCCAGCCTGAGGCGCTCTGGTTAACAACCTTGGCAGCGTAGGACGTACGACCCGCCGTGTATTGGCATGCCAGGTTCATGTCGATGCCAGAGTATGCACTTGCCGTCCCGGCGGTGCCCACGAAGGCACCAACAACGATCGGGCTAGTGGCGACGAGAGTTATGAGAACCCTCTTTACACAGTTCATCATCTGCTCCTCACAGATAGACTGGTGTACACTTTTGTGCACGCCAGAGTAGTCATGGCATAATAAAGTACTTATTAAGCTTGTTATTCTGTACGGATATCTCGTATTGGCGGACGTAACACATTGCGAATGAGTGGCTGAATAACAGCTACGAGACATAGGCAAAGAATAGTACCGAAAGCATACAGTAGCATTGGCGAGGACACGTCAAACAGGGATAGCCTGGCGACACCACTATCGCCCACGCCAAAGGCTAGCGAAGCGGTATCTGCTAACTGCTTTCCATATGTTTCATTGAGTATATATGCAGTGGTAATGCCCATTAAGAATGATGTAAAGACCGTTAGAATACTCAGGATTAATGTGTAGGTTAAATATATGAACGCAATATCTATGCGGCGTGCCCCCATTGCTCTATACACAGCCGTCTCTTTTCGATTATCAGACATAACTCGCGACATCATGAACCAAATTATTAATCCAGCCAGTATCATAACGGCAGGCAAGATGTAGAGCATAATCTTACTGAAGAGTTTACCGACCTCGTCAAGTATAAGGTAGTTTGACCCATACGGATCTGCATGAAATAACTTTTTACAATCAGTATCACTTGACGAGCAGCCCTCATTACTAATGAATGCGCGTGCTTGTTCAATTGACGGGAAGGCTACTATATGAGGTGCAAGGGATGCGGTCGCGTCGGTGTACCCTAGATTTGTATTTGCGAGTTGAGAAGGGCTGAATTTGAGGTTATCTGGCAGAGATTGATACATCTGCTCAGGAATCACCGCGCCCATTAAATCAGCATGATAGGATAAAAGGTTCTTGAAATAACTTGATATATCTTTTGTTGCATCTGAATAAGGCTGCGCGGTAATAAAGCCTACTATTTGATATGTAATAGTTCTATGGGAAGGCGCTTCATACATTCCGAGCTTCTTCTCTTCACTAATGCGCGCTGCCTCAGCATCTTTTTCTATTTTGTCACGCGTGTCAGATTGAACTGCGATGTCACCACAGGGTGCAGAAGGATAACTATAGATAAGCGAGGGTTTTTTGTAATCTTTGTCATTCTTGTGTGACTCAATATTGGCATAGTCCTGCTGTATCTTCGCAAGCAATTGCTGCTCCGGCTGATTGCGATAGCAGGATTGGTATGTCTGCCCTGTTAGCTTTTGTTTCACCTCCTTGAGCCACGATTGTTTTGCCGTGTCACTCTCTGGCTCGCTCGCAATTCCCATTCTTCCGCCAAATAAAGTTGCGGCTTCCTGGGCGGTAACAAGAACGGGAATACCTTTTAAACTACTCGTGTCGCGATAAGTTATATAGCGCGATAGGAGTTGTTGATCTTGCATTTCATATGAACTGTTATGGATTGCGTTTACTGAGTAACCATACAATGTCATATCCCCAGCCTTTAGGGTATTGTCATTGAAGGTTTCTTTGTCATCAATAATTAACAGCTGGTTTGGTATAGGTGGGAGCGGTGTTGCCCCAATATTGTAATAGCCACTTCCATGATAACTATCTACAACTTTTTGCAGATCGGCAAAAGTATTTCTGGCGGTTTTGGAATACGCGACAAGTTGTGATTGCTCAAATCCGCGCATTAAAGATGAGTTGAAGTTCAACCTGTAGCGTAGTTCGCTCGGAGTGGCCGGATCAGCAAACGCATTAGGTATTAAAAGGCTATCCGAGGGATCAGGCTCAATATATTTCAAACCGGCCGTTGTGTACTTGTTCTTGAGGTTCTTATAATAATCTGCTTCGTAGTCGCGTACCAATTTGATATCATTTGCGGTAAGCTTTACTGGGTTCATCCCAATTACTGCGCCACCCGGCAGGACGGGGCTTACTTTTACGAGATATTGATCATTGTTTGCTGCCCTTACAAGGGACATCGTACTTTTTTCTACGGCTGTAAAAACAATAATTATTGCTATTAGTACAGAAAATAATATGCTTGAGACCGCAATAGTAGTGAACAGTGAACCCTTTCTTGACTGAAGTTTTGTACGTGCAAGAGTGGCTGCATACCGTAGTCTTATCATATAATCACTCCGTCTTTTAACACAATGGTTCTATCCGTCTGAGCCGCGATCTCCGGGTTGTGTGTAACGATAATGATCGTGGTACCAAGCTTTTCTCGAATATTCTTAAATAGGTCAACTATCGCCTGGCTATTAGAAGAGTCTAGGTTACCTGTCGGCTCATCCGCCAATAGGATTGCCGGCTGGTTCATGAGAGCCCTAGCTATCGCTGCACGTTGGATTTGTCCACCAGACAGTTCACGAGGAAAATGATCCATTCGGTCCGATAATCCTACTTGCGTTAATAAATCCGTGACGCGATTCATAATATCGTCTGGTTCTTGTGATGAAAACATAGCTGGAACGGCAATGTTATCTTTAAGCTTCAAAAAAGGCTGCAAATAAAATGACTGAAAAATAAACCCAATCGTCGCTCGTCGTACCTGGCTGAGGGCACGGTCCGAAAGATGCTGCACTGCCTTGCCATCGATGATAATCTCGCCGCTGGTTGGCTGGTCAAGGCAGCCGATGAGTTGCAGCAGCGTGCTTTTGCCGCTGCCACTTGGGCCGGTAATCGCCACAATTTCGCCCTGATTGATCGTCAGGCTCATGTCGCGCAGCGCTGCGATGCGCTCCCGGCCCACCGTGTAGGTACGGCTGACGTGGCGCAGCTCAATTATCGGCGAGGAATCCATGCTCGTATCTTAGCACAAGCATCATTATTTGTGATAAAATAGCTGCATGACTGGTGGGCAGACACTCGAAGCACTGATACGGACCGACCGAGAGAGTTTTCGGGCGCAGGCAATTGATGCGTTGGCGCAGTTTGCACCAGAGGACCGCGACCTGGCGGCGAGCCTGCTTGCCAACAAGGGCAAGGTGACGGCCGGTGATTTGTTCTATGCCTGGCGAACCGAGCTACGGCCGCTCTATGAGGAGCTAGAGGAGCTGGCCGAAGATCCTAAGTTTAAGACGTATCTGACCAAAAAGCTGCATTTTAAGCCAGACGATGCCGATATGGTGATCGAGGATGTGCTGGATGCGCGCCGCGACCTGGCTCGTGACGAGACGATTCTGTCGGTGTACCCACACCACGGTGATGATACGCCCTATCAGCATGCCTACGCCACCGAGTTGCTGACGCGCTCGATTGGCACCATTGATGATTACTTTGGGCGCTACACCCGCTATCACGAGGCGCTGGAGCTGGCCGACAAGCACCAAATTACCCTGTGCGATCCGCATGCTTCGTGGCTCGATCGGCAGAAATCTGCCATGCAAATCAACAAAGAACGCCGCGCCATGACCGCCCACGAGGACGCGCGCCTCGAAGAAATCAGCACGCACATGGCCTCGATTACCGCTGATCCTGAGAGTATTGTGAGTCGAATCATCAGCTACGGCTGGGACTATCCGGCGGTAATGGACCTGCGCCAGCGCTACCAGCGCCAAGTCGATGCGCTGCCTCGCTCTGATCAAAAAAATCCTACCAAGCTACTTAAAATATTCGAAAAAGTCACCAAAGATTTTCGCGACAAAGAAGCTGATCGCGTGGCCGAACGCGGCACCCACACTGGCCTACGCGAGCTGCAGCAGATTCATGAGCATATTTACAACCTTTTGCTCGAGATATTCGACCAATCAAGTGCGCAGCGCAATTACCTGCTGGTCGAAGTCCAAAAACACGTCAAACTGCGCCAAGAACGCGACCTCATACTGCTCGTCCAGCGCAACCGCGAGCATTTTATCGCCGGCGAACGCCAGGCCTGACACCCCGCATTGGCACTCCGTACCGCTTATGGTACAATTATATGAGAGTCCTCTCTAGAGATTTGAGACAAACATGATACCCTACGATACCCTCATCATCATCGCCCTCTGTGGGCTGATCCACGCCAGTTTTCAGCTGAGCGTGAGCATGCTGACACTGCTATCAGGGCATGCCATCGGTGCGGGGCGTCGCCAGCGCACGCTGATGGCACTCACCCACAGCTTTACCTGGGGTGCACTTACCATGACCACGCTACTGGTCGCCACTGCGGCCTATCTGGCGACCACCTGGTGGGGCACACGAGTGCCGAGCGGCGCCTGGGCAGCAATCTGTGGCGTGCTCGGCGGGCTAGGCCTGGCCGTCTGGGCCTTTTACTACCGGCGCTCACCCGGCACGACCCTGTGGCTACCCCGCGGCGCGGCCTCGTTTCTGTCACGACGGGCCAAAGCCACCGATAATGCCGCCGAGGCATTCAGCCTAGGCTTGGTCAGCGTACTCAGCGAACTACTATTTGTGATCGGGCCGGTCACGGCTGCGGCGCTGTCGATGATCACGCTTACCCCGGGCTGGCAAATGATCGCGCTGGGCCTGTACGCTATCACCGCTACCAGCTCGCTAATTATCGTCAATGCCCTCATCGGCAGCGGTCACAAAATCAGCCATATCCAAGCCTGGCGCGAGCACAACAAGCAATTCCTGCAATTTATTGCTGGGGCGGCCCTGGTCGTCCTTGCCATCTATTTGTATAGCGATGTCGCTGCGGCAAGTATAGGAGTGTCGTAAGTATGGCGCCGCTTATTGACGTCATCAAGCGTGGCGGCCGACCAAGCGAGGCGTTCGACCGCACCAAGCTACACCGCAGTATCGTCGCTGCCTGCCTGAGTGTGCGCACGCCGCATGGCCAGGCCGATGACATCGCCGCGCGGGCCTGCGACGGTGTTGTCCTGTGGCTCGTCGACCGCCCACAGATCACCAGTGCCGACCTGCGCCGCAAAGCCGCCGACAGCTTACACGCCCATCATCCCGAAGCTGCTTATCTGTACCGGCACCATACTATGATTATCTAAACAGGAGCATTCCATGGCCAAAAAACCACAATTCGACTACGACCTCATTGTCATCGGCAGCGGCGCCAGTGGTAGCACTGCCGCCCTGACAGTCGCGGATGCTGGGCGGCGTGTCGCCCTAATCGAGGGGAGCGAATTTGGGGGCGAATCACCCAACTGGGGCGATGTACCGCGCGCCACCATGCTCCACATCGCCAACCTCTACGACGAAGCTCGTCGCGGCGATAGATTTGGCATCCGCTCCAGCATGCTTGGCTATAATTATCCATCGATCCTGCGCTGGAAAGACCTCGTTGTCAAACGCACCGGCGCCGGCGACAACCAGAAATATTACGAGAGCAAACGCATCGACACCTACCACGGCATCGCGCATTTCCTAAGCCCCCACGAGATCACCATCAACCGCCGTCACCTCTCGGCGGCAAGCTTCTTGATCGCTACTGGCTCGCACATCGAAGCGCCGCGCATCGCTGGCATCGACGCCATTAGTTACCTCACGCCGCGCACTATCATGTCGCTCACGCGCCCACCGCGCAGCCTCTTTGTCATCGGCAGCGACAGCACCGCTGTTGAGTACGCGCAGTTGATGGCGACATTTGGCAGCAAAGTCTACGTCTCCGAAATCGCCAACCGCATCCTCCCCGATGAAGACAGCGAGGTGGGCGAGCTCATTGGCCAGCTGCTCCACGACGAGAAAGGCATTACATGGCTGACCGGCACTCAGGTTATCTCGATAGAAAAAAAGGGTCTTGGCAACCGCGTCACCTACAGCCGCGGCGGCACTACCAGCGAAATCCAGGTCGACGAAGTACTCATCTGTAGCGGCCGTCAACCAAATGTCGACCTAGGCCTCGAAAACGCCGGCGTACACTACTCGCCGCGCGGTATCGACGTCGACGATTACCTGGCTACGAATGTGCGGCATATCTACGCTGCAGGCGAAGTCATCGGCGATGCCTGCTCGACGCACTGCGCCCTGCTGCAGGGCCAGCTGGTTGCGCACAACCTTTTACATCCCAAGTCTCGTCGCAGCCCCGATTATGCCGCGCTGCCTCGTATCACCTTCACGCATCCTGGTATCGCCTCGGTTGGCCTCAGCGAAGATGACTGCCTACGCCGCGATCTGCGTATCAACAAGGCGGTCGCCCCGCTGCGCATCGTTGCCCGTAGTAATACTAGCGATTTCCGCGATGGATTTGTCAAGATTATCACCGACAAACGTGGCGTTATTCTCGGCGCTACAGTAGTAGCGCCCCATGCTGCCGAAAGTATCCACGAGCTCACCCTGGCTATCCAGCACCACATGACCGCCACCGATATCGCCACCACCCCACACGGCTTTTTGTCGTGGAGTGAGGCCATTCGCGTCGCCGCCAGCAAACTTGCAAAATAGCCGACCGTACAGCAGATACGCCACGCTCTTGCTGCATAAAATGCATGTCATAGTGAGCGTAGCATATGCTATAATTTAAGCATGAGCTTTTATGCACGCAGAGTTATCAGGGTCCCCACCAAGAGAACGCTAATTGTCACTGTTCAGAAGCTCTCTAGCTCCAGTGCAAGAGTAACGTGGTCGTCAAATATATCGCCAAATGGCGGCTGGACTGTTGGACGCGACGGCACCGACAGCAGCGGATATGGCCCGTGGTCTACCAATGTTAGCGCCTCTACCTTCACGCAGGACTTTACTAATCTTTCGTCCGACAAAACATACACTTTCACGGTAGCAGGCGGCGGTATCGTCGCCTCAAAAACCCTCGATATGACATCCGGCACCGGCACGACTCCGCCGCAAGACCTCACGTCAACTATATTCGATAACGGCGGCGGCTCAGTCGTCCTGCAGTGGACAACATCAGCAAACCCCCCAGAAGGCTGGACCGTCGGGCGCGACGGTACTGATGGTAGCGGATACGGCGCGTGGTCGACTACCACCGCCTCGAGTTTGCGACAGTTTACATTCACAAACCTTGTGGCCGGTCAGACATATCACCTGACGGTATCTGGCGGAGGGCTCAGCTCGACGAGCACTATCACTATCCAGGCAGACCCTCTCACGAATTTTACCTCTACCAGCGTAACTACTACTTCGATCAGCCTAGGCTGGTCGTACAGTGGCGCTGCACTCACCAACTATACGCTCAAGCGAGGCGGCACTACTATTGCGACGATCCCCGCGTCGTCGACGTCGTATACAGATAACGGACTCACCGCAGGCATGGCCTACAACTACCAGCTAATCGGCAACTTAGCGGCAGGCGGACAAACCAATTCTGTCGCCACATCCGCCAGGACAAGCAGCGGTGGCGCAGTCGGCACAATGGGGGCTGCAGCGGCTCGCCTCTTTGGCTCAAATCGCTCTGGTCTACCTTGGTTATCTGGGTGTTATTATAGCTATAATGGCTGGTCAAACGCACAGGTTGCTTTTGAACAAATGCGAGGGGCGCCACTCGATGCAGTCATGACATACTGCCCACGCGACACCTGGGCAAATGCCGCCTCGCAATCGTGGCCTGCTAATAATTTCAACGGCAGCCCGCCCCACCCAGCGGGCATTCGGCCAGTCGTCGGCGTAGCGCTTAACGTCCAGGAGGCTAACTTTAACTATGCCAGTGCCGCATCAGGTGCGCGTAATTACGTCTATAGCGCTATCGCGACCCACTTCAAAAACGCCGGGTTCGTCGACCCCATATTCCGCCTAGGCTGGGAGCTAGAAGGCTCATGGTTCCCGCATCAGGTGCGAATCGGCCAAGAGAACAATTATAAGGCAGCCTTCCGACAGGCGGTAAACTCCATCCGAGCTGTACTTCCAAATGCTAAGTTCTGCCACGAGCTAAATGGCGCAACGATATGGGACTCATCTCAACCAAAAGCGATGCTTTCAGATCGCTGCTATCCTGGCGACGATGTCGTCGACCTAGTGGGCGTAGACTGGTACAACGCCTGGGAGATGGGGGCTTCAAATGAAGCAGAGTTCCAGGCCCACCTGCGGCCACCTCAGGGCATTGGGCCCGGCGACTGCGTTGATTTTGCTCGCGCCCATAATAAGGGGGTGTGCTTTAACGAATGGGGCCTTGCCGCACTGATTAATGTAACATACGCAAACGGCCAACAGGGCAACAACAACGGACGCGGTGATTCGCCGTGGTGGATCAATCGAATGTATCAGTTTATGTGGGACAGTCGCGACGTCATGGCCCTAGAGTTATACTTCGACGATCCCGCTACAGGCAACGTAGAGAACTCCTTTATGACCGGCCAAATGCCCAACGGAAAAGCCGCCTACCAGGCGTGTGTGGGACCCAGCTCCCCATATCGACTGTAATCTCTATACTAATAGGTTGCTCTCGCCCCGTTATTGATTATTCCTAAGTCAAAGTATTGACTTTTTGGCTATAAAGTGGTAATATATAATCAGAGCCCATCTCCGACGCCGCCCCTCATAGCCGTCGGAGCTTGGGCTCCTTCAACTTCTAGGCAACCTACAAGATGAGCTGGTCAACGAGACCGGCTCTTCTCTGGTTGTGGGGGCAGGATTATCGGCCAAGGCCTTTTGTGTTTGCTTATCTTGCCACGAGCGAGCTCGTGCAAGATTGCGCTGCACGTCACAAACCTGCGACTACGCCGAGCAAGCTCGGCTGTCGCAGGCACAAACCTCCCGCCTCATAACCAAGAAAAACGTCGGTCATGAGACCGACATTTTTCTTGGTTGCGGGGGCAGGATTTGAACCTGCGACCTTGTGGTTATGAGCCACACGAGCTAACCGGGCTGCTCCACCCCGCGATACAATGTTTATTGTAGCAGGTCTCTCGTCGCGGGTCAAATTAACAAGCCGTCGGGTAATTAATCATACCTTTGCGCTCGTCCCTAGAACAATTGTTTATACCGCGCTGCAGATAGTGGCAGCTGCGTAGTCGTATCAGGGTAAATCTGGGCGAATGGTGACGCGTCATTGTTATAATATGACTCATACACAACGCAACCCGGCGCATAGCCCTTCTGTGCATCAAAGAAGTTTTTCATGTAGTCAATGTAGGCAGGGTTATCGCCCACCAGATCGTTTCGCGTGCACCAGTGGATTGCCATGCTCTTGCCGTGCAGCCGCGCAAAGTCTTGATGAAGCGCAAGGGCTTGAGGGCCACCGTATGGGTCTGTGGGGGTGCTGCCCTGTAGATTCCAATGCTGCGCATTCCACAATACCTCAAATAGATCAACATACTGATCACCCGGCCACAGCGTACGCCAATCATAGGTTGGACCCACCGTATTACCATGCACACCAAAGACCAGGCTGGCCGCAGGAATAATCGACCGTTGTAAATTATAAAAGCGTATCCAGGACGTCTTAAAGTCGTTAACCTCTGAGTCAGCAACCCACCACGGCTGCCAGTTGCCGTTCATATCATACGCAAATCGCAAGAATAGGTGCCCTCGTTTGATTCTATACCACTTGTCTCGCACCGATATCAGCGCATTGGTCCACTGGGTATCATAGGCACCCGAAGCAGCATTTGCCCAGGTCATCCCCTCTGCTTTCCAGATTGCGCCAATACTGTAGTCCATGTCTCGTGCCCAGTTAGCGTAGGGGCCGCCTGGGTCAAGCGCCCATGCCGAGAGCTGGTTGGCAGTATTGTAATCTCCCCACGCCGAGGCGAGCCCCACATACGTGCCACGCCACGTTTCAAATGTACCATTGTCAACACCATACCCAAGCGCGCCCGAGCGCCATGCCCAGGCCTGAGGGCGAACATACGATGAAGCAATGATACCAAAGCTCATGAGAGGTGTCCGACAAGTAGCCACGTATCTGCGGCATACTTCACTAACTCAGCTCCACCAAACTGCGCGGCGATATTGCGCCCAGGAACAGCGTTGACCGTCACGCCTCCGGCGGGCGAAATTGTCACCTGACCAGTCCCGAGCTGTGACATATAGATCCTTGTGCCAACAGGAAACGCCACGCTTGCATTTGTCGGTACTGTTACTGTCACCGCGGCCGTATTCGTGAACGTCAAAAACTTCCCCGCATCTGTCGCTACCAGTGTATAGCTAGTGCCAGTTTGCGCGTTAAATGTATATGCCAAGTCGGCCTTTGCATCGAGCGATGTTTGCAAATTGGTAATAGTTGCGATCGCCTGTGTACCGGTATGGTTGGCACGGCTCAAAAGATATGCATCTGTCTGATTTGCCGTAGCACCCGAAGCAATAGAATCGAGCTTCGTCTTATCAGCGGCTGTCATCACCCCTGCCGCCGAAGTAGTAGCGCCGGCGATCGTCGCATCATTACCGGTATCGCTCAAGACCGTAACGTTTGTTGCTGTCGCGCTACTAGTAAGGTTCGTAACGCCATTTCCCGTCGGTGCACTCACCCACTGGAATGTCTGCGTGGTACTGTTGTACACAAGGTAGTCGCCGTTATTGGGCGTGGTATTGTTATCGTTGATCTGTGTGGGCGAAATCGTATTTGCAGGAATAGTTGGGTTGTTAATCTTAGTCGCCAATGCGGATGACAGGTCCGCCTCTTGAATAGTGCCATCAACAATCTTGGCACTCGTGACAGAGTTGTCGGCTAGTTTAGCTGTCGTGACTGCGGCGTTTGCAATGGTTGGGTTTGGATAGGTACCGGTTAGGTCGCCGCCTGCAGTGAGCGATAGGCCGTCGAGCTTTGTCTTGTCAATTGCACTCATGACACCGGCTGCCACTGTGGTCGCCGCAGCCAATACCGCATCATTGCCAGTGTCGCTCACTACTGTGACTGTCGTGCCAGTCGTGGTAGCGGAAAGATTTGTCACGCCAGTCGGTGCACTCACCCACTGGAATGTCTGCGTGGTACTGTTGTACACAAGGTAGTCGCCGTTATTGGGCGTGGTATTATTGTCGTTGATCTGGACCGGCGTAATAGAGTTGTTGGGCGCAACAGGGCTGTTGAGTTTGGTCACAATCGTACTGGACAGATCCGCCTCTTGAATCGTACCGTCAACAATCTTGGCACTCGTGACAGAGTTGTCGGCCAATTTAGCTGTCGTGACTGCGCCGTTTGCAATGATTGGGTTTGGATAGGTACCTGTTAGGTCGCCGCCTGCCGGACCTGAAGGGGCCGCAGACCCTGTGGTCAGCGTCGACCATTTAAAGCTACCGCTGGTGGAAGTATCGTATACAAGCACTTGACCAGTAGTAGCGCCAGCGGGAGTATTGAGTTTTGCGGCATTGATAGAGCCATCGGCAATACTAGCAACGGGATTGTTGATTTTGTTGGTGATGCTGGTAGATAAGCTAGTTTCATTTATCGTCCCCGGGGCAATATGGATGTTTGAGATACTATTGTTGGCGATCTTAGTACTTGTTACCGCACCATCGCTGATCTTTATTGTAGTCACGGCGCCATCACCAATCTTGACTGTCGTCACCGCCCCATCGGCGATTTTTTCGGTGGTCACCGCACCATTTGCAAGCTCGGTGGTGCCTACGGCGCCAGGAGCAATTTGGGCATTATTTGATGGGCCCGTCACGTCGCCACCCATCATCACCACAGTAGTTGCACCAGTAGAAGACGGCACCCAGCTAAAGCCACCTGGTTGGCTACTATCAAGCGCGAGTACCTGACCATTCGTACCGCCGGCCACTGCAAGATGCCCAGCCCCTATCACTCCTGATTTGAGTGCTCCGGTCGAGGTATGAACCTGACTCAGGTAGTCGTTAAGTATATTTCCCCATTGGTTATTGTCCCCGCCGGGAATTGGTAGCCGCGCCATTTGTTCACCCCCAATATGCTAGAGTATTACGTTTCATATATACCATTATAGTATATCCAAGCATAAACACAATGGACAAGACCTAATTTCGGGCCAGCTAGCATATGCTATGTCTGTATTATTCCCAGCGGAAAACTCGAAAGGCAATGATATAGATCACAATCGTCCACACTGCCATGAGAGCCAGCTGAGGTCCAAGCTGCGTGAGGCCGTAGCCTTCGTTGACAATATAGCGAATACCGTCAATCACAGGGGTCAGCGGCAGATAATTCGACACGCCCTGTAGCCATTCGGGCATCATAAAACGTGGGAAAAATGTGCCCGACAGGAACATCATGGGGAATGTCACGATGTTACTAAGCGGCGCCGCCTGACGCTCGTTACGCGCCCAGCCACCAATCGCCAGGCCAATGCCGAGGATTTCAACGATTGCGAAAACGAGAAACACCACTAGAAGCGCGACATTACCGACAATCTTGAGATGGAATACGCTTAGGGCTACCGCAAACATCACCGAGATTGACACTAGCCCCACCAGCGTCTGCGAGATCGCCATCGAGCAGAAATACTGCCAAACCTTGAGCGTTGTCGTGCTGAGACGTCGCAGGATTCCCTGTTTTTTGAGCTCGGGGAAGACATTCACCGGCCCAAAAATCCCTAGTCCCATCAGTGAAAACCCGAGCAACCCCGCAAACGTGTAGTCAAAACTCGTCAGCGAATGGGCACTCAGCTGCTCACCCTTCACCGTAAATGGATCCTGTACCCGCGTTAGGCTGGCGTTCGTACCCTTGAGCCCGCCCTCGAGCACCGTCGTCAGCGTCTGCCCCGAAGTCTGAGTATTCTGGGTATAATACACCTTTGCCTGGCCACTCGGCAGATGAGTCACGGGGTCGACATCACCAAAATTCTCTGGCAGCACGATGGTAGCGTCGAGCTGTGAATGCACCATTTTTTCGCGCGCTTGGTCAAGGGTTTTGTGGCTGGTTTCGATCTTGAGTGCATCATTAGCGTTGAGGCTATCGACAAATTTGGTAGCAAATTCCGACTTTGACTGATTAATCAGCGCAACGCGGAAACTCGCCCCCGAACTATTGCCAAAGATACCGCCAAACACAAATAGGAAAATAAGCGGGAACAAAATGCCAAAAAACATTGCCAATCGGTCACGGAAAAACCGCCGGGTATTGATGCGAGCAAACGTGAGGATGGTGTAGAGTGAGCGTGGCATTAGTCGCGAAGTCCTTTCCCGGTGAGGTCGATGAATACGTCCTCGAGGTTAGCCTGCTCGACATGCTGCGTTTTTTTGAAACCGCGGCTGAGCAGTTGTTTGATCAAGTTTTTTGGGGTATCGAGCGCAATAATTTTGCCGCCATCCATCACCGCAATGCGGTCACACAGAATCTCAGCCTCGTCCATGTAGTGTGTAGTCATAATCACACTAACACCGCGATCGCGGACTTTTTCGATAAGCTCCCATAAATGACGGCGCGCCTGCGGATCAAGCCCCGTAGTAGGCTCGTCCAGAAAAAACACCTTTGGGCCATGCACCAGCGCCGTAGTAATACTTAGGCGTTGCCTCTGGCCGCCCGACAGCTGCTCGACGTAGGCGTCAGCTTTTTCATCTAGGTCAACATCGCGCAGGAAATCTAGCGGATTTACCCGCTCACCGTACGCCGCAGCAAACATCTCTACTACTTCGCGCAGTTTGGTCTTGTCCTGAAACGCCGGCGTTTGCGGCTGCACACCAATCAGGCGTTTAATTTCGTCGGGCTGTTTGGCGACATCAACACCATTGATTTTTGCCTTGCCGCCGTCGATCGGCCGCAGCGTTTCGAGCATTTCTAGTGTGGTAGTCTTGCCGGCGCCATTTGGGCCCAAAATACCAAAAATCTCGCCTTTTTTGACCTCAAAACTTATACCATCGACGACACGCTTGTCATCATAGACCTTCACCAGGTCGCGTACTTCTACAATATTCATGTCTTTAGTATAGCGTATTATTTGACATCGCGGGCGTTTCCGCCAAACAGAAAATTCATCCAAGCTTGCAGATTACTTGGCTGGGTTGTGCTAGCCTGCGATACGGTTGGAACGGTAGTCTCGAGGGACGTGGCTGCCGCGGTATGCGGTGGCAGGATCAGGACTTTTTCGCCGGGCTGGCCGTAGCCCAGACGTTCGCGAACCGCAAGCTCTTGGTATTCGGCGCTTTTTAGATAATTGCGCTGGTACTGCAGTGTGGCTACCTCCAGCTCAGCCAGAGTTTGCTGGCGCCGCTTGTCATCAAGGTTACGCTGCAGGGTATAATTGCGCTGCATCACGCTCATCGATCCCCACGCCCAGCTGGCCGCAACCATCAAAGCTACCGCCAGCACAATAGTAGCCGGCGTCAAATACGTATACCTGACGTGGTAATATAACTGGCGAAATCGTATAGCCCGCAGGCGCTGCATAAGCGTTGTCACTTCTCAATTATAGCGAATCGTCGCAATTTGCGCTATAATGACAGGGGTAACGGCGCATGCACCTCGAGAACATTTATAGTTTATCTTTTGTGGGGGTATAGCTCAGTGGTTAGAGCAGCGGGCTCATAACCTGTTGGTCCTTGGTTCAAACCCAAGTACCCCCACCAAAGATAGGCTAGGAATTATATTCTTATTTTATAGAACATCATCTTGTATCTTCTATGGCATCCATTTACAATAATGTCGTGCCGCACAAACCCGTGCGACACAAATCTCATCCATTTGGAGGATGATGGCCCATGAAGGTCAGAACAAAGATCGCATCCCTCACCGGCGCAGGATTGCTGGTAGCAGGACTAGCGTTCGTCCCGGCGGGTGTCGCTAACGCATGGCCGTACAGTTGCAACACAGGCGGCTCCGACACAGGCGGTCGGGCCCAATGCAACGCCGGCACCGGCCATTACCGAGTTCGCATTCTGTGTGCGAATAGGTGGTGGGGAAACTACTACTTCGGTGAGTGGAGATACGGAGAGTGGACGGCGCCGTCAGGACAGTACCACTCAACTGCCGACTGCCCATTAGGCAAGGTCCGCTGGGGTGACCCACAAATCGAGACCAAGAACGACTAGGTCTCGTGTGGGACTGCCTTGGGCCTTTCCGGCCCAAGGCAGTCCACTCATCATTACTCACTACTTAAATTCTTCCGAATACTCCCCTGCCTCAATAGGATTACACAAGACAAGATCACGACCACCGTTGCATATACTAATCCCGCAAGAATCATCGTACTGTATACGTCAACACATACGATACTAAGTCCACTCAACACATGATTTGCAAAAAGACGAGATGATATAATTTGCGATAGTTGCGCAGATACTATTGACGACACTATCGCCATAGCTACTACTCCGATGAATAGAGAGCTTAACACTATAAGCGTGGCGACCGCCAATCCGTAATAAATAAATAAACGAAATACCTGTCGCCCGCTGGCGCCAATAGCATAATAAATTGCAATCTCGCGTCGTGCATCATCTACAATCCGCATAAAATTACTGCCGAGTATGATAGTGCTTATCACTAATAGTATCGAAATCACGGGCAATGCTAATGATCGTAATGTTTGTTCAAACTGTAATGTCCGCTGTTGTACCGTGACAAACTCCTTAATAACAAACGGTCTGGCTAGACTGGGACAGTTATTTAGTTCTTCCTCGCTCGTGCAACCATGTTCAGCTATGTATGAAGTCAGCTGTGTCGCGTTATCAAATTGCAAATACCGTATTTGGCCTCCAAACATAGCATAAGGGCCCGTTTTTGTAGTTGTCAAAAATATATCTTTAAATTGCTCTTTTACATAGTCTTCAAGGGGAACGAGCGCCTGAGGAGCATCGCTTCCAAGAAGAAGCGGATATATACCGAAGTAGCCAAGTGCTGTTTCCTGCTTATCAGACACCGCAGCAGGCAGGATGCCTACGATACGAAAAGTGACACTTCTTGTTTTTAGAGATATCTGTTTTGGCACATTCGGACGCAAGACGAGGGGCTGGCACCCTTCGTCTGACTTCGGTAACTCGTATGAAGATTGCATTTTCTCATCAGGAGATGCAAACCGCAAGGATGTAATTGTTTGAGTAGACACATTGTCTCGATAGCATACTGCGAATGTGCGACCGACAATTGATTGATTAGTATTTTTTTCTTGGAGTACATCGCGACCTAATTGTTCAGTGAGTAATATGGGGACTTCGCTCTCATTAACCTCACCCGAGTAGCCTACATAGCGCTGAATCATCTGTCGTTTTACAATGCCTGGGGTAACAGATGTAAAAAGAGATGCACTTTTAGTACCATTGAGTCGGGGGTCGGTCCCATTGCGGAGCACTTCTAAACTACCATCATTAGCGACAAGCGTTTGGGCTGGCAACGACAACGCGCCCGCATTTTGCAATCTAGCTTGGTCTTTTACACTTACAGTTTGATCAATCGCTTCATCTGTATATTTATTCCCGTATACAAGTTCGGCAGTTTTTGTGCCGCCAATATATTGATACTGAACCGGATCACCATTTGAGCCGTCTTTGCCATGACTAGGATCGCCATTATAGAGCTTACGCGCTAACTCTATCACGGCGGGATCTTGGCGAAGCTCACCTTGGTTTAAAGGTTTGATCGCTAAAGCATAGTATTTGCCATCAAACACCTTATCTGACTGTAGACGATATTGGTTGATAAGTCCCGAGGAAGTACCGGTAACAAATATAAACACTGCAAATAATATGCTAGATGTGAGAACTGTTAAGAATAGTCGTAGCTTACGTACTCGCAGTCTTGCTAGCGCCATTTTGAATAACAAAGATTCAGATTTCACACTAGAAGTCCTCCTTGTAGCCTCATTACTCTATTAGCTTGTGAAGCAACCCGCTCATCATGAGTAACAACTATCACACTAGTCCCATTTTGTATTGTAATCTGTTGAAATGCTTGTAGCACAGAATCCGCACTGGCAGAATCTAGATTTCCCGTTGGCTCATCAGCAAACACTATTGCGGGGCTATTAATAAGCGCCCTCGCGATACCCACACGCTGCGCTTCTCCACCCGAAAGATTAGTGGCTCGTTGCGTTCGTCGTTCAGTCAAGCCTAGCTGATCCATTAACTCACTGCATCGTGATTTCATTGCTTCGCCGTTTTGTTTTGCAAAGATGGCCGGGGCAAGTATGTTTTGTTCTACCGACAAATAAGATTGAAGCCCGTGATCCTGAAATACAAATCCTACATGCCTAAGACGCCAAGCGGCACGTTTGCTACCGCTTAACTTAGCGATATCTTGTCCATCAACCATCACACTACCTGCATCTGCACTATCTAGGCCGCTCAGTATATTCAACAATGTACTCTTACCGCTGCCACTTTTGCCCACGATGGCAACTACCTCTCCGCGGCATACTTGCAGCTGCACCGAGGTAAGTATCGGTTCACGCTTATGATCAATCGTATATAACTTAGCGATGTCTGATGCAGTAAGAATGACGTCGTCCACCCTAGTAGTATAGCATGGAGCTTATGCACTATAGAGTACTTTAGTAGTCGCCGGCGGCGCGCTCCATCCAGTCGGGATGGCGGGGTTCTGTAGGTTCGGGATGATTGCTGCTGGGCGTCCAAGCGTCTTCGCCTGCTGGCTTCGATGACAGAAGGGCGAGTAATCCAGAAACATCATGCTCGCGCACCAAGCGGGCGCTGAGGTGCGCAATACGACGCGCTATCTTGCGACGAACTTCGGCTTCATTTGCGCCATATGATTGTAGCTCATCACGCAGCATTTCTACCTTGAGGATCGCCTCTTCGACATCTGGATCGATTTCGCGCCGGTCGTCCACTGCAGGGGGTAGTTCGTTGTTGAATGGCGGTACAATATCACCGCAAGGAGTTACTTCGTAATAGGCTGTTCGTTCTTTTACCATTATTTCTATTATAGCATGATCGCGCCAAAAAATCAATATCCTACCCCTGTCGCTACAAAAAAGCCCCGCGACGCGAGGGCATCGAGGGGCTACTTTTGAACACCTGTTTGTTTGTACTTATAGCATAGCGGGTTGTTACACTAAGCGCAAGCGGTATCATACAAAGTTACAACAATAGCCCCTCTCGTATAGAGAAGGGCTACGATTATCGCATGAGGCGATTATTTTTTCTTTGAAACAGTCAGGAAACCGTTGCGTGGGTTTTCTTTGACAATGCGATCTGCAGGCAGGTCTACTGGAGTACCTTTTGCGTTCTTCTCTACCTTAGCAAAGAAGTAGATGGTCTGTGGTTTGCCGCCGCGAAGTGTTACTTCGGTTTTGTGCAGGTAGTAGGTAACGCCTTTAGAGTTAGTGTGTTTGTAAGCCATAAATCTTATACCTCCTTATAGCATCTTACACCAGATAGCGTAGCAGGCTACGGCCTCCCCTGTCAACACCTATACGTCCCTGTACTTGCGTTTTAGGAGTAAATACAGCACGCCGAGCGTGATCAGGCGGCCGATAATTACTACAATAATACCGAGGCACAGCAGTGCTGACCAGCCGGCCCAATCGGGCGTCCACAGGGGCGAGACGAACTCGTAGCGGTAAAGCGCGGCGTCGGGCAGCTTGGTGTTGCCGAGGATTTTTGGATCGATGGGGTGCTTGGCAGATTCGGTAAGCATACACTGCTGGTAGCCGGCGGGGTAGGTAGACGGTGGGAACTGCGGCTTGCACACCGCATCGGCTAGTGCGTAGGCGTTGCTGCCGCTGCCACCGCTAGCACCCGCTACAAGGCTAGCGGTGTCGCGCTTGTACTGCTCGGTTAGCTCGATACGGCCAGTATCGGCATTCATGTGGGTCGCCGCGAACCGCTGCAGGTCGACAATGCGTCGAGCAATCTCGGTGGTGTCGCCAGCCTTGTCGGCATTGAGCACTGCAGCGCGACGCTCGGCCATGCCCACACTATTGAGCCGCAAAAATGTGGCTGTCACGAATCCCAGCAGTACCAAAATAATCAGCAGCTGCCAAGTTTTTAGCTGCTGGAGTCGCTTGATATCAATATGTAATCTGCGTTTTCGTTCCATAGAATTCCCACCGTGGTGTCTCTAGTATATCAGACTAGCGCCGCGGGGCGAAGTCGCGCGCTGCAATCAGCAGCAGCACCGCAAATGCCGCCACAAAAAACGTCACCTGCATACCAAACACATTCCCCCACAGCCAGGTCGCCAGCAGCGCCACCGCACACGCAAGCGTAGCGCCGATATTATACATAATCTCGATGATCATCAGATAACCAATCCGGTAGGAAGAGCGATCTGCCATGTCAAGCACCACCCGCGTAAACGACATATTGTAGGCCGCAGTGCCGATTTCGGACGTGATATTCACCCCAGCTGCCCCTGCGGTAGTCGTAATAAATGGCCGAAATAAATGCACCAGCCAGTTGCCCACCGCGCCCGCAACCATCAGCTCGCGGCCCCTTGCGCGGTCGATCAGGTGACCGTACGTCCAGGCTGCCACTAGCGAAGCCAGCACGCCCACCGATGTTAGCGCGCCCAAATACGCATAGACACTTTCGCCCGATGATACAAATACTACTGTCGCCATAAATAACGTCCAGATGAGGCCGCTAGCGATAAAATCTACTCCGACGGCTATTTCGCCGATAAAGGTGCGCCGAGCCTCGCGCCAGGGAAATTCGCGAAATTTAAGCTTCATTCGCGTCTCGGTGGGCTCGGCCGTGCGTAGCAGCGGAATCGCCGCACACAAGAACACTACCGACGCAACGATAATAGTCGTGTGTGGCCCAAATGACGCCGCCAACACCCCGCCGACCAGCGGGCTCACTACCCGAGCTAGCCGCTCTAACACCTGCATTGTGCCGATCTCGCGCCCCACATGCTCAACGTGCTTGACCTTGCTAAAATCAATCATATAACAGAGGTCGTAAAGCGACGCAGCTACCGCCGTCAGCACACCAAACAGCGCCAGCGCACCCACGCCCCACTGCTCTAACATCACGAGCGCCATCAGTGATGGAATCCGCAGAATATTGGCAATCAAGATGCCGTGTTTTGGCCCCCAATACGCCGCTACCATTGCCACGCCCCACGAGACCGGAATACGCAGCGCATTTAGCACCAGATAGTACAAAATGATCTGAGGAATGCTGTAGCCCGACTCATACATATATACTGCCACAAATATCGTTGAAATATTGATCGCAAAAATCGTCATCAGTCGCGAGACGTACATCTCGGCCACATCGTCAAATGACATGTACCGCCAAAAATGACGGCGCATAAACACGCGAATGATAAACTGTTTTAGCATATTGGTTTTTGCTGGTTCCTACGCCTATTACAGCACAGTTAGCCCAAAAAGACTAGCGCTTGACGGCCAAGTGCTATACTAAACATATGCGGATTTACTTTTCTGGACTTGGCGGCGTGGGGATTGGACCCCTGGCTGAGATCGCTCATGACGCTGGCTACGACACCTGCGGCAGCGACCGTGAGCAAAGCCTAATGAGCCAGCAGCTGGCAGCACGTGGTGTCACCGTTAGCTACGACCAAACTGGCGCAAATCTGCGCGCCGAGCATGCCCGGGCGCCCATCGACCGATTCGTCTACACCGCTGCCCTGCCCGCCGATCATCCAGAGCTGCAGGCGGCGGCAGAGCTGGGAATTATTGCCGTCAAGCGCGATGTCTTGCTTGGCGAAATCCTGCGCGAAAAGCACCTCAAGCTCATCGCCATTGCTGGTACTCATGGCAAAACCACCACCACCGGCATGATGATCTGGGCCATGAAACAGCTTGGTGTGCCGGTAAGCTACTGTGTTGGCTCCACCCTCACATTTGGGCCGAGCGGCGCCTACGATCCGGCTAGCGAATATTTTGTGTACGAGTGTGATGAATTTGACCGTAATTTCCTAAATTTTAACCCCTACGTCTCGCTGCTGACTGCCATTGATTATGACCATCCCGACACCTACCCCACGCGCGATGAATACCTAGCGGCATTTCGGCAATTTGTCGACCAGTCAGCGCTCAGTGTAGGCTGGGCGCGCGATTTAGCACCGATGAATCTGCAGCAAGAAACCGTTTGGCATTTGCAGGATACAGAGGTCATGCCGTTTCGTTTGGCCGGGATACACAACCGTCGCAATGCGACGCTGGTAGCAAAGGCTTGCGAATACCTGAGCATATGTCCCAACACCGTTGTGATAGAGCAGCTGGCTACCTTCCCCGGCACCGCACGCCGCTTTGAGCGGTTGGCCGACAATTTATACACCGATTACGGCCACCATCCGGTCGAGATCGCCGCCACGCTGCAAATGGCGCGCGAGCTGGCCACGGACATCACACTGGTGTACCAACCACACCAAAATGTCCGTCAGCACGAGGTGCGCGACCAGTACACCGACTGCATGCAGGCAGCCAGCACCATCTACTGGCTGCCGACATATCTGTCGCGCGAGCATGCCGACTTGCCCGTCCTTACTCCGCAGCAGCTAATCGTCAACCTCGCCAATCGCAACCACGTACATATCACCGACCTCAACGACGAACTATGGCAAGCCATCCAAACAGCACGCGCAAACGGCTCGCTGGTGCTCTGCATGGGCGCCGGCAGCATCGATGCTTGGCTACGCGATCGATTGACAAAACAATCATAATCTGTGGTGGGGATTAGCTTTCGATACTAAATTCTTCAAAAAAGAACTCATCGCCAAAAAACGTCCGGGTGACGATTTGCTCGACGGCCGGCGCGAGAGCTAGCGCGGCAAGATCAAGCGGCTCGACCCACTGAATCGTATCATTGGCAGAGATATCGCTCACATCATCGACTTCAGATCTGCAAATATGAGCCAGCGTGGTCGAAAGGATCTCGTTGCCTGATGAAACACGGATGTAACAATCGCCAACATGACGAATAGGTTTGTTGGGTATGAAATCTAGTTTCTCCTGCGATTCACGCAGCGCAGCGGCCACAACCGACACATCATCAATATGAATCTTGCCATACGGCAGCGTCCAGGTGTTGATATACGGCTGTTTGGTGCGGCGTTGCAGCAGCACCTTGCCGTAGCCGTCCTGGATAAGCAGCATGGTGATGATTTTTGGCTGAGTACGCACCCGCATGTGCTCGGCATTGACGCGGTCGACGTAGGCTAAGCCATTTTGACTCAATGTATATTGTGAATCTATTTTTTTGACTATATTATTTTTGATAAGTAATTTAAGATGATAGCTGACCAAATTTGTATCTGTTTGATCTGGCCTCAGATCTCTAAATCGAGCATACTGTGATGTTGTGAGCACGGTGATAATGTGCTGCTGAATCATATGAATTGAAGAATTTATATTTAGCATTTTGACTCAAATTATACTTATAAACATATTATAACAAATAGTATCTTTATCTCCCTACCTCGCTGTAGTATACTAACGAGAATGATAGCCATAGCATTAATAGGCTTAGGGCCTCATGCCCGTCGAATATACTACCCATACGTAGAAGATTTGATTAATAGTAAGGGCAAGGAATTCTCATTTGAGCTTGTAATTGATTTAGAGATGAACAGAGATATAATCGAAAGGTTTTTGGCTAAGCGTTGTATTATGCCAAAACACATCATCTATCTTCCGTCTGATGGCCAGATCGAGCCAAGTCAGGTTCATCCTCTCGCGAAGTCTGCACTCAAACAATACAGAATACAACGAGTCATACTCTCTACTGAGCCAAAAGCCCACAAAATATATTTGGATGAATGTATAAAGCAGTCTATACCCGTAGTCGTTGACAAACCAGTTACTGCACCTATCTTGCATAAAAACCTGTTATTCCCGCATAAGCACACCTTTGCAAACCAAATCACGGAAGATATAGACTACCTGCAAAACAGCATACTCAAGCATCCGGGAGCGCGAGTATTAGTAGAGTGTCAAAGACGCCATCACGCAGGATATAGGCTTGTGACCGATACGCTTAACAATATCGTGTCTAGTTATCAGATACCTATTACATATATAGATATCCACCACTCTGATGGGATGTGGAACATGCCAGATGAGTTCGTTTATCGTGAAAACCATCCCTATAAGTATGGCTATGGCAAACTAATGCACTCTGGGTACCATTTCGTCGATCTACTCTATAACCTAACCTCGATTAATCTCCAGCTTAGTGAGAAGATACCGGATACGTTACATATATTTTCAAATTTTGTCAGCCCTCTTGATCAACATGCTACTATTTCACAGCAAGAATATGCAAGATTCTTTGGTCATCAGCAGGCCGAGCATTTCAAGTCATACACGTCTGAATCATTACTCAGGCACTATGGGGAGATCGATAGCTACTCACAACTCCAGTACACTCGCAACAAACGTGTCATCACGACTGCTCAACTTTCACTTATGCAATCAGGATTTTCTAGGAGAGCGTGGCCTACACTACCGGAAGACGCGTATAAAGGTAATGGAAGAGTGCGCCATGAATCTGTAAATGTGCACGTCGGACCACTATGTTCTATACAAGTACATTCTTACCAAGCATATGAGGTGAATGAACAGTCGGGCAACCCATATTCCGTTGGTGACAAAAACCACTTTGATATTTATATATTTCGCAACACTGCACTCATTGGCGGCCAGCCGTTTGAGCATATTCGTTATGGTGGATATGAAACAATGCAACATCGCTCTGATGGAGGTTATTTAGGTCACAATGAAGCTGCTCGTCATAAAATCTTAGACGAACTTATATATAATCTTCCCTCAAATTCAGAACTTGCGAGCCACGTGACCACAAATCGCCTCCTCTCTGCTATTATAGAGAATCATGAGAGACAACGTGCGAACAAGATACCCCTAGGCAATTATAAAGTGAAGGATTTTTACCCATGAGTTATTCATCATTCAAGGTCAACGTCAGCGCCGTTATCAAAAATTCGTCGGGCGAAGTGCTGATGGTGCGACGATCCGACGACGAGGAAGTATTCCCGGGCCACTGGGGCATACCGGGTGGTACTGTCGAGCCTACGGACCGCGATCTCGAGAGTGCACTGCGCCGTGAATGCACGGAAGAAGTCGGCATTGATATCGATACTATTCAGCCACTTGCAAATAATATCCGCAGCCAGGATGGCCGTGCAAGCCTGTATATCGTCTATACCGCAGAATATAAAGACGGCACTCCTATGGCACTTGACGGTACGGCCGAGGTAGCGTGGCTAGCGCTCGACGCGATTCGCAACCTACGGCTTACGCCTTCAACGCTTGATAACATCGAGGATAGCTTCGCTGGCCAGTAATACGCTACGCCTCGAGATAGTAAGATCGCAATAACAACTTATCGCTTATTCATGCGGCGCCAATACCACAGAGTACTTACTAGAAGTGCCGCCATGCCCCCGGCAACCAGGGCTCCAACAGGCATGGAGCTAGGGGACTGCTCGGCACGTGGTGCGGTGACAGGCTCGGACCGGGGCCCATCTATCGGTTTGTCAGATCCCGAAGGAGCGCTCGATGTGATTGCAGGCACCGTCATAGCCATAGTCGGTGAGTTAGGTTGAGTGATGTTGCGATTAGGTGCCGCACCCTCACTCGTAGCGCCAGCACCACCTGCAGCCGGCGCATCGCTCGGCAGCGTCACCATGGCCCAGTCACTTACGCGCCCCTCGTCATCGGCGGCCATTACGCCATATTCTGTAGGAATGGTGCGATCGACGTCAGTAATAGTGACGCGGGTTTGACTTGCCGCAGCATAACCAAGACGCACACCATTAAACATCACGATCCATTTAGTAGCTGCAGAATCTATCGGCGCACGCCAGCTTACTGTGACTTCGTGAGCGGATTGTGCGCTGACAGTGAGGCCTTGTGCGGGAGAAAGTCTGATTAGCTGGGTCGTCTGCCCCACTTTTACTGTGGCGCTAGCGCTAGACGAACTACCATTTGCCGCAATGACACGCACCTGCATATTGCCATCGAACTTATCAGGGTAGGTATGATATACCACGGGACTAGTCGTCGTACGGTCAAACGTGCCGTCGCCGTTGAAATCCCACTCATACGATATAATGGTTGAATCCTGAATGCTGCTCATCGAGGCATCAAATTTGAACTCTGTACCAACTGGACCCTCATAACCCGTAAGTGGCAGCTGAGCTGTTGGCCGAGTCAGGACTTGGTGCAGAGCATCCATGATCGCTGCAGAAACACTACCATCATTAATAATCACCTTTCCCGCAGTCCCGTTAGCCAAGTCTTGATAACTATTGGCTACGCGTTGGTTAGTGATGACGTAGGTATTTACGGGATCGATCTCTAGCGAACGCTTGACGACGTCGCCCATCGTGGAGCCATCGATAAGATCAGGATTATGATAGGTATCATCGGTGATCACAATTGCGGCTTTCGACGCACCCTGCTGCCATTGCAAGGTATTATAGGTAGTCATCAATGCATGAAGCAATCCCTCTGGATCATCACCGCCACCATCAACAGATAGGGCGTTGACCGCAGCGGCAAACGTAGCGGCATCTTTTGTCAGTCCACATCGCACCTCGGCCTTAATGTCATCAGTAAAATCACGATATTCAGTGAGCGCTATGCGCCCGCCTGCTGCAATTACTCGGTTGGCGATATCAGTGGCCAGAGCTTTAGTTGCTTCAATCTGTCTACCCATCGACCCAGTGGTATCGATGACTAATGCCACGTCGTTAGGCTTTGGTGCTGCTGCTGGTACAGGCGGCATCTCGACAGTTGGCTCCACCGACTTCAAATAATCATTGAGCCGTTTTGTTGCTTCATTTGCCGCATCATCTATCGCCATGCCGGGGCCACTATAACGCCCATGCCCAGAATTGTCAGTGAAGTTCAAATCTGCTCCGCACACAAAATCCCGCGCATAGCACCAGGTCCACGTCTTGTTGCGCATATCATCTGGTACATAAGGATTCCAGCCACCCAATGATCCATTGTTGGTGCGACAATTATCCACCACTCGACGCCATGGCGAGAAGTTCTTGCCATCACATGCCGGCACATAAAAAAGACCATCGCCCTCGGGTAGCCGCAACTTCGGATCACCAAAGGTCGCCAAAAACAGGATACGATCGCGATTCTGCGGCGCCAGATACTGAACTCCCTGCGACATCACCTGCGCGCCCTGCGAGTAACCGCCCAGTATGTACTTCATGTTGGGGCAGGCCTGATTTGTCTGTCGAATATACGCGACTAGCTCTTGCACCCCCTGCATAACACTCTTACCATAGTCATTGCCCGCTCCGCCAGTTACTTTGGCGCCAATTGCGTTGCCATTAAGCAGATCCGAAACATTGACAGCGGGATATTGATATCCGTCGATTGACTGAGAACCAAGTTCATAAAACGCGGCTTTAGTTTGGCCTAGCTGTCGCCTAAAGGCACGCTCCCATTGTTGATTCTCGTCAACATTTAAGCTCGCCCCAGATCCCCGAGCAAATATCAAGGTAACATCTTTGCACGACGTGGCTCCGGCGTTGTTTGGCAGAAATAATATACCAGCCAAAATGACTGAGAGCACACTAAGCATAGCTGTTAATCTAGATGCTACACTCATAGCTGACGCCTTATGGAGACCGAAACCTCCACCTCATCACTGTTTTTATCGTATGATCGGTATGCATAACTAGTGCCTTTGTAGCCATTGCTCAAGATAAAATCGGCAGCACAATCCATATACATCTTACGAGCTTGAGCGGGTACCGGCCCCTGACCGCACACATCGTAGTTCACTTTGGTAACATTGGTCGGAAGTATTTCTGAAATCAATTCCTTGCTCGAGATGGTTGCATAGGCCTGATACTTGCGTATGAGAGACGGACACACCAGATCACCAATACACACTAGCCGCGGAGGTTCAACTTGCTCGCTAACCTTTTTCCAATCCGCGGGAATATGGAACGAATCAGCGACACCAACGATTTCCTTAGTTGAGCCGGTCCATAGCAGGGCGTAGGTGAAGCCGATGACAGTGATCAGCAGCGCCCCGCCAATTGTACAGATAATGACTTTGGCACGTTTTGACATTGTTACTCCTTATATCTTGCTTGGTATTCTACTGCGTTATCTCAGGTGCGTCAAGCTGTGGTGGGCGGGCTACGACACAGTAGGTGGTTCTACCCTCGGACAGCCAGCGAGTTTCGTAGGTAGTGAGGATTTTATAGTCGTCGGCGAGAGTAGATTGGTGGAGGTCGAATGACAATTCGGTGATGCGCCAAGCAGATGCGACCAGCTGCTCGAGGCTCCAATGGAAAAAATCTAGATTGTCATGTTTGAGACACAACTGCCCACTTGGGCCGAGTAATCGAGCATATGTGGCAAGAAATGTCGGGTGCGACATGCGACGACCAGCACTGCGCTGCCGCGGGAAGGGGTCGGCGAACGTGAGCCAGATCGCGCTGAGCGAGTGCGGCGCAAACAGCTGATCGATTTGGTCGGCACGGGCACGAATAAACGAAATGTTTGTGATACCACACCCTAGTGCAGCATATGCCCCCTTTTGCAATCGGTCGGCCTTGACATCGACCGCCACGATTTGCCAATCTGGATGGCGCGCCGCAAGCTCGAGCGCAAACAGCCCCGTGCCGGCACCCACCTCGACCACATCCACCGGCCGCGGTGTCCATTCGTCTAGCTCGTAGCAGTTGGTGGCGTTATGGAATTTCGCAAATTTGTATTTTTTGCGACGGCGCGTAATGATATAGTCGTCGGGATTTACAGGAGTAATCATAGTGGTATTATAGCCGATACCGCTCGGAAGCTGCTACAATATAGGCATGAACATCGATTGGGATACCTGGATCAAACACACTGGACAACCGATTGTCATGACGATCATTGTCGCGATTATACTGCTTGTTGTTGGCGATAAAGTGGTAGATCGGCTGACACGACGGCTGATCTATCGCACCCACCGCACCATGCATCGCAAAGATATCGAAAAACGCCAAAACACTCTAGCCGGCCTGATGACAGCACTCTGGCGGATTCTGGTCATCTCGATCGCTGTCTATACCATCATTACCAAGCTAATCCCCGACGTCTCGCTGCAGCCACTGTTTGCAAGCGCTGGTGTCATCGGTGTAGCAATTGGCTTCGGCTCACAAAGCCTCGTCAAGGATTTCCTGTCTGGCCTATTCATCATCAGCGAAAATCAATATCGCGTCGGCGATGTCATCGAAATTGACGGATTCGCCGGCACAGTCGAGCGCATCGGCAGCCGCTCCACCGTTATCCGCGACGTCGATGGCAATGTGCATTATTTCCCAAATGGTATCATTCAGCATGTTATTAACAAAACCATGGGCTACAGCATGGCCCGATTCACACTACTGATCGCGCCCGAAGAAAACCTAGACCAAGTCATCGAAATTATCAACACCACTGGCAAAGAGCTGGCCGCAGAGGACGACTGGAAGGCGAAAATCATCGAGGCGCCGAGCTATGCTACTATGACCGATTTCACGGCAACGGCGATTACAATTATTGTATCGGGCAAAACCCAGCCATCTGATCAGTGGTCGGTAACGGCCGAGATGCGGCGGCGCATCCTGGCAGAGTTTGATCGTCACCATATTGACCTAGGCTACATCCCTGGCATGCCACTCGCTACCGGCAAGAAAAAATAATCCTACACAAGCATTACTGGGCCGGTGGCGTAGCAGCAAGGCCCAGCGATTCATCGCTCAGTGCGTTATTGCTAAAATCCTGGACGGGCGTGATCTTGTTTGTCCTGGCATCATACTGCGCGATAAAATCTTTCACCACACTATCGTTGACTGAGCCAGACGATGCAAAAGCTGGCGTTTGGTCATCATGTACTACCTGTTGACGAACATTCTGATAGCGCGGCAGGCTCATATCCACCTGCTCAACACCGCTCAGCCGATATAGATTGAATGCTATCGCTACCATCACCATCGACAGCGACAACACACCAGTGATCAGCACAATAAATCGTTGGCGCGACGTCGCAATATAGGGCGCGGCCCGTTCGCGCAACCGGTCAATCATCTCGCCACTCCAGTCTTTGGCAATAGGCCATCGACGCTGCTGCGGTATCTTTTGAGCAGATCATTGATACTATGCACGGTATTACCCAGGCCGCGGCGTTGATCACGGGCCACACCAAGCGATTGATAAAAATCCCACGGCTGATTTGCGCAGTCCATATCGATGGTACTCGAAAGCTTTCTTTCGTAAATACTGTACTGCGAGCGAAACTCGGCAACCTTTTTTTGTAGGTCGTCGGTTGTCGACAAGAATTCGGTGGCATCCATTTTGTTCTGCACCAAGCGGTTGTTCAGCGGCATCATCAGCTTGCTGATAATATCGTCGTATTGGGCCGTCAGATTAGAACGCAGCACCGCATCGGCATCATGCGTCTTGGTCAGCGATTGGCGCAGTGCGGCGCAGTTGCCACGGATCATTCGTAGCTGGGCGTCATTCAACAACCCTTCGGCGCTCGCTCGTGGCGACAACACCAACACCGCGCACAAGCTCACCAGAATAATCGAACGAAGTTTCATCTCTTTTATTATGCGCGAGTTGAGTTATTTGGTCAAATACAATCGTCCGGCTCGCCTGGTGATCAGACCATCGCGAATCAGGCCGGAGACCGCCGGTGCCAGGCGTTCATCTGCCACGTATTCGTTCTCGAGCTCGTCGCAGCCCAGCGAACCAGCGGTGAGCCGCGCAATCAGCTGGCCGCGTACTTGGCGCACACTTCCCTCAAGTGGCGATTGTTTTTTGTAATGCTTACTTTGGGAGAGCCTGGCGCCATGCGTACGCTTGAGCTCGGTGCCATAATCCATCAGTGCCCAAAACCATTCGCGCGGCTGTGTGCGGTCCATGGTGCGGTCCACAATCTCTAGCAATTCACGATCTGTCACATCCTGCCGGTCGGCATACCAGTGGTGAAAATACACTGTGCGAATGTTGGTCTCGACATACGCGGTCGGAATTTCGTAGACATAATTAAGCAAGGCACCGCGCGTGCCAGGTCCAACGCCGGGCAACGTAGCTAGTTGGCGCTCTAACAATTCGGTCTGCTGGCCAGCCGCGAATGCGGCGGGCTTGGCCGCAATCAGCTGCGCTGCTTGGTGCAAAAATTTGGCCCGACGATTATAACCAAGCCCTTGCCAGCTGCGCAGCACATCAGCCAGATCGGCCCGGGCAAGCGACTCGACATCGGGAAATGCCTTTGTAAATTCCGCAAATTTCACCAACACACGCGACACTTGGGTTTGTTGCAGCATCAGCTCGCTCACCAATACATAATAGAGCGTCGGCTGATCGCGCCACGGCATATCGCGGTACAGCGCACCACCCTTTGCCCAAATTAATTCGCGAAACTCGTGCTCATCCATATCATCCAGTATACTAGATCTATGACGCCACGTATGATTTGGATGATTAGACAGCTCGGCATATGGAGCGGGGTTGCCGTGTTAGTATTTGGGCTAAATACGGTGGTGAATCATTCGCTGGCGTATTGGTTTTTGCCCTACAACTTGCTGCTGGCGTGGGTACCGCTGGGGCTCGCCTATAGTGTCGTTGTGGCACAAAAACATTGGCAGCGCGCGGCTGCACTAGTGTGGTGGCTGTTGTTTTTGCCAAATGCATTTTATGTCGTGACCGATTATGTGCATTTGTTTCGGTATGCGCCGCGAGCAAGCTATGTGTTTGACGCGCTGATGATCGGGTTATTTTCTGCGGTGGCATATCTGATAGGCCTACTCAGCCTGATAATAGTGATGCGCTCTGACAGTATGCGGCGCTACGGCCACCCTCGTCAGCTGCTTGTGGTGGTAGCACTGCTATGTGGTGTTGCGATTTACGCGGGGCGAGTGCTGCGCTGGAACAGCTGGGATGTGCTGCTGAACCCCGTCAGTATGTACACTGATGTGTGGCAACTATTGACGCGACCAAGCGAACTATTGCTGGTGTTCGCTACCACGGGACTATTTGGCGCGATGATTACGTGTAGTTACTTACTTGCTAGTCGATACGTACAGCGCTAGAGCCCAAGTTCCTTAAGCTGCACCGAGTCTACCTGCGACGGGCTGTTCATCATCACATCGACGCCGCTGCCGTTTTTTGGGAAGGCAACAATTTCGCGAATGTTGCTCTCGCCCATAAGCTCCATAAACATGCGATCGACGCCAAAAGCGCACCCGGCATGTGGCGGTGCGCCGTATTTGAATGCACCGAGCATCGCACCGAATTTTGCCTCGACGTAGTCGCGGCTATAGCCGAGAACTTCGAATACTGCATATAGTACCTCGGGGTTGTGGTTGCGCACACCGCCGCTGCAGATTTCGTAGCCGTTCATCACCATGTCGTATTGGTCGGCGACAATCGACAATTTATCATCTGCTTCAAGCGCCTCGCGACCACCTTTTGGCATACTAAATGGATTGTGACCAAAATCGAGCTTGCCGGTCTTCGCATCCAGCTCATAAAATGGAAAATCGATAATCCAGGCCAGCGCCACAACATTAGGGTCCTTCAGCTCAAAATGCTCGGCGAAGGCGATACGAAGCTTACCAAGTACGGCGTTGACCAGCGGACGCTCACCGACACCAAAGAACACCGCATCACCCTCTTGCATCTCAAGGCGCTCGCGTAGCGCAGCTAGCTCAGCCTCGCTCATAAATTTCGCGATCGGCGCAGTAATGTGGCCATCGCGCAGCATGAGATAGGGCAGGCCGCCCGCACCCTCAGCCTTGGCAAGCTCAGTAAATTTGTCAATTTGTGAACGACTGAGCGTCGCGCCGTTTTTGACACAAATGGCCTTTAGCGCTGGTGCCGATTTGAACACACCAAACTCCGTCGCGGTAAAAATATCTGCAACATCCGTCAGCTCCATACCGTATCGTAAGTCAGGCTTGTCTGAGCCATAGCGCTCCATTGCCTCGAGATAGGTGATGCGCGGTATATTACTGGTAAGCAATTGTTTACCCGCAAACTCAGTTACTAGCTGACAAATCAGCGGCTCCATGGTGCAGCGTACCGTTTCGCCATCCTCGACAAAACTCATCTCAAGATCTAGCTGGTAAAACTCACCGTACAGCCGATCAGCCCGCGGATCCTCGTCACGAAAACATGCTGCCAGCTGGTAATAACGCGGTACGCCACCCACCATCAGCAGCTGCTTGAACTGCTGCGGCGCCTGTGGCAACGCGTAGAATTTACCTTGATGTACCCGTGACGGAATCAAGAAGTCACGCGCACCCTCGGGGCTGGAGCTAGCCAGAATCGGTGTTGTGATCTCTGTAAAGTCGTGCGCCTCCATATGGCGACGCATCAACGAAAACATCTCGGCCCGGCGCTTCAACATGTGCTGCATTTTGGGGCGACGCAAATCGAGATAACGGTATTTGAGCCGTAGGTCCTCGCCGGCTTGCACCTCAGCGAATGGCTGAATTGGCAGTACTTCGGCACGGTTAAGCAGGCGGATTTCTTCTACGACTATCTCGACGGTACCAGTAGCGATGTTGTCGTTGACCAGCCCGGCGTCACGCGCCGCTACCAAGCCGCGAGCCTCTATCACACATTCATCACGCAGAGTAGTCGCCAATGCAAATGCCTGCTCTGCCGTAGGGTTAATCACCAGCTGAACCAGACCTTGCCCATCGCGTAGATCAATAAAAATCAGGCCGCCGTGGTCTCGCCGAGTGTGCACCCAGCCCTGCACTATCACCCGCTCCCCCTGGTGGCCAAGGACTGCTATGCTCATTATCCGAGTAGTGGTGTGTTCGCTCATATCGAGATAATTATACCAGCAACAGGGGTAAAAAGCTAGCCTGCCGCACTATTATCTTCGCCGAGCATACTTGCCAGAATATCGCCGAGTGTAATAATACCGTGAGTCTGCTCGTTATCGCCAACCAACAGCAGATGCTGGCGCGACGCCAGGCTTTGATGCAGCGCGTGCTCTAGGGTGTCGTCACTTGCTACCACCTCCACTTCGTGCATCATAACATCGCTGGCCCGCGCCGTGGCATGTGATCTTAGGCTGAGCAAATCCTGAATATGCAGCACGCCGACGATTCGGTCAGGGCTTCCCTGATACACCGGAAACTGCGCATGTCCCGTACGATGTAGCTCGTCGAGCACCAGCGGCCCCAGAATTTCGTCGGCAGCAACCGTGCGCACCTGGGCAAGCGGTGTCATGACATCACGCACCAGTTGCTCATCAAACTCTAACATATGCAGCAGGCGCCGGCGCAATGTTGGGCTGATATCCGCCGCCTGGGAGCGACCCAGCAAATCAGCCAGATCAGCCCGCGAAGCCAGTACGCGGTCGCGGCCAGGATCAGCTGTCGCAATCAGTCGCATGAGACGGCGATGGGTCGTGACAGTCTGTATCAGGATGGGCTCGCTGGCTCGGTACCATTTGGCTACCAACTGTCGCGCCAGGCGTCGGCGCGCCAACCAGGCATACGACAAGATTGCCACAAGCGTTACCATGCCACCCAGCCACCATCCCAGCGTCCATGCCGACCAACTTGCGAATAGCGCAATCAGCATCAGCACTATCACTCGCTGCAGCGATAATAGCTCGGGCCGCGCCATCATACGGGCGTATTCTCGCTGCGCCGGTAGGTTACCACGATCTGCTCGACGCATCAATTCACCAGCACTCAGCCGACTATCAGGCACGTGCAGCGCCGCCGCCGCGACCAGTAGCAGATAAATAGTAACCAAAAGTAGTAGCGACATATATATATTGTACCGCGCCAAACGCTTGTTGAACACTAGCATCATCAGGTATACTAAAAAGACTAACTGACGGAGGCTATAGCATGTCAAAAAAAACCTGGATTATCTTTGTCGCCATGTGTGTACTGGCACTTGGCAGCCTGATCTATCTATCGCAGAACAATCGCATCGATGTCAGCAATGTCGACCAGAACGCGCTGCAAACGGCCACAGCCGACAACGGCCAAATCGCCGATCATACCTATGGTCAGCCCGCTAGCAAAGTCACCCTGATCGAATACGGCGACTATCAATGCCCTGGCTGCAGCAGCGTGGCACCCGTTATTAAAGACGTCGTCGAGAAATACAAGGGCCAAATCACCTACGTCTTCCGCAATATGCCGCTTAGCCAGCTCCATCCAAATGCTCGCGCGGCGGCGGCGGCGGCCGAAGCTGCCGGCCTACAGGGTAAATTCTGGGAAATGCACGACTTGCTCTATACACAGCAACGTGACTGGAAAGACCTTTCTGGCACCGAGCGCGGCGATCGGTTTGCCAACTACGCTCAGCAAATGGGTCTCGATGTTGCCAAGTTCAAGTCTGACATTGACGATCCTCGCATTAGCCAAAAGCTCAACTATGATGTCGCCCTTGCGAGAAAATCAAATGTCGAGGCCACACCCAGCTTCTTCGTTAATGGCCAGGCCGTCACCCAAGTCATCAAAAACGGCGCGATCGTACCCGCCGGCACCAAAGACGCCGCCGCCGTATGGTCAGATCGCACCGCGCTTGGCAAGCTAGTCATCGAACCTGCGCTCACCGCTGCCGGCATCGCCCTGCCTGTCGATACTACTACGCAGCAATAGCGTTATTAATAATAAATTACGTTTCGCTCGAAGCAAAATCACACCCCGGTGCCTTGGGGTGTGATTGTCGTGTAGTAGCAATGGTGAGCTACTGATCGTTTGCTTGTTTGCTGGTGCGACGAGACGTATTGGCGTCTAGTGCGCGATATACAGCTGCCATGCGGCAGGCACCACATCCACTGCGATCTTGGCGCTCCGGGTCGGAACAAACTCGATTGCGATTGGCATGTGCGGTTGTACTCCTTGGTACATTGTCGCCGCGTAATCTCGACAAGTGCTAAGATTGATCTTTTTCGTTGTTTCAGTGTACGCGGACACATCGACGATCATACCAAGTGCCGCTCCCAAACTCAAGCATAATAGCGTGTTGCGATTGCTACCCTAGGCCCGAGCATGAACAGTATCGCCTCTTGCATAGTAATTACGCTTATAATCGTTGTAAAAAAGCTTACATTTCGCCAGCGTGATGCACATCTGAGCGTAGTTCGCGCTCACCGACAAGCGCAATCAGCACCACCGCTACCGCCATGAGGGCGGCCGAAATCATGAAGATATGATGCAGCGATTCGGTAAATGCATTGGTAACATCGGTGCTAAACTGCTGCTGTTGGGCGACAAATTTCTCGGTCTGCTGGGCGGCGATAGGTGCCGGTACGCGCTGTGCAGCAAGCGCCGTTTGCATACCCGTGGTGATATCATCTTTTTGCATGTTGAGGTTCAGCAGCGTATCGGCCGTCACGCCATCCTGGAAGAACTGGCTACTGGCTGGCGAAGATTTGAGCGTCTGCACATACGCAATAGTATCGGGATCGGGCAGTGCCGTCATCACGCCGGTGGTCAGCACGCCACTCAGCACCGCCGTGCCAATGGTCGAGCCTAAGCCACGGAATAGCTGCACACTAGCGGTCGCCGCCCCTAGGTCGCGGTGGCCAAACTCATTCTGAATTGCAAGGTTGAGCAGCGGCATCGCCATGCCAAGGCCCGCACCCACAAACACCATACGAATCGCCTCTTGCCAGTAGGGACTGTCGGGGTGCAGCGCCGTCAGGCTATAAATAGCGATCGTACCAATGATAAATCCTGCCAACATCAGGTATTTGTACCGGCCAGTGCGCGAAGCAATCTGCCCCGATGCAATTGCCATCACCATCATACCGCCCACCATCGGCAGTAGCATCAGCCCAGCTCGCGACGCCGAGGCATTAAATACCTGCTGATTAAACTGCGTCAGATACAGAATCGACCCCAAGAACGCCGCGCCAAACAGCAGCATCGCCACGATAATTAATGTGTACGTGCGGTTGCGGAAAAACCGCAGTGGCAAAATTGGCTGTGCTGCGCGGTGTTCGACCAGCGCAAACGCTGCGGCGCTAACGGCAGACAGGCTAAATAGCCCGGCCTTGATCGCATCGAGCGACCAGCCCCAATCGTGTGTCAGCGTACGGAAGACAACGTCGGGATTGTCTACCGCCAGTACCAGGCTAGCCAGCGCAAGCGTGATCCATACCGCACCCAAATAATCCGGTTTGTGCTCGGCATCGTGCTTGATCACCGGGCAGAACCGCGCGACAACCAGCCCGGCCGCAATGCCCACCGGTACGTTCACAAAGAATGTCCAGCGCCAGTCGGTGACCAGCCCAAACAGCTGTTGGTGGTCGGTCAGCCAGCCACCGAGCAGCGGGCCGATTACCGAACTCATGCCAAAAACGGCGCCAATCAAGCCCTGCCATTTGCCGCGTTCGCGCGGCGAGAACAAGTCGCCCACAATCGTAAACGCATTAGCCATAATAATACCGCCACCGATACCCTGCAGCGCTCGCCACGCAACCAGCCACTCGATATTACCCGCCAATCCACTCAGTAGCGAGCCGATGGTAAAAACAATCACCCCAGTCAGTAGCACCGGCCGACGCCCATACATATCAGATAATTTGCCGGCAAGCGGCACCGTGACAGTGGTTGTCAGCATGTAGGCCGTCACCACCAGCCCTAGACTCGAAAAACTATTAAATTCTTTGACGATCGCGCCAAGCGCCGTCGCGATAATTGTCTGGTCGAGGGCAACCAACAGCAGCGCGCTCATCACCGCAATCATCACGATGATTTTTTCGCGCATCGTAATGTGATGCAGGCTCATGTATTTCTCTTCTCTTTGGTTAGTGATTGTTTATAGTAGGTAAACCGCGCGCCCATCTCGTCGACAAGGCTCTGCGCATCGCTCTCGGTGATAAACGAGATTGATTTTTTGCCTTCAACTGACAACGCAATTAATTTGTCGCCGGGCGCAATACCCATTTGTTCGCGCACCTCTGACGGAATCACCACCTGGCCTTTTGGCCCGACGTTGACGGTACCCGCGATGCGTAATTGTGAATGACAACCCATAACGCTATATGTTATACAAGTATAACTTGTTAGTCAAGTGCCTTATGCTTGGATTGCCGCGCCTATTACGCCGGGTCCCAGGGTATGTAGCGTATAATAGAGCCTATGGCTATTCGCAATGTCACTATTATTTATAATCCTAACAGTACTGGCCCAGGGCAGACTACCGCCGAAAAGTTCGCCGAGCGCCTAGAGCGCGCCGGCATCAAAGCCAACCTCAAAGCTACCAAACACGCCGGCCATGCCTACGAGATCGCCAAGCAAGTCGCCAACAATTCATCGAGTGCGATGATTATTTCGTCGAGCGGTGATGGTGGCTACAACGAAGTCGTCAACGGCATACTTGATTCGACCAACCCTACCGTCGTCACCGGTGTACTACCGAGCGGCAATGCCAACGACCACTACCGCGCACTGCACCGTGGCAATACCGTCATGCGAATAAAGTCTGGCGACGTCGAGCGCATCGATGTGCTCAAAATGACCTACGGCCATCGCCACCGCTACGCCCATAGCTATATTGGCCTGGGACTAACGTCGCAGATCGGCGAAGTGTTGACACGTGCCACGCTTAACCCGATTATTGAATGCTGGCTGGTACTCACCCACCTGTTCCGAGTACGGCCAATCAAAATCCGTCACGAGGGACGCATCGAACGCTACGATCACCTGGTGTTCGGGTCAATCGATCGCATGTCAAAATACCTACAATTATCAACCAGTAGTAAGTTTCACGACGGCAAATTTGAAGTCGTCGGCATCAAACAAGGCTCATTCGTAGCCCTGCTACGCCACTTGCTCAAATCTGCCAGCGGCCGCAACCGGGCATCGGCGCGCGTCGCTACCTTCAGCTTCCAAACACTGCGCCCCGTCAAAATCCAGCTTGATGGCGAAGTTATCCAGCTGCCCGAATCTACTCAGGTACGGATCGACTCGGAGCATCAGCTACTGTCGACGATTGTGTAGCGCGGCCAAGTACCGCAAACACCACCGCAATCCAGGCAGCGCCAATCAGCCAGCCGCCAATCACATCGGTTGGATAATGCACACCTAGGTACAGCCGGGTCAGCCCAATTATTAGCACATATACTACACCCATAATGATGGCGTGTATCCGCCAGCGAGTGTACCACAGCGCCGCGACAAGCGCCGCCGCCAACGCCATCGTCGCCATCGCATGGCCACTGGGGAATGAGAAGTTAGTCTCGTTGACAAGTCGCGGCCAAAGCTCTGGGCGTGGCCGACTAAAAAACGCCTTCAGCAGCAAATTAAGTGCCGCCGCACCGCCAACACCAAGCGTCATAATCAGCGCCCGGCGATATTGACGTCGCCGCACAAACCAGCCGATCAACCCCATGGCGACAAGCGCCACCACCACGACCCCACCGAGGTCGGTTAGTAGCGGCACCAACCGATCAAGCATCGGCGAGGCATGTGCATGAATCACTAACAACACCGGCTGATCAAGTGTTGGCGCGTGCGGCTCGGTGATTTCGAGCGCAATGTTAACAAACGCCAGCATGCACACCGCAAACAGCCCGAGCGCCACCAATACACGCAGCGATAATTGAGCATATAGCCGGGCAATCCGTGATCTAATCATAATCATTGTATTATACTTTACCAGGCAGTGCTGGTAAATAACTGCCAATAGTGGGACAATAGGCCTATGAATAGATTGATCGCGCAACTGCGACCTATTGGCACACTGAGGACATTTCGAGCAAAAGAAAGTCTTTTTTTTCAGAATGAAGTGCCGCAATTTGCGTGCGTGATCGTCAGCGGAATGGTACGCGCCTACTCGATCACCCCCGATGGTGAGGAGCGGATTGCCGCTCTATATGGCCGGGGTGATATTTTGCCGCTCGCTTGGGCACTTGGCGGGGCCGATTCGGCAGTATTCTACTACGATGTGGTCAGCGATGCACGTATTCTTACCGTACCGCGCCACGCGCTGATAGAGGCGATCGCCGCTTCGCCAGAGCTGGGCGAAGTGCTACTTGCCTACGCCGGCAAAAACTACGCCAGCCTGCTGTTTCGGATTACCGGCCTGGCGCAGTCGCGTGCCATCGATAAGATCTGCTACACGTTCTACTACCTGCTATTTCGCTTTGGCGAGCCAGACGACAGCAATTGGTACCATATCGATGTACGCCTCAGCCAGACCAGCCTTGCCGACCTAATTGGCCAAACCCGCGAATCGACCGCAAAAAACATCAAGCTACTACGCAATGCCGGTGTCATTCGCTACAAAGGCCTGCGCTACGCCGTCAACAAAACACGCCTCGAACACTTCCTTGGCGAAGACAGCTTTAGCGAGCTCGACTTGACCCACGAAGAATAGCCAGCGCCGCCGCAACCAACCGAACCAACATCGCCGACGTCGCCCGCGCCGTCAGCACATAGCGCGTGACGCCCAGCGCATAGGCTTCTTCTACCTCTGTACGCGTACCGGTCTTGCTGAATACTACGACCGCTGTGCGCGGGTGCTCTAGCGGCTGGTAGGCGCGCAGAAACGCCAGCCCATCCATCACCGGCATATGCATGCCGAGGATAATTACCGCTGGATCACCCACGGCGCGAATATGATCGAGTGCTTCGCGACCGTTATACACCCCATTTACTCGATAGCCCGCTCCCTCTAGCAGCCGACAGTAGGCATCATTAAGCTTGTGATTGTGCTGAACAACCAGAACTGTAGCGAGCGCCGGCAGGGTATCCATAGCATCATAGTACACGGTTTGTGGATGCCGAGCTGTAACCTTTTTCACAGCCTACGACAGCAAAACCGCCGCAGATAGCGACGGTTTTGACTGTAGGAAACTTGGTGCTCTCGTATTATGCGACGCGACGACCGCTGAGCATCTTGAGCACAGCGAGCAGGATCACCGCACCAAGGATAGCAGTAGCTACACTAGCGATGCTGAGCTGACCCTCGACAACCTGGATGCCGAACAGGCCAACAACCCAACCACCAAGGAATGCACCGATAATACCCACGACGATGTTCGCGAGGGCGCCCATTTGGGCGTCGGTCTTCATGATCATGGATGCAACCCAACCAGCAAGTGCACCAAGAATGAGCCAAACGATGATATTCATTAACATTATTGTTACTCCCTTTATTACTAGTCGTGCTTATATTTGTATCGACTGTGTATTACTATATCGTGGCCGCGGGGCGTAGCGTGTAACTTTTTTCACAAAAACATTCCAAACAACCAGCCCGGCTAGTTCGTGTGCAAAGTGAAATGCCCCGCTGATTACTCAAACGGGGCAATGCCTCACCTACTTTCTGTCGGGGGGGAAGATCCTATAGCAATTGCTGTAGTAGCAGCAGGATACCCACGCCAATCGGCAATGAGTAAATGTTACCACGCTCTGCACCATGGCGGCATTGCCCGCCACCGCGGGGTGGCCAAGCAGCCTGGGGCGCATGTACATCATTGCCCAGGTTGCTGCCGCGGCAATGAGCAGGATGCCGACCGGCACCCCAATAACACCACGGCTGAACAGCCCCGCGTAACCAGCCGAGGCCAGCAATGCGTAGCTCGCTACTACCTTACGTAGCCCAAGCTCACGCAGCGTAGCAATTTTGCCGTAGAGGATCGGCGGCACGAATCTGCCGACGAACTCCAACAGCAGCACGCCACCAATCATCCAGACTGCAAATCCCGCCTGGGCGAGAAACGCACTGAACAGCGCGATCGGCGCCACGGCAACAGGGTACATTACGCCATAGCCGAGAACGAGCCTGAAGGGCCGACCCTTGCCATAATGGATAACGCGGAGTGCACTGCGCAGGCTGGTGCGCTCGAGCGTCCCAACCTGGCGGGTGGGATATGCCAGAGCAATACATGCAAGCGGCACGAGCATCGATAGCGCGATCGCCATTCGATTGCCCGCCCACTGGGCAACAAAACCACCCAGCAGCTGGGCCGCACCGGTAGCAATAGCCAGCCAGCTCATTGCAGCGGAGGCGTGCAGCTGGTACTCCCGACCCGAAACCTGGCTGAGCCAGGCCGACGGTGCGGTCGCGAGCAGCGTTGTGCAAAGCACCAGCGCCACTTGCGCGGCCATCACCATGACAAAACTGTTCGTATGGGCATAGCCGAAGAGCACCCCCACGTAGACAATATTACCCACCAGGATGGTAGTGCGATACCCCATGCGATCGGTAATGTGCCCCAGCACCAGTGTGCTGAGCCACATTACGGCCATCCCCACCGCCTGCAGCAGCGAAATCTGGCCCATAGTGAGGCCAAGGTCATGCACGTAGAACGGCCCGAGGGCCGCCTGTGCAATGGTAACCACCTGCAGGGCGTTGATCAACTTAAGCCGAGTGAGATCGCTCACGCGCGCTGTCTCCTCTCTCAAGAAATAGTAGGTGCTCGCGCTCCAGATTCGGTCGGACGACCGTCTAGGAGAAGCGCGCTGACAGATGCCTAGACATTATTACTATTGTATCATATTATCGTATTTATTGCAATACTTATCAGGGGTGGATATCGCGTCGTGCATAGCCAACATAGGCGAGCAGCAACATTACTAGCCCGCCAAGCAGCGTCATCATGACCATTCCTACAGGCAACTGCATCGTAGCGAGTAGATCTGCCGCATCATACCACGCAAATAGCGAGCTATGCCCCGCCCACGCATTCGCCGATGACAGCTGCGCAAATGCATACAGTACGTAGCTGACAAACACCGTAGTCGCGACCGTCCAGGTGGCGATTTTTGCCCAACCGCTGATGCTGGCCGCCATGCATCCAAGCGCAAAAAATGCCCATTGCACCAGTGCCGCCGCCCCCATCAGTAGCCATAGTTCGTTGCCAAACACACTCGCCGCCACAAAATGCTGCATCGCCAACCACGAGCTAGCCATCGTGACGATCCAGATCACTGCCACCACAACCATACCAGCAACTATTTTCTGTGTCAGTATCGACAGCCGACCAATCGGGCGCGTATAGATAAATTCTGCCGTATGATCGCGCTCATCATCAATCACGACATCGGCCCCCGTCAGCCCGGCATGCACCGCCAGCATTAGCAACATATACAGGTAGATCACCCCATAATATCCCGTGATCGTCGTCATATCTAGGCCCGTCATGCCAAACACCGCCTGAATAGTCTGGGGGAACGCTTTGAGCAGCTGGCCAATCGATTGCGTATCGGTAGAAATAGCATTGTATTTGGCAAACGACATCACCATATACGCCACCATGCCGATACTCCAAATCAGCAAACTCTTGCGCCGCGACGCCAGCTCGCGCCACAATACACGCATTACACCACCGCCTTTATATCGCGACGCACGTAGATCGCATACGTCACGCCAAGTAGTAGCGCTGCCGTAATCACCGCATATACTACGAATCGCAGCTCAACAGTACCGCCAGTGGCGATACTGTTCACATCAAAAAATTTCAGCGGGCTCGCATACCGAAACTTCTCGTCGCCAATAATTGCACCCACCACGCCAATACTAAAGAATGTAAACGACACCCCCAGGCTGGTACCAATCGCCGATTTGATACGCCGCAGCTGCGTAAGCATCGCCGCAAAATGATACAGCCACAGCTGCGCCGCGAGCAGCGTGACATTCATAGCCACAAAGCGACCCGTGTCAATGTCGCCCGCATCCACCCAGCGTGCCAGCGCATACACTAGCCCCGTAAATATCAGGCTCGACACAACCAGACTCATGACACCAGCCAGGTATTTTTGGGCAAAAATACTCCAGCGGGCCCGTGGCTTTGACAGCAAAAAATCCATGGTGCCACTGGCATCCTCGCGGCCAAAAATCGCCAGCCCCACACTAGTTGCCTGCACCGCCGCCGCGAGGCCAAGCATTGTAAATGTAAAGGCGTAGAAGCCCAAAAACGACAAAATGCTGGTGACCTGCATGTTGACGCCCTGACGCACCGCAGGTGGCAAGTGGGCGATAAATTTCATGAAATCATTTGCGTCTTGGTGAAACGACGGGTAAATCGACAAATATAATGCCGCGATTAATCCCATCGCCACGGCGCCGACCAATGCCACCGGTACAATCAGGCGCAGTTCCTGCCGCAGGACATTCATGCCGCCGCCTGGCTATCATCCGCCTGATAATAGTGCATGAATATTTCCTCGAGCTCGGGCTCTTCGAGCCATGCGCCCACGAGGTCAAGGCGCGCGAGCAACCGAAGGAGCGCGTTGGTGGGGCCGCGGTACAAAAACGTCGCCTCTTCGCCAATGATATGCAGGTTGCTAATGCCATCGAGGCGCAGTTTTGCGGTGTGCTGTTTGCTGGCGAATTCGAGGCGGCATTTGGTGTAGCTGCGGCTGCGCAGATCGACCATTCGCTCGGTTTTGATGATCTGACCATCCTTGATAATAGCCACACGATCGCACATGTGCTGCACTTCGCTAAGGATATGCGACGAAAATAAAATCGTCACGCCGCGCTGGTTTTCCTCGCGCAAAATGTCAAAAAATGTGCGTTGCATTAGCGGGTCGAGGCCGCCAGTTGGCTCGTCGAGAATCACCAGCTGCGGGCTATGTAGCAGGCCCTGCACAATGCCGACTTTCTTTTTGTTACCGTAGCTAAGGTCACTGATTTTTTTGCTCAGATCGAGATTGAGGCGGTCGGCAAGCTCGGCAATGCGGGCCTGCATCTCGGCGCGCGGACGATCATAAAAACTCGCCGAATACCGCAATAGGTCGCGCACTCGCATGCCTTCGTAGTAAAACACCTCGCTTGGCAGATAGCCAATTTGCTGGCGAATCGCTGGGCCGTCTTTCGTGATATCGCGGCCAAATATTTGTGCTGTACCCGACGTCGGCCTCAGCAGGCCGAGCAGTGTGCGAATAGTCGTCGATTTGCCCGCGCCATTTGGCCCAATAAATCCAAAAATCTCGCCCTCGGCAATATCCAAATTCACATGTTGAATACCGCGGTCATTACCATAACGCTTGGTCAAATCGGTGGTTTTGATGATACTCATGGGCCCTCCTATTAAATTATAGGCTCTTTGTGTAATTAGGCAATAACAAGCTGATTCATGCCTGGGGATCAATGGCTAGTGGTATTAAATACCTAGGTCGTTTCTACCTATTGTACCGTTACGGGCCACGGCTGCTATACTAATGGTATGCCTACCTCCGCCGGAACCGTCCATCGCATCCCTGCCGACCTACGCGCGATGCTCGAGTCGGACACCGTCTGCCACGCACAGTGGCAGAACATAACGCCGCTGGCTCGCAATGAATTTATATGCTGGATCACCTCTGCCAGGCGCCCCGCCACTCGCGCTCGGCGCATCGAGGTGGCCCACGACAAACTCAGCCGCGGCGAGCGCCGCCCTTGTTGCTGGGCGGGCTGCCCCCACCGTGATAAATATAATCCCTAATTATAAAGTGTCTATCGTGCAGCCACTCGCCAATGTCTTATTTGGCGGCGGCAACTTTCTCGAGCTGGTGATTGACCTCAGCCCCCACTAGCACCACTAGCCCAGTGTAGTTAAGCCATGTCATCAGCACAATGATGCCCGCAAACAAGCTATACGACTGGCTAAAATTCGCAAAATACTGCACATAGACAAAAAACAGCACCGTAACCGCCAGCCACAGCAGCGTAGCCATCACCGCACCCCAGCTGACCCATTGCCATCGCACATTTGGCCGATCAGGCGCATAGCGATATATCACCGCAAGGCCCAGCGTCATCACCACCGCCAGTATTAGCCAGCGCAGCACCGAGAAGACAGTCACAATCACAGCCGGCACGCCGAAACGCTCTAGTAGCCCACTACCCAGCGCGATGGCCGGCAGCGCTATCACAATCGCCAGCACCAGCATACAGGTGAGCCCCACACTCACTAGCCACGACTTCACCATGCCGCGCGTTTCTTTGCATCCATAGGCACTGTTAAGCGCGCTCACTAGGCTATTCATCGCACCCGACACCCCGAAAAGGGCGATCGCAATCGCCGAAATCGCTACAATCAAATTTGCCGAGTGCTTGCCCATAGCATTCACCAGCTGCGCCGACAATAGGCCGGCAATGTCGCTCGGCAGATAGGCCGAAATGTTAGCCACTGCGTCGCGGATTTGGTCGGGGCTCATCACCATACTCGCAATCGCCACACAGGCAACTACCAGTGGGAAAAACGCCAGCGTACCACCATACGCTACACTGGATGCCAGCATACCAAGGCGCTTGTTGCCGATTGCGTTTTTGGTTTCAATCAAGGCTCGTTTCCAACCGCGCCAGCCTAAGTCGGTCGGCGTGCTGGCAAGCACCTTGCTGCTGCGTTGCTTGCCGTGCTTCATTCTACCCACGGCAGATATCGCTGCGATAACCGCACCAATGCGTGACAAGAATGATCTTTTTGATGATTTCATATAATGCCTATTGTACCATTAGTATATGAAGAATCCCGCCACGGTGAGTGGCGGGATCTTCGCTCTACTGGAGGGGAGGGCCGGAGGGGTGCGACCTCGGCGGGCGACGGTATGTCACCCGACCAACCCTATCTAAGACGTAGTGGCCGTGGCCGGGGCCATCTGGCTTGCGCTGGCCACCAAAGAAAAGGTGAACACCGTCATCTTTGACCCGCACCTTAATATCGCACAGGTCCTGTACCGCTACGCCGTCCCGTATGGCGGCTTCGCGACCGAGCTCCTTCTGCCGTGCTCGGTATGCCGCCTCTGCTTGACGACTCGTAGTCTCGAGCCGAAGGCGACGGTTCTGGGCGGCTTGGTACGGGGCCTCTACGTCGCGCACGGCTTGTTGGCATTGAGTTAACTCAGCCCCGGCAGCCTTGAGCGATATCACGGCCGCCCGTTCTTCCGCGCGCGCAGCACGTCGCTTCTTATTGGTCGACCCGAAAGCCTTCCGATAACAACGCCATCTCCACTGCTGCGCATTGTACGCGTCTTGCCGTACAACGCGAGCGAGGTGATATGCTGTGCGAGCATTCTGTAGCGTATCTAGTGCAGATCGTTCAAGTTCTCTTGCTTCCCGTACGCGCTGCTGTGCACGGGCTATTTCTGCCGCTAGCCGACCAAGCTTAGCATCCCTAGCCACCACTCCTCACCTGCTTCCCTAAAAGAGCGAAGATCATGACTGCTGTCATGATTACTAGCAATTATACAACTTTGGCGCGATTTTTCAATCCTTTGCCCTACGCCAACCGCACAACACCGCAACTAATAGCCGTAGTTAAGACAGATTTGCCTTCAGAGATCAATCTTTAAGAGCGGTTGGGAGAAGACCATTGTCATCAAGTTGTTTTCTAATATAACGCGTGATAACGTTCGGGCTTAGTCTCAGAGTATACAGCCTATCGCTGCCCGGTTTGGTTCGTATCAGGCGAGCGTCTCTGAGTTTTTTAATCGCTTGAGACCTGAGGACATGAGAGCCAGATATTATTTTACTAAAATCCGCTGCTTTCACCGTGTCGCTTCGGGCTATAATTACAAGCATTTGATGCTGTTGGTCTGTTATCCTGCCAGCCTCATGAGCTGCTTTTAGGGCTGGAAGTACGATCTTTGTTCTCACAAAATCTGCATCTTGTAGTTTTCCAACACTGATTAAGTCCGCTTGCACACCACCTAACATATACTCTGACCATTCCAGAACGTCGCTATCTTTTAGGCTGTCAGCTTTTTGAAGATAGTCATAGAACTCCTCGCGATTGCTACCGAAAACAGCTGTAGGATTTAGGGTTCTTATGCCAGTAGAATCTATAAACCCTTGCTTAGTCATCATTGCGTAAGTCAATAGTCTCGCTACGCGCCCATTTCCGTTACCGAAGGGGTGTATCCATACAAATCTATGGTGTACGATTGCATCTTTTAGCAAGTCATACTGCGTGCCATGGTTTTGATTGATAAACGCAATCAACTCCTCCATATGTTCATCCACATCACTTGGCATCGGCGGAATATGTTTGGACCTACTGATCGTGATTGGGGTAACTCTATAAGCGCCGGCTCTTAGATCGCCCTCCCTCACCAAGCCCTCGACGACAATACGATGCAACTGAAGAATGAATTCTTTATCTATTGGCATAGAGTGGATGTGCGCTTCAATGAAGTCAATTCCTTTTTGAATGTTCTCGATCTCTTGGACACTATCCGGAATAGCAATTCCGCTGTCAGAAGCTTCATTAAGCGCATCTAATACGTCTATTACTGTTGTATGATTTCCCTCAATTCTTGCAGAGATAATGCTTGTAAATAACTGAAACATGTCTTTTAGCTCAAAGAAAAGTGACGCCGGGGTAGTTCCCCTGTTGTATTTCTCTCGTACTCTTTCTAGCTCGACTATAAGACCCGTTAGGTTTGAATCAAACTCAACTTTAGGTAATGTAACTTTTTTACTATTTGTCATAACGTAGATTATAGCACATTATGTAACATAATGTAAGCATTTATGTAAGCATTTAAACAAACTAACAGATAGATAAAGAATATAATATTTATTATTATGTAAGTATTTGGTTATATTATGATGTACTTTTCGCTATAATAAATGTAAACTGACTTGATGAATTATGTAAGCATTAGAAATATAAACCAAACTCATGCCACATAGTTACCCTGTTTGGTCCGAGTCTCTATCCTGAGTATAAAAATCAGAACTGGATTAACAGTTCTGATTTCGTTTATTATGCCTTGGCTCAGGTTAATGGACGAGCTGCGCATCATCAATGTCAGCGAGAATCTGATTAACAATGCTCTCTACGCTCAGCTCCTGATTTAATGCTTTTTCGCTCGATACGCCTAGGTAATCTTCTTTATTCCACCATTCACGCATTAGCTCCTCGCCAAACTCATGCGCATTTAACTTTGTTGCATGGCGACGCAGTGTTTCTTCGAATGGCAGGTCAAAATAATAGACGTATGCCTTGTCAAACTTCTTCATCAGTCCTAATAGCATCGTCCTATATTTCTTGGAGGAGAAAATCCCCTCTAAAATAATGACTCTGCCCTGCTTGCGACCAAATTCCACTATTATCTCGGTCAAGTCGATAACTGAGCGCTTTTGCAGCGTGTCACGCTCTCGTAAAATATCGCGTCGAATAACATCTTGTGACACAACCATTGTGTCGTCACTGAGACCATCACCGAGTCGCTGGCGTAATTCCCTTGCAATAGTAGTCTTACCGCTTCCAGAGTTGCCGCGTATGATAATTAGCTTTGACACCATATCTATTTATATTTTAACAAAAAATACACCGTTCTTCCCTTTTCGCTCCACCGAACGTGCAAGCAGGTGCGAGTAAGCTCGCACGGTCGGTAGCTCAGGCAGACTGCGAGTAGCCAAAATAAAAACCACCGTGCAGGTGATTCTTATTTTGGCTCCCAACTATAGAGGCAGTCATAACTGCAATTAAGCAAGACTTAACAGTTGTATAGTTAAATGATGACAAGAATAAGTCCAGAACGTATTAAGGAATTGCAGAAGCTTCTTAAGGAACAGACCGGCAAGGATTACAGTAGTGAGGAGGCTCAAGAAGCAGGCCTAGCAATCATGCGTTATCGTGATAGCTAAAGAGCAAAGCAAGCAACAACTGCAGCCAGCGACAGAAATCGCACAAGACAAGGTCTAAAGCTGAAGAAGATTTCGTTAGAGAGAAGGGGGGGGTAGGCATACCGCCCTAACCCGTCACCTGTTTATACATCCCCCACGAAAACTTTTTCAAATTTTGGGAAATTCTTAAAACTCTAGATCAATTGTTTCCTGAGCCTTATTGTAGACCTCAACCCTAGAGTCTATATCAACTCGATCCACAAGCCACCCACGGACTCCACATAGCCTAATAAAATCTCTTATTCGGTTAACATTATTCATTTCACGGAGCGTCACAACTAAACCAAATTTGAGGTTTTTACCATCGTCTGTATCGAATCTATTTTTTGTCTTAACACTTACACCCCACAGACCCTGATCGTATGCTTTTCTCGGCATCATCTTATCGCCAATAACTTCCCGGATATGCTTAGTGTTGTCCCATTTCCTAAATATCTTCCGAGCGGTCTCTTCATGAACCCTATGAGGCGTGCCGTCATCAATACTCTGCACGTTTTTGTCTATTGGTTTTAGTCCAGGGTTTTTGCCGCCCGGATTCATTCTTCCGATATACACATCAAGTTCTGTATTGGTATAGTCGACGCCTTGATTGATTGAGCATTTAGGAAAATAACATAAAGTAGCCTTCGCAATAAAAGGATGTTTGCCGTTGTCTACAGGAACGGGAAGATTATAAGCGTGAGTATCGTATTGTTCAGACATAGCTTCAATTATAAATTTGATTTCATTGTCGCCTGACTGAACGATATCGTTAATGTGCCGAGGAACTACACCGTGTCCCATTAAAGTTGATTTTTTAGGGTCATTGCCAATATCACTCCATCCAGCAGCAGCATCTACTATTAAGGCCTTTGTAACTTCTCGACTAAATCCGAGAACTTCAATCATGAACGCGACCTTACGAGTTACCCATGGAGTTGCAACTGATGTGCCCCTCATAGTGGATTTACCCATTGGCGTACAAACAGTAACCCCATTATCTCCTATATCGCCACCGAAAGATGCGATATCTGGTTTCTTGAAAAATGAGAGCACCTCCCCTTTGCGACTATATATCGCGGGTTCATTGTTACCATTGACCGCATTTACGACAATTGAATTAATGGAATCTGCCGGTGAACCAATCAGCTTTTCGCCAGCTATCTTGGCATCTAAGTAGTTAGTCCCGGAAACAACAAAGATAATGTCGTGTTCTTTTTGAAGCTCATCAAGCAACGCGGCTTCGGGTGATATATAGCTTTTAGCCACCTCTCTATCGGAGCCTAGCGAGAGATTCCATACTTTAATGTCTGTATTGGCTTTAACAATTTTTTCTATCTTACGCATGATATCAAAAGAACTGGCGCTCTCTTTATCCTTGCCAATGACCGCAAAGTGTCTAACCCTAAATCTACCGCAGCCATCTTCTAATTCAGGATTGATACTTGGTCCATCAACAATTATTGAAGATATGGCTGTTCCATGCCGCGTGTTTTCGCCAAATTTAGGATCAGAGAGATTCTCGTATTCCACCCATTTGCTGAAATATACACTCTCGTCAAATTGAGTATCAATTACGCCGATAGTAGGTTCATTTTTTGGATCGTCAATCGAAGCCATCCAAGGCTCTCTTTGTTTGACGTTATCATCTTTGTCCAAAATTATGTTATTTAGGTCATCAACAGACATTGCTATTAGATAAGGTGCTTCGTTGATTATCTTAGTCATCTGATGGGGCATTAAGAGAACCGTTGAATTACCAATAAATCTTTCCTCGGGGACATCAATGTGAATTTTATCCCGGAGAAAAGCTTGCATATCGTCATCAACTTTATACAAAGTAACGATCGACTTCTCTTGAATCTTGTCACTGAAGCTTGGTTTATCGAATCGTGTCACATAGTATGCGTCCACTACGATTTGTCTGAAGGTTGACTTAGGTATCCCATATTTTCGGAAGTCTATGTCTTTAAAGCCTGGCACGTCTGATTTGTCAAAATCATCTAATTGGTCGCTCGTTACTTGTCCGCCAAACTCGGCTCGAATAATATTAGCAGCAGTATTTAGTTTATCTTCCGCCTCTGCTAATAGCTTATCGTTAACAAGGTGTGTGATGATATGACACCCGTTATCGTCAAACCTGGCGCCACGTATTGAGCTGTTTGCTGTATTCTTAAAATTAGCAAACAGTGATCGTATGCGGTTACTCTTAGCAATCACTTGTCTATAGTGGACATCTACAAGCGCTTCGTCTTTAAGAATAACGTCACTAGCCCAAAAGCTTCTTAGATTCATTATTTGTTCGGCGAGGGCAGAAATATTATCTGCTTTTAATATAGTACTTTCCGCCTTAGGTAGGCTAGGGTTGCCACCACGGCCGGCGCTAGGGCTTTGTTGAATCCTGCCTCTTAATTGTAGTATCTCGTTCATAGATCAATGTTCGCCAATTCTCTTGCTATCTGACTCTTTGATCTGCCTGTTAGTACCTCCATCTCACGCAACGTGAAACCTTGTGATTGAAGGGTTAATAATGAGAGATCTTGATTGTCTTTGTTGATTGAAAAATAAAGCTTCGTTAGATAATCAAACTTATTATTCGGGTCGCTGAATGAAAGGGATGTTTTTATCATATTCTTCAGCTCGCCTGGGTACGGGATATCCTCCATGGTTTCCATGATTTTTCTGAAAAGCCTTTTGTTGCTGCGCAGAGTTTTAAACCTAGTAAGCAAGTCGTCAAGTATTACTTCAGATATATCTAGAAGGTCTTCACGGCTATAACGATCAAAATTGATTGTTGCATCAAAACGCCGAGTAAGTGCCGAATCGAATTGCCCGAAAAGGTTGGTTGTTGCAAACAAGAGTATTGAATCGTTTAAACCATCCAGGCCTTTGAGTACAGAAGAGGTAACCCTGCCCATTTCCCTGATATCATTAGAATTTACTCTATCTAACGCAAGTGCGTCTATCTCGTCAAAAAGAACAACTATTCTTTCAGGATGAGGCAATTGCTTAAGTTCTCTAAACATTGCCGCAATATTTTTAGAGGTTTGACCCATCTTACTATCAACAATAGTCTCGAAGTCAACTGAAAAAAGCTCCCTCTCTAAAATTCGCGCGACTTGCTTAACAGATTCTGTTTTTCCTGTACCTGGATGTCCCTCAAAAAGAAATTTATTAATGCCGACATTATGATTAATCGAGTTTATAACACCAACGATGTCATCCTTAATTTTAGTAGGCAGCGGCAAGGCACTAGTGTTAAGGTCTACCTTAGTTAGGTATGGTGAATCGTAACTGGCTCCCTGGGGCACAAAAGTATTAACATCAGCCATTAGGGCTAGGATATGTTCAGCTAACTGATATTCACCCCTTGAGTCAAAATAACGAGCGATTTCATAGGCCTCTGCTCTAAATCCATCCTCATTTTTTTCAGCGTGATACTTAATCAAGTTTAAAATGTTTTGTTTGCGAATTTGTTCCTTCATGTACCCTATTATATGTGTGGCGGGACAGAAATGCAACATTTCGGGACACATTTGGGACAATAATTCCTATTTTGGGAAGCACTATTGCCAAAACTTGATAATGGAGTTACTATTAATGAGTCATAGCCGTTAATGCGACGAAAGACAAAAACCAGAAGCCACCTGGCAGGGTAGTGGCCAACAGATATAAGGGGAAAGCCAATGGCAGCTCAACGCAAAACCAGTGCTCGTGCAGCTAAAGCAGCTTCTTCCGTGCTGAGAACTCCAAAGAGCTCAAAGCTAGCGAAGACTGCCGCTGCAAGTGCATTGTCGCAGCGCGCACCAAAAACGCGCAAAAAGTAAAATCGCCAGATTTGCATTCGTTTAGGAGCGAGCAAACTGACGATCGTTGGGGTGATAATCAAATATCACCCCTCCAATATATCACATAAACCATTGGAGGATAAAATGGCTTATTTCTATATTAACCGCAACGCACAAGATGACGGATATCACGAAGTGCATAACGATAGCGCAAACTGTCCTCATCCACCGCTACCTGAGAACCGTGTACGCATAGGTTACTACGACACATGCGGCGAGGCAATTACCGCAGCGCGATCAGCAAATCCGACACTGCTTATTGACGGCTGCTACTACTGCACCAATTGCCATACCCGCTAGTCATAGCTCGGCAGGAGTAGGAGCCTCGAGAAGTCGGGCTCTTGCTCCCCGCGCCCCCACGCGATTACGCTTATTGGTCTACAAGCCCTGGATTAATCATGTAGCCTGCTGTGGCGAGTATCTTTTTATTCTGGAATCTATGCTTAGATTTAACGAAATTTGCAAACAATGGATGTCTGGTTATCATGTAATTTGCATAGCTTCTATCTGAGTATCGAGCTCTATCATCAGGACCGGCTGCTAGACGGCTTCCTCTTGCCTTCCCTGTAATCATGAACTCTGTTGCTTCTTCCTGGGTCAACCTCGAGCCTTCAGAGGCACGCATATAAGTACCTTTTATTTGGGATTTGTAGCAAGCAGCTACTGCGTATATAAATGCATTCTGGAACAAGGCGAGATACTCGGATTTGCTATCGCTTTCACTATACTCTTGGAGCATAAATGGTTTTATAAATTCTTCGGGATCGTGTTTAACAACAATACTAAGTGAATATATCGTTCTGAGGGTTTCGCGCTCCTCAACTCCCATTTGAAATACGAGCGCTCCCACCACATCCACAAAGCTAAAAAATGAATTTTGAAATGCTCGTTGGAAATGCTTACTGTGTTGTACATCCTCTAGGATGCTGCCCGTAAGACTGTACTTACTGCCAACTTGCATTGTATTAAGTTTCGGTTGAGTTTTCATATCCATTTTCGCTATCTCCTAATTAGTCTGGATGTCGAAAATAAAAACGACACCGCAAGGTGTCTAGCCATTCACAAGTCAGTGTTAACCGAAATGCTTATGCGGTGCCGATTTTAACGGTTAACCGCAAAAACATTTGCGCTCTGACTTAAATAATAGCTAGACTATTTGATTATATCATCGATATAATTTTTAGTTAGCTCGAACTTTGTAGACACTTAGGGTGTCTACAGCTTATTGTAGAAGTATCAACATAAAATTTACTCCCATAACAGAGGCCAACTAGTGTCTACAAAACATGTAATTAACAGGTGTACGCTTGTAGACACTTTCGTGTTACCTATTCGAAAAATAAATTTACGAACAGAAAAATATTCTTATGTTTTGGGTTTTGTTCTCAATATCAGATAATTGATCCAGGTATGGAAATGGATATGATCACTGGGCTACCACCCATAAAATTGATTAATAAATTTGTGTCTAGGCAGGCACTTAGCATCTACTTCAAAGCAGCGTCCATCGAAAAGCTGATTATGGATTTACAGAAGCTCCGGAAAAGTGGCTGCCTAGACTTTAATGTGAGAATTAGCCCTGAATACTTTAGGTGGCAACGCGACCGCATTAAACTCAAGTTACGTTCAGACACCCTGCGCCATCCTGATCCGTTTGGGATAGCCCAGCGTGATGAGTATGGACTAGGTGCGCTACATGATGGCACAGATCAAGATAAGCCACTCAGTGAGCAAGGGATCATAAAGGTAATATCCATTCTACCAAGAGAAATTGCGGAAAAGTATCTTGAAATACAGATTTTCAATCTAGATCGCGACAAAATAAAAAAGTTAATTCCAAAAGCAAGACAAAAGAAGCGGCTTGAAGATATTGAGTACAAGGGACTAAAGATTAGTAATGCTCTTGTTACGTACCACGATCAACAAATCAATATGCAGTTTCGAGAAATAGAAGCTCTGCGTATTTTTATGCAAAAAAACGAATCACTCGTGTCATCGAATGATTTTATTTCTAATCCCGATATTTTTAATCCTAAAAAAGAATATCCCAACCCCCATAGGACATGTAGCAAGCTTGTGCATGAAATTAGTAAGAAACTATCCTCCACGGTAGGTCAAAAGTGTATTTATAATCAACCACTTGATGGCTGGAGATTAAAAATCATCTAGTTATACAGCTGAAAACTGAATGACCACCTCTTCGTATTCTGAAGAGGTGTTTTAAATATTTGGAGGATGTAAATGGATGAGAAGCAGACATTAAGGATAAGAGATCTTGGACTGGCGGCCGCTCTAATTAGCCTTGGCCATAACATGTGCAATACGGACCGCGATACTAATGGTCGCTCCTATTTCATATTCACGCAAACAAAAACTCTTGAGCGTGACGTAAATAACTTTTGGGCTGATTCTTTGGAAGTTAAGGCGCGTAAATATTTTGATGACATAAAAATGCTAAAGTCACGGATTTACGGCGAGCGTTAGACATGCGACTCAGCGCAGCTTTGGTAACAGAGTTTCAAGAATTGCACTTCAAAACTTTTGGTGAGCCAATCTCACTTGAAGCAGCCGAATTAGACCTACTGAGCTTAGCTGAACTAGTACGAATTATACAATCTATGGAAATTAAGGAAATTAAGAATGAACAAGAAAATGGAAATTGATAAAAAATGGTTCAAGACTAGTTAACTCAGCCTCTGCCGCTCCTTTCGCAGCAAGTTAAGTAGTTCATGATACATATCTTCATGCCTCATATTATACCTCCATTCG
>Ga0209793_1000307_pt1 | contig 66566 bp, 60 predicted proteins | sample EBPBio122009_DNA_FD_185863 | JGI IMG/M metagenome (GOLD analysis project Ga0209793, IMG submission 185863) | Wastewater treatment Type I Accumulibacter community from EBPR Bioreactor in Madison, WI, USA - Reactor 1_2/2/2009_ DNA (SPAdes) (version 2) | ecosystem: Engineered > Bioreactor > EBPR >... | reverse complement strand
CCGCGCCAAGCCCGCACCCTCCGGGTGATCCATGAAACGCGCCCCTCGCAGCCGCCAACGCCATGATTTATATGCGAAATATCACGATCAGGACAGCGAAATCAACGACTTACTTGGGGAATGTGGGATTACTCGTTTCACACGGTGACTGGCGATCTTCCAGAGGGTGAAGACATGGCCAAATGGTGGCCCGAAGGCTACGGATACGACCTGAGGAACATGGCCTACATGGCACCGGAGGCTATTCCCGAATTGGCGAATGCCATGCTTCGGTCGGGATATTCATCTGCCGAAGTGGCAGGGGTTCTGGGACAGAATTTTGCTCGGGTTGCGAGGGCAACTTGGTAAGGTGATGTCCTGTGAGCAGCGGCGGGCTTCGAATGGGGCAAGGAAAACATTTCAGATCAATCTGTTACCGCAGAGCGAACGAGGACTGCCAAACCATGCCGGCCACCGCAAGGTAGGAAAAATTTAAGCGACACTAAAAAAATGATTGACTGGGAGACGCGGAGCGGGCAAATTATTTTAGTACACCTTAAAAATGAATCGGACATGACGGACATGACGATAGGTTCCTCGCCTGCAACATTGCAGGCGGATAAGTTAGATTTGGGTCACGCAGTTCGCCAGCGGCGCAAGGCAATGGGCATGACCCTGCAGAATCTGGCAGATGCAACGAATTTGACACCCGGTTTCATATCGCAGATGGAGCGTGGTCTTGCTGCGCCGTCGATTACGACTCTCAGAGGTGTTGCCCGGGTTCTTGGTCTTGATCCATCCGCTTTGCTGTCGCGGCCACCGGCACCGAAGCACAAGACTCTGAAAGGGGATCGGCAGGTTTTTGGCATTTCCGCAGAGAAAGTCAGCTACGAACGGATTTCCTCTCAGTTCCCGGGAAGCATCCTGCAGTCACTCTTGATTCACGAGGCACCTGGCCATCAGACAGAGCCCGTAAGTCACGAAGGCGAAGAGCTATTTTTCATCATTGAGGGAACGCTGATCGTCCTGCTCGAAGGAGAACGTCACGTCCTGAACGCCGGCGACTCGCTTCACTTTGCCTCGACCCGCGTGCACTCGACCTGGAACCCATCTGCCGGTTTCACAACCTTTCTGCATACCTGTACTGCCGACATTTTTGGCGAGGGTGCCGCTCTCACGCCGCAGCATGACACCTTCAGGACCGAAAACAACAAACCAAATGGGGAGATCAAATGACCATGCACCTGTCAAAAATGCCAAAAGTGGCGCTGTTGACTGCCTTGTTTGCAACTTCGGCATTGCCTGCCCTGGCCGGCGGCACCTTGCGACTGGATGAGGTTCCGGTAGGCGAACTTGATCCGGGCAAGGCGCTGGATTACGCGGATTCGCTTTTGATGTTCAACGTCTATGATACCCTGGTGATGCCGACGGCCGGCGCACCGGGTCAGTCGCCGCACCTTGCGACCGAGTGGACGATTGAGGGCAATCTTGTCACTTTCAAGCTGCGCGATGACGTCAAGTTTCAGTCAGGAAACGCGTTCACTGCAGATGATGTGGTTTTCTCGTTTGATCGAATGAAGGCCCTGGGGCAGGGGAACGCCTATCTGTTCTCGACCGTTGAAAAGGCCGAGGCAGTAGACGCGAACACTGTCAAGTTCACGCTTTCTGCCGCCTATGCGCCTTTCATCGCATCGCTGACTCGCCTGCCGATCCTCGACAAGGCATTGGTTCTGCAGCATCTGGGCGATGGCGAAGGGGAAATGAAAGACTGGGGTCAGGCTTGGCTTTCGGCCAATTCTGCCGGTTCGGGTGCCTACAAGATCGTGTCGCACAACCCGCAGTCTGAAACCGTGATGTCGCGCAACGATGGCTATTTCCTTGGGGTTCCCGCCGAGGCCCCGGACGAAGTGCGCCTGCGCTATGGGCTTGAAGCGGCGACTGTCCGCGCGATGGTCTCATCTGGCGAACACGACATCACCTCGCAGTGGCTGCCACCCGAAGTAATGATGGCGATGGTGGGCGATGGTGCACATCTGTTGCAAGAGGCGGGCACGGGTGGCTTCTATATCAAGCTGAACACGCAGAAGGCGCCCTTGGATGACGTGAACTGTCGCTTGGCTCTGGCAAACGCCTTTGACTATCAAACCGCGATGGCGATCACGCAGATCACACCCGAAGTAGCCGGAGGCACGGCTCCGACCGGAGCCATTCCGGTGGGTATGCTGGGGGCAAAGCCGCGCGACGGCGGAACCTTGACCCGCAACATGGACGCCGCCAAGGACTACCTGTCAAAATGCGCCTACAACCCGGCCGACTATACTCTGGAACTGAGCTGGGTGGCCGAGGTGCCCCTGGAAGAGCGGTTCGCCTTGCTGATGCAACAGAACTTCTCGGAACTGGGCTTTAACACCGAAATCGTGCGCGTGCCGTGGGTCTTGTTCACGGAACGCGTGGCCAAGCCGGAAACCACGCCGAATATCAGCCAGGTCTTTGTGACGGCAGTAACGGGCGATCCCGATACTCTGTTGTATCCGATGTATCATTCGTCACTGTCCGGCACCTGGCAATCGCCCGAATATCTGAAGGATGCCGAAGTGGACGCGCTGCTGGACAAGGGCCGCACCGCCGCAACACCTGCCGACCGTGAAGCAGCCTATGCGGCGGTGAACGACCGGCTGATGGCGCTGGCGCCAACGATCTACGGCTTTGACCGCAATACGGTGATGGCGGCCTCAAGCCGCGTCAGCGTTCCGGCCATGGAAGACCCGGCCAAGGCATATGCACTGGACGGCATGGGGCTGAGTTTCCGCCTGATGGCGATGAAGGACTGATCACCAAATCCCGCCGATCCCTTTGCCGGGGTCGGCCCCCATCTGAGTGAACATTATGGGCTTCCTGCGGATATTCCTTCGCCGGCTGGGAACGGCTTTGCTTGTCCTGTTCGGTGTGTCGCTTCTGATCTTTGTCATTGCCCGGGTTATTCCGGGTGATCCGGCGCGCGTTGCCTTGGGGCCGAATGCGACAGCCGAACAAGTGTCAGCCCTGCGCGAAATGCTGCGCCTGGATGATCCTGTGCCGCTGCAATATCTGCACTACATGGGCCGCCTTTTTCAGGGCGACCTTGGGATCTCGCTCTATACCAACCGCCCTGTCACGACGGATATTGCCGAGTTTCTGCCCGCCACCCTGGAACTGATCTTGCTGGCGGGGGTGATGATGGTCGCGATCGGCCTGCCCTTGGGCATTCTGGCCGCGCGCTATCGCGGGCGCTGGCCGGATCATCTGGTGCGGATCGCGGCCCTGCTTGGCGTGTCGGCCCCATCCTTTGTCTGGGCCGTGGTTCTCATGCTGATCTTTGGCTTCTGGCTTCAATGGCTGCCCATTCAAAGCCGCCTGCATGACAGCTTTACCATAGCGCCTGTCACAGGGTTCATGCTGATCGACACTTTGATTGCAGGCAATCTCGCGGCCTTTGGCAATGCGATTTCACACCTGATCTTGCCCGCCTTTGCCTTGGCCCTGTCCGGTATCGGGCAAGCGGCCCGGCTGACGCGGGCCAATATGATCGAAACCTACGACAAACCCTATATCGAGATGGCGCGCGCCTACGGCTTTCCCGAGGGCCGCATCGCCCGGCGCTATGCGTTCAAGCCATCGCTGATCCCGTCGTTAACGATCATCGGCCTCGACTTCGCCGCGATGTTGGGCAGCGCTTTTCTGGTGGAGCAGGTGTTCGGCTGGCCCGGCCTGTCGCGTTACGGCGTGCAGGTGATCCTGCGCAAGGATCTGAACGCCATCGTCGGCACGGTGCTGATCATCGCCGCGTTGTTCTTGCTGATGAACATTCTGGTGGACCTGCTGACCGGGTTGCTGAACCCGCGCATCCGGCACGCGCAAGGAGACAAGGCATGAAACGTATCCTGCATATCCTTGCGGCCAATCCATTGACACTGTGCGGCGCGGTGCTGGTTCTCCTTGTGGTCATGGCAGCCTTGCTGGCCGATGTGATCGCGCCTTATCCCGAGCATGCCGGGGCGGTAGTGGATTTCGTGAATTTCAACAAACCGCCGTCATCGACCTATCTGTTCGGCACCGACTTGGTGGGGCGCGATCTGTTCAGCCGCATTCTTTATGCCTACCGCATATCGTTGCTTTTGGGAGTTGTCGTTCTTGCCGTCGCTGTGCCGGTCGGCGTGGCCCTTGGCCTTATGGCGGGGTATCTGAGCGGCTGGTGCGAGTATCTGATCATGCGCGTGACGGATGTTTTTCTGTCGATCCCGCCGTTGGTGCTGGCGATGTCGATCATGGGCGTTTTGGAACCGACCTTGATCAATGGCATGCTCGCGGTCACTGCGATGTGGTGGCCCTGGTACACGCGTCTGGTCTACAACATCGTGCGCGGTGAAAAAGTAGAAGGCTATGTGCTGGCAGCCGAGGTGATCGGCGCTTCCAGAACGCACACCATGTTCCGCGAGATTTTGCCGAACTGCCTGCCCGCCATTGTCACCAAGATGACCCTGGATTTTGGCTTCGTGATCCTGATTGTCTCGTCGCTGTCCTTCCTTGGCTTGGGCGTCCAGCCCCCGACACCGGATCTTGGGTCCATGGTGGCGGACGGGGCGAAATATCTGCCAGACAGCTGGTGGCTGTCCGTGTTTCCCGGCCTGGCCATCCTTGTCGCGGTCTTTGGGTTCAACCTGATCGGAGACGGTCTGCGGGACATATTGGGGGCCGACACATGAGCCTATTGGATATCCAGGATCTGAGACTGTCCTTCAATCTTTGGTCGGGCCCGGTCAACGTGCTGCACGGAATATCCCTTCGCATCGGCAAGGGGGAACGCGTGGCGCTGGTGGGCGAAAGCGGATCGGGCAAATCTGTTACGGCGCGCATCGTGCTGGGATTGTTGCAGGAAATGCGCGGCGCCCAGATTTCGGGGCGGATCGGTTTTGACGGCACCGATCTTGCCAGCCTTGCGCCCCGCGACAGACGTGACCTGCGCGGGCGCGAAATGTCGATGATCTTTCAGGACCCAACCTCGTCCTTGAACCCGGTCTTCCGCATCGGCCGCCAGTTTCATGAGGTGTTGCGGCGTGGTCAGCCTTCGATTGACGCCGCCGCAGCGCGCGAGATTGCAAAGAAAGTGCTGGCAGAGGTGTCAATTGAACAGCCCGATCGGGTGTTGGACAACTATGCTTTCCAATTGTCAGGCGGCATGAACCAGCGGGTGATGATAGCCATGGCGCTGGCCAATCGTCCAAAGCTGTTGCTGGCCGATGAACCGGGAACGGCGTTGGATGTGACGGTTCAGGCACAAACGTTGCGGCTGATGCATCAACTGGTGTCAGACCACGGCACCGCCGTGCTTTTCATCAGCCACAATCTGGGCGTGGTGCGCGAATTTGCCGACCGAACTTATGTGATCTACCGCGGTCGCATCGTGGAATCCGGTCCCACAGCCATGGTGTTCGAAAACCCGGCCCATGCCTATACCCGGGCGCTGATGGCGGCACAGCCCCGGTTGACAGGTGGCGGCTTGCCGGAAATTGCCGACCGGGACGGGGCATTTTCTGATCCGGCCTTTCATCATGGAGTTCAGGCATGATCCTTGAAATCCAGAATGTTTCCAAACAGTTCGACGCTGGCGGCCACAAGGTGCAGGCATTGTCAGAGGTGACCTTGCAGGTAGAGCAGGGCGAATGCCTTGCCATCGTTGGCGAAAGCGGGTCGGGCAAATCGACCTTGGCCAACATCGTGCTTGGATTATATCCGCCGAGCCACGGACGGCTGATCTTTGATGGCAAAGAACTGCCTGCGCAGCGCAGTCTTTCCCACCGCCGCGCCATTCAGCTGGTCCAGCAAAACCCGCTGTCGGCGCTGAACCCGCGTCGGTCCATCGGGGCTTCGTTGCGGCTGGCGCTGGACGTGCACGGGATCGGGCCGAAGGCGGGCCGCATGGCGCGGGTGCAGGAATTGTTGGCAGATGTCGGACTTGATCCTGCATTTGCCAATCGTCCTCCTGCGGCCCTGTCGGGGGGACAGCGTCAGCGCGTGGCCATTGCCCGCGCCCTGGCCTGCGAAAGCCGCCTGATCGTGTTGGACGAGCCGACCTCGGCACTGGATGTTCTGGTGCAGGCGCAGGTTCTGCGTCTGCTGGATCAACTGCGGCGCGCGCGCGGCCTGACCTATTTGTTTATCACCCATGACTTGGGCGTCGTGCGCAACATTGCCAACCGGGTTGCAGTGTTCCAGCGCGGGCAGCTGGTCGAGACTGGCATGTCCGAGGCGTTGTTTGCCGCCCCGTCCCATCCCTACACACGATCGCTGATCGGCGCAGTGCCGGTCATCACTCAAGACGAAAAAGCCTTCCGTGACCGAATTGGAGACCCTCAATGACCTCAATCAATCTGATCGAGGCGCTTGCCAATCCCGATCGACAGCCGATGACCATGCTGGCGGCTGTCGGGCACTATGCCGAACAGATTACCGGTGCGCGTCTGGTGACCTTGATGACCATTGAACACAACAATGGCGGCGCGGAGCGGATCTGGAGCAATATGCCCGCCGCCTATCCGGTTTCAGGCCGCAAGCCCATGAACAAGACCCACTGGTCGACGCTGGTTATTGATCAACAAAAACCTTTTGTTGCCAACACGATCGCTGAAATCGCTGCTGTCTTTGAAGACCATGCGTTGATCGCCAGCCTGGGCTGCGAAAGTTGTCTGAACTTGCCAATCGTCGTCTCAGGGCAAGTCATCGGCACAATCAACTGCCTGGATGTCGCGGGCTACTGGACCGCGCAACGCCTTACCGCGGCGCAAGCGCTGATCCTGCCGGGAGCGCTGGCCTACCTTGTTCACCGAAACACCAAAATGGAGCATGTCCAATGACCTTGCGCGTGGCAACCGATGTGGGCGGCACTTTCACCGATCTTGTGGCCTTTGAAACCCATCCCGATGGCAGCACCAGCATTCGCACTGCCAAATCCGATACCACTCCGCCGAATTTTGAACAGGGTGTGCTGAATGTGCTTGCCAAAGGGGGGGTTGATCCGGCTGTGGTCGATTTCATGGCGCATGGCACGACTGTCGTCATCAATGCCTTGACCGAGCGCAAGGGCGTCAAGGTTGGCCTGATCACCACCGAAGGCTTTCGCGACAGTCTGGAGATTGCGCGCGGCAACCGCCCCGATTTCTTCAACCTCTCGTATGAAAAGCCCAAACCTTTCGTGCCACGCTATTTGCGCCGCGAAGTGGCGGGCCGGATGTCCTACAAGGGCGAAGAAGTGGCCGCGCTGAACCTTTCGCCGCTTGCAGGGATCATTGCCGATTTTCAGGCCGAAGGCGTCGAGGCCGTGGCGATTTCCTTCCTGCACGCCTATGCCAATCCCGCGCATGAATTGGCCGCCTTGGCAGAACTCCAGCGGCTTTGGCCCAGCGTTGCAGCAGTGGCTGCCCATCAGATCGCACGGGAATGGCGGGAGTATGAACGCACCAACACTGCCGTCCTGTCAGCCTATGTTCAGCCTGCCGCCGAGAAATATCTGCGCAAGCTTGAGGCAGGGCTAAAGGGCAAGGGTCTCCGCGCCGCCCCTTACATCATGCAGTCGAACTGTGGGGTGGACAGTCTGGATGCCACCGCCCGCATTCCAATCACAATGGTCGAATCCGGCCCCGCCTCGGGGTTTTGGGGTGCGGCAGAGTTGGGGCGGTTGCTGAATGAACCGAACGTGCTGGCGCTGGACATTGGCGGCACGACGGCAAAGTGCAGTTTGATTGAAAACGGTCAGGTCCGCATCATGACCGATTACTGGATTGAACGGGATCAACGGTCCTCAGGCTATCCGATCATGGTGCCGGTGGTCGATCTGGTGGAAATCGGCAACGGCGGTGGCTCGGTTGCCTGGGTTGATGATCTGGGCAAGCTGCATGTCGGCCCGCAATCGGCGGGCGCGATGCCAGGTCCGGCGGCTTATGGCCGGGGTGGAACAAACGCCACGACCACCGATGCAAATCTGTGGCTGGGCCGGATCAACCGCGATTTCTTCTGCGGAGGGGAGGTCGTGGCCGATATGGCAGCGGCCAAGGCGGCGCTGGATGTGTTGGCCGGCAAGCTGGGCATTACCACGGATGAGGCCGCGCGCGGTATTATCCGGATTGCCAACAACAACATGGTCAATGCGCTGAAACTGGTCTCACTGAACCGGGGCCACGATCCACGCGACTTCACGCTGGTTGCCTTTGGCGGTGGCGGTGCAATGCACGCAGCCGCGCTTGGGGCGGAACTTGGCGTCAAGAAGGTCGTCGTCCCGGCAGGTGCTTCGGTGTTTTCGGCCTGGGGCATGATGATGTCGGACCTGCGGCGCGACTACTTTGTCACCAGGCTGGCGTCACTGGACCACGGTGCGGGTCCAAGCATCGAAGCCGCTTTTGGCGAGGCCGAGGCGCAGGCGCGGGGGCAATTTAGCGCCGAAGGCATCGCGGAAGATCGGGTAAAGCTGCTGCGATTTGGAAAATTCCGGTATCAAAATCAAGAACATACGGTCGAAGTCAAGCTGACAGGCCCTATCACGGATGCTGACCTTGCCCAAATCGCCGCTGATTTCCATGCGGTTTACGAAAGGGAATACACTTACCGGCTGAACGCGCCGGTGGAAATGGTGGGTCTGCACGTCGTGGCGACGGCAGAGGTCGGCAAGTTGCAGATGACGCCGGCCGCCTTGGGTGCTTTGGATCCGGCGGCCGCGCTGAAGGGCCAGCGCAAGGTTGATTACGCGCTGGACGGCGTCCACACCGCCACCATCTATGACGGCACCCTGCTTGCCCCTGGCATGCGGTTTGATGGCCCCGCCGTGGTGGAAGACCCCGGCACCACCATCGTCGTCCACCCCGGCAACCGCGTTCATATTGACGGTTTCCGTAATCTGCACATCGAACTTTAAGGGGGCGGCCATGCAAAACGATCCGATCACGCAGGAAATCATCCAGAACTCGCTTCAGGCCGCAGCGGACGAGATGTTTGCCGCGATGCGCAAAACCGCCATGTCCTCGATCATCTACGAGGTTCTTGATATGGGCACCGGTATTCTGGATGCCGATGGCGAGAACGCCTGTTCCGGGGCGGGCATCCCGGCCTTTATCGGCGTGCTGGACAAGGCGGCCAAGGTCATCATCGCGCGCCACAGCGCCGAAGACATCCGCCCCGGGGACGTCTTTGCCACCAATGATCCCTATTATGGCGGCGTCACCCATCTGAACGACATCATTGTCGTCATGCCGGTTTTCTCGGGTGATCAGGTGATCGCATGGACGGCCAACATTGCCCATAATTCGGATGTGGGCGGCATGGCGCCGGGATCGTTGACGGGGGAAGCGACCGAGATCTTTCAAGAGGGCCTGCGCCTTCCCGCGATCAAGATCATTGATCAGGGCAACCCGATTGCCCCCGTGTTTGACATCATCAAGGTCAACAGCCGGATGCCCGAGGTGCTGGAAGGCGACGTCTGGGCAGCCATTGCCTCGGCGCGGATCGGATCAAAGCGGCTGCAGGAACTGGCTGGAAAATACGGTGTTGAGACGTTCCAGCGCGCCATGCGCAACTTCATGGACTATGGCGAGGCTGCCAGCCGCAAGGCGATGGCCGATCTGCCGCGCGGCACGTGGGAGCTGTCGGAAGAGCAAGACGACGGCACGATCTATAATGTGAAGATCACCATCACCGATGAGACCTTTGAAGTCGATCTGTGCAACAACCCTGATCAGGCAGCGGGCCCGGTGAATGCTGTCCGCGATGGCGTGATGGTGGCCGCCCAGATGATATTCAAGAATATGACCGACCCGCATGCACCAGCCAACGGCGGCTCGTTCCGGCCGATCAGGCTGCTGACCCGCAATGGTTCGGTCTTCGACGCGGCGGAACCGGCCCCGATCGGCTTTTACTACGAAGTCGAGTTGCGTGTATACGATCTGATGTGGCGCTGCCTTGCGCCGCATATGCCAGACCGGCTGGCTTCGGGGCATTTCGCCTCGGTCTGCGGCACGTTCATCGGCGGCACGCATCCCGACACTGGGCGGCAATACACCATCATCGAGCCTCAGATCGGCGGTTGGGGCGGGCGCAAGGGCGCGGATGGCAATTCGGCCATGTTCTGCGGCTTTCACGGCGAGACCTACAACTGCCCGGCCGAGATCAACGAAGCCCGTAACGGCGTTTGGGTTGACCGGATGGAGCTGAACATGGCGCCCGGCGGCGAGGGCGAATTCACGGGCGGGCGCGGCATCGTGATGGATTACCGCACCCGCGCCAAGGACGGCTATCTGACCGCAGGCTATACAAGATCGCGGTTTCCGGCCTGGGCGATGGAAGGGGGGATGGAAGGTTCCCCCAACCTGGTCGAGTTCCGCCCCGTGACCGGCGCGCCGGTAAGCCACGCCTTTGTGTCCGGCCTTTCGACCAAACCCGATGATGTCATCCGGGTGATCACCGGCAACGGCGGTGGCTACGGCAACCCGCGCGACCGCGACCCCGCCGCCGTGGCGATGGATGTCAAGAACGGTCTGATCACCCCCGAACGCGCCCGCGAAGTCTATGGTTGGCAACCAACTGCCCGGAAAGGATAATTCCATGGCCGCCCCTTTAAAGCTCTTGTTCCTGAACCCAGTCGGCATCCCCGACTATGACCAGTTCTTTGCCCAGAGCTTGCAGCCGTGGTTGCAACCCGGGACAGAGCTGCATGTCGCCTCATTGCCACCCGAGGACGGCTGTTTTTCGCATCTGGAATACCGCGCCTACGAAGGCCGTGTGACCAGCGGCATCGTTCGTGCCGCCCGTGCCGGGGCAGTCGAGGGCTTTGATGCCATGGTCATCGGCTGTTTTTATGACCCCGCCCTGCAAGATGCGCGCGAAATCTCGGGCACGATGGCTGTTACCGCGCCGTGTATCGCATCCTGCGAAATCGCGGTGTCGCTGTCCAACCGGTTTGGCATCATCGTGGGGCGGCCGAAATGGGTGCCGCAGATGCGCGCGGCGGTGTATGATTACGGATATGCGGACCAGCTGACGGGTTTCTATTCCGTGGATATGACCGTGGTCGAGTTCCAGCGCGACCACGCTGAAACTGAACGCCGGTTGCTGGAAGCCGGTCGTCGCGCTGTGGAAGAAGACCACGCCGAGGCGCTGATCCTGGGCTGCACCATGGAGATCGGCTTTCACCGCAAACTTGAGGACAAACTGGGTGTGCCGGTCATTGACCCTTCGATTGCCGCGGTCAAGCGGGCCGAATACGCCGCCCGGTTGAAGCGCGACTGCGGATGGATTCCGTCGCGCAAATGGTCCTGCGAGCCGCCACCCGAAAGCGAGCTTGCCAGGTTCGGTGGGTTCGAGACCAATCGGGTGTTTGGCCATCGCGTCAGCGTTTTCAGCTAAGGTGATGTAAATGGAACTGCCCGAACGGATGCGCGCCCTGCGCCAGAACATGCGGGACACCGGCACCGATCTTCTGGCGCTGGGGCCGGGGCCCAACATGCACTGGGTCATGGGGTTTCACACCCATCCGGACGAACGGCCCTGCCTGTTGCTGATCACGGCCGAGAATGCGGGTTTTCTGATGCCGGCTCTGAACGCCGAAGATGCCCGCGCCCGCTGCGATCTGCCCATGTGGACATGGGCGGATGCGGATGGCCCCCGGGCCGCGTTGCAGTTGGCCTTGGGGTCGTTGCGGGCAACCACGGCCCGAAACGCGGCGGTCGATGAAACCATGCGGGCGGACTTCGCGCTGCTGTTGCTGGATGCGCTGCCGCAGGCCCGCCACAGCTTTGCGTCCGATTGCCTTGGCCCGCTGCGGATGTGCAAATCGGCTGCTGAACAGACAGAGCTGCGCCGGAATGCTGCAATTGACGACGCGGCCATGCTGGCGGCCTTTGCGGCAATCCGGCCCGGAATGACAGAACTGGACCTCGCAGACGTGGTCGAGCAAACGTTCAAAGCCCATGGCGCCAAGCCCCTCTTCGTGATCGTCGGGGCCGGGGCGAACGGGGCCTATCCGCATCACCACACCGGGCAAACTGTGCTTGCCGAAGGCGATGCCGTTGTCATTGATATCGGCGCAAGGCAGGGCGACTTTTCGTCGGACCTGACACGGATGGCCGTGATCGGAACGCCGCCTCCGGACTATGATCTTGTGCATGCCGCCGTCGAGGCAGCCGTGCAGGCCGCCCTTCTGGCCGCACGCCCTGGTGTGCGCGCCAGCACCGTTGATCGTGCTGCCCGGCAAGTCATAGATGCAGCTGGCTTCGGCCAATATTTCGTTCACCGAACCGGCCATGGCATGGGTCTTGAAGGCCACGAACCGCCCTATATCGCGCAGGCTGCGGAAACGGTGTTGTCCGAAGGCATGGTCTTTTCAATCGAACCCGGCATCTACCTGCCCGGAAAGTTTGGCGTGCGTCTGGAAGAAATCGTCATTCTTCACGCCGACGGACCGGAGATACTATCCAAACTACCAAGAGGGGTGGTGTGCAAATAAGCAGCACATCTTCTGCGGATGATCCTGTCACACACAGCGTGATTCAGGCGGCATTAAACGCGACCGCCGATGAAATGTTCGCCGTGCTGCGCAAGACCTCGATGAGCCCGATTATCTATGAAGTTCTGGATGTGGGAACTGGCATAACCGATGCGTTTGGGAATTTGGTTTGCTCGGGCGCCGGTATTCCTACCTTCGTAGGAGTGTTGGACAAGGCGGTCAAGAGGCTGATCGAAATCCATGGCGATACCATTCTTGATGGGGACATTTTCCTGACGAATGACCCGTACTTCGGGGGCGTCACGCATCTCTCCGACATGGTGGTTGCTCTTCCGGTCTTTTTCGACGGAGAGCTTATTGCATGGACAGCTTCGATCGCCCATTGGAGCGACATCGGTGGCATGACACCTGGGTCAATGGCATCGAATGCGAGCGAGATTTTTCAAGAAGGCTTGCGTATCCCGGCTGTGCGCGTGTTTTCGTCAAACAAACCCATCAAGCCAGTTATTGAGCTTATTTCCGTGAACTCACGGCAACCGAATGTTTCGCGGGGTGACCTTTACGCTCAAATCGCCGCCTCGCAACGCGGAGCCGAGCGGATCACAAAGCTGTTGCAGCGCTACGGTTTGCCTCCATGGAATGCTGCGCTGAAAGATGCCTATGCTATTGGGGAAAAGCGCGCCAAAAAAGGGTTAGCGAGTTTGCCGCCCGGCAAATGGGCCATCGAAGAAAAACAGGATGACGGTGCCACATGGCGGGCGGAGATCGCCATCGAGCCGGATCTCTTCGAGGTCGACCTGCGGGACAATCCGGACCAAGTCTCCGCACCCTATAACACAAGTCGAGATGGGGCGGTCATTGCTGCGCAAATGGTCTACAAGGCGCTCTTGGACCCGGAAAGGGACGCCAATGCCGGAAGCTTCAAGGCGCTGAAGGTGCTGACCCGCGAAGGGACGGTTTTTCATGCGCGCTCACCAGCTCCACATGGCTATTATTTCGAGACGCGTATACGTCTTTATGACATGCTTTGGCGCTGTGCGGCGAAAGCGTTTTCCAGAAACCTCCCGGCGGGTCATTTTGGAACGATTGGAGGCACGGTTATTGCTGGCGTCAATCCCGACTCAGGTTTGCGTTTTACGATGGTCGAGCCTCAGATGGGAGGTTGGGGGGCGACGTGCAGTAGAGATGGGAACGACGCAATGTTTTCTGCTTGCCACGGCGACACGTTTAACTGTCCCGCCGAAATTGCCGAGGCGCGCTATGGTATTTTCGTAGATTTCCTCAAATTGCGGGACCAGGCGGGTGGTTCAGGAGTCTATCGAGGCGGGCGGGGCGTACACAAAAGGTACACGGTGAGGTCTCCTTGCATACTTGCGGTTGGCTTCAGCAAAGTCGAAATGCCGACTTGGGGCTCCGAGGGCGGCGAAAACGGTGGCAAAAACGAAGTGGCGGTTATCCAGATGGGGACGCCGCATAAGCTTAGTTTTGCCAGCGGACTAACTCTCAACACAGGCGATCAGCTTGAGATCAAGACCGCCGGTGGAGGAGGTTGGGGTCGGTCCGATAGGAACCAGTCCAAGCCATTAGAAACTTGAACACAGGCTGGCCGCCGTGCGGTGCGCTATCAGGTAAGTCTCGTCGTTCACAACCAACTTTGGAACGGCGATCTCGACGGCCAGCTGAACTGCCCCTGGTAGTTCGTCCACGCCCTGTTGTTTTTGCGCCTTTTGCCGAGGGACAGGCAATCAACCGGCGCGCGGAGCGTTCTTCGCGTGCAGAGTGAAACCTCCTGGGGGTTGGTATCTGTCCAAAAAAACGGGAGTGGCTCAAACAGCTAGTAGTGCACCTCTTCATGGCCGTAGGTGCCTTCATAGTCGCGCCATTCGACAAAGACCGAGCGGTGCCAGTAACTGCCGCAGTGGGCGGGGACACCAAAATCTGAGGCCTCTGGAACAGCGGATATGTTGCTCCGCCGCCTGGTGTAGTCACCCTGTTCGCCGTAGGTGCCCATGTAGACCGTCCCCCAACTGTTGCAGTCGCCGTCAGAGCTGCGGCGCTGCTGGTAGGTGATTTCAAACACGCGGATTGAGCGGACGAAGTCGAAAGCGGCATCGGAAATGTCGACATCAGCCTGAGCGTCGACGAGGGCCAGTTCGGTCGAAACTTCCGGGAGCGAAAAGGCTGGCGGAAGCAGATCCCCCCGCAATGCGATGTCGTAAAGACGCTCAATGGGCCGCAGTTCACTCCGGAAATTCGCCCGCATCGGACAGTTCCAAATCTGCAGTGGCGGCTCGATCGGCCAAGGCGTTATGCGGCGAATGAAAACCGCGCGGGCATGGCCGCATTCGGCGGACGCGGGCCAGCCCCCGGCGAGACACAGCAGGATCGCACAGTCGACCGGATAGGCGGCTGCCGGAATGACGGTCGCGGTTGACAGGCCAAGACCTAGGAGCAGGGCAGGGAGGAGATGTTTCACGGGAGGTCCTTCTGGGCTGGAGGGATGTTGAGGAAGGTTGAGTAGGCCTCGGCGGCCACGCGGGCTTCGGACAAGGCGCGACTGCGCTCGGCGTCAAGGCAGGCGATGTGGTGGCTTAGTTCCGCGAAATACGCTTCGAACTCGGCCACGATTTCTGCGCGGTATTCGGCGAGAACCGCCTCTGGCAGGTCGGTGATCGGCACTTCCGGGGCCAGACAGCGAATCACCTCTGGTTGTGCAAAGGCGGTCGAGCTCACCGCGACCGCCACGCAGATCGCGGGAAGTAGCCGGGCCTGCCGGCACATTTGGTGCGTCTTGTGGAACCAAGCAGCAATGCCTGGAAGAGGACAATCTCTCAAGTTTTCTTGGGATTTTTTCAACTTCGTGCGCTCATATTCCGGCTCCATTTTCGACTGAGGAAGGCTTTGCCCACTCGCCGTCACCAGACATCCGACCCCTAGTCCGTCGACGCCACTGGCCTTCTTTTATCGTGTTTGTCATTTTTGTATTGAATACGCCATACTTTCTGTTAGGCATCGCCTCACAAAGAAATCTGCGATACAACGTTCCCAACAGATGATCCGAGGGGACCCCATGAATACCAAACGGCGCGCATTGCCTGTCTTGCTGGAGCGCGACTTCCGCAAGCTGGCCGCATCCGAAGGAGCGACTGTTGAGATCGAGTGTGTCAGTGCGCCTAACCCAGACGAACGGTTCTCGGGGGAATGGCTGTTCTACGTTGTCAGCCCAGCAGGAGAGCGCTTCCTGCTTGTCACGGCCCTTGCGCGGGAACGTATCGTCAACTCGCCGATCGGTATGTTCGGGCTCGCCTTCGGCAAGCTCAACCTCGACCATCTCGACGTACCTGCTGTCGCTGGCGCTGTCTGCACTGGCATGCGGAGCCGCCCGGGCGGAAGTGATCCGCTGGAATGAGCCCGCGGGGCAGGGCGGTGACATCCAGCTTGCCGCGCTCGATACATCCGTTCTGCGCTATGACGCGCGGGGGCAGCTGATCGTTCCCGTTTCACCTGAACCGGTTGAAGAAGAGACCCGGGAAGGCGAGGGGGCAGAAGCGGCAGCCGATGTCTTCAACAGCACCAAAGGCGTGGCGGCCCCAAGGGATGTCCTGCCGTCGATCCGGCTGATTGCGACCCGCTATCAAGACCATCCGGCCTTGGCGCGGCTGGACCTTACGCCAGCTGAGTGGTCCGCCTTCTTCCAGGCGATGATCAAGGTCGAGAGCAATTACACCCAAGGGGCTGTCAGCCATGCCGGTGCGCTCGGCCTCGCACAATTGATGCCTGGCACGGCTGATTACCTCAACGTCGATCCTGCCGACCCCATCGAAAACCTCGACGGCGGCGCGCGCTATCTTCTGGAACAGATGGCGGCTTTTGGCAGCCTCGAGCTTGCCCTTGCCGCCTACAACGCCGGCCCCGAGGCCGTGCGCAAATACGACGGCGTGCCACCCTACGCCGAGACACAATCCCACATCGTCAAGGTGATGGCGGTCTATGACCGCATCCTCACCGAGCTCTGAACCAAGAAGGACAACTCACCCAATGCGCAACCAAAACGTGGCTCTTCTGGGCCTGACCCTTTGCACCCTTTTTCTGGCGCAAGCCGAGCCAGCACTCGCGCAGGTGGTCTTCACCAAAGCCGAAACCGTGGCCACCGGCGTGTTGGCCTCGTTCCGGGGCACCCTCGCGACGGCCTTTTTCGGCATCGCCTTCGTGGTGACTGGCTTCCTTGCGGCCTTCAACCGGATCTCCTGGGCCTGGGTTGCCTTGGTCGTAGTCGGCGCCTTCCTTGTCTTCGCTGGCCCCGCCATCGTTGCAAACCTGCGCTCGTCCTTCAGCTGAGGCAGGGCAAGAAAGATGGAGAAAAGCGCGGTCATTCTCGGGCTCTCTCGGCAAGCCAAGTTCCTTGGCCTGCCGATGCCCTATGCCATGGCAGTGGGGGCGATGACCGTGCTGCCCTTCATTTTGTTCAAACCAGTCTGGTGGTTCCTGACCGCCCCGATCTGGTACGGGCTCGCGCGCTTGGCAACCAAGGTGAACCCGAACGGGCACCATGTCTTCGCCGTCATCATGCAGGTGACGCCGATCGCCCTTCTCCGGAAAGGGCGGCGTCATGTTTCTTGAGCGAGAAGGGCTGCGGGGCAGGGCGCGAGCATTGGTCCCAGCCGATCCGAAGATCTATGCGCATCTGCCTTACGTCATAGAACTTGATGATGAGGTGGTGCGCACGCGCGACAATGGCTTGATGATCTCGCTCGAGGTGACTGGCATCGACGGGATCACCTCGGGGTCGTCGGCGATCACCGCCTTGCGGGCCGGGTTCGCCCATCTCCTCGACACGCTGGACGAGCGTTTCAGCTTCTACCTGCACCGGATGATGCGCCCGGTCCAGACCCAGCTGAAACCTATCCACGGTCAAAGCTTTGCCGCTGATATCGACCGGGCTTGGGGCAGTGAGCTGAAGCGCCGCAATCTGCAGGAATCGGTGCATATCCTGACTGTTGTACGACGGCAGGTTGCGCCTCTGGCGGTCCCGCTCTTCGGCAAGGCAGCGGCCAAGGTCTGGGGGGAGGACACTGACCGGCGCTTGGAAGAGTTGCGTGAAGTGGTCTCGATCCTTGAGACCGGACTTGGCATCAAATCCCACCGCCTCAAGATCAGTGACGGCAGCCTCATTGGCTTTTACGCTTCGCTCCTGACGGGTGAGTTGCGCAGCAAATCGCGCAGCCCGTTTGGGATCATTTCCGAAGACGCCAGCGATGCTGCCATCCGTTTCGGCAAAGGCCAGTTCACGGTGGAGGAGGGCGCCGACACTCCGCGTGTCGGAGCCGTCCTCTATGTCAAATCCTATGCCACCTCGACCTGGCCGGGCATGCTGGATGCGCTTGGGGCGAGCCGCGACACCATCATCACCCACAGCTACACACCGATCGAACGCGGCAGCATCACCGAACGGGTGAAACGTCGTGTGGCCCAAATGCGGGCCTCCGAGGACATTGCCGCTACGAGGGGTCTGATGCCGGAGGGGGCAGAATCCTACGCTAAGCCCTTTTCGGCCACCTGTATTCGCCAGTGAGGAGGATATGGGCCCAACCGAGTGGCGAGGTGTGCGCCAGAAGGTTTGGTGAGCATCCCAGGCCTTCGCGTCGGCGGCCAGCGACAGCCTGGCCGAGATGTTTGGTGTTCCAGTAGATGACGATCGCGGCGAGGAGGTTCAGCCCGGCCATGCGGAAGTGCTGGCCTTCGGAGGTGCGATCACGGATTTCACCTTGGCGGCCGATGCGGAGTGCGTTCTTCAAGGCGTGGTGAGCCTCACCCTTGTTGAGGCCGATCTGGGCGCGGCGTTGCATGTCGGCATCGAGTAACCAGTCGATGATGAAGAGCGTCCGTTCGACCCGTCCTATTTCCCGCAAGGTCACCGCCAGCTCGTGCTGTCTGGGATAGGATGCGAACTTCCGCAGCAGCTGGCTGGGCGGCATGGCCCCTGACGCCATGGTCGCCACGCTGCGCAGTATATCCGGCCAGTTTGCCACAATGAGACGTTCCTTGATCTTGCCCCCGATCAGCCCCTTCAGCTCTTTCGGGCAGGAGGCCGGATCGAAGAGGTAGAGGCGCTTTGATGGCAGGTCGCGGATGCGGGGAATGAACTGGAACCCCAGCAGCGCGGTCACCGCGAAGACGTGGTCGGTGAAGCCGCCGGTATCGGCATACTGCTCGCGGATTTTCTGACCGGCGTCGGTCAGAAGCAAGCCATCGAGGATGTAGGGCGCTTCGTTCACGGTGGCCGGGATGGTCTGTGTGGCGAAGGGTCCGAACTGGTCGGAGACGTGGGTATAGGCCTTCAGCCCGGGTTCATGGCCGTACTTGGCGTTGATCAGGTTCATCGCCTCGCCCTGACGCGTTGTCGGGAAGAACTGGCCGTCGCTCGAAGCGCTCTGCCCGCCGCCCCAGAACCGCGCCATCGGCAACCTCGACTGCCCTTCGATCACCGTGGCCAGGGCGCGCGCCATTGCTTCGCTTTCGACGTGCCATCGCGACAGGCGTGAGAGTTGGAAAAAGTCGTGCGTGTTCGTGGCCCCGGCCATCTTGCTGAGGCCGAGATTCAGCCCCTCGGAAAGCAACACGTTCAGCAGGCCGATCCTGTCCTTGCAGGGCACGCCGGTGCGCAGATGGGTAAAGGCCTCGGTGAAGCCAATCTCATCGTCCACCTCCAACAGAAGATCGGTGACCCTGACTTCCGGCAGGCGGCGATAGAGATCGAGAACCAGCGCATCGGCTTCCTCGGGAACCGCGGCGGTCAGCCGGTCGATTTTCAAGGTGCCGTCCTCGATAGAGCCACCGGGGATTGCCCCGGCCTTTGCCGAACGCGCCAGGCGATGCACGGCGTCAGCCATTCTGGCTTTGCGGTCGGCCAGCCAGGTTTCCGGCTCGAACGGCATGGCCAGCCTCGGGGTGACGCGGGCAATCTCTACCGGGACCAGCGCTTCCTTCAGATCGCCATACCTGCGCGAATGCGCCAGCCAGATGTCACCGGATCGGAAGGCCTCGCGCAGATGGAACAGGACCGCAACCTCCCAGTGTCTGCTTGCCTCATCAGCCTCCGCATCCAGATGCCGCAACCATTTTGAGCCCCGGCGAAGGAATGTCAGTGGCAGGACCGCCGCCATCTTCGTGCCCGCGATGATCGCGCTCGCCGCCAGCAGCGGTTCTGCCACGGGCGCGGCGCAAATGTCTAATGCCCGCAGCATGCGCGGTGCGTAACGCCGGAAGCGATGATATCCGTGAACGACATGCACCAGCGGATCGGCGGCAAACGTGTCGGTCAGTTGCTCGGCCGTGGCGACAAGCCCTTTGAGGGATATCCAGCCACCGGCATTGCCGACGGCCTCTTCGAGGGAGGCCCGATCCTCATGCGCTTCCAGGAGTGCCGCTCCCAATGTCTTGAAGGACTGCAGGGTGTCCTTCAGCGCCAATTTGGCATCGTCCATCCGGGCGTCACATCGCGATTTCGCCTCGCGCCAGGTCTTGCCGACGATCCGGTCATGGGTCTCGACCACGGCGTCAGCAATGGCGCCGCGCCATTCCAGAGCACAAACCGCAAGGATGGCGAGACGGCGGTCACCCGAGATATCCCGCAGATCGCCCGCGAAGTATCGCTCTCCCTGCCGGCGAAGGCGGGCAACGCGGTGTGGCTGTACATTCGCCAGAATGCCCCGGTCCAGCGCCAAAGCCTGCAGGAACTCGAGCCGATCGAGCAGGCGGTTCATATCAGCCGAGTTCCGCCCGATCTCAAACTGACGCAACCAGACGAAGCGCGTGACCGAGCCACCCGCATCTTCGGTCAGAAGGGCATCGAGCCGCGTTCGCATGTCATCGTCCAACTGACCGGCGACCCTGGCATCGACCCGCCGTTCAGCCGCGACAAGCGCATCCGCGCAAAGCCGCTCGATGACCGTGATTCCGGGCAGGATGGTCTGAGCCGCCCGGCACTGCTCGACGAAGCGCCGTGCCAGATCCTCGTTCGACCGGGCAGTTTCGGCCGCGCCTTCAAGCCAGGCCTTCAGGTCCCGGGCGCCCCGCCCGGTGAACATCTTGTAACCGTAGATGGCGCGCAAGGCGGCCAGGTGCTCATGCCGGGTCTCCTCGCGGGCGGCGTAGCCGGCCAATTCGTCGGGCCTTATCCCAAGCTGCGCTGCCAGAAAGCGTGTGACTGCTAACGGAATGACCTCGCCCGGCGCCAGCAACCGCCCGGGATATCGCAGCGCGCATAGTTGCAACGCAAAACCGAAGCGATTGTGGGAACGGCGACGGGCATGGATGAGCTCCAGATCGTCGTCTGCCAGCGTGTAGTGGCGCAGCATCGACGCTTCATCGGTCGGCAGATCGAACAATGCCGCCCGTTGGCGGTCGGTCAGAATGCTGCGTCTTGGCATGGCGATCTTTCAGGAAATCGTGATGGACGACCGTCCGTAAGGGGATCGGTGAGCGGACATGGGGCGAGAGAGTTGAGAACGGTATGGAAACCACACTCCATCATATCTCGTATAGATGGTACGATTTGATTCGCATATGCCACCCCTTATCCGTACACTCTCGGCATGACCGCGATCAAAATTGGCTATGCCCGCTGCTCCACCGATCGTCAGGATCTGACGGCGCAGCGTGCTGCCCTTGCAGAGCTTGGGGTCACCGAAGACCGCATCTACACAGATCACGGTCTGACCGGCACGAACCGCGACCGGCCCGGTCTCGCCCAGGCCCTCGCCGCCGTGCGCGCAGGCGACGTGTTTGTCGTGCCGAAGCTTGACCGCCTCGCGCGCTCGGTCCCCGACGCACGGGCCATCGCGGAACAGTTGGAAAAGAAGGGCGTCAAGCTTGCCCTCGGCGCATCGGTCTACGATCCGACCGACCCGATGGGAAAGATGTTCTTCAACATCCTCGCCACCTTCGCCGAGTTCGAGGCCGACCTCATCCGCATGCGCACCCGCGAAGGTATGGCCATCGCCCGCGCCAAGGGCAAACTCCGGGGAAAGCAGCCGAAACTCTCGGAAAAACAACAAAAAGAACTGAGCCGGATGCACGCCTCCGGCGAATATTCCATCAGCGATCTAGCTGAGCTCTTCTCTGTCTCAAGACCGACCGTCTACAGAACGCTGCAGCGAAATTCCCCAAAAATTAAGCCTTAGCGTAGGATTCTGCCCCCTCCGGCATCAGACCCCATTCGGTTCCTTTCCAAATGGAGTGGACTTCATGATTCTTGGACCGCACCTAGCACTCAGTAGTGTACCTCCTCGTGACCGTAGTTGCCCTCGAAGTCGCGCCATTCGACAAAAACGGATCGATGTCTGTATGTTCGACAGTCCGTCGGCACGGCAAGATCTGACGCGGCCGGCACCGCCGACACGCTGCTCCGACGACGACTGTACTCGCCTTGCATGCCGTAGCTGCCCCTATAGATCTTCGCAGTGCTGATACAGTCGTCACTTGTTCGTCGCTGCTGATAGTCAATCTCGTACACATGGATCGAACGGACAAAGTCGAAAGCGGAATCTGAGATGTCGGCATCGGCCTGAGCGTCGACAAGGATAGGCGCGGTCGCAGCGTCGGGGAGCGAGAAGGTCGAAGGGGACGGGCCGGCGCGCAGTACGATATCAAATAGTCGATCCATCTGCCGTTGCTCGCCCGGGAAGCTCGCCCGCATCGGACAGTTCCAGATTTGGAGCGGTGGCTCGATTGGCCATGGCGTGATGCGGCGAATGAAGACTGCGCGGGCATGGGCGCATTCGACGGAGGCAGGCCAGCCCCCGGCAAGACACAAGAGGATCGCGCAGTCGACCGGGTAGGCTATTGCCGGGGTGACCATCGCAGTTGACAGGCCAAGACCAAGGAACAGGGCAGGGAGGAGAGGTTTCACGGGAGGTCCTTTTGGGCTGGGGGGATGTTGAGAAAGGTTGAGTAGGCCTCGGTGGCCACGCGGGCTTCGGACAACGCGCGACTGCGCTCACTGTCGAGACAGGCGATGTGGTTGCTCAGGTCCGAGAAGTAGACCTCGAACTCGGCCGCGATTTCTGCGCGGTACTCGGCGAGAACCGCCTCTGGAAGGTCGGCAGTCGGCACGTCGGGCGGCAGGCAGCGAATCACCTCTGGTTGTGAGAGGGCTGCGGAGCCCACGAAAGTGCTCACAATTATCGCGGCCAGTTTCAGCTCTCGTCTGCGCATCTGAGGTGCTAATCCGGCCGATTGAACCGCTCCGTGAATCCGCAGAAATGCCAATATTTCTTGGACTTTTCTCAACGTCTGCGTCTCACAACGTGGCTCCATTTTCTCGAGGACCGACCGGTGCAGCTGCCTTCATGACACGCCGTCCGGTTCAACCGCAGGTTCGGCTTTGCGCCCTTCTTTTATCGTGTTTGTCATTTTTATGTTGAATGCGCCATACTTTCTGTTAGGCATCGCCTCACAAAGAAATCTGCGATACAACGTTCCCAACAGATGATCCGAGGGGACCCCATGAATACCAAACGGCGTGCATTGCCTGTCTTGCTGGAACGCGATTTCCGCAAGCTGGCCGCAACCCCAGGAGCGACTGTTGAGATCGAGTGTGTTTCTGCGCCCAACCCCGACGAGCGGTTCTCGGGAGAATGGCTGTTCTACGTCGTCAGCCCCATTGGCGAGCGTTTCCTTCTGGTCACGGCCCTTGCGCGGGAACGCATCGTCAACTCGCCAATCGGCATGTTCGGTCTCGCCTTCGGCAAACTCAACCTCGATCATCTCGACGTGCCTTCATTCGTTGGCGCTGTCTGCACTGGCATGCGCAGCCGCCCAGGCGGAAGTGATCCGCTGGAATGAGCCTGAAGGGCAGGGGGATGGCGTCCAGCTTGCCGCGCTCGATACGTCCGTTCTGCGCTATGATGCACAGGGACAGCTGATTGTTCCCGTTCGCTCTGAAACAGTTGAAAAAGAGCCCCGGGAAGGAGAAGGAGCAGAAGCCGATGTTTCCTACAGCACCAAGGGGGTTGCAGCCCCCAGGGATGTCCTTCCGTCGATCCGGCTGATTGCCACCCGGTATCAGGACCATCCGGCTCTGGCGCGGCTGGAGCTTTCGCCTGCCGAATGGGCTGCGTTCTTCCAGGCGATGATCAAGGTCGAGAGCAACTACACCCAAGAGGCTGTCAGCCATACGGGTGCCCTTGGTCTTGCACAACTGATGCCCGGCACGGCTGATTACCTCAACGTTGATCCTGCCGACCCCATCGAAAACCTCGACGGCGGCGCGCGCTATCTTCTGGAACAAATGGCAACCTTTGGCAGCTTGGAGCTTGCCCTTGCCGCCTACAACGCTGGCCCGGAGGCCGTGCGCAGATACGACGGCGTGCCACCCTACGCCGAGACCCAATCCCACATCGTCAAGGTGATGGCGGTCTATGACCGCATCCTCACCGAGCTCTGACCAAGAAGGAAACCTCCCCTCATGCGTAACGAACACGTGGCTCTTCTGGGCCTGACCCTTTGCACCCTTTTTCTGGCGCAGTCCGAGCCTGCTCTGGCGCAGGTGGTCTTCACCAAGGCCGAAACGGTTGCAACCGGTGTTCTGGCCTCATTCCGAGGTACCCTTGCGACCGCCTTCTTTGGCATCGCTTTCGTGGTGACCGGTTTCCTTGCGGCCTTCAACCGGATCAGCTGGGCTTGGGTCGCCCTCGTCGTGGTCGGCGCCTTCCTCGTCTTCGCAGGACCGGCCATCGTCGCCAACCTGCGCTCGTCCTTCAGCTAAGGCGGGATCATACCCATGGAGAAAAGCGCGGTCATCTTCGGGCTTTCACGGCAAGCCAAGTTTCTTGGCCTGCCGATGCCCTATGCCATGGCAGTGGGAGCGATGACCGTGCTGCCCTTCATTCTATTCAAACCGGTCTGGTGGTTCCTGACCGCCCCGATCTGGTACGGGCTGGCCCGCTTTGCGACAAAACTGAACCCGAACGGGCATCATGTCTTTGCTGTCATGATGCAGGTGACGCCGATGGCCATTCTTCGGAAAGGCCGGCGCCATGTTTCTTGAGAGAGAAGGCCTGCGGGGCAGGGCGCGAGCTTTGATCCCGGCTGACCCGAAAATCTATGCGCATCTGCCTTATGTCATCGAGCTGGATGACGAGGTGGTACGCACCCGCGACAACGGTTTGATGATCTCGCTCGAGGTGACCGGCATCGACGGTGTCACGTCCGGGTCTTCGGCGATCACCGCGCTGCGGGCCGGGTTCGCGCATCTTCTAGACACGCTTGACGAGCGGTTCAGCTTTTATCTGCACAGGATGATGCGCCCGGCCCAGACCCAGCTGAAACCGATCCATGGCCAAAGCTTCGCCGCCGATATCGACAGGGCCTGGAGCGCCGATTTGGAGCGCCGCAATCTGCAGGAATCCGCGCTGATCCTCACGGTCGTGCGCCGACAAGTTGCCCCGTTGGCGGTGCCACTCTTTGGTAAGGCTGCCGCAAAGGTCTGGGGCGAAGATACTAACCGGCGCTTGGAAGAATTGCGCGAAGTGGTCTCGATCCTTGAGACCGGACTTGGCGTCAAATCCCACCGCCTCAAGATCAGTGATGGCAGCCTGATCGGCTTTTATGCCTCGCTCCTTACCGGCGAGTTGCGAGCCAAACCGCGCAGCCAGTTCAGCATCATCGCCGAGGATGCCAGCGATGCCGCCATCCGCTTTGGCAAAGGCCAGTTCACGGTAGAAGAAGGCGCAGACACGCCGCGCGTCGGTGCTGTCCTCTATGTCAAATCCTACGCCACATCGACCTGGCCTGGAATGCTGGATGCACTGGGCGCGAGCCGCGACACCATCATCACCCACAGCTACACGCCCATTGAGCGCAGCAGCATCACCGAACGGGTCAAGCGTCGCGTGGCCCAAATGCGGGCCTCCGAAGACATCGCTGCAACGATCGAGGCCCAACTCTTCGAGGCCGCCGACAAATCCGAAAGCGGTGAACTCGGCTTTGGCATCCACCAGATGACCATCACGGTCTTCGCCGGAGATCAGGCAGGTTTGGATACCGAGGTCGCCCGTATCCGCGGTATTGCGCATCAAAACGGCATGCGGCTCGTCCGCGAGGTTACAGCCCTGGAGGCTGCCTTCTTCGCCATGCACCCCGGCAACATGGATTATCGCGCTCGGGACATGACGGTCTCCTCGCTGAACTTCTCCGATATGGCCGCCCTCCATGCTGCGGACACCGGGACCGAAGCAGCGCGCCTGCCATGGCAAACGCCGCTGACGTTGTTCCAAACTTTGCAGGGCAGTCTGCTTCGGTACAGCTTCCATGAGCCCGGCGATCCAACAGCCGAACCGACCAACGGCCACACCCTTGTTCTCGGCAAGTCTGGCGGCGGCAAGACCACGACCGTCGCCTTCCTCGCAGCCCAGGCCCAAAGGGCAGGAGGCCGGACGATCATCTTTGATAAGGAAGCCGGTCTCAAAATGGCCGTGCGCGCCCTTGGTGGTCGTTACGCAGAAATCCGCGCTGGCCGTCCGACAGGCCTGAATCCGCTTACCACGGAATCCGGTGAACGCGGCGAAGCATGGTTTCTCGATTGGCTCGTGGCATTGCTTGAATCCCGCAGCGGGCCGATGACACCGCTGCAGTCCGAAGCCCTCAAGTCGGCGATTTCCCAAAACGGCAAAGCCCGTGAAGGGTTGCGGAATTTCCGCGCGTTTCAGGAACTGTTTGGCGATGTCGGCGACGGGCTCGATCTGGCGCAGCGGATCAGCGAATGGGGTCCCGAAGGGCGATATGGATGGGTCTTTGGTGAGGCAGATGAGCCGGTAGTGGATTTCACCAGCCATGACGTGACAGCTGTCGATCTCACCGAAATCCTCGACCTCGGTACCGAGCGCACGGCAATCCTCGGCTATCTCTTTCGCCGCATTGAAATGCTGATCGAAGAGAAGCGCCCGACGCTCATTCTGATCGACGAGGCCTGGAAGGTGCTCGACGACGAATACTTCGCCAAGAAGCTCGCCGAATGGCTGGTGACGGCGCGGAAAAAGAACGTCGTCGTGGTGATGATGACCCAATTCCCAAGCCAGATCCGGGGCTCAAAGGCGCGGTCGATCCTCGAAGCCTTGCCGAACCAGCTCCTGTTCCCGAATGGCGAAGCAGCCAGCGCAGATTATGACGGGTTTCGGCTCACGGACGGCGAGCTGGACTTTGTCCTTAGCCCGATCCCGGGCCAACGAATGGTTCTGTCCCGCACCCCGCGCAGCTCGACCGTGCTGAATGTCGATCTCAAAGCTCTGGGGCCGCTGTTGACGGCACTTGGCGGTGGTCAGGCCGGGCTCAATGCCTTTGGCGCTGACTACGCCGCGCGGCCCAAATTCTGGAAGGAATGATTGTCCAATGAAATCGGTATATTACATAACCTTGATTATCGGACTCGGATGTTTGGGACTTGCTGGCTGCACCGGCGTACCGATTGCCAAGACCAATTGCTGGGCCACCGCGGGTTCCACTGTGACCACTTCCACCAAGGGCGCAAGCCCGGATGCGGGCCTTGTCTCTCGCGGCAACACGTCGAGCCTTGATGTCATTCCCTGCCGCTAAACTTCAATGTTCTGCCAGGGTTTTCGCTCTGGCGACTGCGGCGCTGCCGATGATGGCGGCGGCGCAAGGCGTGCCTGTGGCCGACGGCAAGTCGATCGTCCAGCACGTCCTGGAGATCGCGCAGATGTCCTATCTCACCGGTGGGCGCGAACTTGAGGCCGACAAGAAGCGTCGTATCGACGAATTGCACCAGGACCAACTTGACGCGCTGGATGCCACGCTGGCGATGATGACGGGCCAGACACCGTGGATCAGTGATCTCGAAGTGATCCCCGGCGCTGAGGCGGAAGTCCTCTATGCGGTTGAGGACAGCAACCCTTATGCCGCCCGGCTTTTCGGCGATGCCAAGACCAGCATCGAAGAGATGATCGTGGCCACGGCGCAGAAATACGCAGGCCATCCCGGTCTTGCCCGCGCGGGGTTGAACCCCGTCGAGTTCCGCATCTGGTTCCAAAGCCTCGTGAAGCAGGAGTCCGGGTTTTCCATCGGGGCGCGCAGCCCGGTTGGGGCCTTTGGCCTGACGCAAGTGATGCCGGATACGGCCAAGGATCTTGGCATCTTCCCCGCCTACTATGACGATCCGATGCTGCAACTGGATGGTGGCGCGCGATACTTCCTGACACAGCTCAATAAGTTTGGCTCCGTTCCACTGGCGCTTGCGGCTTACAATGCCGGGCCTGGCAACGTCACCAAGTATGGCGGCATCCCGCCGTTTGAGGAGACGCAGAATTACGTCGTCCGCATTACCGGCTTCTTCAACGCCTATGCCGGCAAGATCACCGGCGTGGATCAGGTCGGCACTTTCGATCCAAGCGACATGGCGATCGCCGAGGCCAGCAACACGGCGGACGCTGGCCTGCACTATGGCATGGCCGCCTCTCTCGAGATCGAGGCGTCGCTGAAGCGCCTGCGCGCCATCATCGAGCGCATTCCCACGACCAAATCGACCAAAGAGGCGCTGGACCTCAACAGCTACGCCCGGGCGGAAGCCGTCCGCATCGGTCTCATGGTCGAACGGGTCAAGGCAGCCCGCGTAAAGGTCGATCAGGCCCGCTACGCCCTCTGGCTGCAGGCCTATGCCATCGACGCAACATTCATCAAAGTGAAGGGTGGTTCCGAATGATCCGCAATCTTGTCCGGGGTCTCTGCCCCCTTCTGACTTCTGCAGCCTTGCTTTCCTCGGCCCCTGCCATCGCGCAGGGCGTGCCGACGGTTGACCTCACCAGCATTGCCAAGATTGGCGAAGTGCTGACCGAGGCCAAGCTGCAGGTGAAGGAGATGATTGCCTCCAACCTGAAGCTCGACGAGCAGATCCTGAAGCAGATCGAACAGATCGCCACCCTGAAGGCGCAGCTGGACGCCTTGCGCAATGGCCTAACGCTGGAAGCTCTGGGTATTCCAGATCCGGACACCTTCTTTGACGACATCCTGCCAGATGTCGCCGATCTGACCGGCGGGCTGATCTCGGCGAAGGATGGCAAGTACTCTCTGATGACGACCTCGGGCAAAGTAGGTGACAAGCCCGCCGCGCAATATGTCTCGGAGTTCTTCGCCTCGGCCGGGCTTGATGTGGCCACCGTCGACACGCTTGCGAACAGTGAAGATGAAGGGGCTGCCCGGATCGGCACACAAGCAAACACCGCCGCTTTCCTCTCGGCCGCCGCAGAAACCTCCTCAGTCAAGGCCTCGGAAAGCCTCGAGCGCGTCCACGAGCTTGTTCAGGAAATCCCGGATACCGAAGGGTTGAAGGAGGCCATCGATCTGAACACCCGTGTAACGGCGGAGCTGTCGATCGCGCTCGCCAATATTTGGAACATGGAATCCGCCCAGTTGATGGGCATGGGCGAGGCTGGCGTCATGGATGCCGCCACCGCCGCCGAAGAACAGAAGTTCATCAAAGTCCTTGGGGGAGAATGAGCATGTCCAACGGGTTCAAAGCGCTAATGATGGGCGGTGCCCTTGCGTTGATCGCGGTTTTCTCGACCGCAGCTTGGGCCGAAACCCCAGCCCCGGCAGACCTTGCCCAGATAAACGCCTATCTCGACGTTTTGCCCAAAGTCGAGATCCCTGAAGATGTGCAGCCAATCCCGGGAGCAGTGAACGAGGAGTTCCGCAACTGTGAGGCCTCCTGGCCCGCCGGCTACGCGTCGGCGCGATCTGGTCCCGAAGCGCGGGCGCTGCGAGATATCTACAGCTTTGTGCGCGCCCAAAACGTCATTTCTACAGGGGACTGCGGCTGCTCTGGCAAAGTAGCAAACTGGGAAGGCGTCGAGGAGATCGCGGCTGCCTTGCGTGAGCGGCATGATGTCGAGCGTCTTGGCTGGCAACAGACAGAGTTGGTTTCTGGAAAAGCCAAGAAGCTGATCGCGATTGCCGAAACCATGTGTGGCGGCAGCTTCTGATGGACAGCGTCTCGACCATCCTGACCACGCTGGATGCGGCGATCACCTCTGCCGGGCGGCAGTATTTCGAGGCGACGGCGGGGGCCGTTGGCCCGATCTACACGACCTTGCTTGCCCTTCTGCTCGTCATGGTCGGGATCAACGCGGCCTTGAATGTCTATCGCATTTCCATGCGCGACGCGGTGCAACTGTCGTTCCGCATCGTCATGGTCCTGATGTTCGGTCTGACCTGGTCCAACTTCACCCAGATCTATGACGCCGCCAGCAACGGGCTGAGTGCTCTTGCGCTGGAATACTTCCGGCTCGGGGGTGGCGGTGTTGGCGCCTCTGCCACGGCGGCGATGGATGACATGGCGAACATGATGGCCGGGAACGTCGACTCTGTATCGTCCGCGATGTCCTCTATCATGCGGGGCTTTGTGGCCGCTGTTCTCTACGTGGTGCTGGGCGTCTTGATGGCGGTCTATGTCTTTATCGTTGGCTTCTCGAAACTGATGATCGCCTTCCTGCTCGGGGTCGCCCCAATCGCCATCGGCGCCACGATATTCGAGAAGACCAAGGGCATATTCGAGGCCTGGCTCTCGGCAATGATTGGCTATCTGATGTATCCGGTCGCCTCCGCCGGGGTCATCGTCGCTGTTGTCACCGTGGCGCATGATGTGTTCCGTGAGACCGAGGACGTCACCGACCTCGGCTCGATCCTCGGCTTCTTCGTCATCGTCTTTGTCGGCATCTTTGCCCTGATGGCGATCCCGAATGCCGTGACGCACATCACTGGCCAGATCAGCCTCGCGAGCATTGCACCGCAAGCTCTCCGGGTTGCAGGCAAGCCCTTGGAAAAGGCCTCCGACTATTCGGCGCGCCGAATGAACGAGGTGCGATCGGGTTTCATGCACGGCAAGACCGAACACCACCATTTGCGCGATCAGGCGCGGTCCGATGCCGAGCGCGGCCAAGCCGCAAGGGCGCGTTTGGGTCAATTCATACGCGACAGTTGACGCTGACGAACTGGCCCACGCCGCACAACTACCGACCGCGCAAATCCCCATTTCCGGAGCAAGACAATGACAGGTTCACCCCCTGAATTGAGAAGTTTTCTCGAAGCCGAGATGTTCTACGGCGTCAAAAAGCGCGAACGGATCGCCTATCTGGTGGCGGGCGGCGGACTGGCCATCGGCCTGATGGGCATGGTCGCTGTCGTCACAATGCTCCCCTTGAAGCAAACCGAAGCCTTTCTCGCAATCGTCGACAAGGACACTGGCGTCGCCGAGCGTGTGGTTGCGGTAGAGAAGGCCGGGATCGAACAGGCCGAGGCCATCCGGCAAAGCCTGCTCTTTGCCTATGTCACCGACCGCGAAACCTATGACCAGCACGACAACGAGAGCCGCATCTTGCGCGCCTACACTTGGTCAGAGGGCAATGCCCGCCAAGGGCTGGTGACCCTCTGGACGGAAGGCAACGCCAACTATCCGCCCAAGCTTTACGGCCAGAACTCGAAAGTGGTCATCGACATTCTGTCGATCACCCCGGTGACCGACACAACCGCCCAGGTCCGTTTCACCAAGACCTGGGTTTCCGATGGCGAGGGCGTGCCCGACCGGATCGGCAAGTTCACCGCCACCGTCACCTTTCGCTTCGAGCCGTCCAAACAGACCGCGCTCGATCTGGTCTGGCAAAACCCGACCGGGTTTCTGGTGACGGATTACCGCATCACCGCAGAAACTTTGGCCCCTACGGAGGAATGACATGACCCATCCCTTGACCCTTCCTGTGCTCGGGCTTCTGATCTCGATGACCGCCCTGCCCGCTTTAGCCGAGATCGCGCCCAAACCTGGCAGCCATGATGCCCGTGTGACCTATGCCACCTATCAGGAGGGGCAGGTCTACCGGATCAATACACACCTCAGGAATGTGACCCTTGTTGAGCTTGGTGAGGGTGAAAAAATCCAGTCCATCGCCATCGGCGATCTCGAAAGCTTCAAGATCGACAAGCTGGAGCGCGCCAATCTCTTCATCATCAAGCCCGTGGTCGCCGGGGCTACGACAAACCTGACGGTCGAGACGCAGCGCAACATCTACTTTCTGCAAGTCACGGAAGGTGGACGTGGAGAACCGAACTATTCGGTGAAGTTCACCGTGCCGGGCAGCACGCGTGCCGCCGCTGCTGGCAGCGAGATACCCACCTCCCTGCCCATGACCTACAAGATCATGAAAAAGGGCCGCGCTCTGCCCGGCTTTGCACCGGTGTCGATTTCGGATGACGGTCGCAAAACCACCTTTGTCATCCCGCCCGGCGCGCCGATGCCAACGATCTTCCGGGCCGATGCCAAGGGTCAGGAATACTCGGTCAATTCCTCTGTCCGGGGCACAACAATTACGGTCAGCACCCGCTCTGAGCGTTGGGTGCTGCGCTATGGCGAAGAATACGTCTGCGTCACAGCCGAGCCGGGGGTGAGCCAATGAGTGACGACACCCAGGCCGAAAAGCTCACCGCCCGCATGGAGCGTATGAAACCTTCCGAGGCTCCAAAGCGCCGCCGAGGTATCAATCCCTATGCGCTTTCCGCCGTGACGGCCGTCGCCGGTGTCGGCGTCGGGGCCTGGCTGGTGCTGGCCGCACCTGATGCCCCTGCCCCGGCACCCGCGATCGAGACCGCTTCGGTCAGCGATTTTCAGGGCGATGGAACGGGCACCGACGGTTTCAGCGTCTCGCGGCCAAAGCCGCAGATCGTCCCGGCTGCGCCGGACACCTCGGAGGCGGAACGGCTACAGGCCGAGATCGAGGCGCTGAACTCCCAGATCGCCGATCTGAAGGCCAATCCGGTGACTGTCACCGACGAGGCGGCACTCGCTGACCTCAAAGCGCAGGTTGCTGCCCTTGATGCCGATGCAAAGGCCCGCGCGGCCGCCCTCTCCGATCTTGAGCGCGAAAACATCCGGCTGCAGACCGAACTTGAGACCAAGGCGCTGATCGATGGCGATTCTGAGGCTGAGGCCGCTCGTGCCCGAGAAGAAGAACTGGCTCGGCGCAGGCAAGAGGCCGAGATGCTGAACGAGGCGCAGATCCATTCCGACATGGTGGCCTTGCGCTCCAGCATGGACATGGGCGGAGAGGGTGGCGCAGCTGCCCCTGCCCCGGCTGCGCCGGGACAGGCGGCCACGGGAGATGATGCTTTTCGCAGGGCCGGGGCCAAGGCGTCCGAAGTCCGGCAAGCCGAGGTCATTGCTGATCCTGCCCATACCGTGATGCAAGGCACGCTGATTGAAGCAGCCCTTGAGACCGCGATCAGCACGGATCTGGCAGGAAATGTCTCAGCCATCGTCAGCCATGACGTGTGGTCGTTTGATATGTCCCGCGTGCTGATCCCGCGTGGCTCGCGGCTGTTCGGGCGATACGATTCCGAGGTCGATGCCAGTCAGCGGCGTGTGCTGATCGCCTGGGATCGGCTGGTCACCACCGATGGTCAATCCGTCACCCTTGCCGCCTATGGCACCGACCGCATCGGGCGCTCCGGTCTTCCGGGCACGGTCCGAAACCACTTCCTCCAGCGGTTTGGCACCGCCGCTCTGATATCCCTGATCGGTGCAGTGCCAACACTGGCAGCCGACAAATACGCGGCCGATGAAGTGGCCTCCGACACCGCCGAAAACGTCGGTACCGATCTTGGCGAGGCGGTCAATACGGTGATGGCCGACTATCTCAGCATCCCGCCGACGATCAGCGTCAATCAGGGCGCGGTTGTGATGATCCGGGTCGATGCCGATCTGGCGTTTTACTGATGAGCTATCTCGACACCTATCTCGGGCAGCTCGATGCCGCCCTGTCGGACCCGGCCGTCATGGAACTGGCAATCAATGCCGATGGATCGATCTGGCTGGAACGTGCAGGGCAAATCCACATGACCCCAAGCGGTCTTGCCGCCCTGCCCGCGCGGTCTGTGCGTGATTTGGCTTCCCAGATTGCCAACTCGACATCGAACACCTTCACGGAAACCGCGCCTCTGGTCTCGGCGGCCGTGCGGTATCGCGATCTGATGCTGCGCTGTCAGGTGGTGGGCACCCCCGCTGTCTCTGGCGGCACGGTGATTGGCATCCGGGTGTTTCGCTCCCGGCAGGGGGACGTGAAGCGGACGGCCAAATCCTTCAGCTTCCTGAGAGGACAGGAAAACTCCCTGGAAGAAGAGCGCCGCGCGATGGTGGCGGAAATCCGCGCCGGATCGGAAGGGGCGGATGTTGAAGCGTTCTTGGGCATACTCGTGTCCGAGCGGCTCAATGTCATCGTCTCGGGTGGGACATCCACCGGCAAGACCGAGCTCGGCCGCAAGCTCTTGGAAATGGTGGCCCCGGATGAGCGGATCGTCACCATCGAGGATTCCCTCGAACTCCTGCCCGGCCAGCTCAACACTGTCAGTCTCATCGCGCAACGCGACGAGGGTTCGCCTCGCTCTGCCGACAAGCTCTTACAGGCCACGCTGCGTTTGCGACCAGACCGGATCATCCTCGGAGAATTACGCGGGGCCGAGGCCGCGACGTTTCTGGACGCGATCAACACCGGGCATTCGGGTTCCTTCACCACCTTACACGCCCATTCAGCCCGAAAGGCCATGGACCGGTTGGCGCTTCTCGTGATGGCGCAAGGCACAAAGCTCAGTTTTGGCGAAGTGATCCGGTACCTTCAGACCTCGATCGACGTGATCCTGCAGATGGGCCGCATCGGCGACCAGCGCGGGATCATGGAGATGTATTTCCCCGGCCTCGACGACTGACGACACCGGGCCCGCCCTCCCCTTCACCATTTCCGGCTCTTTGCCCCGCAGGTACACCATGGAAAACGACATCAATGCAGGCGCGGCGCGCCCGCGAACAGAGCGCGGCGCCGCAGAACGTTTGGCTGTCGAACGACCAAAGGAATACTTCTCGGTCCGTCTGACCCTGTCCGGGACCGCGCAGGAATTCGAAGACCCGGGCCAGGCGGGCGAGGCCTTCTTCCGCGCAGATCCGGCCGAGCGGCCCTCGGTCGCGCATATTGATGGCAACACCGCGCGCACCATGGCCCGAACAGAAATTCACGGCGTCCATGAAACGGGCGAGACGCGGTACTTCAAGAGCCTGCCGGACTCGCATGCGCCGGATGCCGAGTTCCGCGCCGGGTTTTTGAATGCGATGGAAGCCTCGCTGACGGAACGGTTGGGCAAAGTCGAGTGGGGCAAGGATGGCCCAGCTGTGACCGAGCGGCTTGATACAGGCCTGAGAGATGATCTCGAGGCTTTCGCCCGCCGCGCACCGGAAAAGGCAGCGGTGCTTTGGGCCGATCACAGCGACGCGGTCCCGCCCGGGCCGACATTGCGCGCGGCGGTGCAAGCCCGGGAGGAAGTAGCGGATCGAGAGGTGGCCGCGTATCAGGATGCCCTTGCCGGAAAACCGCCCATCATCGCCACGGGAGACTGGGTCACGACTGATGCAAATGTCGAGTTGCGGCCCGTGGCGGTGGCAACTGATCGAGGGATTCACACGGGCTACGAGGCAAATCTGCCGGGAGGGGAGAGTGAACTCACCGTTTCAGAGCGTACCTTCCCGAATTCCCGCGAGGCCTTGCGGCACGCCTTTGATTTCTACGAAGGTGGCGACGAAGGTCTCGAGCTGGCAGTAAAGCGCGCGGCCGAGGTGGCCCGCGAGCTGGTGGAAGAACCCGACCGCGGGCCGGAAGGGCTCGTCCTTGAACATCGACCACAGCCCGAGTTCGCCCGCCCCGAGACTGCGATCTATGCGGGAGATGAGGCGCAGCTCGTCCTGACCCTCGGCCAGGACACTGAAAACACCCGCGATCTGGCCGAACGGCTCGTCGCAGATCCGGAATTTCGCAAGGTGGTCGCAGAGCATATCCCCGATGCCGAGGCCACGATTGGCACTGGTCGCTTTGTCGACGGCGAAGGCTCTGCCGGGTTTTTGCCCGATGAGCTTTTGGCCGTCACCTCCTATGGTCGTGATGGCGGTGCCGAGGTTCTCGCGAAGTTTCCCGATGAAGGGCCGCTCAGTGAAGCCTTGGCCAAGCATCTGGCGCAAAGCCCCGTGATGGCGGCCTATGTCGAAGAAGAACGGCAGCGGAGCGATTTTGTTTCCGGCCCGGCGCGGGCATTCTCCGGTTGGGTGGCGCAATCTACCGCTCAGATCGACAGATTGCCGTCGGACCGGCAGGACGAACTGAGATCCGAAATGCAGGGGATCGCCAAGGAGGCAGCGGCAGCCTTTGGGCTGGATCGGGAGCGGGCCGAAATAGCAGCCCCGCCGCGTTCGACACTCTACAGCACATCCATCGGCGCGACCGCGATGGTGGTTGGTGGCGATGAGACCGCGTTCCAAAATGGCAGCGCGAAGAGCCTCTCGGCCGATCTGAGCCTCACCGCCCGCATGGCAGGCATCGATGCCGAAAAGCTCCAGAGCCGCTTGGAAACCGGGGCCGCCAATGCCCGCGAGGAAGAATCTTGGGTGAAATCCGATATTGCCGATGTCGCCAAACGGCATGGCTTTGACCTCGCCAGCGCGCAGGGGCGCAGTGCTGCGGCCGAGCGGGTGGATCGCTTTTATGAACGGGCCGCAGAACTGATCCAGTCCGCCCGCAGCATCGAAGTGACCCGCGGCCCTGACCCGCTGGTCGAGGCCTTGGGCTCGATGGCACGCGTCCATGCCAGCCAGGGATCCGTCGCCTTCCGCAATGAAAATCAGGCGCGGGATTTCGCGGAAGACATGAAGGAGCGTTATGGGGCGACGGTATTGAAAGACATCGCCGCTGGCCGGACGGATGCACTGGCGAAGGACGTGCCGGACCCGGCCGCTCGGGCGGCGATGGCAGTGGCCGTCGTCTCGGCGGCGAAGGAACATCCCTCACTTGGCCTCAGCGCGCATGAAGCAGAGGCAGCGGAACGCAGAATGGTGGCACAAGCGGCGTCGCGACTGCCGGAACACGCGCGAGCGCATGCCCATGATCGCAATCGCGACCGGGAGTTTTGATCATGCAACGCATTGCTTTGCTGCTTCCCCTTGGTCTCACATCCGGTCTGCTGGTTGGTCTCATCGCCGGGGGCCTCGTTCTCAACTTGATCCTTGGCCGCGATCCGAACGCAACCGGCATCTTTGTCCTGATCGTTGAGTTTCCCGGTTTTGCACGACTGACTTCCGTGCCTTGGATCCTGCCCTGGCAGATCGTCGGCGCGTCGACCGTGCTCTTCACTGTTGCGGCCGTCGCCCTGACCTTCCGCCAACAGCTCACCGAATACGGTCAGGCCAAGTTCCAGGCGCGCGCTGAAATGAAGGCCAATGGCCTCTTGCAGCCCTTGGGCGCGGGCATGGTCTTTGGCAAGCTCGGGGCCCCTTCCAAGACCGCGCCATATGTCAGCGCCACCTTCCAGAAATTCCCGCATTGCCTTGTCGTGGCACCCACCCGGGCTGGTAAGGGCGTGGGCTATGTCATCCCGAACACGCTTCTCTTTAACGGCAGCATCGTTGTCCTCGACGTGAAGGGCGAGATCTTCGAGGCCACTTCCCGGCACCGCCAGGCCGAAGGCGACGCGGTCTACCGCTTCTCACCCTTCGATTTTGAACATCCGACCCATCGCTACAACCCGCTCGAGCGTGTCGCCCGCGTTGAAAATCTCGAGCAGCGCTACACCGAGCTGGCCAAGATCTCGGACTATTTCTTGACGGTTTCCGACAAGGGCACGGCAGGGGACTTTCTGACCGAGGGGCGCGAACTCTTCGTGGCCGCTGGCCTTCTGGCCATTGAGCGCGGCAAGCCGACCATCGGCGAGATCAGCCGCATCCTCTTTGGACGGGGCGCCACGCAGGAGGTTTACGGCGAGCATGCCGAGGAGGTGAAACACCCCAACGCCGCGCAAACCTTCCGCAAGTTCGCAGGCTATTCCGACCGCACGCTGTCCTCGCACGCCTCGGTTCTGGGTGGTGCGGGCATGACGCTTTGGAACAACCCAGCCGTGGATCGTGCGACCTCCGGCAACGACTTTTCCTTCGCCGATCTCCGCAAACGGCCGATGTCGATCTATGTCGTGGTCAACGCCGATGATATTCGCACCCTGTCGCCTCTGGTGCGCCTCTTCTTCGGCGAGCTCATCGCCACCATGCGCTCCACCCTCCCCGACCCGAAATCCGAGCCTTGGCCGGTGATGGTCATGCTCGATGAATTCGACCAGCTTGGGCCGATGCCCATCGTCGAGCAGGCCCTGAAGCAGCTCGCCGGTCACGGCGCACGGGTGTCGATCATCACCCAGTCGATCCCCGGCCTCGACAACATTTATGGCGAGAATGTCCGCCTGTCGCTTGAGTCCGCCGCCGGCATGAAGCTCTACCTCGCGGCCAACGACAAGAAGACGGCGGGGGAGATTTCTGACGCCTTGGGCAAGACGACCAAGCTTTCGGTTTCGGACAGCGTGTCGCGGGATCGGGATTTCATGCAGAGGCGGTCGGTCAGTCGGCGGATGGAAGAACGGCCACTTCTGACACCAGACGAGGTGCGGCGGTTGAACCCGGATCAGGCAATTCTCATCCCAGAACGGCAGAACCCGCTGTTGGTCCATCGGATTGTCTATTTCCAGGACCCGACGTTCAAGAAGTTGTTCGAGGCACAGAAGGGGCCCCTGCCCTTTCCGCCAAAGGAAGCTGCGGACGTGCAGGTGCTGACCCAACGGATGGAGGCGTTGGAACGCCGACTGGCCGAACGGATGGTGGTGGATTTCGTGCGGCCGGAGAAGGTGAAGGCGGAAGCCCCCGTAGAGCCGGAACCGAAACTGGCGGCCGAAATTGTGGCGCGGGACGAGGTCGCGCCAGAGGCCGAACTGACTGCTGTCAATGCTGAAGTGTTCGTCACGGTGGAACAGGCCGAAGCCATCGCAGAGCCCGAGGTTGATCTCGCAGCCTTGAGACCACCTATCACAATCGCGGTCTCAAGGATGAGCAAGTTCTCCAACAACCTCGCAGGCTTAGAACCTTAACGCCATCCGGGATCAACTCGGGCCTAGTTCAAGTAGCTGAGCAGGCCATGGGCCTTGCGGATGCGGGCATTTTCCAGGTTCGGAGGCGACGGCTTTCAATCAAAATACTGGACCAAACGCGCCTCTCCATGCGAAGAAGGGCGCCTTTTCCAATGCCATAGAGGATTCACCATGCGACCCGGTCGCCCCACGCCCTTGACCCTGACGCGCCGCGCGCTCGGCACCCGGCTTGCTGGGTTTGCCGCCGCAATCGGTTTTGGGCAAAGTGCAGCGACCAGCGTGTCAGCCCAACCAGCGTCTACCGTAGATCTCGAACTGCGTGACGCGGCCCTCAGGGGTCTCGCCTTGGCAAGCCATCGCGGTGATCCGGTTGCCGCAGCCGCCGCAGAGGCAGCGCTTGCCCGGCTAGCGGAAACCGATCCTGAAGCCGCCCTTCTCGGCCGCATCTACCAGTTGCTCGACGTCCGCCCGGCGGCCTATTGGCACGGAGATCTGCCTGCGGCCGCGGCAGCCGATCTTTCCGCGCTCCACGGGGCGATCCGTGCCAGCCAGCCTGTAGCTTTCGGATACGCCGACCTTTCGGGACAGGAGACGACGCGCACGGTCCTGCCCCTGGCCCTCGTGCATCCGCCCCAGGGGGTGAAGTTGCTGGCGTGGTGCGAGGAACGTAGGGATTTTCGGCAGTTCTTCGTGCGAGCCATGCAGGGGCTGACGCTCAGGAAGGGTGAATTCAGCGGGGACCGGTTGGCACTGCTGCGCGGGTTGCTGGAAAAGGGAGCCGCTCGCGCTTGAGCTTCGGTTGGGTTGACGAAGCCACCGGCCCATAGCGGACGACCGATGCAGTTTGTCGATTGGCCGCTTCCGAGCACCAGGTCGGCCAGGTGTCGCTCGTAGCGGAGATCGCCGAGCGCCGGAGGGATGGGCCTGACGTCGAACCTCCCCCCCCCTAAGGTACTGTTTTAATTGATCCGATTGATGGTTTGGATGGTCATTTGGTTCAATCGCGACTGGCAGCGAAATGCGCTCGCAGCGTCGCGTTTGATTGCAGCGGCAGAGTACCGCGCAAACACGCCGTAGACATGACTGTTTTCAGCATAGGCTCGTCAGATTCCCAGCTTGCGCATCAGGGGCCGTCCAGACTTGAAGTCAGATTACCTTGTAATAGGGCAGGTTCTCAGCAGGCAGAGCCCTACGCTGCAAGATGATGTCGGCGGCCTTTTCGGCAATCATGAAGACGCAGGCGTTGATATTGGCGCTGGGAACAGCCGGGATGACCGAGGCATCAACGATGCGCAACCCATCGATTCCGCGAAAGCGAAGCTGCAGATCCACCACTGCCCGATCATCGCCATCGGCGCCCATCCGCGCTGTGCCGCAGGGGTGATAGGCCGACGAGGCATCCTCGCGGATGAAAGCGTCCAGATCGGCATCCGATCGGACTGCGGCGCCCGGCAGATCCTCACGGCGGTGGAATGGCTTGAAAGCAGCCTGCGCCAGCAATTCGCGCCCCATCTTCAAGCCCTGCCGCATTTCAAGCCGATCGCGCTCAGTCGCCAGATAGTTCGGGTCAATCAGGGGCGCAGCGGCGGGATCTGCGGATGCCAGGCGCAAACTGCCGCGACTTTCCGGGCGCATCGTCCCGGCGCCAAGCCGGTAGCCGTTCTTCCTCGGATACGGGATCCAATTCGGGCCAAAGAAGATCGGGAAGAAATGGAACTGTATGTTCGGATGGCTAACCGCCGCATCGCTTCGCAGGAAGGCGCCGACATGGCATTGGTTGACAGCCGCAACTCCGCCTTTCCAGCCGAACCACTGCAGGCCGGCCCATAGCATCAGATGAGGTTTGAGATACCTGTTCAGGGAAACCGGCTGGTCCGTTTCCACCTGGATATGCGCCTCGATATGGTCGTGCAGGTTTTCCCCAAGCATGGGCGCATCGCAAAGCGCGGAGATGCCGTGACTGGCCAGATGCCGGGCTGGCCCGATGCCGGACAGCATCAGGATCTGCGGCGTCCCAAAAACGCCCGCCGCCATGATGACCTCGCGCGCGGCGGCCAGCTGTCTGATTTGGCCGCGGTGCGACAGCTCTACCCCGCTGGCGCGGCCCTTCTGCAGCAAGACCCGCAAGACCTTGGCCCCGGTGAGGATATCAAGCGTCGCCTTGCGCTGCTTAAGATGCAGATAGGCCCGCGCAGCGCTCATTCGATAGCCGTTTTCCACCGTCATCTCGAACCTGCTGACGCCCTCCTGCTGATAACCGTTCACATCGGAGGTGAACGCATGGCCCGCTTGCTGCCCCGCGGCAAGGAAGGCGGCGTTCAGCGGGCTCAAGCTCTCTTGCACCTTGACGGCAACCGGACCCTCGGTGCCGCGCATCGGGCCGGTCGCCTCCTGTGGACGTTCGAATTTCTTGAAATAGGGCAGACAGTCTGCAAAAGACCAGCCGGTGCAGCCTTCCTCGTTTGCCCAATTGTCGTAATCTAGCGGATTGCCACGCAGAAAGGTCATCCCGTTGATCGAGGATGACCCGCCTAGCGCCTTGCCGCGGGGCTGATCCAGTTCGCGCCCATTCAGATGGCGCTGCGGCGTGGTCTTGAACCAGTAGTTGTACTTACTGCTTGGCCTGAACGCCGAGCGCAGTCCAGCCGGCATCTGCAAGATCCAGTTGCGGTCGTCGCCGCCATGTTCCAACAGCGCCACCGAATAGCGCCCGTCTTCCGACAGCCGATGCGCCAGCACGCAACCAGCGGTGCCGGCACCAACGATGAGGTAGTCGTATTGCGCCCGCATCCGGCCGACCCTTTTCCTGTTGGTCTTGTAATGAATGTGCGACGGGCTCACCCCGTGGTGGGCGGCTGAACTTCCCACGGCGCGATCCAGTGGCCTGCCACCCGCAATTCCACGCCAGCATCGTCTTCGATCAATTTGCACACCGTCATTTCGCCCGCGTCGGTACCATACCGCGCCGCAGCCTCCTTGAAGCGGTCATGCGTTGCGCGGGTCAGTTCGTTGCGGGTTCCGGTTTCGGTCATCAATTCCTCGATCAGGCCAAGATCCTTCAGGCACAGCGCGATCGGGAAGGAAGGATCGTAATGCCCCGCAAAGATCGACGGCACATCATGTTGCAGCACGAAGCTGTCGGCGGCGCCCCCTTTCATCACGTCCCACCACACCTTGGGATCAAGGCCCGCAAGCTTGGCCGTCACCATCGCCTCGCCAATCGCGGCGGCGTGGATCTTCCAGAGCTGATTGTTCACCAGCTTGGCGACATAGCCGTTGCCGTGCGCTCCGACCTTGCGAATTTCACCCATTGCCTCGATCACCGGGCGGGCGCGCTCGATGTCGTCCGCTTCGCCGCCGACGAACATCAGCATGTCACCACGGATCGCCGAGTCGACCGATCCGGTCACCGGCGCGTCGATCACCGCCCCACCACGCGCCCGGAACTCTGCCCCGATGTCGCGCATCAACGGCGGCCGGCTGGTGGTCAGGTCGATCCAGATCTTGCCGGTGCAGTCGATGGACAGGAACCCATCCGGGCCGCGCAGCACCGCCTCGATCTCTTTAGGGCCAAAGACCATCGTCACCACCACATCCGCCCGCCCCAGCACATCGGCTGGGTTGCCGGCCGGGGTCGCGCCCTTGTCGATCAGCGGCAACATCGCTTCCGGGCGGATATCGTAGACCACCATTTCAAAGCCCTTGCGCGCAACATTCAGCGCCGCATTGCGCCCCATCATTCCCAACCCGATGAACCCGACACGCATCTTTTTTCCTCCGATGCCATGGCCTGCGGCGGCAAGTATGCGCAGGGGGAGGCGGCAAGGGAAGATTGCAAATTTTCCCCTGTTTCAATAACCACATGTTATGAAGAAATATCGCACCTCCCTGCCACCCCTTGATCTACTGATCTTCTTCGAAGCGGCCCATCGTCGTGGCACCTTCACCGCCTGCGCGGAAGAATTGCATGTGTCACAGGCGGCGGTCAGCAAGCGCATCCGCCAGCTGGAGCTTTGGGTGGGGGAGCCGCTGTTCTTGCGCCACGGCACTCGTCTGCAGACCACGGAAAGCGGCGAGCGGCTGTATCATTCCGTCGGGGTGGCGCTCGAGTTCCTGAGGCAGGGCCTGACAAACCTGCGCGAGAACGCGCGCCGGCCTCTGTCCATCGCGGCGAACACGGTTGTCGGCATGTTCTGGTTGGCACCCCAGCTGCAGGCCTTCGGCCTGTCGGGAGATGCTTGTCCCACCCGGCTGACCACCTCTGACAACACGAGCGCGCTTCTTGATGATGGCAATGACCTGCTTGTGCTTTACAGCGATGGCGACATTCCCGGGTGGAGCAGCACGAGGCTGCTGGACGAGGAAATGACGCCGATGGCCTCGCCCGAACTGGCGCGGCGGCTGGGGGCAGACCCGTCCAAAGGCTTCGCCACGCTAGCCAGGCCCGACGGGCCACCGGTCCTGAACTATTTGCGAGGATCGCCCGATTGGGTGGACTGGCGGGTCTGGTTCGCCAGCGTCGATGCTGGGCAGATGGCCGGCTGGCCGATCAAGATGTGCAGCACCTATTCGCAGACAATCGGCGAAGCGTTGCGCGGCAGGGGCATCGCGCTTGGTAGCGCTGCGCTGCTGCAGGGCGAATTGGCGGCGGGCCGGCTGGTTCCGCTTTCCAGAGACGTGCTGCGGACCAGCCGGGGCTATTACCTGTGCCGGGAGGAACGGGCCCCCATCACAGCCGAAGCATCCCGGCTTGCCGAGTTCCTGGTCCAGGCCGCCCACGGCTGCGCGCCCGTCGATATCTGACCCTAAACACAATCACGCGGGATCTCGCGGTTCCAGCTTCGGCACAGTACCCGGGCGTCATTCTCGAAAACATCCACATCGCAGATCAAAATGAAGCTGTCCGACGTCGAAGTCACCCGTACCCGTGACTCTACCCTGATATCCCAATCTTCACGCTGAAAGGCGTTCGTCTGGTGAAACTCGCAGACAGGGCTGCAGGGATCATCAAGGGTGATCCTGTGCTGGCGCCACGCATCATTGACCATGACCAGCCCGACGTCGGGGATCAGATTGGTGCCTTCGGCGCCATAACCGCCGGTTCCGGCCAGCCTGCGGGTGACCTGATTGCGAACTGGATCGAATTCGGTGCTGCGGGCAAATTCGCGGCCCTTGCGCAGGTTGACCAATTCAACTCTGCCAGCGGTTTCACGCGGTTGGAAGGTTACGGAGGGCTCGTCCCTTGCCTGGCGCAACGGCACCGTCATGACCGCAGGTCCGGCGACCTGCAGCGTAACCACCTCAGGTGAAGGCCAGACAACTGGCCAATAGCTTGGCGAAAGCGAAACCCGCAGGCGATGTCCGGCCGGAATGTGGCAGCCGATCGCGCTAAGCTGCACCGTGGCGTCCACCCAAACTCCGGGTTCCAATGGCTCTGGCGCGGCGCTGCCGCCCCGATGGGCAAGGTTCAGAAAGCCGGTCGCCAGCTTGACCACAGCACCATCCGGTCGGATTTCATTCAAGCGCACCGCCAGCATGGCCAGGGGACGGTCGGCCGCAACCCGAAGCGTCAACACAGCATTGCCAAGGATCTCGATCGGTGCTGACAGGGGAAGGCCATCAAAGCACAGCGAAAGCGCATCGTCATGGCGCTGGTCGGGAGCCTGCTCGTGTGGCATGGCGATGGCCCCCCAATCCCCACCGAATTGGCCGACGACAAGATTGTAAGGCACCGGCGTTGCTGACAGCGGGCCGGGGGCTTCGCGCAGACCGGCGTCGGTCAGGTGCAGATCATGACAGCGCACCTCTGGCGAGGGCCAGTCACGTTCGCCGATCCAGCGCCCGTCACGATGTTCATGATGGGTGCGAGGCGGCGTGCTGTCCTGAATGAAAGCACGCAGCTTCGGTTCCGCCATCACGTCATTTTCGACACCTTTCAGGAAATGTTCAAACCAGCGCACCGCCTCTTGCAGAAAACCGATCTGCGGGCCGGGCACGCCATCATGCGGATAGACATGTGCCCAGGGCCCCATGATGCACTTCACCGGGCAGCTCAGCCGTTCGGACATGCGCAAAAGTGCGGTGCGGTAGCCATCAACCCAACCCCCGACCAGCAGGGTGGCGGCGGTGATGGCGCCATAATCCTCGCAGATCGAGCCGTGCCGCCAGTAGTGGTCGCGCCGCTGGTGGGTCAGCCAGGTCTCAAGCGGGCAGGTCAGCCTATCCAGCCGTTCTTGCCAGATCGCGCGCCAGCCCGCGCCGACCAGCGCCGGATCGGGGGGGCGAGGGAGAAATGTCTGCAACACCGCGCCCCAGTCAAGCCCATCGACCATCAGACAGCCGCCCATGAAATGGATGTCGTCGGCATAGCGGTCGTCGGTGGCGGCGACCGGAATAATCGCTCGCAGGGCAGGTGGACGGCGCGCTGCGATCTGCAGGCAGTTAAACCCGCCCCAAGACTTGCCGATCATGCCCACAGCGCCGCTGCACCAGGGCTGCCGACTAAGCCAGTCGATCGCCTCTACCGCGTCGTCCTGTTCCTGCACCGCATATTCGTCGGTCAGCACACCCGCGGAATCACCCGATCCGGCAAGATCGAGCCGGACGGCGACATAGCCTGCTTGCGCAAAGTAGCCGTGCATCGGCTCGTCCCGGTAGCGGGTCACGTCGCGCTTGCGGTACGGGATGTATTCCAGCACGACAGGAAGCGGCTTGGTCGTCACCGGCTTCCAGACCCGGGCCGAGAGCTTTCGGCCATCGCGCATCGGGATTACGAAATGCTCGATGACGTCGATTTGGTCCGGCGCAAAGGTAGTCATGATGTCTCACCTTGATTGCAAAAATCGGGCATGCAGAGGCCGTGGCCCCTGGCGCGGCCTGCGCCAGAGGCGAATGTTCGGCAGAGCGCCAAAGGATCAGATCAGCGTCCGCAGCACCGTCTCGGACCAGTCGCGCATCCAGATGGTCTCACCGTTTTCCTGCACTTTCATCTTGCAGGTCAGGGTGAAGCTTTCGGCCCCGGCCGTCATCAGAGTTTCGGTCTCGGTCCGGCTGCGCCAGCCCTCGCGGCCCATCTCGTAGCTTTGGGTCAGCCGGTAGCTGGCCGAGAGCGGGTCGTCGGGCCGGATGCGGAACTCGCGGCGCAGGCTGTGCGAGAGCGTGGTGTCGATCTCGTCGAACCGCAGAATTCCTTCGCCGAAGACGCCACCCTCGCCCTCGGTAACATAGACGCATTCGCCGGTCAGGTGGTCGATCCGCGACCAGCGGACAATGCGGCCGGGATCGACCTGGGTCGTCGGCGCATCGGTGCCATGCACGGCAGGCAGCATCACGACCGGGGCGTCCCCGCCCTTGCGACAGGGCAGCCGCAGGACCGAGCCCGTCGTGTTCAGCGTCAGGGTGGCCAGCGTCGGCGCGGGCCAGATCAGAGGCCAGTAGCTGGTGGCAACGGCAATGCGGATCCGGTGGCCGGGGGCAAAACGGTGGCCGCAGGCGTTCAGCGTAACCTTCACAGGTTCGAACTGACCCGGCGCCATGGGTTCGGGCCGATCATGGCCCTTGCGATGGGTCAGGTTCAGAACCTGGAAACTGACCCGCAGCACCTCTCCCGAGGGCAAGACATCGCAAAGTCGCACCACCACTTGCGCCACAGGGGAATCGGCCGCCAACATCAGGTCGATTTCCGGCGCGCCAAGCACCTCGATCGTCTCGGTCAGGGGCGCGGTTTCAAATAGCAGGGCGCCGCCATCGTCAACCCGCTGGTCGATGGGCATTTCGCCGGGACAGCCGGTGGCCATCCATTCGCCACTGGCCTGTCCATGCCACAGCGGCGACCGGATCTGCCGCTGCGCTCCGGCGACGGGGGTCGCGGACAGTTCACCATGGCCGCCCAGATGCAGGGTGCGGGCCGAGATGATCGGGCTGGGCCAATTGGCTTCGGCCACCCAACGACCGGGCTGCTGCGGGCGCGACCCTGTTGGCACCACCGCTTCATTGACATAGGCGCGCAGCATGGGGTCATCCATCACGCCGGTGTCTTCGCCCAACAGCCAGTGTTTCCACCAGCGCAGCGCCTCTTGCAGAAAGCCGATGGCCGGGCCGGGTGCGCCATCCTGCGGATAGATATGCCCCCACGGCCCGATGATGCCGCGCCGCGGAACCTGAAGGTTTTCCAGCAGTCGCGGCACGGTGTTGGTGTAGCTGTCAGCCCAGCCGCCGACGGCAAGGACCGGGCACTGGATCGCCGACCAGTCCTCTTGCACGGACCCGTGGCGCCAGTAGGCGTCATAGCTCTGGTGCCCGGTCCAGACGGCCGGGAAGAAAGGCATCGCGTCCAGCCGCTTCAGCCAATCCTGCCGCCAGCCCTCGCCCACCACCGCCGGATCAAGCGGGCGGGCCTGGTAGGCCTGCATGATGCTGCCCCACCACAGGTTGTCGGTCAGCAGGCAGCCGCCCATGAAGTGGATGTCGTCGCGGAAACGGTCGTCGGTCGAATAGACCGTGATGATCGCCTTCAGCGCGGGCGGGCGGCGGGCGGCCACCTGCAGGCTGTTGAAGCCGCCCCAGCTTTTCCCCATCATCCCCACCGCGCCCGTGCACCATGGCTGGGCCGCGATCCAAGCGATCACGTCAAGGGCGTCGTCCTGTTCCTGGGCCAGGTATTCGTCGGCCATCAGCCCCTCGGACTCCCCGCTGCCGCGCATGTCGACGCGGATCGAGGCCAGGCCGTTTTCGGCGAAGAAGCCATGCATCGGCTCGTCCCGGCCACGGGTGCCGTCACGCTTGCGGTAGGGGATGTATTCCAGCACGGCGGGCGCCGGCTTTCCCGACAGCCCGCCGGGAAGCCACAGGCGGGCGCTGAGCCGGCATCCGTCGCGCATCGGAATCCAGACATGCTCGATCACTTCAGGTTTCATTTCGATCCTTCCTGGAAATTCAGCTTGGATGGCCTCACCGGGCGCGGCGGGCCATGATGTCGTCCAGCCAATCCTGCCGCAGCTCGGGCACGGATTCGAGCAGCGTGCGGGTATAGGCCGCCTGGGGGGTCTGGAAGAGCTCGGCCGTCGGGCGGTCCTCGACGATCCGGCCCTTCTGCATCACCACCGTACGCTCGGCGAGGCGGCGGACGACCGAAAGGTCATGGGTGATGAAGAGGTAGGTTATCCCCAACTCGTCCTGCAACCGGCGCAGAAGGTTCAGGATGTCCTCGGCAATCAGCGGATCCAGCGCCGAGGTCACCTCGTCGCAGATCAGGAGGTCCGGCTCGGCGGCAAGCGCGCGGGCGATGCAGACCCGCTGCTTCTGCCCGCCCGAAAGCGCGTCGGGCAGCCGTTCGGCGAATTCGTCCGGCAAACCGATCAGCGACAGCAGCCGGTGCAATTCCGCTTGCAGCGCCGTGCCCTTCAGGCCGCGGTAGAAGCTCAGCGGGCGGCTGATCGTCTCGCCCACGGTCTGCCTTGGGTTCAGCGCCACATCGGGCAATTGATAGATCATCTGGATCGCCTTCAGATCGGCGATGCCGCGCTTGCGGTAGCTGCCCTCCAGCGCCCGACCGGCAAAGGTCACGCGGCCCGAGGCGGGCGACAGAAGCCCCGCGACAAGGCGCGCCAGCGTCGACTTGCCCGAGCCGGATTCGCCCACCACGGCCAGCGTCTCGCCCCGTTGCAGCGAGAGGGAGACCTCGTTCAGGATCCTCAGCCCGGAATAGCCCGCCGATACGCCGTCCAATGACAGCAGGGTCTCTTCGCTCGCCTTGTGGCTGCCGTGCGACGGCCGCAGCGAGCCCGCCCGCTCGGCAACCAGCCGCCGGGTATATTCCGCCGTCGGGGCCTGCAACACCTCGCCGGTCGTGCCGGTCTCGACCTCCTTGCCGTGGCGCAGGACCATCAGGCGGTCGGCGATCTGGGCGACCACGGCAAGGTCATGGGTGATATACAGCGCCGAAGTGCCATAGCGCCGCATCGTGTCGCGCAGAAGGGCCAGGACCTCGATCTGGGTGGTCACGTCCAGCGCGGTCGTCGGCTCGTCCAGCACCAGGACATCGGGCTTGGCGGACATGGCCATCGCCATCATCGCGCGTTGCAGCTGGCCGCCGGAAACCTGATGCGGATAGCGCAGGCCGAAGGTCTCGGGGTTCGGCAGTTGCAGGGCGCGGAACAGCTCCAGCATCCAGGCGCGGGCTTCGGTCGCGGTCATCACCCCGTGCTGCACCGGCGCCTCGATGATCTGCCGGTCCAGCCGCATCGAGGGGTCGAAGGCAGCGGCGGCGCTTTGCGCGACATAGGCGATGTGCACCCCGCGCATGGCCTCGCGGGTGGCCTTGCCGGATTGCCTCAGCTCGGTTCCGGTCAGCGTGATCTGCCCGCCCGAGATCCGGCAGCCACCCCGGCCATAGCCCATGGCCGCAAGGCCGATGGTGGATTTGCCTGCCCCGGATTCGCCAATCAGACCCAGCACCTCACCGCGCCTCAGGTCAAGCGAGATGCCGTCCACTAGCACCGATCCGTTCGGGGCCACGACACGCAGGTCGCGGATGGAAAGCACGCGGTCTGCCACGTCGGTCAACGGTTTTCTCCCTGAACGTTGGTCCGCCCGGCCAGAAGCCAGTCGACCACAAGGTTCACCCCGATCGTCAGAAGCGCTATGGCAGCGGCCGGGAACAGGGGGGCATAAAGGCCGTAGAGGATGCCCTGCTGGTTGTCACGCACCATGCCGCCCCAGTCGGCAAAGGGCGGCTGCACGCCAAGGCCCAGATAGGACAGACCGGCGACAAAGAGGAAGGTAAAGCAGAAGCGCAGGCCGAACTCGGCCACCAGGGGCGGCATTGCGTTCGGCAGGATCTCCTTGCGGATCATCCAGACCAGGCCCTCGCCCCGCAGGCGGGCGACCTCGGCATATTCCATCGCATTGATGCCCTGCGCGAGGATGCGCGACAGGCGGAAGACCCGGGTGGAGTCCAGCAGGCCGATGGTGATGATCAGCACCGGCAGGCTGGAGCCGAGGGCCTGCAACACCACCAGCGCCGAGATCAGCACCGGGACGCTCATGATCGCATCGACGATACGGGACATCACGATGTCGGTCGCCCCACCGCGAATGGCGGCCACCACGCCCAGCGGCACGCCGATCGAAAAGGACAGGCCGACCGCAAGCAGTGAGACGCCGATCGACAGTTGCGCGCCGTAGAGCATGCGCGAAAGCATGTCGCGACCATTCTGGTCGAGGCCCAGAAGATGCTCGGCCGAGGGGGCCGCGAAGGGGGCACCCATCGTCTCTTCCTGGCCGTAGGGGGCCAGGAGCGGACCGGCAAGGAAGATGACCAGGTTGAAGGCGATCAGCGCGAGGCCGATCCAGCTAGTCAGCGTCAGTTGTCTGTCAGGACCAGCCATGGTTCAGCTTTCTGAGATCCGGGGGTGGCGCAGGCGCGGATTGAGCGCAATGGCGCCAAAATCGGCCAGCATGTTCAACAGGATGTAGGCCGCGGCAAAGACCATCGCGGCCCCCTGCACCATCGGCAGGTCGCGCTTGGAGACCGCGTCCACCATGAACCGACCCAGGCCGTTGTAGTTGAAGACAGCTTCGACCAGCACGACGCCGGTGATCAGATAGGCGATGTTGAAGGCCACGACGTTAATGATCGGCGCGGCCGCGTTCGGCACCGCATGGCACAGCACGACCCGACTGTTCGGCAGGCCCTTGAGATAGTTCATCTCGATATAGGGCTGGTCCATAACCGCCAGGACCGCGGTGCGCGTCATCCGCATCACCTGCGCCACCGTCACCAGCGTCAGGACGATCATCGGCAGCGTGGTGGCCTTCAGCCAAGCCAGCAGGCCCATGCCGTCATGGGTATCAGCAAGGCTGGGCAGAAGCCCGGTATGGACCGACAGAAGCAGGATCAGGAGGAGGCCGAGGAAGTATTCGGGCAACGACACCGTCCCCAGCGCCACCACGTTGGCTGCGCGGTCGAAGAAGGAGTTGCGCCAGACCGCGGTGCAGATGCCCAACGTCACTGCCAGCGGCAGCGACACCGCCGCCGCATAGGCCGCCAGCGCCATCGTGTTCCAGAACCGGGGCCACAGCAGATCGGCGACCGGCTGGCGGTTGGTGAGCGACTGCCCGAGGTCGCCCTGGATAAAGCTTGCAAGCCAGCCAAAGTACCGCTGGACAGCCGGGGCATCGAGCCCCAGCGCATCGCGCAGCGCGGCAAGCGATTCTGGGGTGGCGTTCTGGCCAAGGATCGCGGCGGCGACGTCACCCGGAAGGATCTCTGTCCCGGCGAACACCAAGACAGAAACAAACCACAGGGTCAGGAGGCCCCAACCCAGCCGCACAAGGACAAGCCGGGTCATCAGGCTTCGAGCCAGACCTTCTCGGCCATCCGCGCGCCCATCAGGTTGAACATCGGGTGCGGCTGCACGCCCTTCACCTTGGTCGAGGACGCGTCGATGTAATCCCCGAACATCGGGATCATCGCACCGCCCTCGTTGCTGATCAGCTCCTGCAGGCGCCAGTAGATCTCACGCCGCCGGTTTTCGTCCAGAAGCGCGCGGGCCTCGACCAGAAGCTTGTCGAACTCCTCGTTCGCCCAGCGGGTGTCGTTCTGCGCCGAGGCCGACTGGTAGGCGATGGTCAGCATCTGGTCCGCCGTGGGACGACCGCCCCAGAAGGACATGCAGAACGGCGCCTTCATCCAGACGTTGTCCCAGTAGCCATCGGTCGGCTCGCGCTTCACCTCGACCTCGATCCCGGCCGCCGATGCGGCAGTGCGGAACACCGAGGCCGCGTCCACCGCGCCCGGGAAAGCCGCATCCGACGACGACAGCGTGACCTTCAGCGAGTCCAGACCGGCCTGTTTGAGGTAGTACTTCGCCTTTTCAGGATCATAGGGACGCTGCGCCAGTTCGCTGTGGTAGAAACGGTCGGTGCTGGGAATGGGATGGTCGTTGCCCAGCCGGCCGTTGCCCAGAAGCGCTGTCTGCAGCAGCTGATCGCGGTTGATCGCGTGCTTGATCGCCATGCGCACGTTGTTGTCCTGGAACGGCGCCTGCGTGCAGTCCATCAGAAAGGTAAAGTGCTGCCCGCCAGCCGAGCGCACGATCTGCAGGTTCGGCGCCTGCGACAGCAAGTCGACCGTCTTGAAATCGACGCGGTTGATTGCATGCACCTGCCCCGACATCAGCGCATTGGTCCGCGCGGCGATGTCGTTGATCACGATGACCTCGACCGCGTCTACATTGGCGCAGCCCGGCTTCCAGTAGCTTTCGTTGCGCACAAAGCGCGCCCGCACGCCCGGTTCGAAGCTTTCCAGCGTGAAGGGGCCGGTGCCGATCGGGTTCGACCAGGCCTGGAACCCGTCCGGCACCACTAGGAAGTGATAATCGGACAGCACATAGGGCAGGTCGGCGTTGCCGCTTTCCAGCGTGATCTTCACCTCGCTGTCGGACACCTTAGCCACGTCCTTGAACGCCGCCGCGACCGAAACGGCCGCCGAGGTCGTCTCGCCGCGATGGATGTTCAGCGAGTAGATGATGTCGTCGGCGGTCAGCGTCTTGCCGTTGTGGAAGGTGACGCCCTGACGGACCTTGAAGGTCCATTCCACTGCGCCTTCCGCCGCTGTCCAGCTTTCGAACAGCTCCGGCTGCGCCACGTTGTCTTTGTCGATCTCGACCAGGCCGTTCATCACCATGTAGGCTTGGTTCACCGGAACCCAGTCAGTCAGCTTGCGCAGGTCGAAATCATCGGTGGTCGAGCCGCCGCCAATCCCCATCACGAACACCCCACCCCGGACCGGAGTCTCCTGCGCCAGCGCTGGTCGCCCCATCAGCCCGGCAATACCAAGTGCTGAGGCTCCGGCAATCAGGCTTCTGCGGTCCAGGATCAAGCCCTTTGAAATGCTGGTCATATCGATATCCCCCTCTTGTCCCGCATCGCTCCACCAGCGCAGGAACCTCCGGCAAGAGGCTATCTTGTCATAGCTTAATATCGCAAATGACAAATCGTCATGGCTGCATGCCTGCGCGACCGCGTACTCACCGATTGCTTGCCAGCAGCCAGTCCGCGACCCGCCGCGCGACTTGGCGCATGTGGCGTTCAGGCGGGCGGAGCAGATAATAGGCACCGCGCCCGACCAGCACATGCGGATGGGCCCGGACCAGCCGCCCCGCGGCAAGGTCGTCGTGCACCAGCCAGGTCCAGCCCATGGCCACGCCCAGCCCGTCGCGCGCGGCCCGGATCGCCATGTCGTAATCGCTGAGCTTCCAGCGCCGGACCGTCTCGGGAAGGGTCACGCCGGCATCGGACAGCCAGTTGCCCCAGTCTGTCCATTCCTTGAGCGTCTCTTCGATGGCGAGGATGACTGGCTGCGATTGCCTGACCAGCGGCTCCAGCGTAGGGGCCATCACCGGGACCATCTCCTCGGGCCCCAGATGTCCCAGGGTCCGGTCGGGAAGCGGGCTGGGCAGGAAGGCTATGGCAAGGTCGTATTCATCGCCCCGTCGCTGGGCCGAACTGTCGTCCACTCGCAGCTTCAGCTCCAGATTGGGAAACTCGGCGCTCAATCCAGCCAGGCGCGGCACCAGCCAAAGCTCGCCCACTGCGCGCGAACACGACAGCGTCAGTCGGCCTTGGGCCTGCCGTTTCAGAGACCTTGCACCAAGGTTGGTCAGCACGTCCAGCGCCGCGGCAACCTCCTGGGCATATTCCGCACCGATCCGGGTCAGCACGACCCCCGAGGCAGTCCGCTCGAACAGTTCGACGCCCACGTCTTCCTCAAGCCGCATGATCCGCCGGCTGATGCCGCTTTGCGTCAGGCCGAGAATGGTTGCCGCATCCGAAAAGCTTCCGCACCGGGCAACCATCTGGAATGCGATCAGGGATTTCAGCGGCGGAATTCCATCCGTCTCCAAGTCAGCCGCCTCCGTGGCAGTAGATGGGATAATTTTCTTGCCTAAACCGCAAGAGAGGGCACGCGACGCCAGCCGTCTTCAGCGACTGGACAGGTAATCCTCCGCCACATAACCGGTCCCACCCGGTGCGTTGGACAGGAAGACGCGGCACCAATCCTGCCCCAGTTCCGTGACGCAGTCGCGCCGGATCAGTGAGGTGCCATCGGGCAAGCCCAGTACGACCTTGGACTTGCCCGGCTTTTGTGGAGAGCGTTTGGCTCATTTCCCTGACCTTCGCTCGAAGCGATGGAGCTTTGGAAGTCGAGCGATCAGTGTCGCCTGACAGAGTAATGGAACCAGTCGATTCATCTGGCGACCGCATTGTCCAACTGCTGGCTCGTCTGCCATGCAACCAGCCAGATATGCTCTGCGCGTTCACCTGCCGCAACGCCGTTACCGGACCTCATTTCGTCAGCCATGGCAGCCCTCAGTTGCGCAAATGGCGCGGTGATCGCGCAAGTCCACAAATCGACGCCACGGCGCCCCTGTCCTGCCGGAGTCCGACGCTAGAAGAGGACATGCGAGGCGGTCCATTTCCCCTTATCCGTCTCGCAGTCCTTTTAACAAGTGCATTATTACATCGGCCAACATCTGGCCCCTCTGCCGCCCGGCGTCTCACATGTCCCCCGGGCGGCAGGCTTTCCTGTCAGCGAAGAACATGCGCGGTTCCTCTGTGATGGCCGTGAAGAGAGGCGTCACGTAGGATCCTCTTCCCTTGCCGGGATAGGCATTGGCTGTGGTCGCCGTCTGAGCAGAATCAGGACGTTGCCCACGTTCCATTTTCCTCCCCGCCGTGTCTGGATCCCTCGCGCCGCCAGTTCCGCCGCAATGGCTCTAAGCGAAGTGTACCCAGCCGCCTGGATAGCTGCCAGCACCGGCGTGAGGTCTGCCGCGAAGGCCGTGGCACTGGCGTACACCGCCGCCCTGAGCGCAGCGCCGCCCTTTCCGGCCCGCCGCAGGCTCTCGGCACCGTTCGGGTTGCCCAGCCTGACGCCGCGCGCCTTGGCGACCGCCAGCGCCTCCTTCGTCCGCCGCGAGATCGCCTCCCGCTCGGCCTGGGCGACCAGCGCTATGATGCCCACGGTCAGGTCAATTGCCTCCGGCATGTCCACGGCTACGAACCGCACCCCGCTGTCCCGCAGCGCCAGCAGGAACGCTGCGTTCCGACTGAGTCTGTCCAGCTTCGCGATAACCAGTGTGGCGCCGGTGACCTTCGCCAGGTGCAGGGCCTTGGCCAGTTCCGGCCGGTCCGCCTTGCGCCCGCTCTCGACCTCGATGAACCGGGCCAGCACCTCGGCACCCCGAGCCGCTGCGGAGTTCTCGATCACCTTGCGCTGCGCCTCCAAACCGAAGCGACTGGCACCCTGTCGGGCCGTCGAGACCCGCTCTTAGGCCACCAAACGCTGTCCTGCCGCCATCTTCGCACCCTGTACACAACTGCCTAACGTTGGTTAGGCAGTTGTGGACTCCTCAATCATGAGAGCGGATCGGACCAGAAGCGGACATCGTCCTACCATGTCGCAACGTCCGCTTTCCGCCGAGGCTGTGTAAAAACTCTGTTTTATGGTAGGGTTGCTCAGTATCTGGGGGTGCTGGATGGTGGGTTTCATCGAGGGTGTCAGCCGGGATCAGACGACGCTGTTTCCGGACCGGCTTGAGGACTGGATCGGGGAAGATCACCTGGTGCGCGTGGTGGATCTGTTCGTTGACCAGCTCGACCTGGCCGCGCTCGGGTTCGAACGCCATGCTGCTGCCCGCACGGGGCGGCCGGGGTATCATCCCTCGGTGCTGCTCAAGCTGTTCATCTACGGTTACCTGAACCGGATCCCCTCAAGCCGGCGGCTGGAATGCGAAGCAGGCCGCAATGTCGAGGTAATGTGGCTGACCGGGCGACTGGTGCCTGATCACAAGACCATCGCGGATTTCCGGCGCCAGAATGGCCCGTCCATCCGCAAGACATGTGCCACGTTCGTCGATCTCTGCCGCCGGATCGGCGTGCTGAAGGGCGCGGTCGTGGCCGTCGACGGAAGCAAGTTCAAGGCGGTCAACAATCGCGACCGGAACTTCACCAAGGGCAAGATCGCCAGCCGCCTCGCCCATCTGGCAGCCGAGGTCGATCGCTATATCGAGGAGGCCGACCGGATCGACCGCCAGGAAACCGGCGCGGCGCGGGCCGAGCGGGCGGCGCATCTGACGGGCCGACATCACGGCGTCCGGCAGGAGATCGAGCGCCTGCTGGCCATGGACAAGGCGCTGGCCGATGCCCCCGACGGGCAGATATCGCTGACCGACCCCGATGCCCGGGCCATGGCAACGCGCGCGCGGCACAGCGGACATGTGGGCTACAATGTCCAAAGCGTTGTCGATGCCGAGACCCATCTGATCGTAACGCACGAGGTCACCAACCAAGGGCATGACCGGGATCTTCTGGCCAGGATGGCCACACAGGCCAAGGCAACCTTGCAGCGTGAGGACATGCACATCCTGGCCGACAAGGGCTACTTCAGCGGCCTCGAGATCCTGGCCTGTCACAAGGCCGGTATCACCGCGACTGTCCCCCGATCGGACACATCGGGCGCTCGGTCGAAGGGCCATTTCGTGAAGGCCGACTTCGCCTACGAACCCGACGTCGACATCTATCGCTGCCCGGCGGGACAGGCGCTGACCTACCGCACCACGAGCGAACAGCAGGGTCTGCAGATGCGGCGCTACTGGACGAACGCGTGCAAGGCCTGCGACCTGAAAAGCCGCTGCACTACGGGGCACGAACGCCGGGTTTCCCGATGGGAACACGAGCATCTGGTCGAAGCCTCGAATTCCCGCCGCCGTAGCCCAGCGGCCCCGATGAGTGTCCGTCGCTCGACCGTCGAGCACCCGTTTGGCACGATCAAGTCCTGGACCGGGCCCTGCCATTTCCTAACCCGGCGGCTTCGGGGCGTGCGAACGGAAATGGCGCTGAACGTGCTAGCCTACAACATCAAGCGCATGATCTCCCTGATCGGTGTCAAAGGGCTGATGGCCGCACTCCCGGGGTAGTGCGGGCAAAAAAATGTCCGTCATCGCGGGCTCGACGCGCTTCAGGGCGCCCCCCGCGCCCCCGGACACCTCGATGAGACGGCTTCCGACCACTTCGAGCCGAAATCCACTCGCCGGCCAAAATCGCGCCCGCCCGCAGCGCAGGTGACCGAGTTTTCACACAGCCTCCGCCCCTTTTCGACTTTCGAAGTCGTCCCACTAGCGTATATTGCGCTCCTGTCGGAGTGCGACCAGCGCCGCAAAATCAGCCAAATCCGTGCTTGCCAAGCCAGCGCTCACAACCTCGAAGAGCCGCCGGTCCTCCTTGGTCATGCCCTTCTTGGGCCAAGCCGTTCGAAACTTCCCCATGGCTTCCGAAAACCCGCTCCACCATTCCACCTGCCCCTTCCTCGAGCGAGAAGATATTGAGGCAACGAGTTGGTCAGGGACAGAGACAACATCCGAGGCCGTCTGAGCGCGCATCATGAGAAGGTCCATGAAGCGCTGGAATTGCGACGGGTTGATCCGTGGCAAGACCGGCTCCAGAATTGCAGGTAGCCATTGGTTTGGCATGATCATCTGCGGCGCGATCACAACGCCGGTCATATAGCCATCAAGCCAGTCCACCGAAAGATCGGTGCCCCGCAGCAGGGCAGCAACTTCGCCCTTCATTTCGGGGGTGGGTGCTTCCTGCGCCAGTTCTTCAAACGTAAGGCCCGGATCGAAGTCTGGATCATCTCGGACCCAAGCTTCAATCGTCTGTTCGTGCACATCAAGCATGACCGGGATCGTCTTCAAACTGCGCCCTTCCAGCAGGGCCATGGCACAGGCGGCAAAGCCTGCCGCATCCGGGTGGAGGGCAGTCTCCAGCACATCCGCAGACCGTGCCAGAATGCGCGCCCACCAATCGCGTCGGGTCTCCAGCCATTTCCAAAGTGCCGTCTCTGCAGATTTCGCGCTGCGCGCCTTGTCGAGAACGGCATGGGCTGCATCGCTGTCTTCGAACCAGCTTTCGATGGTCTCGTGACGATCCCACCATTCCTCGCTGGCAGTAATCAGATCCTTGTGCTGTCGCGACGGAAGCGCTTGCACAGCTCGCGTTGACGCGAGATCAGCGATGAGGTCCGGTGTCGATTTTAGCTCAGGCCGCAACCCGGCAAAACCACAAAGACGGACAACCGCGATCAGCCCTGGAACGGGCGGCAGACCTTGGGCCAGACCATCTGCCAAAGCGATGGAAACAGCACGCCGCACATAGTCTGCAGTCACCGTCAAAGCGCCGACCTCTTCGGTCATGCGCTCAACGATGGATTTCTGTTCCCGCGCTGTTCGACAGGTGATGGTGTATGCGTCTTTCACACCCTGCCCCTGTTTCAGGAGCAGCATCGCCATTTTGCGCTGCGAACCGGATTGTAGCGCAATGCCGATGCTCTGAGCCCCTCCGCCATCGGGCAAAGACGCGCGAATGCTGTGCATCGTCCACGGCGCCTGATCTGCTGAAGGTGCGACGCTCTTGCGCATCGCCGCTCTGAGAATGGTGTCCACCTTCGCCCGCGCGGCATCGTCGGGCATCCAACTGCGCAGGACGACCAATGACGCCAGAATTCGACCAGGCAGTTCAGCACTTGCAAGGCGATTGGCGAGGCCTTGTGCTGCTGTGAGGCGAATGTGCAGTGCCGGGTCAAGCAACCAGTAACAGGCCAGATCTGAATGAATGGCATCACTTCGGCTGACCGAATAGGCCACGACATGATCACGCATTTCAGACGGCATGGCTGGGAAGCTTTCCGTCAGCGCGTGATGCAGAGCAAGCGGTTCGCCTTCTGCCTGCAGGGTGAGTTCAGCAAAGAGCCCTTCCAAGAGGGCGTCGCCTTCGGCAGGATTGGCCGCACGTCGACTGGTCGCAGGGACGACATCTTCGACTTGCAGTGCGAGAGCAGCGGGCGCAGGCAAGCCATTTCGGGTCCAGAGCTGCGCAAAGAGCAGACTGTGGGCGGATGTCATCTGACCTTGTCCGCGCGCAAGGTCCAATGCCGCTTCGACTGCAACGATAAGGGTCTGACCACGTGCTTTACCGTTTTCGCGGGCGATGCGGGCAGTATCAAGTCCTGCTCCCAGAAGGTCTAGCAAACCCTCGTCGCGTGGGCTTGGTTCTGCGATCGCGCAAATTCGTGCAACGATCTGACCGCCCAGGGCCGGCCGATGCAGCAGATCTAAGCCCAAACGTTCTAGAACCTCCCGGCGCGCTCCGAAACCGTCATTGCCTGCGGCTTTCAGAGCGGCCAATGCCTCATCGATTCTGCTCTTCGCCATTGGTCACCGTCCCGGACTGCGCGATTTCTGAGGCTAGCCTACCAATGCCACTCTGACTTGTCAGGAAGTCACGGCATGATTGCAGCCCTAAAAGCTTCAGCAGTTCAGCTAAACAGCATGCCCTCTGGCCCAACCCTTGGAGGTGCTGGAAAGTGCGCATTGCATGTCGCCCTCAGCCCGGCGTCGGCACTCACACCTGTTTGGTCCTCGTTTTGATCGCGGAAGCAACTTGCAGTGAGATGACGAGCCGAGCGATAATGGTTGCATGTATAGATATTTGAGCCGTTTCAGACTTCGTCGCGCCGATCTCACTGGCATTCCCTTATTGGTGGCAATCGGGATTGGATTGCTTTTCCTTGAGGGCGGGATGGCTCGAGCCGAGGAAGCACCCATCCTTGAGGCACGTGTCAGTAAGATTCTAGACGGAGACACCTTCACGCTGAGTGGCGAGTCGCGTCGAATTCGTGTCTGGGGCCTCGATGCGCCGGAATGGAACCACCAGGGCGGCTCAACCGCCACGTCGACCCTGCGCAGTTTGATATCCGGGAAGCATCTGCGTTGCGCTGTTCTGGACGTTGATCGATATGGACGCCTCGTTGCCCAATGCCTGCTGCCCAACGGCCGAGACATTGCTGCAGAGATGATCCGATCCGGCACTGCCACAGAATACTGCCGATACTCCGGCGGCTACTACGGCACGTGCTAAAATCCTTAACGCAACCTTGACGAGGGCACTGATCGCAATCACCGCTCCCAATCATGCTCGCCCCGAGCAGGAGTTGACGCGAGCAGCCGCTCAGCGTGCCGTGCCTCTTTCAGCGTCAGACCGAACGCCACATGCGACTTAGCCGAAGAAACGATGGCCCGCGCGATCCACTTCCGCTCGTCCGCGTCCTCGAAATCCCCTGCCAGAGCATCCGTCCGGCCGCTGGCGAGTTCCGCCACAACCCCTTGGCCGTACCGCTGCCGCATCTCATCGGCGAACCGCTCCGCATGCGCATCACCCCGAAACTCAACCTTGCCATCCGTCTGCATGATGCGGCCCATCGACCCGAGGGCGCGCAGCAACCGGTCATTCTCAGGAACCGCCTCATGCGTTCGGGCATGATCGATCAGTTTGGCCGCCGTTTCATAGAAACCTTCAAGATCATCGACGACCTTCCGACTTTGATCGGGGTTACGAAGATCGGCACGCCGCCGCCCAGACAGGGTTGCCAAGTCACTGCGCACCCAGTCGCGCTCTTCCCAGGCATTGGCGGCACCTGTCTCCAGCCGCTCGGCCATGCGGTCACCGCTGAGGCCTACAGAAACAGCTTTGGCGATGATATCCGTTTTCAGCCGGTCGGCTGCACCTGGCTGCAGCTCAACAGCCTCCCTGCCCTGCGTCAGCCGGTCACCCTCAAGACCTGTCGCGTAAATCTTGGTCTGCGGCAGCATCTGCAAAAGTTGTGCACCTCTCGCATCGCCCAAGCCTTTGGCGATATCGATAGCATAGCCATAGAGCTCGTCCCGCATTTCCCTGCGCTCGGCGACGGGCATCTTCCGGATCTTAGCCTCCGCCTCTGCCATCCATCCGCTGAAATGCCGGTCCAGATCGGCCCGCTCAGCCGTCGCGGTATCGCCCGGAAACGGCTGCAACAGACCGCCCCGCCGCAGGGCTTCTTCCGCCTTGGCAATCTTCTCACCAATCTCCGACAGACCCGTCAGCGCTGCGACATGGCTCAGACTGCGCATGGCATCCGCCGTGCGTGCCATCGTCGCCAACGCATCTTCCAGCGCCTTGCCCTCACGCGGCCGCTCCTCAGGCGCCCGGCCCTCGACCCGCGCCCGCTCGATTTCAGCCCGCGAGGGTCCATAGGTCAGCAGCCCACGTTCGGCCCTCGAGGTCGCATCCAGAAATGCGCCCTCCTCGGCAGCAATCGCCACCATGCGCTCCTTCATGACCTCAAGGTTGAAAACATGCTCCTTTGCCATGAAGAACCAACTGTCGTTCACCGTCCCGCGATTGTTGACGACCATGTGGACATGCGGGTGTGCCTTGTCGGTGTGCAGGGCCGCGACATAGGACCAGACATCATCCTGATGCTCCCCTGACTGGAACATCTCGAAGGCCCAGGCCTCCGCAATCAGCTTTGCCTTCTCCGGACGGACATGAGACGGGAAGCTCATCAGCAGATGGGTCGTATGACCATTCTTCGGCGATCCCCGCCAATCCTCGACCCAGTCGCCGACGATGTCATTCTGCCCGTCCTTCGTCAGCCCCTTGGCATCCGCATCCAGCACGACCCCGTTGCCGAAGATCGATGCCGATTTTGAGAACAGGTAGTCCATCTGGGCGGCCAGCTCCTTGGCGTTAGCCGTCCCGCCCTTGCCGATCTTCTTCAGAACCGCTGCGCTTGATCCCAGTGAAAACCGCCACATCTGGCTTGCCCGGGTCGAGAAGCTGAACCCGCGCTTGGGCGAAGACGAGCCGCCCGCCTTCACCCTTCCCTGCTGCGGGCGCAGGAAGCGGATCTCCCCGAGAACGGCCTCAGCAACCCCGATGGGACGCGAACCAAGCTTAACCATGGCGTGCGCCCTCCTGACCCTCGACAAACTTCCGGAATAGAGCCACGCCCTGACGCCGGCGTTCGGCGATGATCTGGCTCAGCGCCTTGGCCACCATCGGCAGCGACCGGCGCAACTCATCCACCGATGCCCACTGTGCCTTGACCATCGGCGCCCTGCCCCGGTTCGCAGCCAAGGCAATCTGGTTCACGTTGGTGCCGATCTTGCCCAACTGGTAGCGGATTTCTTCCAGCTTGGCGCTGTCCTCCCGACTGAACTCCAGAAAACCTGACGCCATCCGCACCACCGATCGCACCCCGTCCGAGCGGGATTTCGCGCCAAGTTGGGTGCACAGCGCGTCGAAGGCATGGAGTTCTTCGGCAGGCAAACGACAGCTCACGACCTGGCCCTTGTCGTCTGAACGAGGCCGCCCGCGTCCTGCTCCTTGCTGCACTGCAGAATCAGCAACTTCATTGCCAACACCCGCCAAAACCTTGGAGCGCGATTTAAGTCTTGTTTCGCGAGGTTCTGTTTTTACCGCCAACTTCTGCCACCGATTATTTGTAGACACATCGCATTTCCTGCCACTCTTCCTACCCCTTCCTTCACCTTCCTTTCAAGTGCAATCTAAGCGCGATTTATGCTCTTGCAGATTGTGCTGACCTTGGGTAACTCCCCCGCCACCGAATGCGTTTCGCTGATCGCGCAACACACAAGGTGAAACAGGGACCGCTCACCCCCAGCCACGTGGCCAGAGGCGCATTTTCCTTGTAAGTATGGGCCTAAAGCCTTGTTTTGTTTACTGTGCGGAGCCTGTCGTTCAGTGTTCAGGGTCCGGAGAAAGGAAGTGTGGGATGCGTCTTGTGGCATCAGGGATGTGTGTTCGGGGTTCCGCCTTGTGATACACGCATTGCGCGATCAGATAAAAGATATACGCATTCAGTAATCAGACAAATGATTAAAGAGATATGCCTTGCGCAATGAGATTTGCGCGAGCCGTTTTACAATATCCGCAGTGTGGGTTCAGATTTACGCGATGTGAGTTAAGATAAAAGATTTAAGCGTTCCGCATTGTGAGAAACGCAATCGGCGAAGTGAGGAAGGTGGTATGGGTTACGGGATACGTGTTGTGCTGGTGATGAACAGGAAAGGCGGATCGGGCAAGAGCACCCTCTGTCGCGCCTTGGCTTCTGCTGCGGCGACACGAGGCGAGACGGTGACGATCTTCGACACCGATGCCTCAAAATCCTGCCTCAAGTGGATGCAGGCGGGAAAGGAGGCAGGCAACTGGTCTCCTTTGGTTGAAGTGATCCACACGTTGGATGCGCACCGGGTGGCAGAAGCCATCGGGCAGATCTACGAGCAGCCCGATCAAGAGCACCTCATCCTGATCGACACCTTCGGCGGGGGATCAGAGGCACAGGATGTTCTGGCGGTCGCAGCGCACCGGATCATTTGCCCGATGATGCTGTCGCGGGGCGATTTGAGCGAGACGCTGGAAACGGCCAACTGGTACCTGAAGCTGCGCGGTCGCGTGGAAAAGCCGGATGAGCTTGCGGGGTTTTCCGTGTTGCTCAACCGGGTGCCTGTGCGGGTGTCAGAGACGGAGCGCGCGGTGGCTGAAGAGCTGTTCCAGTCCTTGCCTGCCCTTGAGACCTATCTTGGCAGCCGCGCCGCTTATGTTCGGATGGACAGAGAAGGGCTTCTCGGGGTGATCGCGGACAAGACGCCAAACCGGGCGCTTGCGGCACATGTCCAGAGTGCCGTGAAGGAGGCGGCGGACCTTCTGGAGGAAATCGACCAGCTGATCCTCAACCCGGCGGAGATCGCATGATGGCGCAGCGCAAGGACATGATGCGGATCATCCGCCAGGACGCGGGGTTTTCGGCCAAGTTGGGGTTTGGCGGGAAGGTGGGCGAAAGTAAATTGGCCGATCGGCCCATCCCGGTACCGCCGACTTCGGTTGACGCCTTGGCGGCACCGAACCCTTCGGCACCGGCACTAGCAGCGACGACCACGCCAAGCCACAACACTGGCGAAGTTGGTGGCAGACCCGTTGGGCCCAAAGAAGAAGCCCGGGAAGAGGAGAAGGCCTTCAGTGCCCGAAGGGCTTCGAATGCGAAAGTGACTGGTCTTGCAACTGGGTCAGCTGCCCGCGGGCAGGTTGTCCATGTCTCATTGTCGCTGACCACCCGTCAGGCGCGGCTGGCAGAAGAGTGGGCCACGGCTGCACGTTGCACCGTCCAGTTTTTGATCCGTCGCGTTGCCCAAGGTCTGCGCGATCAGGTCTTCGATGATTGGGAACGTGATGGGATGCCGGAGGTCGAAGAGTCCCGCGGCGCACGAGGCAAGCATCCGACCAGCGTGACCTTAACCTTGCGGCCGCAGTTCGCAACTGACCTCGCGAAAAACCATGACCCGCTTGGCATCCTTGGATTGGCGCGCGCCATGGGTCCTGCCTACCGCGCCCGGTTCCAGGACGCCTTCGACGAAGCCTTGGCCAAGGCGAAAATTCAGACAACAAACGAGGGAGACAAACAATGACCAGCACAGAAGACCCTGCCCTCGAGCGCACCATCCCGCCGTCTGAATTCGACATTGGCACGCCCGTCGAATGGATGGTCGATCCGGATCGGCATGAGACAATCCTCGGGGTAACTTATGAGTTCAGCCAAACAGGCGAGCGCAAGACCGTCTGGTACACGCCCAATAGGCGGCGGGCAAAGAAAGCCTTGGTCTTGTCTGAGTTGACCCGAGCCTGATTGAGTTTGGCGCGGCGCGGCTTGGCCGCCGCCTGTTTCCGAACTGATTTTCGCGATGACCCGCTGGCGAAACGAAGAGACCCGGCGGCTTGGGCCACCGGGTCTGATCTGAGGGGTCTCAGCCCGCGAACTGATCCTCGCGGTCAACCAGTTCAGGGTCTTCGCCTTCACCAGCCTTCGGGCGGCTCAGGAAGTCGACCTTCTCCGCGATGATCTCGCAGCCGTACCGGTCGACCCCGGCGGCATCGGTCCACTTGGTGTAGTGGATGCGGCCGTGGACCATCACCTTCATGCCCTTTTCGCAGTTGTCGGCGACCGTCTTGCCGAGACCGTTGAAGCAGGTGACGCGATGCCATTCGGTGTCCATCACGCGGTAGCCGTTCTCGTCACGCTGGACCCGGCCTTCGGACAGGCGCGGGCGCGAGGTCGCGAGGGTGAAGTTGGTGATCTTGGTCCCGCCTTGGGTGGTGCGGACTTCCGGGGACTGACCGATGTTGCCGGCGAGGATGACGATGTTCTGCATGTGAAGCTCCTGTATCTGGCTGAAGGGACCATCCCTTCGACAAGACCCGAATGAAGCCTGTCGGTTGAGGCTTGCACGGTGGCACTTGGGTCACCGGAAACCCCCGAGGGGCCGGGGTGGTGCGGGCAGGGAGCGGCACGCGACCAACACGGCCCGGCCCTGAGCGGGGTTGCGAGCCAGAGGCCGAACAGGCTTAGGGGATTGTCCGTCGAAGGGAGGTGCCTGAGCCGGGATCACGGGAAGCGGCAGGGCAGAACCGCTCAAACGAGCAAATGGCAGTGTCAGGCCCAGGGAGAAAGAAAACCCGGAAAGAGGGAGGGGCCATGTCAACAACTGCGTGCCAAAATTAAGCGACCGTTCTGTCGATGAGGGTCAGCGCGATGATTGAGGCGGGCTGCCGGGACAGACCGAAAGGGAACTGCCCTGCGAATGGTTGCAAAGTCGAGACGCCACCAGCGATCAAAAGAGCATGATGGAAATGGTTTGGGCTAAAACGTGCTGCGAGGTTCGATGCCACAACCGGGTTGCCGAGAAAGGACGACTCGGTTCGCAGGAAAGTGAACCCTCGCCGTCAATAAGAAGCCCGGCGATGCGCTTTGAGTAATGGTCGACCCGCAAGTACGGATCGTAAGGCTCAGCCCCAAAAGTACGATGCTTTGGCGTAAGCTAACAGGTCGAAGCAGAGTTGGCTGGCAGGATAAGACATCCACCGAAATCGAGTCCTCAAACTTCCGTTTTATCGCAAGGTCCGTCGGTGAGTTATAGAAGTCCGTTCTATCGCTCATGGACCAGCTCTGAAAATCCGACATAGCGTCGGATTCAGTTGCGCTTGGTAAGCATCGAACAGACGAGCTCTCTGACCCGACGAAGCCCTATCGCTGATAGCCCCGTCGCTGCTTCTGTGCAGCAAGTCGCATTAGCGAAGTAATCGCCTTGCCCTCGTCGTCATGGCGCTCAATCAATGATTGGCCGCGCGCACCAATTCTTCCCCATTCCCGTATGAGACAAGCCCGCCCGAACAAATCGCGCTGAACACTCAAACGATAATACCGCCGCATGTTGCGGGCCACGTCGATCCGACGCAGGTCAAGCGTCCTCGGGAAGATTTCGAGCTGACCAATTGAATCGAACATATAGGGCTCTCGCTGATTTTCTATACCATATAAGGTAGAATTGCGTGCAGTCATCTTCTTTCGTGCATCAAATGCAAGATTGGACCCGTTTGCCTAGTCGGACTGTATCCACATTGAGTCCAAGACGAGGATCAGCTATGGTGCTCCAGTATACCACCAGCCAGGAGATCTTGATGGGCGTCCACAAGCAGAGTGTAAGCTTTAGCGACACAGCCTTTGCGTTCGCGCGCGAACTTGTCGAGAGCGGTGAATACCCCAACATCAGCGCTGCCGTTTCTGGAGAAATGGCGCGTGCTCGGGCGGCACGGGAAAGGGAACGGGTTCTGTTCGAAGTCGAGGTGCAGCGGCGTCTCACGTTACCGCTAGAGGCCTGGGAACCCATAAGCGCAGAAAACAGCTTGACCGCGGACGCTCGCGCGCATCTGGCGCAGAGCGCGAGGGCGGGTCACGTTGAAGGCAACTAATGCGCCTAATCCGCCACCCTTTGGTCAAGCGCGACCTGCTCGAGCTTGTCGATCACATCGTTGAGTCGACGCAAGGCGACGTCGCGGCGGCATCGCGTCGTCTCGATGAGATTGACGCCCTTCTTGCCGAAATAGCAGCAAACCCAGGTTCGGGCATGAGGCTTGCTGCCCCCCTCGACGGATGGCTGGTCCGTCACGGAGGGCGTGGTCATCGCATTACGATCGTGTTCAAGGCCGATCCCCAACAAACCGACATTCCCCAAGTGGCCTGCCGCTTGACTTCAAGATCGCCTGATTTTGCTCGCTGGGCAAGCGTTTTTCGCCCCGAGCGGTGTCTGTCGTCGCGCAAACGGCCGAAGTCGGGTGG